>AZIE01000913.1_pt1 | contig 25048 bp, 24 predicted proteins | sample 359081 | NCBI WGS metagenome assembly AZIE01 (sample SAMN02429713, study PRJNA222661) | marine sediment metagenome | biome: Sediment sample; isolation source: sample MGS-MCh from oil contaminated site at the lagoon of Mar Chica... | place: Morocco: Mar Chica | collected 2012-07-20 | depth 32 m m | reverse complement strand
CACACACAACTAGAAACAAGGAGATTTGAAACCTATACTACCCCCATGGAAGTTCCATTAGAGAACTCCATCGACCAACCAAAAAAGAGACCGAGTTCTATGCAGTCACCTCCTATTCTCGTAAAGGATTTCACGGTGTCGACTGACGAAGAATGCGCTGAACTCAATCAAGCCATCTACGATCAGTACACGAGCGAGGTATAGTCGATGCGTATCGACCTAGAAGATCCGCAAGCCAAATCCCTAAAGGCTTTACGGCTCTCCCATGGTAAGGAAGAAATAACCTGGAACGTGGCCGCCGCTTACGAGCGTGCGAACTTCACCAACCTTCCAGCGCTCTTTGACGAGATCAATGCGTTCTGGTCCAAGCAACGACCCGAAACGCAAGAAGCGATTTGGAATGTCTATAAAGCCATCCATCAGGACCTGGTGATGGTGGAAGACTCCATGCGCTTGCAGACCAACCTGCGCGACAAGGTCACCACGCTCTACGAGCTGATGCCCTTTGAGAATGTCAAGCAGTGGTCGTATCTGTACTGGAACATCCAGATCCCGCCCAACATCAAGAAAGAGTACGGGCCCAACGATCATCGCACACGGACTTACCTGCGCGATGACTACTACGATCTGGCAGTGTTCTCGGTGACCCTAAAGGCCATGCTCCCGGTGTTCGGGGAGTTCCTGGTGCGGGTGAAGCCCATTATCGGGGCGAACTTCAAAGAGAAGCTTGCCTTGAACCTGCTGAGTCACTCGTCGATTACCAAATCCGACCCGTGGCTACGCTTGGTGGACTACATCGAAGCCAGTGTGGAAAACGAGACCTTGGCCCACTCTGCCATCTTGGGTGGTTTGGGTACAGCGGAGCTACCCGGCTGGCTGTTGTCCAAGGCCGTGGTGCGTCGCGTGGTGATCGGTGAAGTCGGCGTGGTGGGAGACAAGAATAGCATCATCTCGAATGTCTTTCACACACTGTCCACGAGTTTGAACTCCATGGACAGGAACTTCAAAGGCCGGATCAATGACAAGATCCGACCCCGCGAAGGTTCCGACGAGGACAACATGTCCTACGCCGAGACCTACAAGGTTAAGCAGGAAATCAGTGATGGGGACCTAGCCATTCTGTCAGTGTATACTGAACAGACGGAGGATATGGCAATCCGCGTTGACCCCACCATTGATTTAGACCTCCTGCGGATGTGTTTGGAGACAGCCCACCACAATCCCTACATCCGCATCAGCCAGCATCACCTGACGCTGACCCAATGGGTCTTGGCCAGTGCCATCTCCGCTCGCGGAGTGCCTTCACTGAACAAGCCAGCGTTGCTACGGTCCATGGCGGTCACCCAAGCCTTACTTTGGCATTGGGGCTTTTTCGACCTCGCGGCCATGATGATGGCAGAAGAAATTGTCATCGAGGATGAAGGGTTAATCGAAGGCTCTGACGAAAAGCCTGCGAACATTCCCAAAAACCTCAAGACACAGCTGCTGGAGTTGTACCCACACTACCAGCGCAAGGGGCGGTCACAACGCGACACCCAGCTCAACGTGGGCCTGAAGGCCATCGACTCGTTGTCCGGGGAAATGTACAAAAGTGACTGGCGGGTCCATGGCCCTGCCCCGTTGATGAAGAAAGCCACATTCATAAGTGGCGACCGGACCTTGATTACGCCCTTGAACGTACGCATTCAACTGGCGAATCTACTCATCCACCTTGTACCCTAATTGAGAGTAATCCATGAACCGTCTACAAATCCTTCGCGCGTTGTTCGTTGAGTCCGGCACCTACAATGACATGGTGTCGCGTCCTTACCAATCCAACGGGGACTACAACGTTCTTCATCAGTTTCAGGAAGTGACCCAAGGGGGTCAGTTCATCTCACCTCAGAACCTCGCCGGTGTGGCGGGGAACTTCCTCAAGCCCGCTGGTAACCATGAAGGAGCCGTGGGTATCTACAACGGCTGGAACACGCCACGCTTCCGTTTCATGATCCATTGCTGGCTGCCCAGCAACTTCGGGGGTACCGAGTACATCATCTCGGGCTACACTGATCATGCTGAACTTGATCAGCACGGCCGGTTCGCACCTCACATGCTGCTGACGTTCAACAACACCCAGACCATCCGGGTGACCAACGAACCTTCCGTGAACGGCATGGTGCAGCGTCGCAACATTGCTGAAGCTGCCCAGATCGTGGGTGGGGATTACAACCCCGGCTTCGGTCAGAACCCGATGGCTAATACGTACACCATGCGTCCCAGTGACGTGTTCGCACGCATCATGACGCTGGACATGGGCCATGACGTTCATGACTACCGGGTGAACTTCTCTGAGCGTCACAAGAAGTCCAACCGCCTGAACGGCAACGCAGCCAACTACGTGCACAAAGCACTGGACTCGTACCGCACCTCGATCGAGGACGAGAACCCTGGCAACTCGCATGTCGACATGGTGGGTAAGATGGACACCGCTCGTGGCATGGTGAAGGAAGGGTTGTTCTCTACCGATCACTTCTTCGCTTCCATCCAGGATACCAGCTTCGCCGAAGGGACCTCCATCCAGCTGCATGAACTGGTGGCGATCTATCCGGAGCTACTCGACTCCAACATCACCAAGGTGCAAAAGGCCCGTGGTGACATGGTGCGGAAGCTTCACAATGCAGGCTCCACGGAATACTGGCATCAGGACACCTCGGAAACCATCGTGGCTACGACCCTGAGCCATTCGATTCCGTCACTGATGATGGATCTGATGATCACCAAGATCCACATCAAGGCCAACAACCGCACCCCGAACGGTCAGTTCCAGGTTGCGTTGGTTGAACCCAAGAGCTTTGCTCAGGGCGTGGACCTGTCGCAGTACCTGCACCTGTTCCAGACCCGCCTGGTGCATGAAGTGTTGCATGGCTTGACCATGAATAACCAGATCGACTTCGATCTGACCATGACCATCGATCTGCTGGGAGAGACCTGGCTCTCTATTGGCATGTTCGGTAAACCGCCGGTTGACTACGTCGCGCCCACGTTCTGTGACAGCCTGTTCGCACCAGTCCTGACGCAGAACGACAACAACCTGGCCACCTTGGCCCACGACTTCAATAGTCTGGCCAGTAACCTAGGTGTCCAGCACGTCAGCCCCACAGCACCCGCCGCCAACTACACGATGGGAGGTAACAATGGATTTAATCCCGCTATATAAGGCGATTCTTCAATCGCTCGACCTACAGGCAGATGACGATGGTTTGATCTCCATGAATGTCATGGGGGATCTCCACCCTGCTATGGTACAGGGTAACCGCCTGGTCCTCCCCATCGATGCCCGTCTCAAGGCGGGCAATTGGGATGGGTTGCAGGCATTCCATCCCATCTCTGAAAACATCAGCCGGGGTCCGTCCCCGGTGATCAAGAAGCTTCGGAGTCTGGTGAACCTGCGCTTGACGCAAGTGACGTGGGCTTTGATGCGGCGTCTGGTGGAAATTGCTGCTGACAGCGATTACCATGCCAAGCTTGATCCGAACGAAGTGGAGTTCCTGACCCTAGCGTCGGATGCAGACGAGCGCATGGTGCAGAACTTCGACAAGGTTCTGGAGAAGGTGGCCCCGAACGGCAAGCACAAGCTGATCTCGGTCTACCTCAAGCGTGGTGGGGACATCAAAGGCGAGAAGTTCAATCGTCTGGGTGTGGTAAGCTTCCCGGTCACTGATGAGTTCGATAACAAGGATCACACGATCTTTGGAGTCAAGATGCGCGTGCGGGATCATCGCGCGTTCAAAAAGCTCTTCGAACACATCTTCCCTGGTGCGGGGATGACGGAGTCGTACAGTGCCGGCAGCAATGCCATGTCCGCACCGTACTTCTACGCTCTGCTCAAGGCGTTCGCCAACGCATCGCGTCAGCTGAACAAAATCGTGGACCGCTACAGCAAACACCTGGAGGATGCCGATGCCCTCAGGACGCCGCTGGACTGGGAACCCCACATCGAGAACCTCGCATCGTATCGGGACCTGATTCCGACCCTGCGAGGCAATGATGGGGAACTCATGGTGGGTGACGATGACGGTAGTGCCACGGACCAAGAGGCTGCCCGTAAGAACGCAGCCATGGGTGTCCTCGATGATCCGGGTACCACACCAGCGCCAGCACCGCAACCCGCTCCAACGCAGCAGCAACCTCAACAGCCTCAGGCACCCGCTTGGCAACCGGCACCGCAGCCGCCCCAGCAACCCCAGCCTCAGGCACAACCGCAGCAACCAGCGCAGCAACAACCCCAGCAGCCGAGCCAGCAACCCCAACGCCAACCTCAACAAGGTGGCGGTAAAAGCTGGAGCGACTTCATGGGTCAGCGTAACGCCCAGCAACCTCAACAACCCCAACCGCCGCAGGGGTATCCACCCCAGCAAGGTTACGGGTACCCACCGCAGCCACAACAGGGCTACTACCCACAACAGCCGATCTACCCGCAGCAGTACCCTCAACAGGGACAGCCGCAACAAGGGTATCAGCAGCCGCATCCGCGGCAAGCCGGGTATCAAACCCAGTGGCAGCAACCGCAGCAAGGCTACTACCAGCAGCCCATGCATCCGGGGTATCAGCAGAACATGCAACAGCCACCCATGGGCGGTGCCCAGACATGGGAACAGTGGCAGCAGATGCAGAACCCGGTAAACGGTCAGTACGGACCCCAGGGTCCGGGACAGTGGGGTCCGCCTCAGGGTGGTCCGATGTACACGGGTCGCTAAACCAACGGCATAAACGGGGAGCCTTCGGGCTCCCCAGTGTCATGACGCCCTTCTTTTTGGCAGGGTCGTAACGTAACGTTGACGGATTTCATCAACCACGGCGGTTGAGGGTATCAAAAGGTGCGTGATGGACCCGTCGAGTTGATTGACGTGCGTCAAGCCGTTCATGCGCATGATCACCCAGTGATATTCAGTTGCTATGCCGTGTTTGCGTAAAAGACCGTTAAGATCCCCTTCGAACTTGTAGGTGTCGTGGGCATTCAGCGGTAGCGGTGTGGTATCACGGTGTTCACGCAGGTACTTTAAATGCGTTTCCAACACCCGCTGAAAGGCGGCAGTATAGTAGACGGCTGGGCCCGGCTGGGCCATCATACCGTCGATAGTTAAAGGCATGGTTAGCTCCCATTCAACGGAGTTTCAGATCTATACTATCCCCATGGATGGTAATGCATCCAAAAGAGCAAGAAAGACCTTCCTGTCTTGTAAAGGAGTTGCCTGATGTCACAAGACATCCAAATGGCCCCCCTAGCAATGGAGATGATGAATCTCTATCGCCCCAATGAACTCTCCCCGGTGTTCTTGGGTATGGTGGCTAATAATCCTTGGCCTGGACAGACCTCCTCTTCCCGCGGAGTGATGTTTGCAGGTCATCTGGGCCAAGCCCTACAGATTCGTGGTTGTAACCCGCGCCGGTGTCAAACGGGGGTGGAGCGCGAATTTGGGAAGTACACGTTCTCGGTGAAGTTCCCGTGTGATGCCCAGATCATCAAAACGATTCCCAAGTACCGGACGCGTACGGTGGGTTCCGATGGGTTTAAACACAACCCCATGGAAATCGTGGTGTATGAGAATGTCGAAAGCGACAGCCCGAACTTCCGCGAGGTCGGGATTCTCACCAAGCCGCTGTACTCCACAGCGATAGACTCGATGCACCAGCACTTCGGGTTCCGCTACAAGTACAACGCCACTGTGGAACGGGCAATGACCCGTGGGGCGTACGTCCCCAAGAATACCATTGTCGCAGATTCTCCGGCGATCGATGAAGACGGTAACTACTGCTACGGCATCGAAACCCCGGTGGCCTTGATGTCCATTCCGGGGATCATCGAAGACGGCGTGGTGGTCTCAGAGTCGTACGTGAAGAAGATCAGTTCACGCGGCTTTGAGAAGCGAGTTGCTAGTTGGGGTAAGGACTACTACCCCTTGAACCTGTACGGCGATAAGGATAACTACAAACCCTTCCCGGACGTGGGTGACAAGATCCGCGATGATGGTTTGTTGTTTGCCCTGCGTCGCTATGATGAATTGCTGGCCCCTATCGAGATGCGCCCGGATGCGTTGGAAGAACCGGACTTCATCTTCGATAAGCTCGTCTACGGAGTTGCCGGTGCCACCGTGCTGGACATTACCGTCCATCACGATGAATCCAATCCGGGACGTTCCAACCCTACCCCGACAGGCATGGAGGCGCAGTGCGAGAAATACAAGCGCGGCACCAACCAGTTCTACGAAGGGTTGCTGGAGGTCTATCGGGATCTGCGTAAACAGCGCGGCAACAACCTGAGGATCACTCCGGAGTTCCAGCGTCTGTTGGTGGATGCCCTGGCTGACCAAGCGGATCCGCATAAGCAACGCGTGACTAAGACGTACCGGCGTAACCCGCTGGACGACTGGCGTGTGGAAGTGGCCTTTGAGTACGACGTGATTCCGAGTGTGGGTGCTAAGCTCACCGGGTGTCATGGCGATAAAGGGGTCATCTGTGCGATCTGGCCGGACAGCAAGATGCCGGTGGATAGCGACGGTAACCGCGCTGAGCTGATCATGGACGGTGATTCCACGATCAAGCGCATGAACTTGGGCCGACTGTACGAGCAGTACCTGAATGCAGCCAGTCGTGACGTGTCCAAACGAGTGCGTGAGATGTTGGGGATCGAGCGTGATCTTCCCGAGAGCGTTGAACGGGAAGAGCGTTTCCGTGACGATGAACGTCTGCGTAACCACCCAGGGGCGAGTGAAACCCTGGACATGACCTACCAGCGTAAACAGCGCATCAAGGATCGGGTCTGGCAGACCATCAACGCGGCTTTTGCACAAGCGCCCCAAGAGGTCATCCTTCAGGCGTACGAGTACATCCTCGGGTACTACCGGATCTGTTCACCACGCATGGTGTCGATCATGGAACAGGCCTACACCTCGGTAGAAGAGCAAAAGCGCCATGTCGCTGAGATCTGCGCCGATGGGGTGTACCTACACCTGCCCACTGACAACCCGCCAGAAGCCACGGACATCATCCGTCAGGTACGTCAGCACTACCCGCCGACCTACGGACCGATTACCTACGCCGATGGCGTGACGACAGTCAACAACATTCTGATCGGCTCCATGTACATCATGGTACTGGAAAAGACCGGGGTGGACTGGTCAGGGGTGGCTTCAGCCAAACTCCAGCACTTCGGCATACCGGCCCGTGTGACTAACATGGACAAGTACGCGGCCCCTGGTCGTGGACAGCCGGTGCGCATGTTGGGTGAGGCGGAGATCCGTCTGTTCAATGCGGCGGTAGGTAGTGATGTCTCGGTGGATCTGTTGGATCAGTCCAACAACCCCACCACGCACAAAGAGATCAACCGCAATCTGCTTAAAGCAGAGCAACCCACTAACATGCCGTTGGTGATTGACCGTAACAAGGTCCCCCTCGGCAACAGTCGGAACTTGGTGTTTGTGAACCACATCATGGAGTGCGCAGGGATTCGTTGGGTCCGTCGTGACGATCCTGAGCGCATGGGAGTCAATGCATGAACTACAAAGCACGTGATGTGTACAACCTGAGCATCGACGAGGTATGGGCCCTCCCGGAGGGCCCCATGACCTTGGAGTTCGATGACGGGGTGATCGAGACCCATAACCGGGCGACGATCTTTAGCTATTACTGTGCTGAGTACATTCGGCTGTTTCCCAACACGCCGTGTCTGATGCACACCCACATCGGTCAAGAACGGCTGGGTAAAAAGACGCACCTCAAGCTGGTGGGTAATTGCCTGTGGGATGCGTTTGAAGCCTACAACCGTGAACTCGATATGGAGGAACTCTCGCGGATCGCCTACGAGATCACCAACCGTATCTACAATGACTTCACGTACCGCTTGCAGGCGTACGTGACCAGTCTGACAGTGTTGGACTTCCTGGACGTCATTGATCATCCGAAGGTCTGGCAAGCCAACCGGACGGTGATGCCCACTCAGAACTCTATCGAACACACCTACTCGGCGATCAAGCGTGTGTTGATGGATCCCAATGAGTTGGTGGGTAACCCGGTAGGTAAGGCGGCGAAGTCTGGTGCGGTGTCACTGGCACAGATCCTGCAATGTGTGGGACCCCGTGGCTTCCTGACCGAAATCGATGGGACCTTCTTTAGAAAGCCGATCTTGAATGGCTACATGGAAGGGCTGCGTAGCCTGCACGACTCCGCCATTGAATCACGTTCAGCGGCGAAGGCCCTGCTCTACGCCAAGGACCCCGTGGCCGAGTCAGAGTATTTCAACCGTAAGCTCCAGCTGGGGACGGCGACCCTGTCCAACCTGTACATGGGTGACTGTGGAACACGGGAAACCATTCCGTTTACCGTAGGTGCCGATGATCTGGAACAGTTGGAAGGTAAATACTACCTGACGCAGGAAGGGCTCAAGTCCATCACCCCCAAAGATCGTCACCTGATCAATAAGGTGGTGCTGCTGCGCTCGGTCCTCAAGTGCGAACATCCGGATCCGTACGGCTTCTGTAGTACGTGCTTCGGGGAACTTGCGTACTCGGTCCCTCGGGGAACCAACATCGGTCACGTCTCGACCACGGTGCTCTGTGAGCAGGTGTCGCAAAACATCCTCTCCACCAAGCACCTGGATGCCAGTGCCAAGTCCAATGACATCCACCTGTCCGAACACGACAGTCGCTACCTGCGTAAAGGTGCTGACCGCGTCGAAGACAAGGAAGGGTCGGGGGCCAACACCCTGCGTCTGTCGGATCGTCTGGAAGGACAGACTGTCCAGCTGACCATGGTGGCACACGAGTGTCCGATGCTTGCGGGTGCGGTAACCATCGATGACGTCAATAAGCTCTCACCGTCTCGGGTGACTGAGTTGACGGACGTGCAGTTGACAGTAGGGGAAAACCCGCCTGTGACCCTGTCGGTGTCCAAAGGTTCACTCAAGTCGTCTCTGACCCGTGACGCGCTGCGTTACATCAAAGAGCATGGGTGGAAATTGACAGCCACGCAGGATTACATGGTGGACTTGTCCGAGTGGGATGTCGAACTGCCGCTGTTTGAACTGCCCATGAAGCACGCCTCCATGGTCGAGTACATGCAGAGCATCGAGAAGTATTTCAAATCCACCAAGACCGGTAAAACCGGCAAAAAGAAAAAGGCAGGACCCAAGCGCTCTCTCAAGGATTTCGAAACCGCCGAAGAGGCGCTGGTGGGCTTCTACGAGTTGGTCTCCGAGAAGCTCAGTGTTAACATTGCGCACCTAGAAACCATCGTGGCCTCGGCCATGGTGCGCTCTGAGCGCAACTACGATCACCGACTGCCCAAGCCTGCGGTGGCTGGGGAGGTGGGTTCGTACACCGAGAACATGGCGATGCGTTCTCTCTCAGCTGCGATGGCTTTTGAGAAACATGTCAACACACTCTATGATGTACGTTCCTTTATGGTGACGACCCGTCCAGACCATCCCATGGATGAATTACTGGTTCCCAGCCCGCTGGGAATGCAGGGACGTTAACCGCTGACCAACCCCAGGGGGCCTTCGGGCCCCCGCTCGAATTAGGAGATGTAGCGTGTCCAACGAGAGCACTGGATTGGCACAGCGCCCGTTGGGTGCTGCTGCATACATCGAAGTCCGCTCCCACCATATCCGGGTGTCGAACTTCAACCGCAAGGTCAAAGAAGCCTTGTTGGAATATTGCCGGGGCATTGCCCAGTACGGCATGAAAAAGGTTCGTGGCCGCTTTGTTAAGGCCATGACTCGCGTTTATGTGGGCGTCACGCACGATCGGAACATCTTTCATTTTCATGTCAACCAACTTGACGATCTGCTCCGACACTTGTCCCACTATGGAGTCAATAGCTCCAGTATTCATATCGACTACAAACCGGTGCTCCCACCTAAGCAGGTCGAATACAACTACATCGAGAAACGTACCCCGCGCGATTACCAGGCACCTCAGATTGCCTACGGCATCGCCGATGGCCCCACCAAGGTCATCACGGCTCGACCGGGTCGGGGTAAGACTTTTATGGCGTTGGCGATCATTAACGCGCTTAAAGTTCGCACGTTCTTCGTCATCAAACCGATGTACATCGAGAAGTGGATCAAAGACGCCCAGGAGGCGTTTAAATTCAAGCCCGGTGAACTCATGACGGTGCGCGGTAACGCGCAGCTTAAAACGTTAATTTCTTTGGGGTTGTCAGGACAGCTCGATGCCAAGATCGTGCTATGTTCTAACGCCACGTTCTACAACTACCTCAAAGACTACGAGCGTCACCCCAACCACCTCAAGGAACTCGGTTACGAGTGTAACCCGGATGAGTTCTATGAGCGTCTAGGCTTTGGGATGCGTGCCATTGACGAGGTCCACCAGGACTTTCACCTCAACTACCGTCAGGATCTTTACGCCCACGTGTGGCGGACCCTGTCGTTGTCAGGGACCCTGGAAAGTGACGACCGGTTCGTGGAGAGCATGTATGACATCATGTTCCCCAAAGAACAACGCTCACCGCCCATGGACGACACCTCACACGTGATGGTGCGTGCGTTGATGTATAAGTTCCCCGATGTCGACAAGCGTATCCGTTACACCAACAAGGCGTTGAAGTCCTACTCACACATCCTCTTTGAGGAGTCCATTATGAAGAATAAGGGCTACCTCAAGGACTACGTCGACATGATTTCCGATGTGGTGATGAAATCCTTCATCAGTGTGCGTGAGGATGGACAGAAGATGATCGTCTACTGCGGTCGAGTGGAGCTGTGTACGTTGGTCTCTCAGCGTCTGGCGAAACTGCACCCAACCCTCAATGTCACCCGGTATGTCTCGGAGGATGACTATGATGAGATGTTGGAGTGTGATCTGATCGTCTCGACCCTCAAGTCCTTGGGCACGGCTATCGACATCCCTGGACTGCGTACGATCCTGATGACCGATGCGGTGTCGTCGCGACAAGCGAATCTTCAGGCGGTAGAACGTCTGCGTCCCCTGGATCAGAAATGGCCAGGTACCCGACCGGAGTTTTACTACCTGGTGTGTCAGGACATCGACAAACATCGCGACTATCACGACCATAAACAGAATGTGTTCCGTGGACGTGTCGTGGAACACAAAGAGTTTTTCACCCGTTACTCTATTGGTGCCTAAGGGGTCCTTCGGGACCCCGTCTTTATAAGGATTTCCCCCATGACTGATATTACCCCTGTCGAGGCAAGTGCCACGGCAGAGACGCCATCAGCTCCGGAATACTTCGCAGGTCATGCGGCGTATTTGTTTGCGCTGCTCTCCACGGATCTTCCTCATATGCGACTGTATGTCGCGAAGCTGTCGTATCGCCCGTACGTCCAGTTCGGCATGGGCGCTGACGGTGTCTCGGAGATCCAGTACCAGCGCCGGGTGAAGACCTCGGCCACGCTGATTGCCCACCTACTGGGTCCCAAGGCGTTCACCTACCTGATGACCACCATGCCGGAAGTGGCCCTGTGTACCAGTCATTACTTGTTGGGACAGTGTCTGAAGACCCCGAAGATGACGGAAACACATTTCCGGGAGTTCTATACTTCTGCTATGTTGTCGGAGATGTTGGTTCATGCCTCCCCCAAGGATCCGTTGGGGTATCTGGATACCATGGTGAACAACCTGGATCTGGCGGCGGAGTGGAAGGACAAGCTCTTTCGGGTGCCGTATTTCCGTTTCGGTCCAGCGATGTTCCCGCGTCTGCATTGAGAGGTGGCCTTCGGGCCACCTTTTATGCCGCTATTTTTTTTTTTGGGGCGACGGCATAAAGGCAGGGCCGAAGCCCTGCCCGTCATGTCCATTGAGGTGGGGGTAGGAGTAGATGTGCTTCCAGGTCTTCTTCCGGATCGAGGTATTTGTGTAGTAGCGGTTTGACTTGGGTGGTGTAGTCAAGATTACCCAACCCACACCCAATTGGCGGTACCGCAATCTGCGTAACCTCCAGGCTCGCCAAGTGCTCCATCAAATACTCAAGACCGGTTTCGATGTACTTTACACGTGATGGATCCCGCCAGTGTTTCTTGGTGGGAAACAACAAGATCTGCTGCGCGGTGTCAGGGACCTTGTAGATCGCACACACACCCGTTTTCAGGCGTTTCTCGTAACACAGACCCTGGTAGTAGGGATACAGACCTTTAAAGCGCCTGCGCATCGCTAGGGCCAGTCCAGCACCCATCGCTCCCACCGTGTTGACCGGACACACCAATGTCTGGATCTCGCTACGAAGAATGTCCCCCTCACCTTCAAAGACAATCATACGCCCATGACCTTGGCCACAGAGTGAACGGTGGCGCGGAACAGATAGTCTTTAGCCCGTTGCTCCATCGGAAGCTGGTCGTAGGGCATCATGCAGGGATGGGTTTTGGCTTCGGTATCTTTCACCTCACCATACGTCCACCCATCGGCAAGTTTTTGACGCATCCATGATTCATGGCTATCTGCCGGGGTGGCGTCGGGGTTAGCCAAATGCATCTGGACACCGAACACCAATGAGGCTTTCTGCCACTCAGGGGCTTCGACCCAAGTTGGGTGGCTGTCGTCCCCATGTGCCTGACAATACGCCCGATTCACAGCGTGACATACCGAAGCGATGGCGAGGTCGCGATCTTGACTACGGGATTTAGGATCGAAGGCTTGCCAGACTTCCAGACAGGGATTCTCAAGCATATCGTCGGTGACGTACTGCCAGTCATTACGTCCCATGAATGTCAGGGTATAACGCATGTCTTCGGTTTGGCGAATATCGATGACCGCCCCTTTGCGGGTGAACATCAAGACGGTGTCGGATTTCTCGTCATAGTACCAGAACCCACCCCATTCGGGAAGCTTGATCCGGTGACCACGAAACAGATAGTTCAATGCGGTGGAAAAGGACATCAGAGACGGTGTAGTTGCGGTAGACATGTGGGTTTCCTTATTGACTAGGCGGATAAAAAGCGGGCTCGGGGAAGCCCGCAATGCGCTGTGTGGAGTCTTCTTTTTGTTATCCCTTAGATGCTGTAGAAGTCCGTGACTTTCTGCTGCACGTCAGTGCTGGGGAACCCAGCCAGCGTGGCCTGAAGGTCAACCTGCTTGAGCGCATGGCTGCGCGTCTTGGGATTGCAGGTGGTCAGCATCAAATTGAGGATACGTTCGAAGTTGTTACGCTCGTTGACCGGCAGCGGGATAGCTTCCCAGAAGCGGAACGCGTAACGTTCATGGAACGTGGTCTGGCGGTGTTCGTTGACGACTTCCATCAGTCGTGAGAAGTAAGCGATGAACTCACTGCCCGGACGACCCAGGGCCATTTGGATGGTCCGCCACAGCAGGACCTGAGTAGCGGCACCGTCTTTGGCACTCACGGCCTTGCCGGGTTTCATGGCAGCCAGATAACGATTGATCTGGTCTTCGAAAATCTGACGCGTCACGTCGTATTTCTCCTGAGGAGCTTCGGGTTGGGGCTTGGCCAGAGTCTGTGCCTGGACCGGTTCTGCTTGGGCAGCCACCTGCGGGATCGGTGCCGGCGGTGCCTTGGGGGCGACAGGCTCCTGTACGGCTGCTGGAGCAGCTTGCGGAGCTTCGGCGGGTGCTTCTGCGGTAGCAGGGGTAACGTCGCTCTCAGGCGCTTCTGTGGGCTCTGCGTCACTGACCAGGTTCTCGGCCACGATCTGCTCCTGAACCTCAGAGACCGTCAGACCATCTTCCAGACCAAACCGCTTGGTGGCTTCTTTGGCCAGTTGACCACCACTGACGTCACGTCCGGTGATCACATCGCCCAAGGCCCATTGAACCAGTTCCTCGTCAGACCATTTTTCGGGTTTCTTGTCAATACGCGTAGCCATGTTTGTTCCTCAAGTGTTTGCTAATGAATAAGTTTTTACCCCTTGCATAGCATGATCAGGGGTGTCGAAACTTACTTGGTGGTAACCGCTTTTAGGTAGTGGTGGATACCCACAGCCAATTGATGGCAGTGGTCTCGCAAGAACACCAACCCTGCGTCACTGACGTGGGCTACGCCCTGGGGGGATAGGGTTCGATGGATCTGTTCCCACGCTTGGTGGTTTTTGATTTCCAATTCCCCGATCCCATCACCGATGGCTTCCCAGTCACGGCGGTACATCAGTTGATCGAGTGCTGCGTCGATATGGGTATACAATTCGGCCAAATCCACGATGGCCTCGGCCAGACGTTTGACATCGGCCGGTTTGAGTGGCGGTAGATCTTCCCCAGCGTTCACTCGGGTAGGCTTCATTTGATAGCCGAACTCTACGCGGTCACGGCTTTTGATCACCAGACGATCGCTTTTCTGCACCCCGAGAAACGGGTACTGTTTGTGTTTGAACCCACTGGCCGGTGTGGGTGGTAGGTGTTTGATGCCTGCCTGAAAGACCTGAATCCCTTCTTCCCCATCCTTGACCTTTTCCAGTTTCCCAAAGAGTTCATGACAGGCCTTGTTGTAAGGTCCGATTAACCCTACCAGTTCCTGAGCGAACTTCTTGTAGTGGGTGATCTCTTCGTGAACCGCGCTGGGGATGTTACTCGGGGGACGATCTTCCCGGTACAGTAACGCAGCGGACTTACCCACTGCCACGGCTTTGTCCGCCAGGGTCTGGTTATCCAACCACTCGCTGTGAAGAAAGGTGGTGTCCATCTCCACCAGCAGTTTGGACAGGGTTTTGGCTGGTCCTTGTTCCTTGGGGGGTTTGTCGTGCATGAGTTTACGCAGCTTCCCCATGGTGGAACTCAGACTCTCCAATCCTGCCTTCAGAAGTACCCGCGGATCGTCGGATTCCAACGCTTCCAAGCTAATACCCAGCGGTGCCAGGTATCGCGTCGCCAGTTGGTGAAAGCACGCCACATCGTCTTGGGTGACATACGCTGACTCCAGGCTGGCTTGGGTGGCGCTATGGAGGCGGGTAAGGTCGAGATAGGTATTGTAGGCTTCACGCCGTACTTGGTGAATGTCAAGATCATGCATGTCAGCATCCGTTAAGTGATAGCAAGTTCGGGTTGATACTCGGCGGTTGCCAGTTCCGTACCGTGCATCTTACCCATCATTTTATCCATGAACACCGAGCCGACCTGAGAAACCAACGAACCCAGGGCATTGGGGTTCTGGGAGTTCTGACGTCCCATGCACTTAACACAGAACCCTGTCTTGGGGGTTTTGCAGAACATGGGTGACCGGATCACGATGGTCTTGTCGATGAACTTAGCGATGTTGTTCTCACTGAGTTCTTCACTTCCTGAGGGAATGACTCGGAAGAAACCCAGATAGCGCTGATGGTTGGCTTGAGTGATGGCGACTTTCCAACCCAAGCTCGTCCCACAATCATCTTCAGCCACACGAGCGTTTTGGAAGATTCGTGTCAGGGTCTTGGCAGACTCGCCCCCCAGTGCAGTCATGGCACCGCGGTTGTATGACCCCTCACGTAGGGAGTTGGCCATGGCCGGGAGTTTACTCACGTCCCAACCTTCACTCAAAGAGTTGGTGATCGTGGTGACTTTCGGTCCGTCCTGGAAACCGGTTTCTGCCCCATGCATCAGGTGCGCTTTCTTACGCACGACCTTGAAGGACTTACCCTTAATGTAGAAGCCTTCCCCAGGATCGCCTTTCATCCATTCCTTGTCGACCTTGATCAACTCCGCATCGATCTTGGCGATCGTAGCAGGATCGTCCAGAGAGTCCTTGTACTTCTCCAGGAGCGCCGCACGGATCTCAGGGATCCTTGGGTCGCGGGTCATGGTCTTGGGCGTAGCTGAGGCCACACAGAGCTGTGTATAGCCGACCAAGGACAACGCCGCGTTGACGTAGTTCTTGTACTCACTGACAAAGATGGGTACGTCTACCCCGTCTCGCGGCTGATCCCCGTCAGAGGTCAGTCGCTGTTCAATTTCGGCTTCGATCTTTGTCAGATCCACTCGACCTTCGACATACTTGATCTTATCCCCAAAGGGACCGACCAACACCAGGAAGTTAAACAGCACGTTGCCGTAGGTGGTCTCCACATCCCGATCGAGATTAGGTAATTCCCCGGCTTTGAGTTTGAGTTTGTCGCGAAAGCGAAAGGGTGGTTCCCCCACCGGACAGTCGGGGAGAACCGTCAGTTCGCCTTCGTTGTCAGGATCGTGAAAGCTGTAGTGGGTGTCCCCAGCTACCAGAAGGTACGGAATGGTGGTAACGTCCTTATTACGGATCTGGGAAAAGGCGGTCAACACCCAGCGCTTGTGACGGTAGGCTTCAGCCTGACATGCTTTAAGAAAGAAATCACGCTTGGTCATCGATCAACACCTCGGCGAGATAGCGGTTAATGGAAAGGGAGACTTTGGTCAACACGTTAATGGATTCGATGACTTCTTCGAGTTCATCGGCCAGGGCTTGACGCAGTTCGTCATCCGCCAACGGTGTGGCCAGAATAAAGCCGACCAACTGCTTGGCCAATTCCTCGGGTTTGTTGGTCAGTTGATCCAAGTCGTCCTGATAGTCTTCGATAAGTTCGTGGAACTCAGTTCCCAGCGCTTTACCGTCACGGATGGCGTGGTCAACCAAGGCGCCGGGGTAACGGGCTACGAAACGCTTGAGACGTTCTCGGATGGGTCCTTGGTCGGTTTCCGGTGCACTGTCAATCACCAAGGTGTTAGCCACACTTTCCAGTTGCGTGAGCAAACTCGCCGAATAACTTTGCAGATAAGGAAGATAGTGTTCCGCCTTATGGTCTGACGCTAAGCCCATTAGCGCACAGAGGATTTCCTCGTCATTGATGTCACTTTGCAAGATGCCCAATACGGTATCCGGATCGCCGTAATTAGGCAGTGACAACATGGCCTCGACGGCCCCGTTTAAAAGAGGGATCGGGGTGTCCTCGCCCAAGGTTAGGCTAAACATGGCCAGGACTTCGTCAAGGTAATCCCGTAGTGTATAGTCGATGTCCGTGATCGTCTGTGCTGTGTCGACGTTTTCGGATATCTCCAGAAGGCGTAACAACCCTTCTTCGTGGGAAAACAACCCCGCCCGTGTAAGAAGCTCACAAGACGTCATCGCCGTCTCAGTGTACTCCGGTGTGGTCGTGGCCGCTAAATACGCCCGAAGTTCTTCGAACATGATAGTAACTCCAGTGAATTCTTACATGGGGTAACGTTATTATGAACGGTTACCGAATTCTCGTAAAACCGCAGAATCAAATACTTAATTGAGGTGTAACATGACTACTCAGAATCGTGCCCAGCGTCGTGCCCAGGAAGCTATGAACCGTCGTGCCCAGAACGCACGCCAGAACGCCGGTAGCGGCGAGATCAAACCCGACAACGGTTGGGACGAACTTCATACCTTGTATCTCGAATGCCGTGCACTCACCACTCAACCTGCCAACGTTCTGCCGCTGATCACCAACAAGGTCTTGGTTGACAAGCTGGCTGACAAAGGACGTCTGGAGCAAGTCGCCGGTGTTCTCTCCCGCGATGCCCATGACTTCAACCAGCGTCTGGACACTATCTACGCTCGTCACAGTGCTCGCACTGGCTCCACCGTCTCTGCGGATGACCTCATGCAGTGTGTGACCGTCGGTGAGGCTTACGCCGAGTGGATGTTCTCGTATCAGTCCGTGGTTCTGCCCAACGTACACACCATCCTGGAAATGTTCGACGAAATCCAGAACGGTCCCAAGGTGGCCGTGGAAGGTGAATACATTCCGGCAGCCCAGTAACCCATAGACCAAGGAGACGGATCATGTCCGAATTCGAACAGATCGATCCTTCTCAGGGAAGCGAAGACGTGGTGGCTGAGGCGGCCACCACCGAGACCCCTGAAGAAGCCCCTGCCGTAGAAACCTCTGAACCGCGCACGGAACTCCAGCAAGACCCGGTGTCCCCGAGTACATTGAGTGCCAAGGCAGATGCGGTACTTTCACTGCTGGGTATCACTCCCAAGCAGTTTAACGAACTCATCGAAACCTACCCCAAGGTTAATGCCGGTAGTGGTGAACAAGGGCGTGAGTGGGTCGATACCCTCGCTCAAGCCGTGAACCATATGTCCAAAGGCGATACCCACGCCTCTGCGTTGGGACGCGAGGGCAGTTTCTGGCGTCAGAAGGTCGAGGTCAACGGTGACGAGCTCGGCGCGGCTCGTCCTCGCCTATCGTCCGTGGAAGGCGGTGCAGTGCTCTCCGGGGAAAAGGCCCTGATGCGAGCCAACACCATCATGGGTCTGGGTGCCATCGTTCAGATTCCGCTGTGGCACACGGGCATCTGGGTGAGCCTCAAGGCACCGTCCGATGCGGCCCTGTTGGAACTCGATCGTCGGATCTCCTCGGAGAAGGTCTCACTGGGTCGGGCTACCAGTGGTATGCTCTATTCCAACACCTCGGTGTACACCCTGAGCTATGTCGTCAACTTCGTGTTGAATCACGTCTATGACGCCACGGTCAAGGATATTTCACCCAATGCCCTGCGTAGCCTGATCAAGGCCACCGACATCCCGACACTGGTCTGGGGTTTGGTGTGTACGATCTATCCCAACGGGTACCCGTACAGTCAGCCGTGTACCGCCAACCCGGCGGAGTGTCAGCACGTGACCAAGGCCACACTGAACCTGGGTAAACTCTCGTGGACGGACAACCGTGCACTGTCACTCGAACAGCGTCGCCACATGCAAAACCGCACGGCGAAGCATTCGGTCGAGGACATCGAGAAATACCAAGCGGCCCACAGTCGCGGTGGTCGGGTGGTCAAGTCGATTAGCGATCATCTCAAGATCACCTTGGATGTGCCCTCCATCGGTCAGATGGAGCAGTCCGGCTTTGCCTGGGTTGACGGTATCACCAAGATGGTCGACGACGCCTTCGGTGTGAGTCTCAAAGGGGAAGAGCGTGACAACTACATCACCAACCAAGGTCGTTTGACCAGCCTGCGTCAGTTTGCCCACTGGATCTCCAAGATCGAGATGGACGAAGACGAGGTGGTCGATCGTGAGACCCTGGAAATGCTGATGGGGACGTTCTCAGCCAATGAGGAACTCACCGACAAGATCCTGGAAGCGGTGGGACAGTACATTGACGACGCTACCCTGTCGTTGATTGCCGTGCCCAAGTACGCGTGTCCGAAGTGTAAGAAACCCATGACTGGGGATCAGCGTCATCCGCACCTGCTACCGCTGGATGTCATCGCCATTTTTTTTACCCTTCTCGACCAACGCATGTACAAAGCCCTTTCAAGAATGCGCCTGTAGAACTGGATGATGGGCCGGATGGTCACGTCGTATATTCACGGTTCGGGTATCGTCTGCTCAAGCAAGAAACCCAGATTGATCACCTACTCAAGACCGTGAGTAACATCGACAGCTACTCGGCCCAGTTGGTGCTGCGGGAAGCCTACGAGACGTGTTATTACATTTATAACCACGACCACGAACAGGCTCACCCGCTCGCGTTGGTCATGATGCACCCCAAGGAGAACACCACGGAGTACAGTGCCCTGTACCGGATTATCTATCAATACCGGGTTAAGGACGTGTACAAATACTTCGGGTTGAACTTGGTGGAATTTCTCGATCTGCCTCGGGAGTTCACCGACTTGATCTTTCAGATCATCGACGAAGAAGCGGTCCGTGACGCTAGGCGTCTGGAGGCCACTGAAGCGGAGCTGGCGAAAGCCCAGGGCGGCAAAGGAAAACAGCGTTAACATACGGGAGGCTACGGCCTCCCGCTATGCCGTTGGCGAAATAAATGGAGGGCCGAAGCCCTCCGAGGATTACGCTGTCTTTATTACAGAAGCCAGGTCTTTCACATAGCGATGTGCCATTTGAATAAACCGGGTTTCGGTGTCGGTGATTTTTACCAGCACCTGCAAGAAGCTAAAGATGGCTGAAACCTCTTGGTTGATCGTGCGTACCAGTAGATCAAGCGTGTTATACACGGCATCGTTCTGGACGGATCGGACGTTCCAGTGCTTCAGGTCCTTGCTGACTTTCTCCAACGCTTCCAAGGCTTTCTTGGCTTGACGGTCTTCATAGCGGTAAGCGAAATCCGGAACCCAGTTCTGCATCAGGTCCTTTTCATCGGTGTGCTTATTGATGAAGTCCGTGATACTAAAGCTCGACTGTGCTGGGCGAGAAGCGAGGGTGTTGATGGCTTCGTTCACCGCACGCATGGTGTCAGCGGTGGTCGGATTACCGCGCCGTGAGGCACTGTTGAGTTGTCCTGACAACATCCCCACGTCCAGACTCTGGTGGATACGTGCACCGTAAGCCTTGATGCGCTCTGCCAGGGTATTGGCTTCACTGTGCAACTGCAAGAGTGCGGTCTGATCGTTTTGTTGGATCTTTGATCCTTTATCGATCAATCGGTCACAGTAGAGTTTGGTCTCCATGATTAACTTGGTGTGATCCAAGATAATGTTGCGCTGAAGACTAAACAGGGCTTTCACTGCGGGATCGCGGGTAGTGAGGATCGTCTCACTGAAGGCGTTCCACATTGACGCGCCTTTCTGGTTGGTCTCTGCCACCAGGTTGAACGACGCCGGCAGTTCAAAGCGACTGTTGCTAGCAGGTACCGACCCACTACCACTGGCACTCCCAGCAAACGAGACCAGATCAGATGCACGGTCGAAGTCTTTGGTGGCGCGGGATTTGTTAGCCTCCACCTTGGCCTCGGACTTGTTGCGTCCAAAGATCCAACTGAGGAGTTTAGCAATCAGGGCCACCACGGCTGTGACGATCGCACCAATCAACCACCCTTTACGATCTTCCAACGACGCGGTCGCAACGTCCAGGTTGGTCATGGTGGGCTTTTGCGTAAAACTCTCCAGCGGGTAATCCACTGGTAGATAACCGCTATGACTTTCCATGGTCGCCCGACACACACCGCCCTGATCACGGATCAGGGCGAGAGTGGATTCCACGTCGAGCAAATGTGCTTCCAGTGAGGCGATCTCTTGACGAGACTCAGCGATGTCCAGGGCAATCTCCTCGTCTTCCAACGAGGCAAGCTGATCAGCGTCGAACAGATCCTCAAGCACCAGATCGACGGTGTCACTCATCACGGATCTCCTTGGCGCTCTCGATCAAGTAGCGATGTGCGTGAGCGTCGGGGTACTTGGCGCCCAGCTGGGCGTAGTGCGGGGGAATCTCGAAACCCCCCATGCACATGATGGTTTTCATCAGGCGCTTGGTAACGGCAGACCCGGCTTCGTGGACCATGCGGTAACGCGTGATCCAGAGCTTGTACGCCAGATCGGCGGTTTGATCGATGTCAATGATCAGGTGTTCGTTGACCTCGGAGAGAGTTTCCAGAACGCGATCACGGTGTGTCAGGCGGAAATACTGGACCGGGTTATCCACCGGTGAGCTGGGGATCTCCAGGCCATTACCGAGGGCTTCACCCACCAGCATCTGCGTGACCGCCCCGCGGTCTTCAGCTTGGACTTTTTGGAGATCGAGGATGCTGCGGAGTTCGTTGAGTAGTTCACGCATGGGGATAGTTCCTGCTGGAGTGTGTTAACGAAGGAGGTTTTCGAACTTGTTGGCCTTGACGAACAGATCGTTCAGGGCGAGCTTCTCCAGATCTTGTTGGAAAAGCAGTTGCTTGTACTGGCGCCGGCGGCCAGGAATCAAGCTACTATGCAGAAGCTGCAAAAGACTGCGCTTGTCCTGGTAGGTTTTCAGGACTGCGTCCATAGCATCGAGGTCAGCCTGGACACGTTCCGATTCGTCCTTGCCGATGTCACGCTCTTTCAGTCGTGCCACGAGGTCACGACGAATGCGCAGCAGTCGTGCTTCGGTTTTGTCGTAGTCGCTGAAGTTGGAATCGGCAATCAACAACGCCACCGGAATCAGGGTGAGGCCACCGAAGATCATTCCGAGGAAGAATGCGAACTTCACCACCTCCATCAACAGGTAAACCGCTGGAGAGAGGGAACTGGGGTTAAAGGCTGAGCGACTGACCTTACCCAAGGCAGTGACCAGATCACGCCCCGCACCCATGCGGTTGGCGTACTGATCCGCCAACATTTCCCACGCTGTCGCGTCGTAGGTTTGAGACTTGAGTTCGTTGTCTTGCTGTTTGGCCATGGCCTGACGCAGGATCACTGTCTGAGCGACTGTTGCGTCCTGGGTCTTGACCAGTGCTTCTGGGTCTTCGATGTCGATCTGAAGAACGTTCTTGGCTTCTTCGATGACTTCGTATTTACGCTTGAGTTCACGGGTGCCTGTGAGTTCACGAGACACTGACTGCAATACGTAGTTGGTAGTGATGGTCGAACCGAGGAATTCGTAGTACGTAAAGAGGTGACCTAATTCGTGTAGAATCACAGCCGCCAACTCGGCATCGGTGAAGCGGTCGGTCTTGAGCAAACCACGGGTGACCGTGACCGGTGAGACGATCAGGGTAAAGTCCCCAGACACTCGACCAGTGGCCCGATTGACTTCCCCTTTCAGCAGACCGCCTTTGGCGCGCACCATGGCCAGTCCTTCCAGTGAAGCCTGGGGGAAACGACGCAGGTGGTGAATCAGAGGGTGGTTCTTGTCCAACAGCGGCGGCATGACCCAAGCATTGGTGATGCGCGTGTCAGCGTATTCCAGCGTGATGCGCATCCCGGTGTGTTTCTCGACCAGTGCTGGGATATCGACGTTCTTGAGCTCTGCGGCATACTGCGACGGGTCCTTTTCACGCACCCGCGCAAAGGCCAGGGTCAGCTCTTTAAACAGCATCCCTGACTGGAAATTGATGGCCTCCAAAGAGGCAGTTGCATATTTGGTTAGTGACATTGCCCTAGCCCTAGTGATCGATGGATTTTTACGGATCATAACAATCCTGTAGAGCGAGTTCAGCCCGCAAGGAGTTTTTCCATGGCACAGTCGTTTTCCAAAGACGATATTCTCGGTTATGAGTGTAAGCACGCTGTCTACACCACAGCCAATGACGGTAGCGATGATGACCTGGTAGTGGTGAAAGAGTACACCCACCTCAAGGACGGTCGTCGCATCCCCAACCTGAAGTGTTATAAGAATTTCAAACGTGATTTCTGGGTGACCCGTGAAGGACACCAGAAACACAAAGACAAAAAGGAGTGGGAGAAGCTAGAGCGTCTGCAAAAGTTCTCCACCACCCAAAAGAAGCTGATTCCGAACATTGCCCGCGCAATGGGTCGTCCTGCGTTCAAGGGTAGCCTCAAGCAACTGGCCCGGAGTCCTTACCTGTACGGCTGTGACGTCTCCACCCCGACGATCATCAAGCACAAGTACATGGAGACGTGGCCGGAGTGTGTGTCACTGAACTCCGTGGCGGTACTCGATATCGAGACCGACGTGGTGGTCGGACATGAGGAAATCATCTACATTGCCCTGACCTTCAAGGACAAAGCCATCCTCGTGGCCACCGAGGACTTCATGGGGACAATCATCAACCCCGTGGAGAAACTCCATCAGAAGTTCGAGCAGTACCTGGGTGAGTACAAAGAAAAGCGCAATATCGATCTGGAAGTGGTGATTGCCAAAACACCTGCTCAGGCTGTGGTGGAGATCTTCCGTCGGGCCCATGAGTGGGAGCCGGATTTCATCACCATCTGGAACATCACGTTCGATATGCCTCGCATCATCTCCGCGTTGGAGAAAGAAGGGTACTCACCGGCCGATGTGTTGAGCGATCCGAGAATCCCGCCGAAGTTCCGCTTCCTGCGTTACGTGGAAGGACCATCGAAGAAAGAAACCGCCTCGGGCAAGATCATGACTGTACCCATCGCCGAGCGCTGGCACACCGTGGAGTCGGCTGCCAGTTTCTACTTCATGGACTCGATGTGTCTGTACAAGCGTATCCGCATGGCCGCTCAGAACGAACCGAGCTACTCGCTGGATTATCAGCTCAACAAACACCTGGGTGTGCGTAAGCTGCGCTTTAAGGAAGCGGATCAGTACACTCACCTTGAGTGGCACCAGTTCATGCAGGCGCATTACAAGATCGAATACGGGATCTACAACCTGTTTGACTGTATCGGGGTGGAACTCTTCGATGAGAAGGTCAAGGACCTGGCACAGACCATCACTGTCCAGTCCGGCCACTCTGAGTACGCGGTGTTTAAGTCCCAGCCCAAACGCTTGGTGGATGACCTGCACTTCTTCTGTCTGGAACGCGGTCGGGCGATTGCCACGGTCTCGGATCAGATGGAGGACGAACTCGACAAACACGTTGTGGAGATGACCGACTGGATCGTGACCCTGCCGTCACACCTGACGGTCGATGCGGGTCTGACCGTGGTACGCGAACTCCCTAACCTCAAGTCGTTGGTCTACGTACACGTGGCGGACTTGGACGTGGGTTCGGGCTACCCGACCATCCAGCGTATTCTCAACATGTCCAAAGAAACCACGTATCGTGAACTCTCGCGGATTCGGGGTGTGTCAGAGTATCGTCAGCGCATGGCGGGGATTAACCTGACCGCCTCTCACGTTAACGCGGTGGAAGTGGCCTGTGATCTATTCAAGGCCCCGACGTTTGATACCCTACTCAGTGCCTTTCAGCAGGACATTGCTCAAGGCTACGGACTCAAGGATGGAACGGCGGGCTAATGAGTAGACCACCCAACTGTACCCGGATCCGCGCCGGGGTGTACGTCGTACGCACCCAGGCGGGGTTTCGCAAAGCGCTTAAAGAGTTCTGGAATAACATGGGTCGTGGAGACGAAACCCTGGAGTTTCGGGGTTGGCCCAGAAAGTACCCATCCATGATAGTGATGAACATCGCCTACGAAGGGTACGATTTCATTGCCTTGGACATTTTCCACTTGAACCAACTGCGTGAGATCCTGGAGACTCACGATGCAACCGGAGACCGCTTCGATGCCACAGTTTGAATCGACTTCCGAAGGATACCGTGAAGCCAAACGGTGGATGAAAGACAACGGCCATTACCACCTGCTCCAACAAGAGCAAAGTGTCGATGGGTTTACGTTGGTGGAGTTAGCCAACAAAATCTACGAGCAGGAGCATCCGGTCGATGGCAGTTAAAGAACATCGTACGCAGTACAAACCCGACGAACTCCTGGTCCTGATGGACTGGGAGATCACAGGC
>AZIE01001320.1_pt1 | contig 29662 bp, 25 predicted proteins | sample 359081 | NCBI WGS metagenome assembly AZIE01 (sample SAMN02429713, study PRJNA222661) | marine sediment metagenome | biome: Sediment sample; isolation source: sample MGS-MCh from oil contaminated site at the lagoon of Mar Chica... | place: Morocco: Mar Chica | collected 2012-07-20 | depth 32 m m | reverse complement strand
ATTATTCATGTGATTTCCTGAATTATTCATATGGTTTTTTTGAACCTGCTGTTTTTGGTTCATCATCTGATTACTGCTACCTTGATTCATTCCATGAGCTAATGCTATGGAAGCGAACATTCCTACCCCAACTGCTGTTAATAATAGTCTTCTCATTACAAATCCTTTTTCTTTTTAGAACTATTGTAAAACTCTAATGAGGAAAAAGTGTGTAAAGTCATAATATAAAAAATATTTTTATATTACTAATGTTGAAACCAATCCTATTAGTCCACCAAACACTGCACCCCAAATAACAAGCCATCCTAAGTGCTCTTTTATCATATTTTGAACTAATTCTTTTACCATTTTTGGTGTTAATTCATCTAATCTTGCATTTACTATTTTGCTTAACTTTTCATATACATCTTCACTTAAATCTTCAGATGTTAAAGCTTCATTTACAACAGCTTGAAAAGAATCTGTTTGAGAAATCTTTACTATTGAAGCCTTTAATTTTTCTACAAAAGGCTCTTTTAGTGGCTCTAATGCTGCTTCACCACCAAACATTCCTAGCATACCACCAAAAGGTGACTCAATAACTGATTCTTTTAAAGAGTCATATGCAGGTGTAAAATCTGTTTTATTTAATAGTTTTTCAAAATCAATTGTACTTTTTGCACTTGATACTTCATCTTTAAAGAAGTTTGTTAAATTCTCTTTTGTAAAAAACTCATTCATAAGTAAATTATGGATTGCATGTTTAAAAGCTTCAAACTTTTTTTCAATAACACCACTTCCATATAAAAATGGCACCTTTTCAAAAAGCATATGAATAGCCAAAGTATTTGTAATAGCACCACTTAAAGCAAATAATCCCACCATAAAAATAGTATGGTTATCATTTGAATAACCAAATGCCATAATAAGCAAAGTCACTAAATTTGTAATATCACTTCTACTCATAAACGCCTCCTTATTTTATTTTGGGATTTTATCATAATTTACGTAATTTATTTATTACCCTATTCCTCTTAAAAAAAGTAACCACTTAAATAAAACCATGTAACTCATTTGTAATGCATTTATTTTAAAATTTCCAAACTAAGGAGTAAAAATGATAGATGTTCAAAAAGAGATAGCAAAGAAGTTTCCAAATATAAATAAAAACCCAAACTTCTTGAAAAAATCTTTAATTAACATTGCAAAAAAAGTTGTACATGAAAACTCAATAAATGAATTTTTAGAAAAACACTCACACCTAAAAGGTTTTGAGTTTGTTGATGCTGTATTAGACTATTTTAACTTTGACTATACAGTTTCAAGTAATGATTTACAAAACATTCCAAGTACTGGAAAAGTAGTAATTATTGCTAACCACCCTCTTGGAGGATTAGATGCACTATCTTTATTAAAACTTGTTGGAACAATTAGAACTGATGTAAAGATTGTTGCAAATGATTTTTTAGTTGGAATTGATGCTTTAAAATCACTTTTCATTCCAATTGATAACTATAAAATGAGACAATCAAAAAAAGATATCCAATCAGTTTACAATGCTTTAAACAATGATGAAGCTGTGATTATATTCCCAGCAGGAGAAGTTAGCCGTGCGAGTGCAAAAGGAGTAAAAGATCCTTCTTGGAACAAAGGTTTTTTAAATTTTGCAATAAATACAAATGCTCCAATCTTACCTATTTTTATTGGTGGCAAAAACTCTAAAACTTTTTATACTATGTCGGTTTTAAATAAGACATTCTCAACACTTCTACTTTCACATGAGATGTTTAAAAAGAAATCAACAAATATAAATATAAAGATAGGACAGATTATTCCAAATGAAAATATCAAACCAAAAGGTTTAGATAAAAAGTATCTTGTAAATCTTTATAAAAAGCATCTTTATGCCCTAAAAAAAGGCAAAAAGTCTTTCTTCGAAACACAAAAAGCTATTGCTCACCCTCAGAAAAAAGAGGACATTATAAAAGAGCTTAAAAAGTCAAAGCTAATAGGTGAAACAAAAGATGGCAAAAAAATCTACCTTTATGATTATGAAGAGGATTCTGTAGTTTTAAAAGAGTTAGGAAGACTAAGGGAACTATCTTTTAGGAAAGTTGGTGAAGGTATAAATAAAAAAAGAGATACAGATAAGTATGATATTTATTACCAACATATCATTCTTTGGGATGAAAATGACTTAGAGATAGTTGGTTCATATAGAATAGGAAATGGTAAGTTTATCAATGAAAATCTTGGAGTAAAAGGTTTTTACTCTAATACTTTGTTTAAATATAACAATAGATTTATTCCATATTTAAAAGACTCAATAGAGCTTGGAAGAAGTTTTGTACAACCAAAATATTGGGGAACAAGAGCCTTAGACTATCTTTGGTATGGAATTGGAGCATATTTAAAAAATCATCCTGAAATAAAATATATGTTTGGTCCTGTATCAATCTCAGGAAATTTTCCAAGTGCAGCAAAAGACTTAATGGTATTTCACTACTCATACTACTATGCAAATGATGAAGAGATGGTTGAAGCAAAAATACCATATCAATACTCTTCTCATAGTTTAGATTTAAGGTCAATCTTTGAATATAAAAGTAGAAAAGAGGACTTTAAAATTTTAAAGTCAAGTCTAAATAGTATTGGAGTTGCGGTTCCTACATTATTTAAACAGTACTCAGATATTTGTGAAGAAGGTGGTGTTAAATTTTTAGGATTTAATGTTGACCCTGATTTCTCAGATTGTTTAGATGGTTTTATTTTAGTTGATGTAGAAAAAATCAAAGATAGTGCAAGAAAAAGATATATAGGCTAAGGTCTATATATCTTCTACTTTTGCTTTTATAATAAACTTTGCACCTTTATCATAAATATAATCAATAGAACCAAAAAGCTGAAATCTAACAATAGTATTTATAAGTTTTAATCCTAATGTTTTAGTATGAAGTTCATCAAATTCACCTTCTAAACCTTTACCATTATCTTTTACACTCATAATTAAAGTCTCTTTATCTTTTGCAATCTCTATATCTAACTTTGCCTCTTCATTTTTACAAAATGCATATTTAAAAGAGTTTGTTATTAACTCATTTAAAATCAAACCACACGGCATAGCTTTTTCTATATTTAAATTAATCTCTTCCATTTTAATTGAAACAGCTACTTTATTGTTCATATCATAAGAGTGGGCTATTGTAGATACTAAGTCTTTTACATAGGTTTTAAAAGGTATATCATTTATATTTTCAGACTCATAAAGTTTTCTATGTAAAAGTTCCATTGTAAAAATTCTTTCTTGAATATCTTTTAGAACTTTTCTTGTTTTTTCATCTTGAACATCTTCTTCTTGAAGTTCAATTAAACCAATTGTTAAAGCAAGATTGTTTTTAACTCTATGGTGAATCTCTTTTAAAAGTAACTCTTTTTCTTCTAGTGATTTTGTTATCTCTTTTGTTTTCTCTTCAACTTTTTTATCTAAGGTTTTAATATTATTCTCAAAAAGGTCTAACATAGAATCAAAAGCATGACCTAAAATACCAATATCATCATCACCATTAACCCTACTTCTTATATTTTTTTTACCTTGATTTACCTCTATTGCAGCTCTTGTGATTTTGTCAATATTTTTTAATATCCTTCTAAATAAAAATAGAATCAATAAAAAACTAATTGCAATAGTAAGTAGAGTTTCATTTAGTAAAACAATAATATCTTCACTATTTTTATTTATTATTTCTTCTTTATTTATACTATGGATTAAAATAAAATATCTATTGTTCTTTGCATTAGGACTTAGATTTATAACCCAAGTTAAAACCTCTTTTCCATCTATTTTATGAGATATTGGTTTCTTTTCATCTGCTTCTAAAAGCTCTTTTAAACTTAAATCTCCGATTGGAAGATTTTTAACATTGGACAAATTACTTAGGGTATATCTACTTTTTCTTATATTTATATCATTTGAATATAAAGGAGTATCATACTCTTTAAACTCTGGATTAAGCCAAAAAAGTGCTGTCTTTGATTCACTCAAACTTGTTCCAAATACAAGTTTTTCATGGAAATGTTTTTTTAACTCTTTTTCAAAAGGAGAGTGTCCAGGGTTTAAACTACTATGACTACAAGCAAGAGCTATATTCTTTTTATTATCTAAAAGGAAATTATAGTGGTAAGTTTTTTGTTTTCTATATGCTTTTGAAGGATTATTTTTTACTCTTACAGTCCATTCTCCATAAGTTTTTGATGCATCAAAGTTTTCTATTTGCAAGGAACAGCCTTTTATATACTCATTTTTACGAAGATATGATAGAAGTTCTTCTTTAGTAAAAGAGTTTAAGAGCTTTTCATTTTCTAAAAACTCATTTGCAATCTTATTTTGAGTAAGTTCTCTTTCAAGGTTTGCTTGCATACCAATAGATTTACCAATAATCATAAATTGGTTTTTTATAATCATCAAAGTTCTAGTAATATGTTCTATTACATCTTTTTCATTTTCACTATGAATTTTAGGAATTGTTAATGCAGTTCTTATTCCATATATAAATATAAGCATAAGAAAAAATGAGAAAATTACCTTTGTAGTAAAGGAGTAGTTTTTTAGTTTAAATATCCTCGCCAACTATTTTTACCCTATAACCTTCTTCATATAAATTTTCAAAAGGATTAAATCCTAGTTTTGTTTTAAGTCTATAAATCAAAGACCTCAGCTTTGATAAGTCATATACATCTTCTCGCCAAATAAAGTTAAAAATAGTATCAAAACTAACTACTTTACCAGCTTCTTTTGTTAATATCTCAAATAGTTTCTTTTCATTTCTTGTTAGTTTAAAAACCTCATCATTTACATATAATTCAGAAGTAGTTCTATTATATTTAACACTATCTTCTAAATATAAAAAATCATCTTTTATCTGCTTAAAACTTTTTTTATTTTTAAAAAAGAACTGATGTTTATGCATTGCAGTATTTATCGCCACTTTTAGTTCTTCATTTCTACAAGGCTTTATTAAATATGCGTATGGTTCAGACTCCATAGCCTGATTTAAAATATTATCATTGTAGTATGAAGTTAAAAATATTATTGGTATATTAAAATTTTTCCATAAATAGTTTGCAACATCTATTCCTGTTTTTTTAGCATTTAGATTTATATCAATAATTGCTATATCTGGAAAATTATTTTGAGCATGTAATATTGCGTGGTCAGGAGAAGTAGCAATTGCACTTACATTTAGTCCTAACTTCTTTAATTTTAACTCCATTGCCATAGCTAAAATTGGTTCATCTTCAACTACAAGAACATCAAAATTTCTATTTGCTAATAAATTACTTGACACTTTTAAGCCTTTCTAATACTTATTATGATAATTAGACTCAGTATTGTATTGAAAAACTTATTAAATTTTACTTTTCCAAATGATTTTGATAGCAATTATCAAAATATCATTTTTACATCATTTTTAATCAATACAATACGTTTACTAATTTTTTACACAAGGATTAAAATGAATATAAAAAGAAAAAGTTTACTTTCATTAGTAGCAATTACAACATTGAGTAATCTTTATGCAAATGAGTCAAATCTTGGGAACATCACTGTAACTAGTGCTAGTGGATTTGAACAAAAGCTTGTAACAGCTCCTGCAAGTATCTCTGTAATCTCACAAGAAGATTTACAAAAGAAACCATATACAAACCTATTAGATGCAGTAAAAGACATCGAAGGTGTTGATATTGGAGAGAGTACTGATAAATCAGGTCAAGGTACTATTAGTATTAGAGGTATGGGTTCTGATTATACTCTTGTTCTAATTGATGGAAGAAAACAAAATAATAATGGTGATATCTATCCAAATAACTTTGGTGGTTTACAATTTGCTAATATTCCTCCTATATCTATGATTGAGAGAATTGAGGTTGTAAGAGGACCAATGAGTACACTTTATGGTGCTGATGCAATGGGTGGTGTTATTAATATCATTACTAAAAAAATTGCAAATGAATGGACTGGTTCTATCACAAAAGGTCAAACATTCCAATCAAAAAGTTATTGGGGAAGTGAATCAACAACTGATGTTGCAATCATGGGTCCAATAATCAAAGATAAATTAGGAATTAGCCTTAGAGGAAGTTACTACGATAAAGAAGAGTCTCAACCACAATGGGATGCAGATACATTCAATAATAATGGAACAATAGAAGATTCAAGTAAATCAAATGATAGTTTTGCTGCAAGTGGTAAAACTATGGATAATCAAAACTGGACTTTAGGTGCAGGATTAACATTTACTCCAAATGATAATCATACTATTAGAGCTGACTTTGATATTGCAAAACAAAAATATGACAATACAGAAGGTCAAGTAGGAACTCTTGATACATATGAAACTTTATATGAAAGACAAAGAGTTGGTTATGCTGAATACCAAAGAATGCAAAGAGAACAATACTCTTTATCTTGGGAAGCAGATTGGAAAGTTGGTAAGAGTACAGTAGGTGTTCATCATATTGAAAGTGAAAACTTAGGAAGAAGCTTACCTTTAACAGCAGAACAAAGACAATATATTGAAGACAATAAAGCAGGATGGGCAGACTTAGATGCAGCATTAGCTGATCCTTATTTTGCAGCACTTATGCCAAGACCAGCTAGAACATTAGAATCTAAAAACACTACATTTAGTGCAAAATATGAACTTCCTTTAGATAAGCATCATATTGTTGTTGGTGCAGAATACTTAAAAGCACAGATGACAGATGGTGTTTTTGGTATGAGTGAAGGAAAAACAAATGGTGAAAAAGAGTATTATCAATATGCCCTATTTGCTGAAGATAGTTGGAATTTAGCTGATTTATTAACTCTTACTGTTGGTGCAAGATATGATAAACATGAAGACTTTGGAAGCCATGTAAGTCCAAGAGCTTACTTAACTTATATTTTAAATGATAACTGGACTGTTAAAGGTGGTGTTGCAACAGGATATAAAACTCCTAAAACATCAGACTTACAAGAAGGTGTTACAGGATTTGGAGGACAAGGTACATCTCCTTGGATTGGAAATCCTGATTTAAAACCAGAAGAGAGTTTAAGTAAAGAAATTGCTGTTTATTATGAACACCCTGATAGACACAACTTCAATGTAACTTTATTCCAAAATAACTTTAAAGATAAGATTGAAAGTGATGATGCTGTTGGTGGTATTTCTCAAGCTTGGGCTGATTTAGGTTATGACCCAAAAATGAAACAAAATGTTGGAAAAGCAGAAATCTTAGGACTTGAATTAGCAGGTAAATATTTTATCTTAGATAACTTATCTATTAAAGCTAGTTGGACTTATATGGATTCTGAAATTGAATCAAATGAAGACTCAACAAATGGAAGACCGCTTACAAGTAGTCCAAAACATATGTATAGTGCAACTTTAGACTATCAAGCAACTCCTAAGTTTAATACTTATTTACAATATAAAGGAGAGAAAGATAGATTTAACACAAGATATGAAACTGCTAGTGGAGACTATAAAGACTTATACTACAAAGACTACTCAGTTTGGAATCTTGGAGCATCTTATAAAGTTGATAAAAACTTAACTGTAAATGGAAGAGTTAACAACTTATTAGATAAAGACTTCTTAGAGTATTCAGCGGTGGAAAAAGGTTCAGGAAGAACTCCATATTACTATGACCAATACAGTAATATCACACCAAGTAGAAACTTTTGGATTAGTTTAAACTACACATTCTAAATTTTTAATGCCCAAGTCTTTTGCGAATTTTTGACTTGGGCATTAATACTATCATTAAAATAATGGAATCAAAATGAATATACTTAGATTAATAACTGCATGTGCTGGGGGATATTTATTAGCCTCCTTGCTTACTGTGACTTTAAGCCTTGCACTACCTTTTTCAAATAAAATTGAAGCAATCTCTTTTGCAACAATGATTTCCTTTCTTGTTTGGTTAGGATTTATTATCTACTCATATAGCAATATCAAATTAAAAAGTTTAATTATACAACTTAGCCTAATTAGTGCAAATCTTTATTTAATAAATATTTGTCTTACTGGTATAAAAGGATAGCAATGAAAGAGAACTTTAATGAAACAATGAGATGGCTTCATACTTACAGTGGTTTAATTGTAGGTTGGCTTTTATTTGCTATTTTTGTAACAGGAACAAGTGCATACTATAAAAATGAAATCACATTATGGATGCAACCAGAGTTTCACAAATCAAAACAAAGTGATAAGACTTTAGATATTGCAATTAACAAAGCGATAGAAAAGATTGAAAGAAATGATAAAGTAAGTGTAACTCTACCAAATAGTAGAAGTAACTTATTAGCAGTAAGAGTTGAAAACTCAAACAAGAATGAACAAACTAATAAAAGAAAAAGAAGAGTTCCTCCTACTTACTATGATGCAAGTAGTGGTGAAAAAATTGAAGAGACTACTAAAACAGCAGGTGGTAATTTTTTATATAGATTCCACTTTGAACTTTATGAAGTTCCTAGAAGTGTAGGTAGATGGATTGTAGCCATTGCAACTATGTCAATGTTTGTTGCAATTATTACAGGAATCCTAATTCATAAAAGAATATTCAAGGATATCTTTACATTTAGACCTAAAAACAATACAAGAGGTTGGATGGATGCGCATATTCTTCCTGCTGTTGCTGCTTTACCATTTTTGATTATGATTACTTACTCAGGATTGATTCTTTTAACTGGGACAATAATGCCATGGGGAATAAAAGCATACTTTGGAGATAACTACAGAGCTTATAAACAAGAATACATCAAACTTTATAGTGTAGATAATAAAGAGATTGAAACTAAAAGAGTTATTCTTCAAAACAAGGAAGTAGAAAATAAAGCAAATATCTATAGTGCTGTAAACTCTAACGCACTAAGACAAGCTAAGAACACAAATAATAGCTCTAAAAGACTTGCTTTAACAAATGCAAATAGACAGCTTCATAAGTATGAATATATAGAGACTAAAAATATTATTACAAAAGAGACTCTAAACTCAATCATAAAAAAAGCTAATGAAATCTGGCCTAATAACATTGGCTCTTTTACAATTATAAAAGAGAAAAATAAAAACCCTATTATTGAAGTTAGCCCAAGAGTTGCAACAACACTATTTAACTATAAAATGCAAAGAGAAGTAGCTACTTATGATGCTAAGAGTTTGACTTTACTTGATAGTTCTATCTTACCCTCTTTAGAAAGTAATGTTTTAAATACAAGCACTGCATTAAGAGCTTTACATGAAGCAAAATTTGCAGATTCTACACTTAGATTTGTTTTCTTTGTTTCTGGAGTCTTAGGAATTATTCTTGTGGGAACGGGTCTTGTATTATGGACACAAAAAAGAAAAAAGAAAAATGCTATTAAAAAAAGTTTTGGCTTTTGGCTTGTTGAAAAATTAAACCTTGGAACTATAGTTGGAATAATGCTTGGTCTTGCTGTTTATTTTATAGCAAATAGAGTTATGTCTATTGATGAAGCAAATAGAAGAGACCTAGAAATAAATGCCTTCTTCTTATCTTGGCTTTTCTCTTATATTTATGCTTTTTTAAGAGATACAAACAAGGCTTGGAAAGAACAGCTTTTATTAACTGCTATTTTATTTTTATCTTTACCAATTATAAATGTAATCACAGTTTTAGACTCCCTTTCAGAAGTTTTAACTAGAGATTCTATCTTTATATATTTTGATATTTTCTTTATCTTTATGGCTTTAGTTTGTCTATTAATAAGATTTATTTTAATTAGAAAAGAAAGGAGAAATGCATAATGTTTCTTGCTTCATTTTTAACTTATCTTGGAATGTTACTGTTCTCTTTTTCTTTAGAAAAGCATTATAAACAAGTAATAAAAAAAGCAGTAAATAAAAACACAAAACTTTTCATGAAAATACTAGGCAGTATCTTTTTGATTATCTCTTTTATTGTTTTTATTAAAACAATTGGTATTTCACTAGGAATAACTTATTTTATAGGTTTGTTAAGCATTGTTGCAATTTTTATTGCCTTTATGTACACATATAAACCTCATCTAATCATCAAAATATCTGTTTTACTTTTTGTTTTAACATTGATATTAAATTTTTTATAAAAGGAAAAAAATGAAACTTTCAAAACTATTACTAGCAGGTGCAATAACAACTTCAACTGTTTTTGCCCACGGACTTTGGCTTAACTCATTTGAGGCATCATCTCATGGAGCTAAACTTGTAACAGTAGGATTAGGAACAGGACATAATCCAACAATTGAAGACTCTATATCTGATAGAGTTGAACTTAAATCTTTTGATTTAATTACACCTTCTGGAAAAGCAATTGCTTTAAAAAAACCACAAAAAGGTTTAAAAGAGATTTATAATAAAGATAATCTAAATATTGTAGATAGTAACCTTGCTATGCAAAAAATATCTTTCAAAAAAGAGTCAAAAGAAGGTACATACACTGCTAGTTTAGCAACTAAAACAAAAACACTAATCAGATATCTTGATAAAAATGACAATAAAAGATTTACTACAAAATCAAAAGATAAAATTAGAAATCTAAAAGAGGTATTAGAAACAATTCAAAATACAACATATGCTAAAGCATATTTTGTAAACAAATCTTGGTCTGAACCAAAAGCAGTAGGACATGAGTTAGAACTAATTCCTACAAATGATATTTCTAAACTTCATATTGGAGATACTATTACTTTTTATGTTTTATATAAAGGTAAAGCTTTAGAAAGTGGATATGTTACTGCTAAAAGTGCCTTAGCAAAAAATGATAATGCCCTATTTGCAAATGTTAGAAAAGGTAAAGCAAAGTTTGTATTAACTAATTTTGGTCAGTGGATGTTTACTGTTAAAAATAAAAAAGAAGTTGATGGAATCACGGTTTCTGATACAGCAAGTGCAACAATAAATATAAAGTAGGATTTCTCCTACTTTATTAGTCTTCTTTTTGCTCTTTTATAAAATTAACTCTACACTCTTTTGTTTCATCAACAAGTGCACGTGCAACAACATCGTCTTCTACAATAATATGCTCTAAGTGTAAAGACTCTAACTCTTTCTTTTCACTAAATCTAGTTACTTTAACAATAGTTTTTGTGTTGTGAGTTAAATCATCAATAACTTCACAAATAAGATGTAACTTCTCTGGGTTATCAATAGCTACAATAACCGCACAAGCATCTTTAATATTTACAGACTCTAAGATATGCTTATGAGCTGCATTTCCAAAGATGATAGGCTCATTATCTTTATATCCCATCTCAAAGTATTTTAAGTTGTGCTCAATAATTACATAATTATGTCCATCTTCTCTTAAGTTATGAGCAATCTCTTGACCCAAGTGTCCGAAACCTAATACAACAATATGACCTTTTGTATCTTTATCAACATTATGTGTTTCTGGAAGTTTTAACGTATCTTCTGTTAAAAGTTTCGCCGCAATTGATGACATGTTTTTTAAGATAATTGGAGTTAAAATCATTGAAATAACAATAGTAACTATAAGTATCTGTGAGTATGTTGGATCAATTAAACTTCTACTTCTAGCAAGCTCTAAAATAGCTAATGAGAACTCACCAATTTGAACTAAAGATAAAGCCGTTTTAAAAGCAACTCTTTTTGTATCATCAATTCTTACAAGTAAGTAGATAATTAAATATTTTAATGAAACTAATACAGGTAATAAAATTAAAATAATTACAATATTGTCTGCAATTATTTTGAAGTTGATTTGCATACCAACAGTAATAAAGAAAACACCTAATAATAAGTTTCTAAATGGAGTAAGGTCCGCCTCAACTTGATGTTTAAACTTAGTCTCACTAATCATCATACCTGCAACAAATGCTCCTAAAGAGTAAGTAAAACCAAAGTAGTGAGCTAAATATGAAGCTCCAATTGCTACAAGTAAAACAGAACCTACAAATAGTTCATCTGATTTTGATTTTGAAACGTGCTCAAAAAATGGTTCTAATAAAAACTTACCACTTATATATAATAATGCAAGTAAAATACCAGCTGCAACAACTGTCTCAAATACTAAAGATGTGATACTTTTATCATCACCTGCAGCAAATAGTGAAATCATAAGTAAGATTGGAATAACTGCAATATCTTGCATAATTAAAATTCCAAGAACTCTTTGTCCATGTCTTTTTTTAATTTCATTATTTTCATTATATGTTTTTAAAACAATTGCCGTAGAAGATAGAGATAAAGCAGCACCTATAATAAGTGATGTTCTAAAATCAAAACCAAAAATCAACATACAAATAGAGATTACAAATGCTGTTGTAACTACTATTTGCAGAGTTCCAGTAAAGAATACCTCTTTTCTCATTCTTTTTAGATGTTCTAAAGAGAACTCTAAACCAATTGTAAACATTAAAAATACAACACCAAACTCTGCAATCTCTTTTAAGTCATGATTATTCACAGCCGCATGTAAATTAAAGACATATGCAATGATTGTACCTGTTAAAATATAACCAATAATTGTTGGTAAATGGAATCTTTTTAAAATAAGATTAACTACTATTGCAATTAATAGTGTCCAAACGATAATTCCTAACATCTCTTCCTTCTTTTATAAATAATGCATTTGCTTGTATCCTTCAAGCCTTTTTTTATAAGCTGAATTAAGCATAGCATTTTTGTTATCAAGAAAATCAATAGCTAAACACTCTTGATTTCCTCTACCTATTCTTCCTAAATATTGAATCAATCTTCCATAATAAGAAATCGGTGTAGCAAATATAATCGTATTTAAATGAGGAAAATCAATCCCTTCACCAAAATATGAAGTCGTTGCTAAAATTAGACTTTTAGACTCAACAAGTTTAATCTTTTCACTCTGCTCTTTTTTACTCATACTTCCATGAATAGAAACATAATCTATTTGTTCATTTTCAAGCAGTTTTTCTAAAGCATTAATATGTTCAATTCTATCTGTTAAGATTAAAATCTTTCTGTCTTGATGAAGCTTTATTTGTTCGATAATTAGCCCATTTCTTGTTTCATCTACACATAATTCATTAATCAATGTAGCATAATTATCTGCTTCACTTATAAAGTCTGTTCGTATTATCTCTAATTTATTATTAAAAGTTTTTTTCTTTTTATATTCATAGGAGATATCACCTAGCTGTTGGAATAAAATTGGGTCTAATCCATCTTTTCTTTTAGGTGTTGCACTAAGACCTAAAATATACTTTCCATAGAACTGTTTAACTATCTGTTCAAAGGTAACAGCGGGGATATGGTGACATTCATCTACTATCACAAAAGAGTAGTTATTTATAATCTCAGGAGAGTTTTTAAGACTTTGCATAGTTGCAACATCAATTTTTCCATTTAATTTATTTTTACTCTTTCCTAAAAAGCCAATATCTGCTCTTTTATAATCAAAATACTCTACAAATCTATCTCGCCACTGATCTAGAAGCATATTTTTGTTTACTATAATCAAAGTAGAACAAGCTCTTTGTTCAAACATTTTTGCACCAAGTAATGTTTTACCAAAACCAGGAGGAGCTACACAAATAGAGAACCTTTTTTTAAGCATTCTATCTATTGCTTCTTGCTGTTCACTTCTTAGTTCAAATAAAACCTTTTTTGTTTCTATCTCTTCACAATATGTTTTATCATCAATTTTAAAGTCAACTTTATTTACATCTAAATACTTTGAAATTTGATAAATGAGTCCCCTTGGAAGTTTTAAGTAGTTTTCATCTTCTTCAAAGTTTTTTATTACCCTTGGAGTATTATAAAGTGGCTTTCTAAGACTCAACAGTACTTTTACTTGTGGGTTATCAAAAGATGCGAAAGCTTTTAGTTTATTTATAAAACTTCTTGATAGGTTTTGTGTTGGAACATATAAATAGTCATATAGTTTAATCTCTAGTTTAAATAAAGGAAACTCTATATCATCAAACATTAAATCAGTTTTATCAATCTTTTCAAAATCATTGTATTTTAGAACTGTTTTTTCAGATACTTTAGAGATATTTTGTAAAAGTTTCCATTGGTCTTTATAGACTTCTTTAGAGTTTGGTTCAAAAAACACTGTTTTATTTGAGTCTCTAAATTTTAAATGAAGTGGTAACTCTATTGGTTCATCAAAACTTCCATTTGTTACAAACTCTTTTGTGGGAAAAATCTTTGCAGAAATATTTGATTTTTTTAAAATATACTGAGCAAAAGTTTTAGCAGACTTTGTTTCTAACTCTTTTTCAAAAAATACCCATACTAAAATTGAGTTATAAGAGCTGTACTCAAAAAGTGCTTCAATATCTATACTTGCAAAGGTTTTTAATATCTTAGAAATATCTTTTTCTAAAACCTCTAAAACTATATATTTACTTTTGTTTGTTTGATTTATTAAGTATGAAGCTAGCTGAACTTTTCCTCTTAGGTGAAGCTCAACTTCATTGTTTGTTAGAGGTAAGTAATCACTTCCTCTAAATGTTTGAGTTAAGGGATAAAAGGCTTGTTTAGAGCCATCTTTACTAGTCCATTTTTTTGCAAAAATATCTGTTCTAGCAAAAAATAGAGATTTAAAAAGTTCTATCTTTTCATCTTTTGATAGACTCTTTTTTTCTTTTTGATTTACTATAGCTTCAAGAGTTTCAATCTCTTTTTCTATAGTAATTTTTTGTTCATAAAGTTCTTTTAATCTTTCTTCTATTTTTTTATGATTCATGCTCAATCTGGTGAGACGGTGTGATAATGATATTATTTAGTTTATTTTCTATTTCATCATATCTACTTTTCAGTTTAGAACCTTTTCTAACACCTTGACCTTCAAATTTTCCATCTTCTTCAATACTAAGTTCATTGTATTTCATATTTCCAATGACTTTACCTGTTGAAAGAATTTGTACTTCATTACAGTCAATTTTACCATCTAAAAGTCCACTAACTATTAAGTTATTAGCTTTTATATCACCTATTACTTCACCTGTTTTACCAATTGAAATAACATCGGCTTCTAATATAACACCTTCAAATTTTCCATCAATATGAACTGTACCCTCAGTAGTAATTCCACCGATTATACAAGTCCCGTGGGCAATTACTGTAGCACCATTTTGTGTTGTTCGCTTATTAGCCTTACCAAAGATTCCCACTTAACTCTCCTTTGTTTAGTAAAGATTTTATCATAATTTTTAAAATTCCATGTTATAAAGTCTTTTGGATTTAATATTTTTCCACCATATCTTACTTCATAGTGTAAATGTGCACCACTACTTCGTCCACTATTTCCACTTAAACCAATAACTTGACCTTTTCTAATTACATCACCAAGCTTTACTTCTGTTTTATTTAAGTGCGCGTAAATAGTCATAAAACCAAAACTATGCTGTAGTTTTATAACTCTACCAAAGTCACCATTGTCCCTTGACCTTACATAAACAACAACACCATTTGCAGTTGCTTTAACTGGTGTTCTCATTTTTGCTTTTAAGTCAATTCCTCTATGGAATTTTTTTCTTTTTGTAATTGGGTGTATTCTATAACCATATTGAGAGGTTACCCTTGTACTTTTTAATGGGCTACCATTTGGTATAGTTAAAAGTGTAAAATATTTTGTGTTATCACTTATTGAGTCTAAAGTCTCTTTAGTAAGCTGTTCTATTTTTTCATCTTTAAGACCAATCATTGATTCTATTTCATCAAGTTTTGAACTTAAAGCATCAATATCTTCTACTTTACTTTTAATTTGTAATGAATAGAACTTATTTTGAGCCTGTAGCTTTTGTTCTTTTTCATTTAGAGCTGTAATCTCTTTCTCTTTTTTATCTATTTCTACTTCTTTTTTTGCAAGTTCTCTTTGCTTTTGCTCTTTTAAAGTCTCCATTTTATCACTTAAGTTGTTGATAAACCAAGAACCTCCACCAATAATAAGCAAAACAAAAAGAACAATAAAGACAATAAGTTTTTTTGCAATTTGATGTACATTAAAAGCTTTTGTTCCATGCACATCAGAAACAGTAATTATTAATCTATTCTTCATTTAATCTCATATTTTCTAAAAATTTTTCCACAACTAAAAAAGAACCAAAGACTAAATACTCTTCATCTGGTTCTATATTTTCTAAAGAAGTTACCATTATATTTAAATTATGGCAAATTTCCAATAAATTATTTTTATCTACGATTCTTTTGTCATCTAAGTCGATTATTGTTATCTTTGTAACAATAGGTTTTAAAATAGTTAAAACCTCTTTATAATCTTTGTCTGCATAAGAATTATATATTAAATGTACTTTTTTATTATTGAATTCTTTGACTAAAAATGTAGCTGCTAGGGGATTATGACCCACATCTATAGTTATATTTTCTTTTATCTTTTCACATCTTCCTGATAGTTTAACTTCGTTAAAAATATCTAGGTCAATATCTATGTTTAACTCTTTTAATGCTTCTATTACTAAATGTAAATTTAGTTTCAAATAAGAAGCAAATCTTTCATCTAAGCTATACTTATCAAACTCTTTAACAGTTTGTATAACTATATCTCTTCCAAACTCATCTTTTAGTTCATCTTTAACTTTTAAAGCAGTTTCATAAACCTTGTTTGAAGTTTGGTAACCAATTAGCATTTTAGTATCCACTGAACGCATTTTAGTTCTTGCAATTTCTTCTATTGTATTACCTAAAAAGCTTTGATGGTCAAGTCCAATTGTAGTAATAAGAGATAAATCATTTTTTGCAATATTTGTTGCATCAAACTCACCTCCAAGTCCCGCTTCTAAAACTAGATAATCAAAACTTGAACTTAAAACAAAGGCTAAAAGAGTTGTGTATTCAAAATAAGTTAGTTTTTCTAAAAGGTTTAAAGGCAATATCTCTTGAAGTTTTGAACTTGCCATTTGTAGTTCTATATCACTACTATCTCTACCATTTATCCATATTCTTTCATTGAATTTCATAATATGAGGAGAAGAGTAATGTAAAGTTCTAAAGCCTTTTTTATGTAAGTAGTGAGATAAAAATCTTCCTGTACTTCCTTTTCCATTTGTTCCAACGATATGAATAATAAAAGGAAGTTCAAGGTGCTCTGAAAGTATTTTCCAAGAGTTTTGTACTATTGAGAAGTCTATCTTCTCATAGTACATCGTTTTGTGCTGTAATACTTCTTCTAAAGAAGCTTTCTTAAAATCAATAAGCATCTACTTCTTTTTTTCAAAAGATTGCACTGCTAATTTAGAAATAACCTCTTCTAAAGCTTTATTAGCCGCATTTCTAATAGCTTCAAATCTTTTTGAGTCTGTAATAGTTGCACCTTTGTTAATAGAAAATTCATAATCTCCACTAACTGAAAAAGATTTCTTTCTTCCATCTTTTTCATATGCAACATTAATACTTACAATAGCTCTATAAAGGTTATTATAACCATCTTCATCATCTTGCAGTTCTTGCATTCCTACAGAGTTTAGTTTAACATCTAAAATCGTATCAGCTAAGTTTTTATCAAATACAAGTTTTGAATCTAGTCTATGTACTATTAGCTCATGCATTGCATCTTTGATAATTACTGCATTTCTTGGGTCTTCTAAGTTAATAATTAAATTAACATAGATAGAACCATCTAATTGTCTTTTTGCATAGTGACTTGATGGTTTGTAACCACAAGCTGTAAATACAAAAACTATTAATAATACTAATAGACTATTTTTCATCTTATCCCTTAACAACTAAGTTAACTAATTTATTTGGTACAACAATCTCTTTGATTAACTCTTTACCATCAATCCATTTTGCTGCAATCTCTTTTGCTGAAGCTAAAATCTCTTCTTTTGAAGCACTAGGAGATACTTCTACTTCTGCTCTTTTTTTACCATTGATAGTAACAGCTAAAACAATTGAGTCTAAAGTAAATACTTCTTCTTTAACTTCAATTTTTGAAGAGAAGTTCTTTTTAGCAAATAATTTATCTGCTAAATCCCAACAAGCATGAGGAATAATTGGCTCTAAAATGTTTGTTAAGATATAGTAACCTTCTGCCCATACAAGTTCATTGTTTTGTGCTTGAAGTGCATTCATTGCTTCCATAGATGCAGCAATTAAAGTATTAAATGTATATGTTTTATTAAATACATCATCAGCTTTTTGAACTGCTTCATATACTTTTCTTCTAGCTTCTTTTTCTTCTTTTGATAAAGAAGAGTGGTCTATGTTTTCAAAATTTGCAACTGCATCTTCTGTAACATTTACTGATCTTTCATAGAACTTTTTAATAAATTTAAATGAACCTTCTACTGCTGAATCATTCCACTCTAACTCTTTTGTTGGAGGTGCAGCAAATAGAATAAACATTCTAGCTGTATCAGCCCCATACTTTTCTACAATAGAATCAGGGTCTACTACATTTCCTTTTGATTTAGACATCTTAGCACCATCTTTAAGTACCATACCTTGAGTAAGTAGGTTTTTAAATGGCTCTTTTGAGTTTGTATATCCTAAATCATTTAATACTTTAGTAAAGAATCTTGCATAAAGTAAGTGTAAGATAGCGTGCTCAATACCACCAATGTATTGGTCAACATCCATCCAATAATCACTATCTTTTTTAGAGATTCCTTCTTTTTCCCATTTTGTGTTGTTTGTAGCATATCTTAAGAAATACCAAGAAGACTGAACAAAAGTATCTAAAGTATCTGTTTCTCTAACTGCTGGTTTTCCACAACAAGGACAAGTAGTATGCTTCCAAGTAGGATGAGTATCAAGTGGGTTACCCTCACCTGTAATTTCTACATCTTCTGGAAGTGCAACAGGAAGATTTTCTTGTTTTTCAGGAACTAAACCACAATCATCACAGTGAATAAATGGAATTGGTGCTCCCCAATATCTTTGTCTAGAAACTCCCCAATCTCTTAGTTTGAAATTGATTTGTTTTTTACCAAGTGAGTTTTGCTCAAAGTGATAAATAATAGCTTTTTTAGCTTTGTTGTTTTTAAGTCCAGTAAAGCTTTCTGAATCAATTAATTCACCTTCATCTGTATAAGCTTCTGTTTGGTTAGATAAGATTCCATCTTTTCCAACAATAACTTGTTTGATTGGTAAATCATATTGTCTAGCAAACTCAAAGTCTCTTTGGTCATGAGCAGGAACTGCCATAACAGCCCCTCCACCATAAGAAGCAAGTACAAAGTTAGCAACCCATACAGGAATAGACTCACCAGTAAGCGGATGAATAACATCAATCTCCAAAGAAACACCCTCTTTAGGCATAGTTGCTCTATCTCTTTCACTTACTTTTTGCATAGCTTTAATAGCATTGATTTTACTATCAGGAAGAAGTTTATTATCAACGATATATTTAACAATTGGATGCTCTGGAGCTAAAGCTGAATAAGAGATTCCATAAATTGTATCTGGTCTAGTAGTAAATACTTGATAAGATGAGAATTGGTTATCTAATTTGTATTTTGCTTGTTTTGATAAAAGAAGATTAAACTCTAAACCTTCACTTCTACCAATCCAGTTCTCTTGCATAGTTAAAACTTGTGATGGCCATTGACCTTCAAGTGTTTTTAAATCGTCAAGTAACTCTTGAGCATATTTAGTAATTCCTAAATAATATCCTGGCATCTCTTTTTGAACTACAGTTGTTCCACATCTCCAACAGCAACCCTCTTCTAACTGCTCATTTGCTAATACAGTTAAATCATGTGGACACCAGTTAACAGTTGTAGATTTTCTATAAAGAAGTCCCTCTTCAAACATCTTGATAATGAACTCTTGTTCCCACTTTGTGTATAGTTCATCAGAAGTAGCGAACTCTCTTTCTTCAGAAAAAGAAAGACCTAAAGCTCTTAATTCATCTCTCATATAATCGATATTTTCATAAGTCCATTTTTTAGGGTGAAGTTTATGTTTGATAGCTGCATTTTCTGCTGGCATACCAAAACTATCCCATCCAATTGGATGTAAAACATTAAAGTCTGCTTTTCTAAAGAATCTTGCGATTGCATCACCTAAACAGTAGTTTCTAACGTGTCCCATGTGGATTCTACCACTTGGATATGGGAACATACTTAAAATATATTTTTTATCTTTTTTATAATCATCACTTGGCTCAAAAGATTTATTTTCAACCCAGTAATTTTGCCACTTACTTTCAATACTCTTTGGACTATATTCCATTAATAATCTTCCTTATCTTGACTTTTTGCACTCTCAATTAAAGCTAAAGCTATTGAGAAAAGATTTGCTACAACAGCTCCGATTGCTAAGGCTATTGCCATTGATTCATCACCCACAAAAGTTAATACCATGAACGCTGGAATAAGGTGTAAATCAGCAACTAAAGAACTTGCTAATAACTCTGCTGCTAAAAGGTTTTTAACACCTATTTTTAAAATTGTTGAGATAACATTAACACCTGCTGCTAAAAATAGCGCCACTGCATTTGGCTCGTAGAGGAACCCTGCTGTTGTTGTTAATGACATTAGTGAAAAGAATATATAGGTTACTTTACCCCAATCCATGAATTATCCTTTTATAGATTTTTACTTTTAAAATTTAAGCAAATATAATATCTAAAAAAGGATAAAAAATGGCTTTCTAGCTATTTTTTAGCTTACTGTACTTGAAACCTTGGAACATTTTAAAAATCAGATATATGATGATTAGTTTAATTGTAAATTGAACAATTGTATAAATCCCAAAGCCATTGAATTCAAACTCAAAAGGATTGATAATATTGTGAAATAGTAGATTAAAAGTCATATCTTTTGTGATATAAAAATATAAACCTAAAAGTCCATACATGATAAGAAAATAGAACTGATTTCTATGCATATTTACAATACTATAAACAAAGTGCCAAATAAAAAATGTCACGAAGATTGCTATTAAAAACTCTTTGAATACTCCATCTTGAATATCAATAACATATGTTCTAGCAATACTTAAATGATAGTATTCAATAATGGATGAGATGATTTCAAAAACAAAAATCCATGTTAAAGTTAAGAACCAATCTTTTCCATCGTTTGATGTGATTCTATTAAAATAATATAACAAACCCTTTTGAGGTGCACTCATTGTATTCTCCATGTTTTTCTCCATAAAGGTTTAAATAATAATTTTATATTAAAAAGAATTAAACATATATTATTAATAAACCTTTTTGTAGGAGTTTATTTTCGTCTTGTGTTTTGACGGATTGAAACTATTAGTTGGTAGATTAGATAGGCGATTGTTATTTTATAAACTAGTGTTAAAAATGTAAGTTCAGAAAACTCTGTCATAATAGAAAAGGGGTTTATATTATTTACTATGTTATAAAGAGTAAAGTCCTTTGTTGTAAGTCCATAGATTAAGTAAAATAATACTATCAAAAAGAAATTGTTTATTTTTTCTTTTTGAACTATGAAAACAGACAAAATAATCACAATAGAGTAAACTAACGTATCAATTAAAATATATTCTAACTTTGTATCTAAATATTCATTTACACAATTTACAAATGCTAATCCAAAACTTAGAGATAAAATCCAAAAAAGTGCTAATAACCAATCTTGTGAATGATTTGATGTTAGTCCATGAATTTTAAAGATAAGCCATTCTGAAATTTTTACTTTTTCTGCTTTTTTTAACTCTTCTTCCATTTTTTGCATTTCAAGAGCATAAAATTTATTTGCTTCAATTATGTTATTCTGCTGTTCAAAAGAATTCTTTATTATTCTTGCAGTTTCTCTATTTTTAAGATTTTTATTATTTATTTTTATATTTGGCACATTTATAAAAATATTATTACTTAAATCTAACTCATCATTTGTAACTAAAGAGTTGATAAATAAACTATCAAATGTATTATAATTTATCTCAAAAAAATTAATCAATAAATCCTTAAAAATATTTGTTTTATAAAAATAATTATTTTTAAGCTCAATTTTATCGATTTTTATATTATCAATATCTAGTCCACTTTCAAATAAAGAATCAGAAATATTAATATAATCAATTAAAATTTCCTTTTTACTATTTGCACTTAAAGAAAAACTTTTTTCAAAAATACAGTTGCATATTAATAGAGATGTTACTCTCCTCTCTTTATCGAAATAAAAAGTGGAAGCCTCTTCAAAAAAGTTACAGTTAAAAAATTTTAAACTTCCCTCTAATAATACTTCTTCATAAAAATTACAAAATGAAAATGTTTTCTTGCCAAGAGGTAATGTTGTTAAATCAAAACCTCTTGGAAAAACTATGTCTTTATATAAAAATTCTCCTATAGCTTCATTTTTATACATTTGTAGTTCTTCACTAAATTGCTTTAAATCTTTTATTGGATTATCAATATATAAAATACATTTATCCTTATCTTCAAAATTTTCTAAATTACACATTTATACTCTTTAAATAAATTATTATATTTATTATATTGTAAATGCCCTTTGGGCTCTTTTATTACTTTTTTTATAAAAAGTAAAACAAAAAATCGTATCGAAAGTTAGATTTTTAGGAATTTTATTCACGTAAAGCTAAAATTGTAAAACTCGACTTCGTCTCAAACAGTTACAATTTTTTAACGCTTTTTATTCATAAAATTTTGAACCTAAAAATATAAATCGATACCTTTTTTAAAAGTCTGTAAACTGTTAGAAAACTTTAGATAAGACTGTTATTGTTTTAGATTTTGAAAGAGTTCAAGGCAAGAAATAAAATTTAAGAAGGAGCTTACTGAAGTAAGTGACTGAGTAAATTTTGTTTTTTAACGTAGAAATATTTTAAAAGATGATGCAAGAACAGTCTTATCAGACTGTTCCCTTCTCATACATAGCTCTAAGCTTTTCCTTTTCTTTCTGCCTCTTAACCTTCTCAGCCTCTTTAGCTCTAAAACTCTCAATAGAGAATCTAAGCTGTACTAAGAACGAAGCAGCAATAAAGATAGATGAATAAGTACCAACGATAATACCTACAAGTAATGTAAAGGCAAATCCATTAATAATCTCTCCACCAAAGAAATATAAAGTTGCAACAACAAAGAATGTTGTCAGTGAAGTAAGAGTTGTTCTTGATAGTGTTCTTGATACAGAACTATTAACTACACTATTAAGAACTGACTCTTTAGATGTTTGCACACCTTCTCTAATCCTATCAAATACAATAATTGTATCGTTTAGAGAATACCCAAGTATCGTAAGAATTGCAGCTAAGATATCAAGGTTAACTTCTACACCCACAAGTGAAATAGCTCCAAGAGCAATAATAACATCATGCGCTAAAGCTAAAATAGAAGCAATGGCAAATCTCCACTCAAATCTATATGATACATAAATAAGAATCACGATAAGAGATAAAGATAAGGCCATAATACCTTTTTCTCTAAGCTCTCCACCAACCTTTGGTCCAACCATATCAACTCTTCTGATTTCAAACTTACCAGTTGAATCAAGTAGTTTATGCATCTCATCACCAATATCATTTGCTAAGTTAGATGATACCCCTGAGATTCTAATAACTACTTCTTCATCACTACCAAATTTTGTAATAGAAGAACCTTTATATTCTGTTGAGTTTAATACAGTTCTGATTTTGTCGATTGGTGCTTTATGTTCATATTGAACTTGAACTAAAGTACCACCTGCAAAGTCAATACCAAGGTTTAATCCTCTTGTAAAAAGTAAAACAAGTGAAACAATAACTAAAACAGCCGATAAACTCAAAAATGGGATTCTTTTACCCATAAAGTCATGAACTTTTGTACCTTTAAAAATTTCCATTATTTAATCCCAAACCATTTATTTAAGTTTTTGTCTTTTGCAATTTTTGGTAATAATGCTTCATAAATACCATGAGTTCCTAAAATTGCTGTTAACATTGAAGCTAAAATACCAATAGAGATTGTTACTGCGAAACCTTTGATTGGTCCTGTTCCATATGCATATAAAATTACAGCAACAAGTAGTGTTGTAATATTTGCATCAAGAATTGCTCTCATTGCATTTGAATAACCATCTTCAATAGCTTTTGGTATAGATACACCTTGTCTTAGAAGTTCTCTAATTCTTTCTCCAATAATAACGTTCGCATCAACTGCCATACCAACTGTTAGTACGATACCTGCCATACCTGGAAGTGTTAGAGTTGCTCCAAACATTGCCATTACAGAAATGATAATAAAGATATTAGTTACAAGTGCAATATTAGCAATAACACCTGCTCGTCTATAATAAACAATCATAAAAATAAATACGATTAAGAAACCAGAGATAAGTGCTATTGTAGAAGCTTTAATAGAATCAGCACCTAAACTTGGTCCTACACTTCTTTTTTCTAATAGTTTAACAGAAGCTGGTAAAGCTCCAGATCTTAAAGCAATTGCAACATTTCCTGCTTCAATAACTGTAAAGCCACCAGAAATCTGACCACTTCCTCCACCAATTCTTTCTCTAATATTTGGTGCAGAGTAAACTTTACCATCAAGAACAACGGCAAGTCTTTTACCTACATTTTTAGCAGTGAAGTCACCAAAGATTCTAGCACCTGCACTATTTAAAGTAAAGTTAATAATTGGTTGGTTTGATTGGTCAAATGCAACTTGTGCATCTACTACTTGAGAACCATTTAAAATAGGAATCTCTTTTACAAGATACTTAACATTTGGGTTATCTGTAGCTTCTAAAATGATATTTCCATATTGAGCTGCTTGTGCTTTTGACATAGTATAAACTTGGTCAGCTCTCTCTTCATCAACAGCCATAAGCTCTAAGTTAGCAGGTTTTGAGATAAGCTCTCTTGCTGCTTTTTCATCTTCTGCTGTTTTGATACCTGGAAGTTGAACAACGATATCTGTATCACCTTGTCTTACAACATTTGGTTCAGCAAGACCAAATTGGTCAAGTCTATTTCTAATAGTTTCAACTGCTTGTGCTACTGCTTGGTCTTTAGTTTTAACTTCTTCATCTGCTGTTAAAATTAAAGAGTAATCAAGCTCATTTTTAGTGATTTGTAAACCACTAATTTGTTCAAGCATTTTATCTACTTTTGGTAACTCATCTGAGTCTAATACTGTAAAAACAATTCTATCATTGTCTCTGATACTTAAGCCGTCAATTAAGATATCTTCATCATTTGCGAAGTATTTAACTGCTGTAGCTATTGATTTTATTTTTGAAGTAACTGCTTCGTCAGTTTGAACACCAAGAAGCATATGTAATCCACCTTGTAGGTCAAGCCCTAAAGAGATTTTTTTACCAGTTTCAGTTTGTAAAAAAGATGGTACAGAGAATACAACTCCAAAAATTATACTTAATATAAATATAACGAGTCTGTAATTAAAGATTTTCAAATCAATCCCTTAAAATAAGAAGTAAACATAGAATTTAAAACATGTAAGAGATTACATGTTTTAAAATAATTATTCTGAAAGTTTTGCAACGAATTCTTTTGCTAATTTCATTTGACTATCATCATGGTTTTTTACAATTAAGAAGTCTTCTTCTACTTTTGTAATTTCTACCATTAAGCCACCATTTGTTACAATTTTATCTCCTTTCTTTAGAGCCGCAATCATTTCCTTATGCTGTTTAGCTTGTTTTTGTTGTGGTCTAATAATTAAGAAGTAAAAAATTGCAAATAATGCAACTAGGGGTAACAATGAGCTTATTAAGTCTGCACTTTGACCTTCCATCAAATTTCCTTTTAAAAAGTATTTTTCTATGTTTTTAATAAAACGGGCTTATTCTAACAAAACTAATATAATAATAGGCTTGATAACTGCCATTTCTTTGAGCTCTTTTATATACTTAGAACACTATGAAATATTCTCAAAACTTTTAAACACTTTTTTAGCACTTTTATCTTTTTATTTGCTACTTACAATAAATCGGAAAAGTTTTGTAATAGCAGGTTTTTTTACTGGAATTTTATGGTTTTATTGGATAGGAAATAGTTTTCAATATTATGATTTAGCCTTTTTAAAATATCCAGTTATTTTAGGTATTGGATTGGGCTATGCTTTATTGTTCTATTTAATGACTATTTTTAACAAAACTTGGTTTAGAGCATTAGCTATATTTTTAGTTTCATTTGTTCATCCTATGGGCTTTAATTGGTTTATGCCAGAGCTTGCTTTAGTTGATAGTTATCTTCCTTTTTCTAAGGCTTATTTTGCTCTTATTTTAGCTTTAGTTTATATGTTCGTTAAACTCGGTGGCTTTAAAAAAGCTATTGCAGTTGTACCATTACTATTTATTACTTATTCAAGTGGTATTTATATTGATTCAACGGGGCTTAAAATTTCTATGCCTCAACTAATGACTTCACAAAATCAAAAATGGCAACAAGAAAACTTAGCTAAAACTATTGATGAAAACTTGAGTTTAATAGATAATGCAATAAAAGAAGAGAGTGATTTAATAATTCTTCCTGAAACAGTTTTTCCTGTTGTTTTAAATACTGAAGAGTTTTTAATGGATACACTTTTAAAAAAATCAGAACAAATAGATATTATTGCTGGGGCTATATATTTAGAAGATGGCAACTATTACAATGCTACATATCATTTCAAAAAAGGAAATCTTGATATTGCGAAAAAAGTTGTTTTAGTTCCTTTTGGAGAAGAGATTCCCCTTCCAAAATTTTTAGTTGATTTTATAAATGATAAATTATATAATGGAGCACAAGACTATAAAACAGCTTCTAAACCAACTGATTTTAATATCCATGGAATAAGTTTTAGGAATGCTATTTGTTATGAAGCAACAAATGAAAAGCTATATCAAGACTTAGGTGATACAAAATATATGATAGTAACTTCTAACAATGCTTGGTTTACACCATCAATAGAACCAACACTTCAAAAGATACTTTTAAAATATTATGCTAAAAAGTATGGTATTACAATTTTCCACTCTATAAATGGAAGTAAAAACTATATTCTTAGGCCATAAACTTTTCTTTTATGGCCTTTAAAATCTCTTCTTTTTCTAAAGATTCATCTATTTGAAGATTTAATGCAAACTCTAAAATCTCTTTAAACTCTTTACTTGGTTTCATTCCAAGAAAGATTAAATCTCTTCCTTGAACTAATGGCTTTAATCCCTCTTGGGAGATATTCATCTGTCTTGCTTGTTCTAAGACCCAAGAAATAGCCTTATCACACTTGTCTTTATCTGGGATTGTTCTTCCTTTACAATCTGCAAGACAAACTATACAAAGGTCTTCAATAGAACATTTTAAAGATAGCCTTTTTACTGCTTTTAAACTAGACTCTGCTTTATATAACTGAAATGGTGCAAGGTGATTTTTCACAAGGGGAACTACTTTTTCTATAAACTTCTTTTCATCAGTTAATCTACTTAAAAAACTAATAGTAGGTTCAACACCTAAAGCTTCATGTTTATGAGAAGTTACTCTTCCTTCATCTGTAGTTTCAGTACAAAAGGGTTTTCCTAAATCGTGGCAAAGAAGTGCATAAAATAGATATAGGTCTCTATATTCATCTGCCGTTTTATACTCTTTTAATATCTTGGCCATCTCATCAAGTGTCATTAAAGTATGAACCCAAACATCTCCTTCAGGATGATACTCTTTGTCTTGAATACAGCCATCTAAAGCTTCAAGCTCAGGAAAGTGTTTTAATATGCCTAAATCTTTTAAAAGATTAAATCCAAGTGATGGCTTTTCTGCTTTTAAAAATAGCTTTTTAAACTCTTCATATACTCTTTCTTTAGGTAAATACTTTAACTCATCATCTTCAACCATACTTTTACAAAGATTAAAGGTTTTCTCATCTATTTTTAGCTCATATCTAGCTACAAACTGTATTGCTCTATAAACTCTTAAAGGGTCTTCAACAAAAGTTTCATCTTTTATATGACGTAAAGTTTTTTCTTCTAAATCTTTTAGCCCACCATTTGGGTCTAAATATTTATCTTCAAAGTAGTCATATCCAATAGAATTAATAGTAAAGTCTCTTCTTAGACTTGCCTCTTGAAAGCTTAAGTTTCCATTTGTAGTTACTTCAAAATCTCTATGTCCATGCCCTACTTTTTTCTCTAATCTTGCAAGGGCAAAATCAAAATCATAGCCATCTACATTTAAGATAAGTACACCAAAAGATTTTCCAACTTGTTTTACTGTTCCATATTTTTCTAAAACAGTTTGAACTTCATCTAAAGTGTCAATATTAAACAGTTCAATGTCGAAATCTTTATTGGGAATATTTAAAAGGGAGTCTCTTACGCAGCCACCTACAAGAATAGGTTTAACACCTACTTCTTGTAAGTTTTTTAGTATATCAATTAATATTGATGGTAAATTAGTTTTTATGTTTGAATACATGTACATCTGTTTGAGGATAAGGAATAGAAATACCCTCTTTATCAAATGTAAGTTTTACATTTTCTGTTAAGTCAAATTTTACAGCCCAGTAATCAGGAGTATTAACCCAAGCTCTAACTACAAAGTTAACAGAAGAGTCTGCTAATTCAGATACTGCAACAGTAACACCTTTGTCTTGTAAAACTCTTTCATCAGCTTCAACAATTTTTGTTAAAGTCTCTTTTGCTTTTTTAATATCATCATCATAGCCAATACCAACAAGTAAGTCTACTCTTCTTGTATCATGGGCATTTACATTTTTGATGTTTCCACCTGTAATTGCTCCATTTGGTACAATGATTTTTTGGTTATCAGGAGTTTTAAATTCAGTATTAAAAATACCAACTTCAACAATAGTTCCAGATGTTCCACCTGCTTCTACAAAATCCCCTACTTTGAAAGGTTTGAAGAAGATAATCATAACACCAGATGCAAAGTTTCCTAAAGAGTCTTTTAGGGCTAAACCAATAGCAAGACCAGCAGCACCTAAGATTGCAAAGAATGAAGTTGTATCAATTCCTAACTGTTTTAAAGAAGTTAGAATTACAACAACCATTAAAACATAATAAACAATATCATCTAAAAAAGAAAGAAGTGTTTCATCTACATTCTTTTTCTTATTCATCATTTTTACTAAAAAGTCAGTAAGTTTTCTAGCAAGAAACTTACCAATAACAAAAATAACTATTGCAGTTGCAATATTTAATGCATATAATCCAACCATATCTGAAACAGCTTGTACACTCTCTTCCATTATTTATCCTTTTATTTGATTTTTTCAAAAAGAACTTGAGAAACTCTTGCTACTTCAACTTCTTCTTTTTCTAATGTTTTTCTATCAATAATTTCAACGAAACCATCTTTTAGTTTTTTACCAACAACTACTGCATAAGGGAAACCAATAAGTTCAAAATCAGACATTTTGAAACCAAATCTCTCTTTTTTTCTATCATCAATAATTGTCTCAACTCCTAAAGCTTTTAAATCTTCATAGATTTTAAGACCAGCTTCTAGCTCTTCATCTTTTTTAGCATTTGAAACAATAACATCTACTAAAAATGGAGCAGTTTCTTTTGTCCAAATTGCACCTTTGTCATCGTGATTTTGCTCAATTACTGCTGCAACAAGTCTTGAAACTCCAATACCATAACATCCCATTTCAAATGGTTTTGCTTTTCCATTTTCATCTAAGAATGTAGCTTCCATAGCAGAAGAATATTTTGAACCTAATTGGAAGATGTGACCAGCTTCAATACCTTTTGTATATTGTAGTTTTCCACCACAACAAGAACAAGTATCACCTTCTTGAA
>AZIE01002019.1_pt1 | contig 32829 bp, 32 predicted proteins | sample 359081 | NCBI WGS metagenome assembly AZIE01 (sample SAMN02429713, study PRJNA222661) | marine sediment metagenome | biome: Sediment sample; isolation source: sample MGS-MCh from oil contaminated site at the lagoon of Mar Chica... | place: Morocco: Mar Chica | collected 2012-07-20 | depth 32 m m | reverse complement strand
CATTTAAAGAAATTGAAGAATCATTAATTGATAGTAAACATACAGTTGAGCATTTTCAAAGTGGTTGTAGTGGTGATGCTCAAGTGGCAATCTTGGATATAGATACTATATTTGATTTTGAAGAAAACAAACATGAGGCTTGTGGTGAAGAGTTTATCTCAATTGCTATTGTTGATGATGAAGGTGATTTTGATGCCTTTAAAAACTTTGGTATTGATTCTTGGATTAAAGGAAGTGACTTACAAGATTTAAACTCATTATTAAACTTAATTGAAAAAAGGCATTTCTCATAATAATAGATTCTCACTGTCACTTAGACAATAGCCAGTATTACGACGATATTGATGAAGTAATAGTTCGTGCACTAGAAAATGGAATTAAAGGTTTTTTAATTCCAGGTGCAGACTTAAATGACCTTCCAAGAGCTCAAAAACTAGCAGAAAAATATGATGAAGTTTTTTTCTCAGCAGGTGTTCACCCTTATGATATAGAACAGTATGATAGAAAAGTTTTAGAAGAGTATATTTCACACCCTAAATGCATAGCAGTAGGTGAGTGTGGTTTAGACTATTTTAGACTTCCTGAAGATGAGACTGAGAAAAAAGAAAATGTACAGCTACAAAAAGAAGTATTTATTGATCAAATTGAGTTTGCAAAAAAAGTAAATAAACCTTTGATTGTACATATTAGAGAAGCTTCAAATGATTCTAGAATGATTTTGGAAGAGTATAATGCAAAAGAAGTTGGTGGAGTATTACACTGCTTTAATGCAAGTGAGCATTTATTACCATTAGCTAAGCATAATTTCTATTTTGGAATAGGTGGCGTTTTAACATTTAAAAATGCTAGAAAGCTAGTTGAAGTGTTACCAAAGATTCCATTAGAAAAACTTATTTTAGAGACAGATTGTCCATACTTAACTCCTCATCCTCATAGAGGAAAAAGAAATGAGCCTTATTATACAACTTTTGTGGCACAGAAAGTTTCTGAGCTTTTAAATATGCCATTAGAAGAAGTAGAGAAGCTTACTGTAGATAATACGAAAGCATTATTTAAGCAGTTTTCTAAAATAATTTAGATAAAATATTACCTATTTCATAAAAATAGGATAATATTTGAATAAAGTTTTCTCTCTTATATTAGTTTTCTCACTATACTCTTACGCATCATTAATTGGTTCAAGTTATTCTCAAAGAGATTTACAAATCTTAGAAGAGTTGGATATAACACCTTCTTTTATTAGTGATTATAAACTTCAAAGAGTTTACTCTCAATACCAAAGCAAATACAACTCAAGTAGTTATGTAGAAAAATTAAATGAAGCCTCTTTATTTGTACCAAAAATCAAAGAAATTTTAAAAGAAGAGGGAATCCCTGACGTATTTATTTATATGGCAATGGCTGAATCAAACTTTACTATGGATGCAAAATCTAGAGTAAGAGCAACTGGTTTATGGCAATTTATGAGTGCAACGGGAAGAAGATATGGTTTAGAAAACGATTTATATGTAGATGAAAGAATGGATTTAATCAAGTCTACAAAAGCAGCAGCTGATTACTTAAATAGATTACATAGATTATTTGATAAGTGGTACTTAGCAGCAATTGCATATAACTGTGGAGAAGGTAGAGTTATTGAAGCAATTACACGAGCTACAATTGACCTTTATGTAGAACAAAACCCAAAAATGAAATATGATAAGAGAATATTAGAGTATAGAAATACTATTAGAGCTTATCAAGAAAAAAGAGTTAGATTTAAAGAGATTAGAAAAATCTATAATGTGGTTAAAAAATGGGATACAAAGCCTGATATTAACGACTTACTAACTGTTCAAAATAAAATTAGCAGACAATATATTCCAAGTGAGAGTAGAAGCTATATTAGAAAAATTATCTCTTTAGCGATGATGAAATCTCAAAGTTTTATTAGAGATGAAGAAAATTCTCATCTTCTAAATATGGGAATTTCAACTACAGTTGCAACTGTTCCCGTTAAAGGTGGATTACACCTAAGAAATATAGCAAACTCAATTGGAATGAGTTATGAAGAGTTATTAGAACTAAATAAACATATTAAACAATCAATTATTCCACCTACTAAAAAAGTATATGAGATAAATATTCCATATAGTAGATTAAGTAGATTCAATGAAGCAAAAGACAGTATTAAAGACACTAAGTTTTTAGTTCATATTGTCAGAAGTGGAGACACTTTATATGGTCTTTCAAGAAAATATAAAATTCCATACAGTCTTATTAAAGACTACAATAATTTAAAATCAAATATGCTTTCTTTAAAGCAAAAGATTATTTTGCCAATTCCTAAAGATATGTTAGGAAAAATTAAATTTTCAAATGAGAGATATAGAACAGGTAAAAAGTACACTGTGAAGAGTGGAGACTCTTTATATTCTATTGCAAAAAGATATAAAATTAAAGTAGAAAAATTAAAAAGAGATAATAATCTAAAAACATCACTTTTAAGAATTGGAGATAAAATTGTTATCAGGTAAGTCAATAAAAACAACACTATTTTTAGGAGCTTGTGCATCTATTTTTTTAACAGGGTGTTCAACAAAAACTACATCAGGTTCATATATACCTTATTATGGAAAGACTGAAAATAAGAAGACATTTAAGCCTTTAGGTGATCAAGCGATTAAAAACTCTAAGGCAATGCACCGTGCAACAATGAGACCTTATAAGGTTCATGGAAAATGGTATTACCCAACTTTAGCAAAGGTTGGAGATACTCAAAGAGGTATTGCATCTTGGTATGGACCAAACTTCCATGCAAAACTTACTTCAAATGGTGAAATGTATGATATGTATGCAATGACAGCAGCACATAAAACTTTACCAATGAACTCTATGGTAAAAGTAGACAACTTAGAAAATGGAAAGTCAGTAGTTGTAAGAATCAATGATAGAGGACCTTTTATTACTGGAAGAATTATTGACCTTTCAAATAAAGCGGCCCATGCAATTGATATGGTAGGAAAAGGTACGGCAAGTGTTAAAATTGAAGTACTAGGTTTCAATGCAAAGATTGCAACTACTAAAGAAGAGAAACAAGAAACAGCAACTGTTGGAAGATATTATGTTCAAGTTGGAGCTTTCAGCAGATTAGAGGGTGCAAAAATTACAAAAAGAAAATTTGAGCTAATCCTTGAAGATGGATATAATGTTATAATTAAAAAAAGTGATTTAAATAGAGTTTGGATTAGTGGGTTTAGATCAGAGCAAGAAGCACAAGACTTTAAAGAAGCAAATGGTCTAAGTGGTGCACCAATTATTGCAAAATAGGAATATAGTATGACAGAGATAAATAGAAAAACAAAAGAAACAGATATTAAATGTAAAGTAGATACTCAAGGTAATGGAAAATCAAATATAAATACTGGCGTAGGTTTTTTTGACCATATGTTAGAAGCCTTATCAAAACACAGTGGAATTGATATTGACTTATCATGTGATGGAGATTTACATATTGATGCTCACCATACGGTAGAAGATTGTGGTATTGTTTTAGGTAAAGCACTAAAAGAAGAAATCTTTCCTATTGAAAATGTAGAAAGATATGGAAATGCAACTGTAGTTATGGATGAAGCTGCAACTACATGTGCTTTAGATTTATCAAATAGACCTTTTTTAGTTTATGAAGTTAATTTAAGTGGAAAAGTAGGTGAATTTGACGTAGAACTTGCAGAAGAGTTTTTCCATGCACTAGTAATGAACTCAGGTCTTACTTGTCATATAATAAATGAAAGAGGAAGAAATAAACACCACATTTTAGAAGCTAGTTTCAAAGCCTTTGCAGTTGCATTAAGAAGAGCAATGGCAAGAAATGAAAAACTAGGAGTTCCTAGTACAAAAGGTGTTTTATGATTGAGTTAATTGTTCTTGATGTTGATGGAACATTAACAAATGGACAAATAACATACACTAATAGTGGCGATGAACTTAAATCATTTGATGTTGCAGATGGTTTAGCAATTGCAACGTGGACAAAAAAGCTTGGTAAAAAAGCAGCAATTATTACTGGAAGAAACTCTAAAATAGTTGAAACTAGAGCAAAAGATTTAAATATTACTCATCTTCATCAAGGTATTCACAATAAAGATGAAGTTTTAGAAAATATTTTAAAGGAAGAAAACTTATCTTGGAACCAAGTTGCAGCTATTGGTGATGATTTAAATGACTATAAAATGCTTAAAAAAGCTGGTCTTTCATTTACTCCTGCAAATGGTTCAAAATATATTGAAGATGTAGTGAACATAAGATGTGAAGCGTATGGTGGAAGTGGTGCTGTAAAAGAGATGATTGAATATATCATTAAAGAAGATGGAATTGAAGAGGAATATGTAAACTCATGGTTATAAGAGCATTTGTTTTAATTCTTCTAGTTTTATCAGTAACTAGCTACTTTATACCAGTTGAAAATATAATTAAAAAAGATAATGAAGTAGAAACTCCTTTATTAGTATTTAATGATTCTACAATGTATACACTAACAACTGATAGTATGAATAGAATTGTTTATGCAAAAGAAGTTTATAGATTTGAAAAAAGAGATGTAATGCATGAAGGTGCATTAACTTTAAAAAACTTTGATAGTAAAAACAACTATGTGACAGATGTTTTATACTCTGATATTATTGTGAAAAGAGGAGATATCTATAAGTTCTTTAAAAATGTGAGATTTAAAAGAGAAGATTTTATCTCTTTAAATACAGATGAACTTTTTTATAATGCAAAAGAAGAGATTGTAACAAATACTCTACCTTTTGATGGTAATTATTATAATAATACTATTAAAGGTGACAATTTATATTTAGATATGAAGAGTTATTTTATGAAATCAAAAAATACACATTTTGAAATAGATATGAAGAATAAATAAAGGAATATGATTTAATGAAACTATTATTAAAACTAGCACTTGCTTCAACTTTAGTTTTCGCAAATGCAAATACAGAAAAACTTATTATAGATGCTAAAAATTTTGAAACAGATGATAAAAAGGGTATCTCTATTTTTACAGGTAATGTAAAACTAAAGATGGCAAAAGATAGGCTAAATGCAAATAAATTAGAAGTTTATATGAAACCAAAGTCTCAAGGACAAAATTTAGAACCTTTAAAATATATTGCAACAGGAAATGTAAGTTTTACAATTTTTTCAAATGGTAAACACTATAAAGGAAAAGGAAATAAAGTTATCTATGACCCAAAGAAACTAGAGTATACAGTTCTTGGAAAAGGTTACTTAAATGAAGTAACAGAAGATAGAAAACTTTATGGTGAGAAAATTTTCATTAATCAAGAAACAGGAAATGCTAAAGTTAGCGGAACAGATAATAAACCAGTTAGGTTTATTTTAAATATAGATAGTGGTAAAAAATAATGAAAATAGTAGATGCACAATTTTTAACTTCAGCGCAAAGTATAACAGACTCTCCAGCTCCTGATAGAGCAGAAGTAGCTTTTTTAGGTAGGTCAAATGTTGGTAAATCTTCATTATTAAATACTTTAACAAACAGAAAAGGTTTAGCAAAATCTTCTTCAACACCAGGGAAAACTCAACTTATTAACTATTTTGAAATTAAATTTAAAACAGGTAATGAAGAGTTACCATATCTTTATGCAAGATTTGTAGACTTACCAGGTTTTGGTTATGCAAAGGTTTCAAAAAGTTTAAAAAGAGACTGGAATAAAAACTTAACAGGATACTTAGAAGAAAGACCATGTTTACAGATTTTTGTTCATTTAGTTGATGCTAGACATACTGATTTAGCTATTGATAAAAATGTTGATGAGTTTTTAGGAACAATTAAAAGAGGGGATCAAATTATTATTCATGCTTTTACTAAAATTGATAAGTTAAAGCAAAATGATTTACAAAAGCTAAAAAGAGCTTACCCTGATGGAATTTTTGTTTCAAACTTGAAAAAAAGAGGTTTAGAACAACTTCAAAATAAAATTACAGGATATCTATTTGGAAATTAAATTTTTTAAACCTGATGTTACTCATATTGCCACAATGCAAGCTCTTGTAAAAGAAGAGGTTGAAAATGGAAATATTCTTTTACGAACAGAAGATGAAATGGCTAATACTATTAGAGCATATACTGTTGTAGAAGTAGACGGAGTAATGGCAGGATTTACAGCTTTACATATTCACTCTGCAAGATTAGCAGAAGTTAGAAGTTTAGTTGTATCTAAAAATTTTAGAGGCTTAAAACTAGGGCAAAAACTTGTTCAAGCCTGTATAGAAGAGGGTAGAAAATATAAGCTACAACAAATACTTTCTTTAACTTATGAAGAAGGTTTTTTCAAAAGTCTAGGTTTTGTAACTATTGAAAAAGAAGATATTCCAGAACATAAAATCTGGGCAGATTGTATTAGATGTAAACACTTCCCTGTATGTAATGAAATAGCAATGGTTTATGACCTATGAAAAAAATACTGTTTTTAATATTTGGCCTTAGTGTTATTTTATTAAAAGCAGACACTTCTGTTCTAAATAAAACTGACTTAGTAAAACTCACAAAAGAAGAAAAACTTTTCCTAATTGAAAAAGAGATTAGGTGTGTTGCAACTAAAAATTGGCCACCTTTTAATTTTGAAGAAAATGGACAGCTTATTGGTATCTCACACGATTTTTGGCAACTTATAAAAAATAAAACACTCATTGACTCTAAATGTAAGCCTGTAAATAGCTTTCAAGAGGCTATGGAGCTTATAAAAGACAAAAGTGCAGATGTAGCTTTGTCTTCAGCTGTAACGGAAAATAAACTCTATTATGGAAGGTTTTCTAAGCCTTATGTCTCTTACCCAATTGCAATTGCTACAACTTTAGATAAACAATATATTTCAAATACTGAATCTTTAAACAACAAAAAAGTAGCAGTAGGTAAGTTTTATAGTACTTATCAAATCTTAAAAAGTAAATATCCAAAGATAGAGTTTGTTGAAGTAGATGATAATATCGAAGCCTTAAAACTTTTATCAAGGGGTGAAGTTTATGCTGTAGTTGATATTTTACCTGTACTGTCTCTTATTATTGCGGATTATGGATTTAAAAATATCAAGATAAGTGGAACAACTGAGTTTAACTTTGATGTTAGATTTATGGTTAGAAGTGATTATGAAAAGCTAATTCCTATTATAAATAAAGGAATTGAATCAATTACCCAAAAAGAATCAAGTGAAATTAAAAATAGATGGCTTTCTGTTAGACTTGAAAGTGTAGTTGATTTTTCGAGATTCTGGGAAATAGGCTTTATTGGTCTTTTAGTTCTTGTTATTTTATTTTATAGACAATATATTTTAAATAGACATAATAAAAAACTTCAAGAGGCAAACGAAGAGATTGAAAAGAAGACAAAAGAGTTAGAATCTAAAACAAATCAATTAGCAAAACAAAAAGAGCTTTTTGAAAAGATATATCATGAGTCTACAGACGGTATTTTTCTTATGCTTTTAGATACAAAAGAGATTATTGACTGTAATGATGCCACATTAAAAGTTTTAAAGTATAAAAATAAACAAGAGTTTTTAGGTTTAGGAATTGCAGACTTATTCCCTACAAAACAACCAAGTGGTTTATCTTCTGTTTTTAATATCTATAAAATGCTTGATACTGCTATTGAAAAGGGTTCAAACTCTTTTGAGTTTGTATTTAAAAATAAAAGAAACAAAAATATTTGGCTTGAAGTTGTTTTAACAACAATTACAATTGATGATAAAAACTTAATACATGTTGTTTTAAGAGATATTGATAAAAGAAAAGAGATGGAAGAAGAGTTAAATATTTTAACTCATAATCTAGAAGATAAAGTAAAACAAGAAGTTAAGAAAAACGAAGAGAAGACAAAGCAGTTATTACAACAAAGCAGACTTGCTCAAATGGGTGAAATGATCTCTATGATAGCACACCAATGGAGGCAACCTTTAACAGCTATTTCTGCTACTACAAACAACTTATTACTTAGAATGATGATAAAAGATAGACCAAATGATGAGGAACTAAAAAGAGAAATCTCTTTAATCTCTGATTATTCTCAACACTTATCAAATACTATTGATGATTTTAGAAACTTCTTTAAAAGTGATAAACAAAAGACAAATACAACTTTAGAGAATATTGTTTCAAACTCTATTAATATAGTTAGAAACTCTTTAGAAGGAAATAATATTAAACTTACAGTTGATTTTGATTGTTATGAGTCTATTAATGTTTTTGCTTCTGAAGTAAATCAAGTTATTTTAAACCTAATTAAAAATGCTGAAGATGCTATTTTAGAAAACAAAATATCAAATGGAGAGATTAAGATATCAACTTCTTGTGAAGATGAGTTTTGTTATATAGAGATTAGTGATAATGGTGGAGGAATTCCAGCTAATATTATGGAAAAAGTATTTGACCCATACTTTTCTACTAAAAAGTCTAAAGAGGGAACAGGTTTAGGTCTTTATATGAGTAAGATAATCATCAATGACCATTGTAAAGGTCAACTATCTATAAAAAACAATTCTGAAGGAGCAGTTTTTACAGTTAAAATCCCATTGTCTTAAAAGTGATTTTCTTTTAATATAAAAGAATATATAATCAAAAAAAATATTATTAAAGATATAATTGATTATAAAGGTTAAGCTGTGGAAATCTCACTTGATACACAAATGTTTTCTCAAACAACTTATTCAAAGAAAGAGAAAACTACTTCAGAAGACTCTTTTTCTTCATATTTAAAAACCACTCAAGAAATCTCTTCTAATATGTCAGAAGAAGAGCAAAAACAGTTTGAAGAAAAAAATGCACTTGGAATCCAACGATACAATACTTGGTTTAAAAATGGTGATGAACACTATTTTGATAGTACAGTTTTGCAAAGAGATGAAAACCTAAGAAATGATTTTATAGAGTATTTATCAGGAATGGATGACCGTGAATTTATGATGTTAAACGTTAATCTTTGGTCTTCTTTTTCTAGTGGATTAGTAGAAGATGAAAATGGGAAAATAGTTCCTGGAAATCATCCTAAAAATGTAAAAGAAGAGTTCGCTTCTTTAGGTTCTATTAAAAACTACTTTGAAGATGAAATAGATACCTTGGAACAAAATGCACAAAAGTTTGGAGGAAACCCAAGTGCTATGATTAATCTTCTTTCAGATGTATTATCTTTTTTTAAAGGAAATAGTGTAGAAGATGATACTAGTTCAAGCAAAGAAAAAACATCAAAAAAAGAAGAAGAGAATATTGAAGAAACAAAAGCATTATATGAAGATATCTTATCCCTTTTAAAAACTGGGTTTACAACTTCTGAACTTGAAGCAATTGAAAAACTTTTAATAGAGTTAAAAGAAAAAATCAAAGAGGGTAATTACTCTAAGAGTGAAGTAGAAGAGATGTTAAGTAATGCAGAAAAAGAGATTGCAAAACTACAAAAAAGAGTTAGTGGTGAAGTTGTTATAAAAAACAATGAAAATAGTTTAAGTAGTGAAGAAAACTCTTTAGATGAAGACTCAAAAAACTTTCTTCAAAGAATAGAAAAAGCAATGAAAACAATTGATACTTTAGCACTATCTAAAGATATAAGAGAAGATAGTGCTAAAGAGTCTGAAATTTTGCAGATGATAAGCCAGTTTAAACAATAATCTTTTTTACATGGTTTTTGATAATTACGGGAACAAAGAACATTGATACAACATAAGACATCAATGTTCCTCCAATAAGTGCAACACCTAAGCCACCAAATACTGCATCTGTTGCAAGTAAAGTTGAGGCAAATACCATTGTTAAAACAGTTAGAATAATAGGTTTTGACCTTGTTGCAGTAGCTCGTGCTATTGCTTCATTTATACTAAGACCTTTTTCTTCTACTAACTGTTTAGAAAAATCAATTATAAGTGTTGAGTTTCTTGAGTTAATCCCAATTAGACCAATGAACCCAATCAAAGAAGTTGCAGTTAAATAGAAAGTATCTGTTGTTATAATATCCATTATAATATGTGCAAAAATAACTCCAATAATAGAGACAAATGAGGCTAATACAATTCCCCCAGAAAGAGCAAAGCTTTTATAATAAACAACCATTAAAAAGAAAATTAATACTAAAGCTATAATAAATGCTCCACCTAAATCAATAAAAGTATCTATAGTTACTTTTAACTCTCCATCCCATACAAGTTTGAATTTTTCCTTTGTTAGTTTATGGGTAAATTCTAGGTTTAACATATCTATTTTTGTAACTTCATAGTTGTCATCAAAATCTTTTAAAAACTCATTTCTAGCATCTAAAAGAGGGTAGATTTGACTATCTTTATTTGTTTCAGCAATTACATTAATCACTTTTGCAAGATTCTTAGAAGTTAGTGTTGCTTCTTTTTCTACTTCTTTAATACTTACAAGTTCACTAAGTGGCACTTTAAAGCCATGTTTATTTATAAGTTTTAATTTTGAAAACTGTTCTAAGATAGCTTCTTTACTGTTTTGATTAAAGACTCTATTATCATCTAATCTTAAAAATATAGGTATCTGACTTTGTTTATCTTCTTCATTTACAACAGCAACTTCTAAACCTTCAAAGCTTAAATATAGAGTGTTTTTTACTTGTTCTAAAGAAAGGGCACTTTGGATTATCTTATTATTATCTAGACTAACTTCAAACTTATTATATAAATCATCAGCCATGACATCAACATCTACTAAAGTTTCTTGATTTTCTAAGACTTTAGCAACCTTTTGTGCAAACTCCCGTCTATTTTCAAAAGAGTTTCCTCCATAGATTTCAGCAACAATAGAGGCCAAAACTGGTGGTCCAGCAGGTAGTTCTATAAGTTTGATATTTGCTTCGTATTTTGAACACTGATTTTGAAGTTCTTCCCTAATATTACTTACAAAATTGTAGCTTTGTATATTTCTATTTGAGGCTTTTTTTATATTTACCATTATCTCAGCTTGAGATTGTTTATCTTTTAAAGCACTTTGTTTAACAAGAGCTGCAAAATCTAAAGGTTGCCCCTCTCCTATAAAAACAGAGACATTTGTTACAAGCTCTTTATTTATAAGTATCTTAGAAATACAAGATGTTACTTCTTTTGTCTGTTTTGTTGAAGAACCATCTTTTAAATCAACATATACTGAAAAAGTATCAGAGTCTTTACTTGGAAGCATTTTAGCTTTTGTGATTTCTGTAGGAAAAGTTAAAATACTTAAAATAAAAAGTCCTAAGGTTATTGCATAAACTACAATAGATTTAGAAGGATTTTCAAGTATATTATAAATAAATTTTTCTAATTTCATCATCTAAATCCTTACAGAAACTTTTTAACTAAATATGGTGTAAACACATATGCAACAATCAATGACACTACAAGTGCTATAGGAACAAAAACAGGAAGAGGGTGCATAAACTGTCCCATCATTCCTCCAACAAAAAACATAGGAATAAAAGTCATGATAATAGCTACCGTTGCAATATTTGTTGCATTTCCTATTTCATTTGTAGCATTTATAGATAATGTTTTTATATCAAGCTTTTCCTTATCTTCTTTTTTGTGTCTAACTATATTTTCAATTACAATAATAGCTGCATCTACAAGCATACCAAGACTTACTATTAGTGCAAATAGTGTAATTCTATTTATGGTTTCATCTAATAAAAATCCTACAAATAAAGTTAGAGATAAAATCATTGGTACAAGAAGTGAGACTATCATTGCTTCTTTTACTCCTAGTGTAAAAATAAGTAAAATAGCAATAATTAAAATAGAGATAAGTAAGTTCTGAACTAAAGAGTTTACAGCATTGTTTGCTGTATATCCATCATCTCTTGTTATGACATATTTTATACCTTTTTTTGCTAACTCATCTTTTTTAGTTTCCATGTAAGAGAATATCTTTTCATTTATAGTAACGGAGTTTGAACCTTTTAACTTTGAAACTGTAAGAGTTGTTTGAGAAATACCATCTTTTAGCTCTTTTGTGTAAAGTACTGCTTCTTTTTTATTTTGTATATCATATGATTTTTCAATATTTGCAACATCTTTTAAATAGACAGCCACACCATAGTTGTATGAGATAATTATGTTTTCTAAGTCCTCTTTTGACTCTATTGCATTTTTGATATTTAAAATTGTTAAATCATTTTGCAAGTTGTCACTTTTTATACTTGGCATTGTATGAGCTAAGGCTTTTATTCTATTTGCAATTTGTCCTATAGATAGGTTATATTGTGAAAGTTTATTTGCATCAATTTTTACATTGTATTGATCTTTTTTTTCTCCTTTTAAATCAACTAAGGCTACATTTTCAATCTTGTTTATTTCATGGCCTAATTTACTTACTTCATTATATAGTTCTGCTTGGCTTAAAATCTTATCATTTGTATAAAAAGCAAGGGTTGCAATAGGAATATCTGTATCAATATCCATTGTTTTAACTATTGGAGGTAAAGCTCCTGTAGGTAGCATATCTATATTTTTCATGATTTGGTCATATAGCTTTAAGTTTGACTCTTCTTTATCTTCTCCAATATAGTATTGAACTTGTACTATTCCTACTGAGTCTTTTGCATATGAATAAATATACTCAACCCCTTTGATTTCTCTAATTTTTTTTTCCAGTGGTTCTATTATTACCTTTTGTATTTCATTAGGTTTTGCTCCTGGAAGTGCAACTATAACAGCTCCTCCACTAACTTTTATTTGAGGGTTTTCTTCTCTTGGCATAAACTCTAAAGAGATAAATCCTAGCATAAGTATAAATATTGATAAAATAAGCGTAAGAGGGTGTTCAATAAAGGTTTTCGCTAGTTTCCCTGCAATATTTAAATTATCATTCATTATTTAGCTCCAAATATACCTTTGCATACATTCCTGGATAGACTTGTTTATCTTTTTTATCAAATGAAAGTTTGATGATAAAAGAGTGAGTCATACTGTTTGTATCTGGAATTATAGAAGTTACTACACCTGTAGTTTGAAGCTTGATTGATTCTATATTAACTTTTGCCTTAGTTCCTATTTTAACTACTTGTAAAGCTGATTCTGCAATGGAAGGTTTTATTTTTAAAGAGTCTAAGTCTGTAAGAATAAAAGCAGGCATAGAAGGTAGGGCTATCTCTCCTTGTTTGATACTTTTTTTAATGATTAAACCATTATTTGGAGCTTTTACCTTTAAATAATCATACTGTTTTAGAACTTCTTTTACCTTTGCTTTTGCAATACTCAATTGACTTTCAGTATTTTTAAATTTAAGTTCTAATTGCTCTAAATCATATTTTGATACTAAATCTTTTTTATATAATCTTTCATATCTTTCATAGTTTAGTTTTATATTTTCAAGACTATTTTCTAAGATTTGTTTGTTAAATAGGGCTTCTTTTTTTAGACTATCAATATTTGAAGAGTCTATTTCATAAAGAGTTTGTCCTTTCTTTACAAAGTCTCCTTCTTTTACATTTACTTTTTTAATTAACCCCATAAACTTACTTGTAATCACTTTTTCATTGTCTGAAATGACTGTACCACTTATTTCAAGTGCTTGTAGATTTATAATCAGTAAAATAGTTAATATTAGTATCTTTTTCATTTGTTCCCTTTAAATAAGTCATTTCCTAAAGCTAGATTAAATTGTGCCATAGCAAGTGATTTTTCATATTTCGATAAAATTAATTCAGCTTCATTTTGTCTATATATAGCTTCTTGTTTAAGTAGTTCAGACATAGAGATTAGTTTGTTTTTGTACATAAGTTTTGATTGTTCTAAAACTTCATATGCTAACTCTTTTGCTTTTAGTTTCTCTTCTAATACTTTACTTTTTGCATTAAGATTTAGTTTTGCTTTTTTTACTTCTAATTTAATACTATCTTCTAACTCTTGTTTTTGAAGAAGTGATTTTTTATATTGTAGTTTACTTTTTTGTAAGTCATGTTCTCTTGTTTCATCAAAAATTGTGAATTTAACTCCAACAAGAGCCATGTAGTAATCTTTCTCATCATTTGAAGTTATTTTATTGTCATTAAATCCATATTCAACATATGAGTAAACAGATGGATAATATGAGGCCTTATTTAATTCGATATTTTTTTTATAAAGATTGTTTGTAGTTTTTAATATTTTTATTTCATCTCTTTTTTCTAAAGCAGAAGAAGTATCTATATTTTTATTTATCTCATAGTTTTTAAGCTTTTTTACATCTGTTATATTTTCAATTCCAGTTAAAAAACTAAGATAAGCTAATGATAATTCAAAATTGTTTTTTGCTTGAATAAAATTACTTTGAGTATTTAGTCTTTTAACTTGGGCTTGTTTTTTATCAATCTTTGTTACAAGTCCCTCTTTATAAAACTCACTTGCAGTATCTTCATATTTTTTTACAGCAACCAAGGCATCTTTAGAAGCTTCTAAAAACTCTTTTGCAACAACTGCATTATTATAAGCTTTTAAAACCTCTAGTGATAAATAGTTTATATCTATATTTAGTTTTATTTGTTCTGCTTTTTTTTGTAAAGATAAAATGTCTTCTTGGCTTGATAGTTTAAATCCTGTAAATAAAGGAATAGAGTAGGTAAGCTTTGTATTAAAGTTTTTTCTACTATCTGGATAGTTTAAATCAACTGGTTCTGTATTTATAGCCTGTCCAAATTGAGAAAACCCAAAATCCTCAAAGGTAGCTTCCCTTGATGAAAGTTTTGAATTAAATACATGCCCAGCATGATTTGTTTTACTTGCTTCGTGTATTAAGTCAATATTTCCATAAGAGAAAGATTTTACTTTTTTTAAATCTTCATGTTTTTGTTTTATTTCTATTTCTTGTTGTTTAATTTTCTTACTATATTCAATAGTAGAACTTAATGCTTTTTCAAAGCTAATTGTTTGAGAAAAACTAAGTGTTGATAGTAATAATATATATAATATCAACTTATACATATATACTCCTATAGTTTATTTAATGGGATTATACATTAAAATTCTAAATAAAACAATTATAAGAAAAATTTATTTATACATATCTTCTGTTTTTTTAGTCAACAGTGCTAAAAGTAACACAACTATAGCAATTACTAAAAAACTAATAATTTCGTTCTGCAAGTTTTCCATTAATTAAATCCTTTTATTTATAGTATAATATTTTTCATAAATTTAAAAGGATAAGTATGTATTTAAAAGATTCAAATAGTTTTGAACAAAACCATATTCCTAAAACGGACAAAGCTAGTATCGCAGTTTTAACACCAAATGAAGATAAAGATTTTATCGTTAGAAAAATAGTTTTAAAAAGTGGTGGATATATGCCAAATCATACAAATATAATACAGCACCAACAATTTGTTTTAAGTGGTGAGGCAAAAGTTGTAGTAGGAACTGAAGAGTATAAGGCAAAAAAGGGTGACTTTATTTATATTCCAGCAGGAGTAGAACACTACTATGAAGCCTGTTATGGAAGTGATTATGAGTTTTTATGTATGATTACTACTAAAGAAGATGAAATAACTTTTATATAAAATAACTTTTTTTTTATTACTTACTTATAAGGAAGAAGTATATACCATAATATAACATTATTATAAAAGATTATATTATGGTTAAGTTACTTTCTATTTTACTTTTTCTTTCTAGTTTTTTATTTTCTAAAAGTATTTTCAATGATGAAGAACTAAAATATATAGAAAATAAGAAGTTTATTACTGTTTCTAATGAGTTTGATTATGAACCTTATGATTTTAATCGAAATGGTAAACCATCAGGATACTCAATTGACCTATTGGAGCTTATTTTAAAAGATACAGGGCTTAAAATTAAATATTCAACAAAGCCTTGGACTCAACTATTAGAAGACTTATACAGTAGTAAACTAGATATTATTCATACTATTTATAAAACTAAAGAAAGAGAGGAAACAATGTCTTTTTCTACAGGTTATTCTAAAGTTATTCAAAGTTATATAATTAGAAAAAATGATAAAGATATCGATAATATAAATAACCTTTTTGGCAAAAAAGTAGGTGTTTCAAAAGGTTGGGGTGAAGTAGAGTTTTTTAATAGATTCCCTCAAATTAAAATGGTTTTTTACAAAAATATTGAAGAGAAATTAAATGCTTTAAGTATTGGTGAAATTGATGCTATAGTAAATAGTAATAATGTTGCTAATTACTACATCAAAAAGTATGGATATACTAATTTAAAAACTTCAAACTCTGTTAAAAATATGTACGGAGCAAGACTTAATAATCATCATTATGCTGCACTTAAAGAAAATTCTATTTTAATTTCAATAATAAATAAGGCCTATGATAACACTTCAATTGAAGAGGTTGAAGAATTAAATAAAAAGTGGTTTGGAAAAGCTAGTAGTTCAAATGTTATTTTCAATGAAAAAGAGCAAGAATACTTAGATGTAAAAAAGAGTATAAACCTATGTATTGACCCCGATTGGTTACCTTATGAGAGTTTTGATATAAGAGGTAATCATATTGGTCTTAGTGCTGATTATTTTAAACTTTTTTCACAAGAGTCTGGATTAAAGTTTAATACTATAAAAACAGACTCTTGGAGTCAATCCTTAGAATATATAAAAAATAAAAAATGTGATATGGTCTCTTTAATAACCCACACAAAAGAGAGAGAAAAGTTTTTCAATTTCACATCTTCATATTTAAAGATACCAATTGTAATTGCCACAAAATTAGATATTTCATTTATTGATAACTTTAACAAGTTAGGAGATAGAAAAATAGCAATTGTAAAAGGTTATGGTGTAGCAAAGAGTTTATTAAAAAAATATCCTAAACTAAATATAGTGTATGTAGATAATATTTCAAAGGGGTTAGACTTAGTAGCAAAAGGAGAAGTTTTTGGATATGTAGACTCCTTTGCAACTATTAGCCATACTCTTCAATCTGAACAAAAGACGCAGCTGAAAATAGCTGGGGAAGCTGATATATATTGGAATCTAAGTTCTGGTGTAAGAAAAGATGAGCCTATCTTAGTTGATATTATGGAAAAACTAATAAATAGTGTTAGTGTAGAGCAAAAACAGAAAATACTTAATAACTGGATTGTTATAAAATATGAGAAAACTATTGACTATAGCTTGATATGGAAAATTCTTTTATTTTTTACTTTGGTTCTTTTACTCTTTATTTATAAACAATATCTAATGAAAAAATCTATTAATGAATTTTCTCAATTAATTGATTCTACAATGGAAGCAATACTGATTTTTAAAGAAGATAAGTTAGTAGATTCAAATCAAAGTGCAGTAAAGATATTTGCTTATATTAATAAAAAAGATATGAAAGGTATGACTTTTGATGATTTTATTTCAAGGGAATCAAAAGAGTTAGCATATAAAGAAAGAGAGAATTTTGAAGATAATATTGAGCTTTTAGCACAAAGAAAAGATGGAAGTAAGTTTCATGCTTTATTTAGGGACTCAAGCTTAAAAGATAAGAATATTAGAGTAATAAGTGTAATTGATATTACTCATATAAAACAATTAGAATCCCAAACAAAACAAGCACAAATGGGAGAAATGATAGAGAATATAGCTCACCAATGGAGACAGCCTTTAAGTACAATTTCTACTATTTCTTCAGGTATTAGTTTGAATATAGATTTAGGAAATAAACCTGAATATAACACAATATCAGAGGATATGAATCGTATAGTTAGTACTACAAAATATTTATCAAATACAATTGAAACCTTTAGAAACTTTTTAAAAGAGAAAAAAGAGTTAAAAGAGGTTGTTTTACAAGATAGGTTAAATTTAGTAATTAGTATTGTAAGTGACTCATTAAAGAGCAGACATATTAAATTAAAAAATAATATAGATGAAGAAAAATTTACCTTTACTACAATAGTAGGAGAGTTAGACCAAGTGCTTATAAATATAATAAATAATGCCAAGGATGCAATTAAAGAAAATGATATAAAAGAGCCATGGGTAGAACTAAATTTAGAGAAAAAAGAGAAATACTTTTTATTAACTATTGAAGATAATGCAAAGGGAATTCCTGAAAAGATAATTGATAAAATTTTTGATCCATATTTTACTACAAAACATAAATCACAAGGTACAGGTTTAGGGTTACATATGAGTTATAAAATCGTTACTGAGAGTTTAAGGGGAAAACTTTATGTAGAGAATACAAAAAATGGTGCAAAGTTCTTTATAGAAATACCTTACACCTTTGAATAGGTCACTTAAAGGACTGGGCGAGGTTTCCAATAATTAATGCCCATCCATCAATTACAATAAAGAAAATTATCTTAATGGGCAGAGAAATCATAACAGGCGGAAGCATCATCATACCCAAGGACATTAAAATAGATGCTACAATAATATCAATTACTAAGAAGGGTAAGAAGATTAAGAAACCTATTTCAAATGCTGTTTTAAGTTCACTTACAATGAATGCAGGCATTAAAAGAGTTAATGGTACATCGTCAATATTTTTAGGGTTTTCTTCTTTTTTTATTCTATAGAATAGTGCTAAATCTTTTTCTCTTGTATTTTTAATCATAAACTCTTTAAAAGGCTTAACTCCCTTTTCAAAGGCTACTTCATATCCTATTTTCTCATCCATATATGGAACAATAGCATCATCCCAAGACTTTTTAAAATATGGCTCCATAATAAAAATTGTTAAAATTAAAGATAATGATATGATAATTTGATTAGGAGGTGTTTGTTGTAATCCTAATGCTTGTCTAAGTAATGAAAAAACAATAATTAGTCTTGTGAAGCTCGTAACCATTAAAAGTAAAGTAGGGGCTAGAACTAAAAGAGTTAAGATAATAGCAATATTGATTGTTTTAACAAATTGTGCTGGTTCTTCTAATGCTGCGATAGAAAGATTAATAACAGGTGGTGCAGCTTCTTCTTGTGCAAAAAGAAATGAAATAGAAAAAATTAATAAACTAAATATTAGTTTCAAATATCGTCCTCAAATAAAATAAGAAATTACTATATCGAAAAAGTTATTAAATCTCCAAGACATGCTTATTTTGGGTCTTTTATATAACCAAACTCATATAGCTTTTTATAAATGTTTTTAACTAAAAAACCAGCTGCACTTCCACCATGCCCACCATGCTCAACAATTACCGTAACAACATATTTTTTGTCACCTTTAAATGGTCCATAACCTGTAATCCAAGCGTGAGATCTATGGTAGTATTCTAGTTCACTCTCTTTCATTCTTTTTTTCTCAGATTGAGGGATAGTTACAACCTGTGCAGTCCCTGTTTTACCAGCCATAGTAATAATACTATTTCTTGAATATCTGTATAAAGTTCCTTTTTTATGGTTATTTACTTCATACATTCCTTTTCTAATAAGTTCAAGATGTTTTTCATCGTGAGGAATCTCTAATGGTTCTTCATAACTATCTTTTGAAAAGTGCGGTTTAGGAAGCTTTCCTGTTGCTAAAAATGCTGTATATCTAGCAATTTGCATTGGTGTTGTAAGCATTTCTCCTTGACCAATTGAAGTAATTACTGTCTCTCCAACATACCAAGGAAGATTATGTCTTTGTTGTTTCCACTCTTTGTTTGGATTTGTTCCATAGTGTTCATTATCTAAATCAATACCAGTTTTTTGTCCAATACCATATTTAGCAAGTGTTTCAGAAATATTATTTATTCCTATTTTTAGACTTCCTTTATAGAAAAAGTCATCGCAACTCTCTCTAATTGCTTTAGAGAAGCCAACTTTTCCATGTCCTCTTTGTTTCCAACATCTAAAGTTTCTTTTTCCTAAAGTAATAGCTCCTGTATCAAAAACAGTATAACTTGGTTTAATTCCATTTTCTAAGAAAGATAAGGCAACACCCATTTTTATAACAGAACCAGGAGGATATTTACCATTAATCAGTTTATTTGTGAAAGGGTGGTTAAAGTCATTTCTCATTTTATTCCACTCTTTTACTGAAATACCATCAACAAAGATATTGTTATCAAACTCAGGGAAAGACCCAGCAGTAAGAAGCTCTCCTGTTTGAGCATCCATTACTATAACTGCTCCACCTTTTCCAGGGAAGTTTTCTTGGATATATTTTTGAAGTTCAATATCAATTGAGATAGTAAGGTCATTATCACTTGATGGTTTCTCTTCTTCTAATACTTCAAGCTCTTTATTTAGTGCATTTACTTTTAAGTTTTTAAACCCAAGTTCCCCTTGAAGTTTATCATTATAATATTTTTCAAGACCAATTTTCCCAATAATACCACTATGTTTTGAGAAAGGGTTTCTTTCAATATCTAATCTTGAGGCTTTACCTACGTATCCAATAATATGTGAAGCATTTTGTTTATAAGGATAAACTCTTTTTACCTCAGATTTAATCTGAATATCATCAAGGGAGTTAAACAGAGTATATTTCTTAAAGAACTTATCATAAGGAATATACTTTACAACTTTTACAAAGTCATGTTTATAGGGTGAATCTGTTTTTTTATACTCTTTATAAAGCTTTTCTTTTTCATATTCTGGGAAGTGTTTATTTATTAGAGTAATTAGTTTTTCTAGTCTTTCTTTATTTTTATATGACCTTAAGTGAGGTTTTAAATTAATTGAGAAACCAAGCTTATTCATAGCTAAGGCTTTGCCATTTCTATCTTTTATGATTCCTCTATTTGGAACTTCATATACTTTTTTAATATAGTTTCTTTTTGATAGTTCTTCATAATAAGTATTTGATTTGATACTTAGAAAATATACCCTTGCAAGTAAAGTTAGTAATACAACAAGAATAAAAATAAATATTAATTTTAATCTAATCAAATGAACACTCCAAAGATTATTAAGTCAACAACTAAGTTTAAAAGTAAAATAAAGTTTAGTTGAATGCTCATTTCATTATTTAATGTCCATAAAAACACTAAACCACAATAAAAAACTACTAAATAAACATATAGGTTAGTTCCATCAACTGACAATACTCTTGATACATAGGGAATAACAAAGGCATAAATAAAAAAGCAAAGTAAAATTACAGAAAAGGGCTTGAATCCATTGTTTATCTCAATTATAACGGTTGTGATTCCAAGGAAAAATAGGGTGTAGTTGTAGTTTTTTTCCATACAAACATAAAAAGCAATAAATACTATACCAAGTAACATTATTGGAAAAAAGTATATAGATGAAACTGTATTAACAATCAATGCAAAAATACAAAATAAAAATATATAAAAAGGATTGTCTAGGTTGTTGATTTTCATTAGTAATATAGTTCTTCGTTTTTAAGGGATTATATTAAAACTATACTTACATAAATATCAAATTGTATCATTTGTTTTTTCAGAGTCTCTTTTTTTTCTTTCAAGAGCTGTTAAGTCATAAATAAAAGCAAAAATCTCAGATACTGCTTTATACATACTAGGAGGAATCTCTTTTTCTATATCAATAGCAGATAGAAGCTCAATAAGGTCTTCATCTTTTTTTATAGGAATATCATTATCTTGGGCAATTTTAATAATATTATTAGCAATTTCTCCCTTACCTTTAGCTACTACTTTAGGAGCATTGTCCACTTCAATATCATACTCTAAGGCAACAGCTTTTTTTATCTCTCTTTCATTCATTTTATGCCTTTATATCTACCCCAAATCCAAGATTTATATTTTGATTATAAACATCAGTTTTTTTTACTTCTTCTTTTTTATCTTTATCAAAATCTAAAATATGGATATTTACTGGAATTAATTCAACAGAGTTCATAGCTCTTTTTAATTTAAAAATATTTTCTTTAATAGCCTCTTTAAAATGATCTTTTGTTGCATAGATTGTTAAGTCAAGTTTATTTTTATCATAAAGTCCAAGTAAAAGCTTTGTTTCTCCAAACTCTTTTAGGTTTAGATTTATCTCACAATAAAACTTTTCATCTTTTCCTTCTTTCATGGAAATAGAACCATCTTCTAATATATCCCAAATAAAAGGTATGTATACACTATTACTATTTGAAACTAGTGATAAAAGTTGGTGATACTCTATTTGTGTTAGTACTTTATCAACTTGCTTTGCTGTATCATTTGCTTTAGGGTCAGTTGTATTTGTTGATAGTTCTTCTTGCACCTTTAACAAAATAGCTTTCATATCATTTTGTAAGTTTGTATTTGCACCTTTGGAATTTTCACCTCTATTTAGTGTTTGTATAAAATTTTGTGCTGTTTGTTCAAGTTTTACTAAGGCTTTATCTATTTTTTCAAAGCTTGTTTGGTTTGTATTCCCTTGATTTAGTTGTGCAACAGTTGTTTTTAAATCCTTCAATAGAGTTTCAATATTTGATGTTAAATTGTTAATAGTAGGCTTTAAATTTAAAGAATCCATATTTTTGTTTTGAAGTAGATTATCTATTTGATTTAATAAAGCTTGTTTATTGGGTATATTTTTATCTAAAACAAGTTCACTTTTTAAATTTTGTAATATCTCTTTTACTTGAGTTAATGCTTCATTTTTTACTTGATTTGTTTGAAGTTGAGTTGCTAAGTTTTGTAAACTATTTATAATCTTATCAGGATTAACTACTTGTTTGTTCTGTAAAGAGACAACAACCTCTTTTAATGTAGCTAAGGTTTCACTTGCTTGGTTTGGAGCAGCTTTTAAAGTAGAAGTATTTATATTTGTATTAAGCTCTTTACTTTGAAGTAAATTATCTATTTGTTTAAGTAGATTTTGCTTATTTGGCAGATTATTATTTTGTAAAATCTCATTTTTCAGGTTCAACAATACATCTCTTGTATTTGTAAAGGCTTCGCTTTTATTGTGCATAAGCTTTTCTACTTGAGTTGAACCATTATCTATTTTTGATTGAGTTAATTGTACTTGGTTTGATATGTTTTTTAAACTATTTGTTAGTTGCTCTAAGTTTGCAGTTTGTTTATTTTGTAATGATTTACCAAGAGTTTCTAACTGTGAAGTTAAAGTTTTTAAATCTTTTACAGTTTCACTAGGATTGGTTTTTAAACCTTTTAAATTTTGATTTAATAGTTTATCTATGGTTTGGGAAATGTTTTTTACTTGTGGTAAATCAATCTGCTTTAAAATACTCTTTATTTGATTTAAAACATTCTCTAACTCTTTTGGTAGAGAAGTTTTACTTTGTGTTTGAGAAAGCATCTTTGCTTCTAAGAATACTCCTGATTTTTCAAGGGAGTTTTTTAATACTTTTTCATCAATATTTCCAAGGTTTTTTAATAAAGCTTCTAATTGTGGTTTAAACTTTTGAAGGGTCTCATTTTGGGAAGGTTGTTTTAAAAGTGTTTCTATGTTTTTACTAAAATTTCCTAAATCTTTAAATACAGTAGAGTTTTTTAGTAAGTTTTCAATTGAAGCATTTGTTTTAGTTCCTGTTTTAGCCTGTGTAAAAAGGTCTTTTAATATATCACCTACACTAATATCACCACTTTTTATATTTGCTAAAGTTTTTATATCAGCTTGTTTTAAAGCATCTTTTAAAACTTTATTATCATTTGGCAAAAGAATTTTAAGTAAATTATTACTAGAAACTATCATAATTTTAAGTATATCATAAAATATTATATATATTGACATCAAATTTTTATTTTTGTACAATCAAATTGATTAATAAAGGTTGAAGATGAAATTTGAAGTAGTTACTCCTATTGATGGCTTTGAAAGAGAAAAAGAGTTTGAATTATCTAAATTAGATGACTTCTTTTTTATGATAAAAGGTGTTGAAACTGGCGAAACTATTAGACTAATGAGTTTTGGAGCTCTAAAGTCTTTGGAGTTTGAACTTCCTGAAGATTTTATAGCAAAGCTAGAAATAGAAGATATTTCTGATATTTCTATTTTTTACATATTTGTATTACAAGCTCAAACTTCTGATTCTTCAATGAATATTTTTGCTCCATTAATAATGAACAACAAGTCAATGAAAATGGGACAAATACATTTAGATTTACAAGAGCTAGGGCTAGATAGTCTAAATGATGTACTGCCAAAATTTTAAAAAAAGATTCGAATATTTATGCACGAAAAACAACTAAGAGTTAGATATATAAGAGTATTAGAGAAGTTCTTTACTAGAACTGTTTCCCTATTAAGATTAGAAAATTTTGATAAAGAGCTTTTTAGAGAGAGAACTAAAAAAAACTATGAAGATATAAAAAGAGTAAAGGCTGTTGACCTTAACTCACCTTATCTTACACAGCTAATTGCATTTATCAATAAAACACTTCAATATACTGAAACTTCTAGTGAAGAGTTTGAAGAAGAAAGAGCAACTTTGCTTAAAGAGGCTAATCATATTCAAAAAGAGAAAAAAAGAAGTACTTACAAAAAAGATAAACACAAAAAATCAAAATTTGATGATGGATACTAAGATTGTCTGAATCTATTAATGAAGAACACAAAACCTTTAATCTTTCGGGGGTTTTGAAAAAAGTTCTATATAAAAATGAAGAAAATAACTACGTAATTGCAGTCCTTGAAAACAACCAAAAAATTTGTGGTAACTATTATGATACTGAGATTGAGAAAATAGTTGGAGAAGAGGTTTTATTGAGGGGAAACTGGACAACACATAAAAAATATGGAGTTCAGTTTGAGTTTGAGACTTTAGAGTTAAAAGAAGCAGAGATGTTTTTTTTCTTAACTAAAATAGTAAAAGGTGTTGGAAAGAAGTTTGCAAAAGAACTTTTAGAAAAATACACAGAAGACGAACTTGTAAAAATACTAAATGAAAACCCAGGGGAGCTTTTACAGTTTAAAGGTATAAAAGAGAAAAAACTAGAAAAGATAGTTGCTTCTTGGCAAAAGTTTAAACACTTAAGAGAGCTAGGGAAATTTTTATCAAAGTTTGGTGTAACTTCAAATTTAATTAATAAAATCTATTCTCACTTTTCTGAAGTAGACAATCTAATTGAAAAAATCAAAGAAAATCCATATATTCTTATAAATATAAAAGGAATTGGATTTAAAAGAGCTGATGAAATAGCAAAGGCTTTAGGTATTGACCCAAGGTCTGATTTTAGAATTAGTGCTTGTGTAAACTATACCTTAAGAGAGTTTTGTGATAACAATGGAAACTCTTCAATTGATAAATCCCATCTTTATAGACTTTTAGATGAAAATCTACATTTTAAAAATGAAGAGATTTTATATGAAAAAGTAGTTTCTGATATGCTTGTTGAAGAAGAAGTATTTCAAACTAGTGAACATAGAATCTCTCCTTCAATGTTATATTTTGCAGAGAGAAGAATTTTAGAGTTTTTTCAAAGAAGAGAAAACGAAAGAAATAAAAAGATAATTGCTTCTTTTGATGAATATATAGAAAAAAAAGAGAAAACATTAGGTTTCACTTTAAGTGAAGAGCAGAAAAAAGCAGTTGAACTTATAAATGATGGTCATAAAACACTATTTTTAATTGGTTATGCTGGAACTGGTAAATCAACATCAAGTAGGGCAGTTTTAGAGTTACTTGAAGAGATAGTTGCTTATGATGATATTATAACTATTGCTTTAAGTGGTATTGCTTCTCAGCGAATATCTGATACAACAGGTTATAATAGTTCAACCATTCAATCTTTGTTTGTAAAGCATGAGGATAAAGAGTTTTTCCCCCATAAGGTAATTTTACTTGATGAAGCTTCGATGGTTAACTCTGTGATGTTCTATAATCTTATTAAAAAAATACATGATGATACAATACTTATAATTGTAGGTGATGATGGACAACTTCCTGCAATTGGAGCAGGTAATATCTTAGCGGATGCTATTAAGTTCGATTTAGCACCAATTTGTAAACTAACAAAAATTTATAGACAAAGTGAAGACCAAGCTATTGCTGTTATTGCAAATGATATTAGGCAAGGGCAAGTCCCTGAATACAAAAGTGACTATAAAGATTTTGAGTTTATTGATGTTTCTATAAACAATTATTATGCTGTAAAAAATTCAAGTTCTCAAAATGAGTTTTCTGATGTAAGAGCAAGAATAGGTGAGTCAATTTTAAATACAATTTTAAATATTTCTAGTCATTATATACGAAAATATTATGAATATATAAAGAAAAAAGAGATTTCTTCAGCATTAACACTTTTTCAAGTAATTACTCCTATGAAAGCAGGGGTTTTAGGTGTGGAAAATCTTAATATGCAGCTTCAATCACTATTTAATCACTCAAAAAAAGAGGGCTATAAAAGTAAACTTTATGAGTATAAAATGAGTGACAAAGTTATTCATATTAAAAATGAGAATATGAAAGCTCAAACTATGCATATGTATAAAACTGGCTCTACTGAGTTTATGGAAAAAAGAGTTTTCAATGGACAACTTGGACTTATAATAAAGCTTGATACAGAAGAACAAAAATGTATAGTTTTATACCCAAATGATGATATGGTCGTATTTTATGAGTTTGACGAATTAAGCTCATTATTATCACTTGCTTATTGTCTAACGATTCATAAAACCCAAGGAATGGAGTATGAAAATGCTTTAATTCCAATGAGTTTTTCTCACTATATAATGCATAATACTAAGCTTTTATATACAGCAATTACAAGAGCTAAAGATATGTGTTTTATTGTTGGAGAGGAAGAGGCTTTTAAGAGTGCTTGTAAAAGAATAGAAACAACAAAACGTGAATCTGTAATAAATGACCTTCTTTCAAAAAAACTTTAAAATAATTTTACCTTTATAAAAGTAATCTTTATGTATTATATCTAAAATTTTTTAGAGGATAATATTTTATGATAACGTGGATGCAAAGACACAAAAAGTGGCTTGTTATAACTATTTGGATAAGTACAATAGCTTTCGTAGGAGCTGGTTTTGTAGGATGGGGGTCTTACGACTACGGTTCTAAAGGCGGTGCAGTAGCTGTTGTTGGTGATAGAGAAGTAACTGTTGAAGAATATCAAAGAGAGTATTCAAGTCTTTACGACCAATATGCAAGAATGTTTGGTAATCAGTTCAATCAAGAGATGGCTGATAAACTAAAATTAAAAGATGCAGCATATAAGTTAATTATTCAAAAAAATCTTATCTTATCATTTGCAGATGAATTAGGTCTTGATGTTACTAATGAAGAGATTGCAAAACAATTAGTTTTAATCCCAGCATTTTTAAAAGATGGTAAATTTGATAAAGACACATATATCAAAGTATTACAACAAAATAGATCAAACCCAACAGAGTTTGAAGCTTCAGTTAAAAGAGATTTACTTTTACAAAAGATTGAATCACTATTTCAAATTCAAGCAAATGCTAAAGAGTTAGAAAACTTAAACAAACTTCTATTTGCAGAAGATAAAGTAAGTATCAAAATTCTAAATGCAAACAATGTAAAAGTTAATGTAACAGAAGATGAGTTAAAAAAATATTGGGAAGAAAATAAAAATAGTTATGTTTCTGAACCAACTGTTAAGTTAGCAATTGAAGAAATCAATGTTGAGCAAGGAACTTTTTCAGAAGATGAGTTAAAAGAACACTACAATAACTTTAAAACTGATTACAGACAAGAAGATAGAAAACTTAAATCATTTGATGAAGCAAAAGAAGAGATGATTCAAGTATTAAGTGAAAAAGCTACAAAAAAAGAAGCTCTAAAAAAATATTTAAAACTTAAAAAAGGTGAAGAAAACTTCACAAAAGAGGTTGAAGTAGAAGAGAGTAAATTAGCATACTCTGCAGAAGGTTTAGAAAAAATTGATGGTGCAGTACCAGGAGATGTTTTAAAACCATTTATCAACAATGGAAACTATGTAGTAGTTAAAGTTTTAAATAAAGGGCTTCCTAAACCATTATCTTATGAAAAAGCAAAAGAGCAAGTGGCTCAAAACTATGAAGCAGTTGCTTTAAATAGAGCTTTAGAAAAACTATCTAAAGAAGAGTTAGAGAACTTCTCTGGAAAAAGCTTAGGTTACGTATCAAGAGACTCTTATGAAAAGATTCCTGAACTTCAACCACAAGAGGCTTTAACATTCTTAAACAAACTTTTCTCTAGTACTGAAAAACAAGGAAAAGTTAATTTAGGAAATAAAATTGTATTATATAAGATAGAAGATACAAGATTAGCACAATATGATGAATCTAAAAATGAAGCTGTTAGGTCAACAGTAGATAAATTATTAAATCAAGAGTTAATTAATAACTTAATTAAAAATTTAGAAAATAGGTATGAAGTACAATCTTCAATCTCTTTAGAGGAGTAGTAATTGAATAAAACTCTTTTAGCAATTGACATTGGTTCGTCTAATATAACAGCAGTAATTGCTAGAAATAACTTAGATTATAAAATAAATATATTGGGAACTGGCTCATCAAAAAGTAGTGGGATAAATAAGGGTGTAATATCAAATATTGAGGCTGCTTCAAAGAGCATAAAAGATGCTGTATTGATTGCTAAAAAAAATACAACTGAAGAGTTCGACTCTACAATTGTATCTATTTCTGGGGCTTATACTAAAGGTATTAGAAGTGCAGGAAGTGTAAACGTACCAAATGGATTAATCACTGAAAATGAGATTAATCAGGTACTTCAAATGGCACTTTATAATGCAACAATAATTCCTGAATATGAAGTTGTTCATGTTATACCTATCTCATATAAGATTGATGACTCATCAGATGTAGAAAACCCACTAAATATGAATGGTTCAAGACTTGAAGCATCTGTTTTTGTATTAACTGCAAAGAAAACAGCTCTAACAAATATCAAATCTGCAATGAAAATTGCAGGTCTTTCTGTAAATAACTTTATATTAGATGGTTATGCTGCTGCTATTTCTGTTTTAGATGAACAGCAAAAGAAGTTTGGTGCAACTGTTATTAATATAGGTTCTACAACTACTGAATTTGTATGTTATAGAGGTCATTCTATGATTTATAATGGGTTTATTCCTGTTGGTTCAAATCATATTACAAATGACCTTTCTGTAATGTTACATACACCACCATTAGCAGCTGAAAAGATTAAGACTGAGTATGGTGATTTATTAAAAACTAGTGAAGAACTAACTAACAAAAAGATTAGAACTCCAAGAATTGGAGATGAAAAAAACTCTTCTGAAGTATCTTTAGAATATGTTCAAACAATTGTTCATGCAAGAGTTGAAGAGACACTATCTTTAGTTAAAAAAGATTTAAAGAAAAGTGGAATTCATGAAAGCCTTGGTGCAGGAATTGTTCTTACTGGTGGAATGAGTAAACTAAATGGTCTTAAAGAGTTAACGACATTAGTTTTTGATAATTTTCCTACAAAGATTTCAAATCCAGTTAATATTGAGAATGGATATTTAAGTTTTGAAGATTCAAAGATGGCAACTATTGTTGGTATTTTACTTTACTCTTTAGAACCTAATAGAGGTTTTGAGCTAGATTCAAATAAAAACTTAATTAAAAAAAGAAAAACAAACGAAAATACAGCTAAGATGGAAGATGATCTTGCTTTATCTAGTGCTAAAGAAAAAGTTGTTCAAAAAGAGCAACCAAAAGTTAGAAGAGAACAAGATACAAGCGCATCTAAAACTAATCCAGATAGTGCAACTACACTTACTAGGTTGCCAGAAAATAGTAAAAAGAAAGGTGTAGGTAAGATCTGGAATATGATCACGGAGTGGTTCTAATGGATAATAACTTATTTAAGGTGGATGATATTAAAGTGGAAATGCCAAACAAAACTCTTTCAGATAATGTAGCCAAAATATCAGTAATTGGTGTTGGTGGCGGTGGTTGTAATATGATCAATCACATGATAAACGAAGGTTCTCATAAGATTGATTTAATTGCAGCTAATACTGACTTGCAAGTATTACATATATCTAAAGCACCTAAAAAGATTCAGTTAGGATTAAAACTAACAAAAGGTCTTGGTGCAGGTATGAAACCTGAGATTGGAAGAGACTCGGCTGTTGAAAGTTATGAAGATATCAAAACTGCTTTAAAAGGAGCAGATATTGTATTTATTGCTGCTGGTCTTGGTGGTGGAACTGGAACAGGGGCTGCTGCTATTATTGCTAAGGCTGCAAAAGAGATAGGTGCATTAACGGTTTCTGTTGTAACTAAACCTTTTACTTGGGAAGGTAAAAAAAGAGCAGGTCTTGCTAATCTTGGTTTAGAAGAGATTAAAAAAGTATCTGATTCGATTATTGTTGTTCCAAATGATAGATTACTTGAGATTATTGATGAAAATGTAGGGATGAAAGATGCCTTTAAAATCATTGATAATATTCTTTATCAAGCAGTAAACGGTATGACAGAAGTAATTCTTACTCCTGGTAACTCTGATATCAATACTGACTTTGCTGATGTAAAAACAATTATGCAGCACAAAGGTATGGCTTTAATGGGTATTGGTAAAGCTAAAGGTGATGCTGCTGCTCAAAGAGCTTTAGAAGATGCTATTGAGTCTCCATTACTTGATAAAGTATCATTAGGTGGAGCAAAAGGTATTTTAATTCACTTTAATATTCACCCTCAAGTATCACTATTTGCAATTAATGATGTTATGTCAAAAATTCATGAAACAATTGATTCAAATGCAGAAATTATTTTTGGTACAACATCAGATAATACACTAGAAACAGATGAAGTTAAAATCACTATTGTAGCTACTGGTTTTGAGTCTAAAAATGATGATCCAATAGTAGAGACAGAAGAATCAAGTGACAATAAAACTAAACAGTTAAATCCAGATGATGAAAACTATTTAGATATCCCACCTTTAATGAGAAACTATAGAATGCAATATAGTTTAAATAGAGAGTAGAAACTTTTCTACTCTTCAAAAATAACTACATCATAAGAACTTTTTTTAATAACTAATGCTTTAGAGTTTGGAACAATTCCAAATTTATTTATATCTTTCATTTTTGCTTGATAAGAAGTAACTTCACTCTCAAGCTTTTCTATTTTTTTATTTAGTTGAAGTATTAAATCAACACCCGCAAGGTTGATTCCTAACTCTCTTGTTAATGTAAGCACGTACTTAATATGGTCTATGTCTTTTTGAGAATATAGTCTTATCTTTCCATTTGTTCGAGAAGGCTTAATTAAACCTTCTCTTTCATATTGTCTTAGTGTTTGAGGATGAATATTTAATATCTCTGCAACTGCCGAAATCAAGTATACTGGTTCATTATATGCATTAGTATCCATAATATTTCTCCTAATATTAATTTTCAGGTAGTTTTTCTTTTAAAACTTCTTGGAAGTCTTCATCTAAATCTTCAACTTTAGGTAAAACTATATTTGCTTTTAAATGAAGATCTCCTTTTGTTGATGTTTTTCTATCTAATACTCCAAGCTCTTTTACTCTGAACTTTTGGTTTTGTTTAGTATTTTGTGGAACTTTTAAAGTAATAGTTTTATGAATAGTTTTAATCTCTACTTTTCCACCAAATAGGGCAGTTTTAAGTGGTATATCAAACACTTTAGTTAGTGTTGAACCATCTCTTTCATACTCTGGGCTAGAAGCTACATTTATCTTGATGATTAAATCTCCTCTTTGTCCTTGGTATGATTTACCTTTTCCTTTAGCACGTATTTTTTGACCATCATTAATTCCTTCTGGAATCTTAACATCAAAAGAGTCACCATTTAAAGATATATGTTGTTTCCCACCTAACACAGCTACATCAAAAGCAACTGTAATTTGTGCTTGAGTATCTAAGTCTGGTTCATCAAAGCCTTGGTTGAATCCACCAAAACCTCCAAAACCACCTTGTGAGAACCCAGAAGAACCAAATCCTCCTCCTTGTTGTCCAAACATTTGTCTTAAAATCTCATCTAAATCAACACCTTGTCCTTGACCTCTTGCAAAGTCATGGAAGTTTTGACCACCAAACATTGAATCACCAAATTGGTCATATTGTTGTTTCTTTTCTTGGTCACTTAAAACTTCATATGCTGCATTTATCTCTTTGAATTTATCTTCAGCTCCTGCGTCTTTGTTTACATCAGGGTGATACTTTCTTGCTAATTTTCTATATGCTTTTTTAATTTCATCAGCGCTAGCATTTTCACTAACTTCTAATGTCTCGTATAAACTTTTTGCCATTTTTTAACCTTTTAATTATTCCAATTAAAAAGGACCATTCATATTTAACTTCTTTTAGTAGTGGAGGTAAACTCCACTTAAAGAAACAAAACTAAAGAGAGCAACGAGTTGCTCTTGTATCCTTTGTATTAGAACGTAAAATCTTATAAATTATAATAAATATTTTACCATAAACTTGAGTCAAAGTCAATCAAGTTTATTTACAGAATAGTTTAACTTGAGTCATAAGTGCTAAATAAAAAATAGAGTTTTAAGAGTTTTTAATCATATTTTAGTAATGATTGCTTATGTTTGAAAAAGATGAATGGACACAGCAAGAGCTGTTTAAATATACTAAAGAATTAGATAAACAAGGTATTAAAGTTGTACTTATTGATACAGTATTAAAACCCTTAGAAAAGATTGAGACAATAACTTATAACCCTTATGAGATGAATGATTATCCAAAAGGTAGTGTATTTGTCTTTTACTGTGATACTGGAAAGACAACTAAAGAGAGACTAAACTACTATAGAAATAAATTCCCTAATTACAAATGTGTTAGTCTAAGAGGTGGAAGAGGTTATTGGCGACCAAACTATCAATTACTAGAAGAGATGAATTAATAAAATGAATAAAACCTATAAATATGTAATTATTGGAGCAGGAATTGCAGGATGTAGTACTGCTTATTTTCTATCTAAATACAGTAAATCGATTTTACTTATAGATAGAAATTGTGATTTAGCACAAGGAGCAAGTGGAGCAGCGGGAGCATTTCTTTCTCCTTTATTAGGAAAACCAAATAA
>AZIE01003605.1_pt1 | contig 34478 bp, 35 predicted proteins | sample 359081 | NCBI WGS metagenome assembly AZIE01 (sample SAMN02429713, study PRJNA222661) | marine sediment metagenome | biome: Sediment sample; isolation source: sample MGS-MCh from oil contaminated site at the lagoon of Mar Chica... | place: Morocco: Mar Chica | collected 2012-07-20 | depth 32 m m | reverse complement strand
AAATCGCGACCGTGGTGAAATTGGTAGACACGCTATCTTGAGGGGGTAGTGCCCTAGGGTGTACGAGTTCAAATCTCGTCGGTCGCACCAGATTACAAATTTAATACATTTTACTCTATCAAAGCATTTTATAATCATAGATTTTAATAATTTCTGTTAAAATAATAATATTATTATATTAAGAGAAAAATTATGTATTTTTTGTACAAATTTAAAACAAAACAAATATTCTTTACAGTGATTACATTAGAAGCAATCGCTATTTTCTTATTGATGAATACTATCTTTAAAACACTTTCATCACAAGCAAAAGAACAAGCACTAAATGATATGAATACTATGATTAGTCATGTTGCATATCAAGTTGATTCAGAATTACAAAGAATACAGAACTCCACAAAAATCATAGCTGATAGCTATATGAGAAACTACTATTTAAATAAACAAAACAAAAATCTAGATATCAATGAGTGGAAAAATAAAATGATTGAAAACAATCATGTTTTTAGTTTCTATCATGATGGAATAAACAATCCTAAAACTCCTCACTTTCAAAATATGTTAACAAGTTTTGTGGACAAAAAAACACCCTTTAACAAAGAAGTTTTATATAGTTTAGAAGCAGGTAAAAATATAAAAGAGCTAATGAGTGGTATCTATGAAAACTATAAATACTCTTTTGTCTATATTACTACAGCTAATAACATAGTTCATATTTATCCAAGTGTTAGTTTGGAATATGAGTCTGCACCTGCAAATGCTACAACTAAACACTGGTATAAGGCAGCTGATTTTAAAAATAAAACTTATGGTTGGGAAGAACCTTATAAAGACTTAGGTGGTATGGGACAAATGGTTACTGTATCCTATCCTTTTTATGACAATGAAGATATCCTAAAAGGTGTAGTTTCACACGATATAACGATACAACAAATACTTAGTAGATTTATGAAAAACATCGAGTTATACGAAAACTCAACTATTATTCTTGTTTCAAAAACAGGAAAAGCTATATCTACAAACAATCAAAAATATAATAATGAAATAGAATTAGAAAATGAAGACTCATATAGAGGAGTTCTTTATTATCTTTCTGATGAAAAGTTCGATAAACTAAAAGATAAAAACAGTGAACTTACAAACTCTAAATATATTGAACTTAATGATTTATCAACAAATGCATTAAATAAACTAAAACAACAAAACAACTATAGTTTTGAATACACAAAAAAATCAAATGACTCAGAAGAGATACTTCAAGTAGCTTCAACAAGAATTCCAACTACTGATTGGATTATTATACATGCAGTTCCTAATATACAAATATTAGGAAAACTAAGTGAAATAAATACAAAAATGCAATTTTCAATTGCTATATTATTGGCTATTCTTTATTTTATTGTAGGACTAATATATTACTTTAGATTTTTTCTTCCTATTTCAACTATCTCAAATCTTTCTGATAAAGTTGGTAAAGGTGAATTAAATCATAAGTTACCAACAAGATACGATGGAGAAATAGGACAACTTTTCTCAAACTTTTCAAAGATGATAGAAAATATAAAAAGAGCTAAAAAACTACTTGAAAAATATAATGAAAACCTAGAAAAAGAAGTTAAAAAAAGAACAAAAGAGATTGATGAAAAAAATAGACTTCTTGAAGATTTAGCTATAAAAGACAATCTAACAAAACTCTATAATAGAAATAAATTAGATGAAGTTTTAATAAATGAATCAAATAGAGCAAATAGATATAATCACTCTTTTGGTGTAATCTTAGTTGATATTGATAACTTTAAAAGTGTAAATGATGTCTATGGTCACCAAATGGGAGATAAAGTACTACAAGAGTTTGCAAACATTCTTCAATCAAACTCTAGAAAAACAGATACAGTAGGAAGATGGGGTGGTGAAGAGTTCTTAATCATTTGCAGTGAAACAGAGTTTGATGGTATTTTAACTCAAGCAAAAAAACTAAAAGAAAAAGTTGAAAACTTTGATTTTAGTGTAAAGGAACAAAAAACAGCTAGTTTTGGAGTTTCATTATATAATAAAAATGAGTCTGTAAAAGATATGATTAAAAGAGCAGATGATGCACTTTATGAAGCAAAGATAGCAGGTAAAAATAGAGTTAAATATAAGTAAAAGGCAAAGCCTTTTACTTTTTATTTTATATCAAATCTATCTGCGTCCATAACTTTTACCCAAGCTGATACAAAGTCATTTACAAACTTCTCTTTTGCATCCTCTTGTGCATAGACTTCAGCAATTGCTCTTAACTGAGAATTTGAACCAAATACTAAATCAACTCTACTTGCAGTATATTTTACTTTTGTAGAACTTCTTGTTATACACTCAAACTCTTGTTCTTCATCATCTATGCTATTCCAAATATTTTCCATATCTAAAAGGTTTATGAAGAAATCATTTGTTAAAACTTCTTTTCTATATGTAAATACACCTTTTGCTGAGTTATTATAGTTTGCACCTAAAACTCTCATTCCACCAACTAAAGCTGTCATTTCAACAGCTGTTAATCCTAAAAGTTGAGCTTTATCTATAAGTAACTCTTCTTGGCTAACTGCATATTTCTTTTTTTGATAGTTTCTAAAACCATCAGCAATTGGCTCAAGATGAGAAAATGAGTCAATATGAGTTTGCTCTTGCGTTGCATCTGTTCTTCCAACATTAAAAGGTACAGGTACATCAACTCCTGCATCTTTTGCTGCTTTTTCAACTGCTGCACTACCTGCTAAAACTATTAAATCAGCAAGTGAAACTTTTCTTGAAGATGAGCTATTAAATTGAGATTGTATCTTTTCAAGTTTTTCAATTACTACTTGTGTTCCTTGATTAGCTTCCCAATCTTTTTGAGGAGCAAGTCTTATTCTTGCACCATTTGCACCACCTCTTTTATCAGAGTCTCTATATGTTGAAGCCGATGCCCAAGCTGTATATACTAATTGTGAGATAGAAAGATTTGTATCAAATATCTCATTTTTTAGAGTTTGAATATCTTCTTCATTTATTGCTTCATAATCTGCAACAGGAACAGGGTCTTGCCAAATTAAATCTTCATTTGGTATTTCTGGTCCTAAATATTTAGATTTAGGGCCTAAGTCTCTGTGTGTTAATTTAAACCAAGCTCTTGCAAATGCATCGGCAAACTCTTCTGGATTTTCATGGAATCTTTTTGAAATAGGTCCATAAATTGGATCCATTCTCATAGCCATATCAGCAGTTGTCATAATTGTTTTAACTTTTTTACTAGAATCATGTGCTGCTGGTGCTAAATGTTCTTCTTTTGGGTCTACAGGAGTCCATTGCCAAGCTCCTGCAGGAGACTTTTCTAAGTTCCACTCATATCCAAATAATACATCAAAGTAACCATTATCCCATTGAGTAGGATTTGCTGTCCATGCTCCTTCAATACCACTTGTTATAGTATCATCACCCTTACCACTTAAGAATTTACTTAACCACCCAAGACCTTGAGCAACTAAACCTTCTGCTTCTGGTTCTGGTCCTACATTTGAAGCATCCCCTGCTCCATGACATTTACCAAAGGTATGTCCCCCAGCAACAAGTGCGACAGTCTCTTCATCACCCATTGCCATTCTTGCAAAAGTTTCTCTAATATCTTTTCCTGATTCTAAAACATTTGGTTCCCCATCAGGTCCTTCTGGGTTTACATAAATTAATCCCATCTGCACAGCAGCTAAAGGATTTTCTAAATCTCTATCACCTGAGTATCTACTGTTTTCTTTGTCACTTGTTGCTAACCACTCTTCTTCATTTCCCCAATAAATATCTTCTTCAGGTTCCCAAACATCTACTCTTCCACCTGCAAAACCAAATGTTTTAAAGCCCATTGATTCTAAAGCAACATTTCCTGCTAAAATCATAAGGTCAGCCCATGAAATTTTATTTCCATATTTTTGTTTTATAGGCCAAAGCAATCTTCGCGCTTTATCAAGGTTTCCATTATCAGGCCAAGAGTTTAAAGGTGCTAATCTTTGACTCCCCGTTGAAGCTCCACCTCTTCCATCACCTGTTCTATATGTACCTGCACTATGCCATGCCATTCTAATAAATAATGGACCATAATGACCATAATCAGCTGGCCACCACTCTTGAGAATCTGTCATAAGATTTGTTAAGTCATTTTTTAATGCTTCGTAATCAAGTTTTTCAAACTCTTTTGAATAATCAAACTCTTCACCTAAAGGATTTACCTTATTTGAGTGTTGAGATAAAATTTTTAAGTTAAGTTGATTTGGCCACCAATCTTTATTGTATGTTCCTCTATTTCCTGCTGCTGGATTTACAACTTCAGAACTTCCACCTAAGCCAGTAATTGGACACTTCCCTCCCATGACATTCTCCTTAGTATTATTTATTAGATTTAAAACAATCTATATTTAAGTTTTACTAAAGTTTTATAAAGAGTTTATTAAGTGATATTTTTATTATTTTTAGTTTTGATAGATTTGGATTTGATTTCGACCTTCGTCTTTTGCTTTGTATAAAGCTGTGTCAGCTAATTTAAATGCTTCCTTGAAATTTCTTGATTCATGGGGATGAAGATTAACTCCTATAGATACGGTTACATTAATTGTTTCACCCTTTGCGCTTCTAAACTTTTTTCTTTGGATATTTTTATGAATTCTTTTTATTACACTAAGACTTTTAATATCATCACTTTGTTGCTTTTTAGCTAAGATAATAAACTCTTCTCCACCATATCTAATTACAATATCTTCTTTAGAACGTGTTGAAGCAAGCATTGTTTTTGCAACCTCTTTTAATACTAAATCCCCTGCATCATGCCCAAAAGTGTCATTTACTTTTTTAAAGTAGTCAATATCAATTGCTACTAAAATATAATCTTCAAGGTTTATATCATCTTCATTTTCTTGAAGATAGTTTCTATTATATACATTTGTAAGCTTATCAACATAAGCAGTTTTCTTAACCATATAGTATTTAATAGTTTGAATAAGAAGTATCAAAATAAATATTACAACTACAATATTAATAGAGATAATAATATCTTTTACTAAAGTAATTACCTCATTTACATCTTTTGTTTTTTCAATGGAAAAATCAATCACAAGGATAAGTTCAACTTTATCATCTTTTAAAATCGGTTCTAAGTAAGTAATTGAAAGTTGATGAAGTAGGGGTTGTTTTAAAAGAATTGGTTTTTTTGTTTTGTAAATATCAAACCACTTTTCACTCTCTACATCAAATTTCTGATTTAAAAATGCTTTTTGCTCAGCTGGTGCTCCATCAGCTAAAAACCTAAACACATTATTTTTATCTTTATACAGTAAGTATGCATATTTAATATTTTCAGTTAAAAGAACAGATAGTTTATTTTCTAAATTTATTTGAGTCATTTCTGATTTTTTTATTGTTTCAATATAATTTTCGCTTCCATTAAGATTATCTGTAATTGAGTTTGCAGTATTTTTAATAATACCAATAATATCAGCAGTTACTACTTCTAAAACTTTATTCTCAAACCTTTGCTCAAACTTCGTTATTCCAGATAATAAAAGAAAAAGAGAAATAGAAACAAAAATTGAAAGAATAATTAAAAAGAATCTATTAAATAAAAGCCCTTTAGGTTTCACTGTAAATCCTCAATATATCTTTCATACTCTTTAGGTAAAGCAATTGCTTTTTTAGTAAGTCTATTTTTCACTAATACAATATTAGGTCTACTTTTACTCCAAAAAAATGCTCCTATAAAACTATTGTTTGATAATAGTTGTTTATAGTTATTAGTTAAAACAAAAAGCTTTTTATTTTTTTGACACTGAAAAGACTTACTATATTTAACAAAAATAAAATTAGCTTTTTCACAAGACCTTACTACTTTTACTTTCGAAGAATATACTTTATTGTCAAGTTCTTTCATATTTGGAATATATAAATGTACAGGAGTTGTTTTTAAAATATCCCGTGCTATTTTTAAAACAATTTTTGCTTCTAGTTCTGTCTCTTTTTGATACTCATCTAAAAGATATGTATAGTTATTTGCATTTAAGAAACTAACAAAAAGGATGGCTGTGAATATTTTTTTAATCAAAACAGCCACCTTATAGAAAATAATACTTTTCTCTCATAATCATCTAATGAGATATTCTCACTATTTAAACCTGAAAAAGAAAAAGAGCTTGCTGAAAACAATGAAGCAGTTGGTTTATTAAGAAGATTTTCCCCTTTTAAACTAAAACTTAGATTTTTTGTATGATAGTAAGTAAATCCAAGATTTAAATTGTAGCTGTCATCAATATCTACACCTAAGTATTCATATGAGTTTTTATATATCAATGAAGTAAAATAATCAATATTTTGATATTTACCCATATATTTTAAATAGCCACCTCTATTTGAGTTTGTATAGTTTCTATTTAAATTGCTTGTATAATAATTTAATTTTACTTTATTGTTCTTATCAAATTTATATTCATAGTCAAAGATTATCCCACTTGTTTTTACTTGGTCTTGAATATTAATAAATCCAACAGGAGTAAGATAAGCAAAATCATCTATCTTTACCTTATAATAATCAATATTCAATTTTGAGTTACCTAAACTTAAAACTCCTTCAATATTGTAATATTTGTATTTTTGAGTATTTATTGTAGAAAGTTTTTTATCTTTGAAATCTATATTATAAAAAGTTGGTGGAATATAACTTTTTGTATAAAAGGATTTAAAACCTAAATAATCAGTTGGAAGATAAATAGCACCTACTCTATATAGACTTTGTGTTTCATCATCTAAGTCTTGTCCTGCTCTATGGTATTTATCAATTTTATAATTTCCTATTAAATGAAGATTATCAAAAAGTTCATAATCCTCTTGAATCATAAAAGAGTATATTTTCTCTTCATCATAGTCATTGTATTGTGCTATATTTTTATCTAAGTTTGATTCTCTATTTTTAACTTTATATTTTTTATTTTTTAAACTTATAGCAGTAAATATTTCATTTTTGCCAACTTTAAACTCTTTAGATAAAGAAGCATTTATCTTTTCTAGTTTTAAATCCTCTTTAAAATAATTTGTTGAAAGAAAAGGATTTGTTAAATCAACATTTGGAACAATAAATAAGCCCTGTTCATTTTCCTCTTCATACTCAAAGTTATTTATATCATAAGAAAGCGTTGCTTTTAAAGAGTTGTCTTTTAAGAAAGAACTACTAGCATTAATAAAAAAGTTGTCTGAGTTTAGTTTTCCATCATCTGGTACAAAATCAGAAGAGTAGCCAGTGAAGATATCTTTTTTTATCTTTGAATACCCAATATCAATATTTGTTCTTTGAGAGTTTAAATTTAAGAAAAAGTATTGAGAATCTAAATTATTCTCTACTTGTTGAAAATTAATTTCTTTATATGAATTATTATTGTTATTTGTAAAATGTAATAGATATCCCCACCCATTTTCTAAAATTGAAGAGTGCGTAAAACTTTGAGAGTTTGAGTTTTTATTTGAATGAATTGTTTTAATCTCATTTCCATTCTCTTTTTTTGCGCTTTTTGTATAAACTCTAATAAACTGTATTCCTGTCTCGTTACCTAAAGTAAAAGAACCTTCACCATAATAAACTTCAATATGATCAATCATAGCTACAGGCATTTGAAGCCAAGTCAAAGAAGGAGATTGATTATATATTGAACTAACCTCATGGTCGTTAATATATAATCTAAAGAACCCTGTTACGTCTGTTTTACTTCCAGAAAGAGAGATAGTATTTAGACCAAATCTATTTATATTTGCATTACTTGATGGAATCTCTTTTAAAACATCAGCTAAGTTATTATATTGCATAAGTTCAAGTTCTTCTTTTGTATAAACAAGAACATATCCCATTTTTTCATTTAGTGTTTCAAGTGAGTTTTTCGATGAACTTTCATACTCTTTTAACAGATTATCTAGCTCTTGAGAAAAAACTGTAACAGTAAAAAAAATAATAAATAAGAAAACTTTCATAAAACCTCGTATAACGATATTTAGAATAAAATTATTTTACCCTAAAAAACCTTTTTTATTATTAATTTAGCCACCAAAATCATAAAATAATTAATAAAAATGAAAGTTACACTTAATTTTATTTTCATTATTTATAAGTTAATATTATTCATATTAATTTAAAAAGAGAATATAAATGGACACAATTTCTAAATTAGAAAAAGGGAAACTTGACCTATTTGAGCACTTTTGGAGCAATTCAAAAGACAATATGTTTCTAGCAACTTTAGATAAAGATGGAGATTTTATTGCTGAAGAAATGAATCCATCACAAATGCAAAACCTTGGACAAACTGAACAAATTATCAACAAAAAACTAAAAGAGTTTTTAGGTGAAGAAAATGCTTGTTTTTTAGAAGAAAAGTATTTAAAGTGTCTTGAAGAGAATAAACCTATCATGGAAGAAGAGACTGTAAATATTGATGGGGAAGATAGATATTACAATACTATGATTATTCCAATAAATGATAAAGATAGTGGAGAAAAAAGAGTAATAGGTATCTCAAGGGAGATTACAGAATTAAAACTTGCAAAACAACGACTTGAAAAATTAAATCAAGACCTTGACTCTCTTTTAGTTCAAAAAAGTGAAGAACTTGAAGGTGCAAATAGTAAGCTTAAAACTTTAGCTTTTGATGATACTTTAACAGGTGTAGGAAATAGAAGATACCTAAATGATCATGCAAATAAAGCTATTTCTTTAGCTCATAGATATGACAGTTGCCTTACATGTATGGTACTAGATATTGATGGACTATCAAATATTAATGAGTCTTGTTCTCATACATTTGGAGATACTATTATAAAAAGTTTTGCTAACTTATTAAAAACTAGTATTAGGGATTCGGATATTTTAGCAAGATATAGTGGAGAAGAGTTTATTTTACTTCTTCCTATGACTTCACTAGAAGACTCTCAAATTCTTGCAAAAAGACTTCTTGAAGAGACAAGAGACATGAGCTTTGAGTATGAAGGTAAAGAAGTTACTATAACTACAAGTATTGGGCTTTCAACTATTGATAATCCACAGGATAACTTAGACACTTTACTTAGTAAAACTTACGATGCTTTAGCAAAAGCAAAAGAAGAAGGTAAAAATGTTTTAGTCTCTTATTTTGATAAAAACTCTTATAATATTGAAACTTGATTCTTTCCATGATTTTTAGATAGATACATAGCTTTATCAGCTCTTGATATAGCTTCATCTATCGTATCATCTTCTTCTAGTTTTGTTACACCAAAACTTGCTGTTACATGAGTCTTAGCTATTTTATTTAACTTTGTATCGCTCTCAATAAGAACTCTTAATTTTTCTGCTAAAAATTTAGTATCAGAAACACTTGAGTCAATAAGAGAAATAAGAAACTCTTCTCCTCCCCATCTTGCTAATAAATCAGTTTTTCTAATCTCTGATTTTAATATCTTTGAGAATTGAACTAAGATTCTATCACCAACATGGTGACCTAACTTGTCGTTTATCTCTTTAAAGTTATCTATATCTATAAAAATCAAACAAATATCATTTCTTTTTCTTTTCATCAGATTAAAATGAGTATTAAGTTTAAACTCAAAATCTCTTCTGTTTGAGATTTTAGTTAAAGCATCATTATGTGATAAAAACTCTAACTTTTTACTATAGTTTTTAATTATTAAATAAACTAAAAATGCTATTACAGATGTAATTAATAAAGAAGCAAATATATTAAAGTATAAGACATTTGTAACCTTATAGGTAAAATCTTTTAGATTTGCCTCAACAGTTAAATATAAATCTAGTTCGGGAATATATCTAGAGTTAAGCAGATAAGTATCACCATCTTTTTCATACTCAATAATAGAAGACTCTTTACTTAAAAGTTTCTCTTTAAAGCTCTCCATATTATCTTTTTCGTATGATATATAGTCATAGTTTATATTTCTTTCGGATAGAACAATTTCACCATTTTTATTATAAAAACTCACAATAAAGTGATTGTGGGTTCTAAATGTTTTGAGTATGTCATTTATATAAGATGTTTTAAGAGCAACACCAGTTACTCCTAGAAGCTTTGAGTTCTCGTCAAAGATTTTATAATTTATAAACATAATTAAATTATTTGACATAAATTTATTTAAATCTAAATTTATCTCATGTTTTTTGTCACTTTTTATAAAATCAAAATACCATTCATTTAAAGGATTTTCTTCTTTTAAAACTTCTAAAAGACCTTCTTGTGAATAGTAGTTTTTTGTTTTTGCAGAAACAAGAAAAGTATTAAATAAGGCATACTCTTTTTTTGTTGTGAGTAAATATTTTTTTATCTTAGCTATATCTTGTTCTTCTTTTAACCAATCCTTTAAAAAACTATTATTTGCCATAGTAGAAGAGAGTAAGTGTGGTTTTATAATATATTTTTGAATATCAGAATAAATATTATCTAAAGAAAGAGGTAAAACCTGACTTTTTAATTGTTTTTGAACAGAAGAAAAAGAGATTGCATAGTTTAAAAAAGAGATGGAAATTGATAAAACAATTAATAAACTTGTGATTAAAAATACTACTTTATATTTTGATTTCATCTCTTTCCCACTTTAGTAAGTTATAAAATTATTATATCTTTATTATGTTTAATAAATAATCAATTTTTAATCTTTTTATCACTATAATTGATACCAATTATTAAAATTATAATTTATATTTAGGCTAATATTTGCAAGAAGAAATTATCAAAATAGAAAATCTATCTCATAAATATGGGAATAAAACAATTTACACTAATCTAAACCTTTCCATAAAAGAAGGTTCTGTTTATGGTATTTTAGGGAAAAATGGAGTAGGAAAGTCTACCTTAATTAATATCTTAATGGGTTATATAAAACCAAAAGAAGGAACATGCTTTATCCTTAATGAGTTTTCCCATAGTTTGTCCTCTGAAACAAAAAAGAAAATTGCTCTACTTCATGAAGGTTTTATAGCTTATGACTTTATGACTATTAAACAAAATGAAGAGTTTTATTCCTCTTTTTATGAAAACTGGGATAAAAATATATTTTATGAGCTAATTGATTTAATGAATCTATCTTATGAACAAAAAGTTTCAACTCTCTCTTTTGGTCAAAAATCTCAAGTAGTACTAGGAACGCTCTTTGCACAAAATGCAAAACTTCTAATACTTGATGACTACTCTATGGGATTAGATGCAGGATATAGAAGACTTTTTATTGATTACTTAAAAGAGTATATAAAAGAAAAAAAAGTAACTGTCTTAATAACTTCTCATGTAATGGAAGATTTAGTAGATTTAATTGATGATATTGCAATAGTACAAAAAGGTGGAGAAGTATATCAAGATAAAATGTCAAACTTTATAGACCATTTTAGATGTTATGAGATTGAAGATGAGAAGATAGATGAATCACAAATTCATCGAATAGAAGAGTTCAAAGGTAAAAAGAAAATATATAGTTTTGATAAATTTGAAAACCTAAAAGAGATTCAAACTAGCTTTGAGGATAAATTCTTAGGTTTTGTAGGAAAATATTAAAATGATTTATTCAATTGTAAAAAAAGAGTGGCTAAAAATTAAATATCTAGTGCTTTCTATGTTTGTCCTTAGTATTTTTGTGTTGGCATACTTTTGGTTTAAAATAGACTTTCTTTTTTCAACTATAGAACCAAAGTCTATGATGTGGTATAGATTTATTACATTAGAACAAAAGCCATATCAGTACTTTTCATACCTATTTTATTTAACTGCTATTTTAATATCTTGTTTTCAATTTATACCAGAGAAAATGGGAAAGAAAATTAAAATTATGATTCACCTTCCTATTGATATGCATAAATCTTTATTTATGCATCTATTCGTAGGCTTTATCTATCTCTTAGCTGTTTGCACACTTTTTACTATTTCAAGTTATTTTATTTTATTAAATTATTATCCATATGAACTGATTTTTATAGCACTAAAAGACTTAGGTTTTTATCTACTCTCTTCTATAATTTTATACCTTGGAATAAGTGCAACAATTATTGAAAGACAAACTTCTTTTAGTATGTTAAAACTATTTATTACACTATTTGTAACTGTAGTCTTTCACAAGAATATATATAGTTCATTTGATTTATTTTGGCTTGTTTTACTGATTTCAATGTTCTTTATTACATTAGATAGTTTTTATAGTATAAAAGAGCAAAGAGTAAAAAGTAAGCTATTTAAGCTTTTACTTCTTGTATCTTTTTTACTTGTTTCATATTTTTCATACAATACCTACAAAAATAAATATAAACAAAGTTCAAACAAATACTATATCTTTTATTCTCCAATTAAAAAAGAGTTTGTTTATCAAAAAAACTTTGGAGGGCATCACTTTAAGTATGGAATAAAAAACAAAGGAAGTTTTGATAGAGAAACATATGAGTCTTATTTACCTTTTGTTTATTGGAGAAATCTTGATATTCAAAAAAAGCTTCCTATTATAATTGATAATGAAAGTTTTGATAAAAAAACTATCAAAGAATCAAGATTAAGTTTTTCATATAAACCAGAAGAGCTAAAAAAGCAAGAACTAGCCTTCTTTCCATTTATAAATCCAATAAGCAATATAGGAATGATTAGATTTCCTGAAGAGTTTATTTTGTTTAAAGACAAAGAGATAAGAGTATATAACTTTGAAGAAAAACTAGATTCAGTTCTTACAGATAAAATCAAAAACCTAGTAGATAAACATAATGTTTCATCTCCTATAAAAAACATTTGGGGAAAAGCAACAAATCTAAAACCATTTGATTTAGGCTACTTTTTTCTTGATGCAAAAGATAAACTTTTTAAAATAAATAGAGCTGATAATAAAATATATCTAAAAGAAGTTGTTTATCCTAAAAATATTGAAATAAAGCATATAAAAATAAGTGAAAATAGACAACAAAAACTTGCAGGATTTGCAATTTCAAAAAATAACAAATTTTATTTAATAGATTATAAAACCTTAGATTTTAGGGCATTACAGCTAGATAACTTTGATTATAAAACAATGAAATTGCAACTTATTTCAAATCCTAAATATTACCTAATAAGATATACAGATGAGAAAAGCTATCATGTCGCAATTTTTGACAAAAACTTTAAAAAAATTGATCAAGAAATTTTTAAATAAACCAAAAAAGAAAGGATATACTTGAAGAGTAAAGTTGAACCAGAAAGATATTTTGTAGTAAGTGATTTTGAAGATGGTTGGGGTATGGAAGATATCCAATGTGAAGAACAACTATTTAGTTACTGCACAGAAGCACTATTTATTCCAGAAGAATTTATTGAAGAGTTAAATGTAAATGATGCATATAATTTAGAGATAGTTCTATCAAGTATTGATTTGGAAACAGTTGATGAAGATTGGTATGTAAATTTAATGAAAATTTCTAAAGATAGTTAAAAGTAGAAGAAAACTTCTACTTTTATTTATTTACTTTTACACCTCTAATTGAGTTTAAAAGTAAACCTATAGTAGTACCATTATGAAGTACTGCTGTTTGTATTGGAGAAAATAATCCAAAAGTAGCTCCAGCTAAAATAGCTGAGTTAATCCCTACTGTTGCATTGAAGTTATTGTTAATTAACTTCATAGTGTTATTTGCTAACTCTTTTGCTTCTACAACCGCTGAAATATCATCTTTTAATAAACTAACATCAGCTGTCGCTTTAGCTATATCAGCTCCCCTACTCATAGAAATACCAACATGAGAAGAGATAAGTGCAGGTGCATCATTAATTCCATCACCAACGAATGCAACCTTTTTACCTTCATCCATAAGCTCTTTTACAATTCGTGCTTTGTCAGTTGGTAAAAGTTCTGCTCTAACTTCATCGATATCAAGTTCTTGGGCTATCATTGAAGCTTTTTTCTTAGTATCACCTGTTAGCATTACAATGTTTTTTACACCAAGCTCTCTTAATCTTTTAATAGAAGATTTTGCATTTTTTCTTAAATTATCTGCTAAAGAGATTGTTCCAAGAAGTTTGCCATCAAAACCTATGTAAAGAAGTGTTTTTCCATTGTCTAGTGATTTTTGAATTCTTGATTTTGCATTTCCAAAATCAATTTTTTCATCATCTTCTAAAAAGTGTCTACTTCCAATAACAACTTGTTTTCCATCAACTTCTGTTTTTACACCATGGGCTACAATAAACTCAACCTCTTCATGGTGCATATGAACGAAACCTTTCTCCTTTGCCGCTTTTACAACAGCTTCAGCAACAGGATGGAAATAGTGTTCTTCAGTTGAAGCAGTAAGATTTAAAACATCCTCTTCACTCCACTCATCATCATAAGACTCTACAGAGATAACTTCAAGTTCCCCTTCAGTTAAAGTTCCAGTCTTATCAAAAACAAAGGTATCTGCACTATTTAATGACTCAATAGATTTTGCACCTTTAATCATAATACCATTGTGCCCTGCTTTTGAAATTGTTGTTTTAAAAGCAACAGGAGTAGCAAGCTTTAAAGCACAAGAATAATCTGCTTGTAAAATAGATGCGGTTCTTTCAAAATCTCTTGTAAGAACATATGAAGTACCAGCAAGTCCAAGTGTTACAGGAACTAATTTATCAGCTAGTTTTGTAGCTTTTAGCTGTACTGAAGACTTTTCATTTAGTGAGTTTTCTATATAGTGCTTAATTCTTTGTGTTGCAGTATCAGCTCCAACATATTCAGCCCAAACTCGTAATCTACCATCTTCAATGATAGTTCCAGAGATAACTCTATCTCCTCTTCTTTTAATTACAGGTTCAGCTTCACCAGTCATAGAAACTTCATTTACACTTGCACTTCCATCTAAAATATGACCATCAACTGCAATTGTATTTCCAACTCCTACAACTACAACATCACCAGTTTTAATCTCACTACTTTTAACTAAAACTTCTGTGATTTTTCCATCAACTTCTTTTTCAATCCATGCTTCTTCAACATTTGGTTTAGCAAGTTCTTTTAATAAGTCATCACTTTTATGAACAGTTGTTTCTTCGATATATTCACCAAGCTCTAACATAGCATTTGTAGAGTTAGCAGCTAAATAATCTTTTCTATATAAAGAAATCCCAACTGCTGCACTTTCTAATACTTTTGAAGTAAGTCCTTCCTCAAAAAGTTCTTTACTTCCTTCAATTAATAAAGGTGCTGCAGCAACAGAAGAAACTGTAGCTTTTATTAAATCATTTTTTGTAAATCTTTCTGCAAGTAAAGCAGAACTAGCTCGTACAATTCCTTTTATGCTAGGGTCTTCATCACTAACACAAGAAACACATACCGCTTCATTTTTACATGATTCTAATAAATCATCAAGAGTTAAATCTTTTAATCTCTTTTCTACTGTTTCTAAAACTTTAGAATCTTCAAAGTTAACAACAACACTTTTTGCTAACTTATTAACTCTTACACTTTCTACACCTTCTAATTTTTCTAAATCTTTTTTTAATATATTTTCATCAATATATTTATCATCTAGTAAAGAGTATTTGTATCTAACCCTTGAATTAGTTTGGTGTACTATTTTAAATTTATTACTCATAACTATTGGTTTTGGTTTGCTTCCATTTGTGCTTTTGCATCTTCATATCGCTCTTTTAACTCTTCCATTCCAGCTTGAAATAGTTCAGTTCCTTTTGAAGCTGCTTTCATAATAGTCTCTTGAGCACCTTTATTTGTTAATAGAAAAGTTACAGCTGCTCCAACTAAAGCACCTTTTACAAAATCAGAGTTATTAAATAATCCTTGATTTTGTGGGTTTTGTTGAGGATTTCCAAACTGTTGATTTTGATTAATATATGGGTTTTGATTTATATTCATAGAAGGAGTTGCTCCAACTCTTGTGTTATCAATATTTGGGTCATACATATTTTGTTGATTCATATTATTCATTTGATTTTGATTTACATTCATATTTTGTGGGTTTTGATTTCCATTTTGATTCATCTATTGCTCCTTTGCAATTAATGTTGCTTCTTCACAACACTCATCTTCACTAGGTTTATTTAGTTTATCATCTAAAACTTCTAATGCATAAACTCCTGCCATTCCAATAGAAATAGTAGTCATTGCTTTAAAGAATCCACCCTTTTGAGATAAATAATCAGCAGTAGCAACAGCAGCTCCTGTTGCAATTGCTCCTTGAGAAGTTCTTTTTAAAGTATCTTTTACTGCTTCTTTTGTAGTAATTTCTTCATTTTTAACTTTTCTCATATTAATAGTACTTGATGCAACAGCTGAAGCAATTGCTCCAGTTATTACACTTCTTAAAACAGGATTTGATGGATTATTAATTAAAGGTTGGTTCATTATTTAAAGTCCTCTTCTTTTTCTTTATTATTTTCTTTCTCTAACTTTTGCTGCTCTTTTTTCTCTTTAATACAAGCAGCTGTTGCGTTGATAGTATCTTTTACCTCATCAACAGTCTCTTTACTTTTTTCGATTGAAGTATTAGCTACATCCTTTGATTTTGAAAATAGTGATGTTGCTTTTTCTTTTAACTTATCTGATTTTGTAAAAGCATATACTGCCCCTGCTCCTACTGCTATTCCTAATACAAATGGTAAAGCCATGACTTACTCCTTATCTTTTTTATTCATGTAGTCATTAAAAAATGCAACCCCTGCTGCACCTAGTGCTGCTCCTGAAAGCATTGAAAGATTTAATTTAGAAAATAGGTTTGTTAATTTTGTTTCATCCATGTTTCCATTTAACATATCTTCTAATATCATTTGATATTCACCAATTTTTTCCATTACTTGTTCTTGGTTAAAACCTTGCACATCATTTGCTGTTGAGTAATGATTTAAAATACAGTTTCTAAAAGCTGGTAAATGATTGTTGTATGAGTGTGCTTGAAGTTGATAGAAAACATCTCTTATGTCTGCTTCTTGAACATGAGTTAAAAGATTATCATACATAGCGATATTTTGAATCTCACTTGCCACACCTAATTCACAAGCTTCAACAAAACTATTTGGTGCTTCAATTTTTAAATGCCAATCATTAACTGGCACTTCCACATTATACTTTTGTAATAAAAAGATTAAAGCTTGGTAATGCCTAGCTTCAGACTCTTTTATATGTACAAAAGGTTGAACTAAACCAAACTTCTCGATTATTCTTACATATGCTTCATATGCTTTACACTCATCATAAATTGCAATTCTAAGTGCTTGAGAAATTATTGGTTGAGGATCATTTACATCTATTCTTTGGCTTATTAATAAAGCCTCATCTAAATTTGCTGGCAATTACACAACCTCCTTTGCTAAACTATTTATTAACTCTGTGATTTCACTTAAGTTTCTATTTGCTATTAAATCATCCCATAGATTAGGAGGAAAAACAGTTGGGTCATAAGTGATAGTTACAGAAGCAATTATTTTTTTAATCTTAATACTGTTTATTCCATCAATCTTTTGTGGTAAGTTTTCAATATCTTCTAAAGTGATATTTCCACTCTCATTTTTAATCTTTGGATTTACTCTTACTCTTAATCTTCCAGGAGTATGAGCTATAACAGTAAAATAGCTAGCTATTTTAATAATATCTTCAGTACTTATCATTTAATTCCTTTTTGTAATTATTGTATCTTATTCTTAATAATAACTTATTATAAATTTAGAATCACTATCAACAAATGTTATTTATTAATAGAATACAACTTTATTTCTTCCTGTTTTTTTCGCCTCATATAAAGCTTCATCTGCTCTTTTATATACAGTTTCAAACTTTTCATCATATATACATACTGTACATCCCATTGAAATACTCACTTGAATCTTATGTTCATCTATTTCAAAAATCTCTTTTTCTACGACTTTTCTCATTCTATTTGCTATTTTTATAATATTTACACTTGAAGTATCGTCAATTAAAAGTAAAAACTCTTCACCACCAAATCTTCCTAGAATATCATCTTTTGATATCTCTTTAGAAATAAGTTTTGCCAGTTCTTTTAAAATACAATCCCCAACATAATGTCCATAAGTATCATTGATTTTTTTAAAGAAGTCAATATCAAAAATAATCATAGAGAAGTCTTTATCTTCAAGCCATCTTTTTGCATAGTTAGTTATTGTTGCTTTATTATAAACACTTGTTAGTTCATCTGTACTTGCTTTAAAAGTTAAGTGATTTATTTTATGATTTAGAGTTGATACATCATTCATACAAATTAAATACTTTCTAATATCTAACTTAGAAACTTGAAATGTAAAGTACATCTCTTGGTCATCTATTAGTTTGAACTTCGCTGGCATATCTTTATTGTTGTACCTTTTTGCAACTGCCATAAAGTTTGCTTTTGTTTTATTATCTATTAATGCAATATTTTCTAAAAAGTTATCTGTATTAAAAAATATCTCTTTAAATTTTCTATTAACACTTTGTATCTCTTTTCCATCAGTTATCATAATAATATTTTGTTGGGTATCAAGAACAGACTGCAAGAAGTCTCTCTCTTTTTTTAAAGTTAAGTCTTGTTGAGCATTTATCACACGAAACATCTCATTTATCTTTCTAATTAAATAAGAGATTTCATCATCATAACTAACTCTTAACTGATATTTTAATGTCTCATTTAAAGATACTTTCTTTACGATATTTGCAATATAATTTATTCTATTTACAAAAAGTTTATTTATAAAAATAAAAAATACAATCATTGTTAAAAAGAACATAGCTAAAAACAAAAATAGAATATATTTTAGCTCTACAATCATATTATTGTAAACATCTCTACTATTTTGGAATCTTATATAGAAGTTTTCTTTTTCTAGAACATCATAAAACTTTAAATAGTAAAATAGCTTATCAGTATCTTGAACTTTTATCTTATAATCAATTACATTATTTTCAAAACTTATTTTACTAAAATCATCTACTTCATAATTGCTAACTAAACTTGCATAATCACCTATTGTATCACTTATTTTAGTCAAAAAAGATGAATTAATAGCTCTACCTGTAAAGACATAACCAGCCACTTCATTATTTACTAAAACCTTTTCAAAGCTAAATAATACTTTTTCAAAATTTAAGGTTACATATCTATTTTTACTAGATAAAGAGAGTTCATCAAAACTTGTTTTGTTTAAAAAAGTGAAAAGCTCTTCAGGAACAGCCATTTGCTCTTCTGAACTTAAGTCATAATATTTTGATATTAGTGGTTTTTTATTTTCATCAAGCAAAATAAAATACGATAGATTTAGTTTTTTCATAAAATCAGGTTTGTTTATAAAAAAACTATTTAATGATTGAGTATCATTGTTTTTTATATAGTTTAATAGTAAATCATGAGTTGAATACTCATAGCTTATATTTTCTACTTTTTCATAATAATTGTTTAATATACTTTGAACTTTTTTTACATTGTTAATAGTGATTTTCTCTTCTATACTTTCAATATTTACAACCCTACTTTTAACAATAAAAGAGATTAGAACAAAAGAGAAAATAAAGATTATTATAAAAAGAAGTGAAACTTTTTTATTTATATTCATTTTTTATTTTATTGACAATCTTCACACAGTCCATAAATTATCATTGCATGGTCTTTTAAAATAAAGTTATTATCTTTTGCAATTGATTCTTGTTTTTCTTCAATAATATCATCAGAAAACTCAATAATTTTATGGCAAGAAGTACAAACTAAATGGTCATGATGCTCTGAAATTTTAAGTTCATATCTTTTTACACTATCACCTACATCTAAACTATCAATAATATTTAAGTCCTCAAAAAACTTTACTGTTCTATAAACAGTTGCAATTCCTACATCAATGTTATACTCTTCTTTTACCTTAAATGCTATTTGCTCAGCAGTTAAATGTTCATCTGAGTAAAAAAGAATTTTTAAAATATAATCCTTTTGAATTGAGTTTTTAAATCCTAATTTTGATACGTGTAGTTTGAAGTTCTTTAAAAATGCATCAAATGTCATTCCGTGTTTACTGTTCATTCTTATCCTCTTATATATATAATTACAAAACTAACTACTAATGCTAGTGTATAAACTTTCCAAAGCCTACCATGAATTTTGATATTTTTTTTATGTAAATTTGATTCTTGATACTCTTTTTTCATTTTCAACCTTAATAATCAGTATCAAAATACTATTCTAAATATTCTTAATTTTATATTAATGATAGTAATTATCATTTTAAACTACTTTTAAGACTTCTTGCCTTATAATTTTGATAGCTATTATCAAGTAAAGGATATAAAAATGATTGCACTACCTGCTATAAACACTCTTGCAAGCAATGCACTAGTTGGAACAATTGCTACAAAGTTAATTGATTCAGTAATTAGTTCTAAGATTTCTCAAAAACAAGATAGTAAAAAGTGGTTAAGAGAAAAGAAACTTAATACTTTTTCTGTATTAAGTGATGAAATCGTAACTATGACTTGCGAAAACTTATCAGAAAAAAAGGTAGCTATTAGGTCAATTATTTCTAAATTAGTATTGCTAACTAATGAAAAAGAATTAATTAATACATTAAATAACTATATGTTTATCTTAGAAGAGTATGAGTGCTATAAAGATGAGATTGACATGAAGTCAATTAATACTCAACTTATAAATACAATTAGAAAATCTATAAACAATTTATAATATTGATAAAGACTATCAATATTAAGTATGATTTAAGTGTAATTTTTTTAGAATACATCTTATTATTTGATAACGACTATCATTTAGAAAACTAAAAGGAAAAATATGAACAAAACAAAATTATTAGCAGCAAGTATTAGTTTTGCAGCGGCGCTAGCATTTTCTGGTTGTGCAGCATCGAATGCAGATTCTAAAGCACATTCTCACCATCATATGGAAAAAGGTGATATCTTAAGTTCTTATGCACAAATTGCACATGATAACTATAATGATGCACTAAATGATGCAAAAGCATTACAAAATGCTATTAATAAATTTGCAGCAAATCCTACAGAAAAAACTTTACAAGCAGCAAAAGATGCTTGGTTAGTTTCTAGAGAATCTTATGGACAAACTGAAATCTTCAGACTTGCAAATGGTCCAATTGATGCAGAAGAAGGTTGGGTTGCTAATAAATATGGTGCATTAGAAGGTCAATTAAACGCTTGGCCATTAGATGAAAATATGATTGATTATACTATTGATGCTAATGGTGCTAAAACAAGTGGAAATATCATTGATACAAAAGGTAAATTTAACCCAGGTGGTGAAGATTCATCTGTTGTTGATGTAACTTCTATTACTGTTGATGCTTTAACTGCTTTAAATGAAAATGGTGGAGAAGCAAATGTTTCTACAGGATACCATGCTGTTGAGTTTTTATTATGGGGACAAGACCAAGATTACTCAAACTTTGTTAAAGATTCAATCACAAATGGACCATTAACAGCAGGTCAAAGACCACTTTCTGATTTTACTTCTGATGTAAACTCTCAAAGAAGATTAGCTTACTTAAAAGCATCTGCACAAAAAATCGTTTCTGATTTAGAAGTTGTAACTTCTGCTTGGAATAAAGATGGTTTATATCAAGCTGCATTCCAAGGAAAACTTACTGGTGAAAATGCTTCTAAAAACTTAACAAGAGAAGAAGCTTTAAAACAAGTTATTGCTGGAATGGGTGTATTTATTAAATCAGAACTTGCAAATGAAAGAATTGCAGTTGCTGTATTAACACCATCAGAAGAAGATGAGCACTCTTGCTTCTCTGACAATACTCATAGAGATATTGTAACAAACTACTTAGGTTTCAAAAATATTTTAACTTCAACTTATAATGGTAAAGCATACGGTGCCGCATTATTAGATAAAGTTTCAAAAGAAGACAAAGCTAGAATTGTTGCATTAATGACTTCTATTGAAGAAAAAATTGCAAAAGTTGATGAAACTGCAAAGACAAAAGAACACTTTGATTATCAAATCCAGCCAGATAACCCAATGGCAAAAGTTATTGTAAAACTTAAAAATGAAATGAGAAAACTTGGTGATGAAATGGTTACAGTTGCAAAAGCAAATGGAATCTCTTTAAGTACAGACGATGTTACAGATCCAGAAGAAACAAAAATCTAATTTCAAATCAATTTCAAAAACCCTTATAAGTAGAAGCCTCGTAGCACTTTTTGCTACTGGGCTTTTTGCGGTTTTAGCAAATGGTTCTGAAATAACTGAAAGCCAAGATAAAAAGACTCTACTTAAACATGTAGAAAATCTAAGTGATGAAGAGTACGATAAGTTTATATTAGGAAGAAGTTTTTTTAAAATCCCTTGGGTTGAAGCTCCAAGTGCAACAACAGCAAGAGATGGATTAGGACCCCTTTTTAATGCAAACACATGTAATAGTTGTCACCCAAGTAATGGTAGAGGAAATCTTTACAACGAAAATGGAACACTTTCACGTGCAGTAATTCCTAAACTTTCAATTCCTTCTAAAGGATTAAAAGAAGAGTTAGAATTTCTTAAAACAAATGCTTTAATACCAGAACCAAGTTATGGTGGTCAAGTTGCTATTAATGGAACAGCTAAAGTAAAATATGAAGCAAAACCAGAAATAAAGTTTGATGAAATAGAAGTTAAGTTTCCCGATGGAGAAATTGATACTATATTAAAACCAAGCTATGTATTAAATGATTTACAATATGGAGAGCTTCACAAAGATACTATTATCACTTTTAGAATTGCACCATCACTAAATGGTTTAGGTCTTATAGAAGATATTCCAAATGAACAAATCTTAGCAAATGTTGATGAGTTTGATAAAAATAAAGATGGTATTTCAGGACGTGTAAACTATGTTTATTCTCCTATTACAAAGAAAAAAGAAATAGGAAAATACTCTTGGAAAGCAGCAAATACAACAATCTTACATCAAAGTGCTGATGCAGCGATAAATGATATGGGACTAACAACTTCTATTTTTCCAAAAGATAAATGTACTGATAAACAAGTAGCTTGTAAGGAAGCACCTAAAGCTAGACATCAAATAGATTTGCCTGATTTTAGACTTCAAGCTGTAGACTTTTATATTAAAAAAAGACAAACATATAGTGCAAAAAAAGATAAAGAGTATGAAGAAGGTTTAAACTTATTTAAACAAGTTTCTTGTGCAAAATGTCATATAGATTCATTTACTACAAAAAGTGGACTTGAGATTTCACCTTTTACAGATCTTTTATTACATGATATGGGTGAAGGTTTAGCAGATGGAAGAACAGAGTTTGATGCAAGTGGAAGTGAATGGAGAACTCCTGCTTTATGGGGTTTAAGTTTACATGAAAAAATCAATAATAAAAAGCCAAGATTACTACACGATGGAAGAGCAAGAAATTTCCAAGAAGCAATTCTTTGGCATGGTGGTGAGGCACAAGCTTCTAAAGAAGCTTTCATGCATCTAGACAAACAAAAAAGAGAAAAACTACTAAATTTTTTAAAGAGGTTATAAAATGAAAATATTTAAAATAGTTCTAACAATACTTTGTTTAACTTCTATATCTTTTGCAAATGAAAAAGTTGAAAATATAGATATTAAAAATAAAGAAATGTTAAATACAATCTATGAGCAAGTGATTTTAAAAGATTCACAAAAAGCCGTAGATGATATTAAAGCTTTAGAAAAAGAAGTTACAAATAGCAAAACTGAAGAGGCAAAACAAGAGTTTAAAAATCTTGTTAAATCATGGAAAAGTGTTCAATCGACATATATTTTAGGTGAATTAAATGAAGATTATATTGATACTCCAAGATTAATTGATATTTACCACCACGGAAATGAAGATATTAAAGTTCAGTTAGACCGTGCAATAGAGAGTAAAGATGCACCAAAAATTGCTCTATTTAAGAATTCACTTAAATCAATCAATGCTTTAGAGTACGTATTACATACAAAAGATATTAAAGACAAAAGAGTAAATGAAATCACACTTACTATTATAAAAAGAATTAAGTCTCATCTTGAAGATATTAATAATGAATATAAAGCCCTGCACAAAACTTTTTTAAGTGATTTAAAAAAGGCAAATGGAATTCTAATCAATAAACTTATTCAAAACACTTATAAACTAAAAGAGTGGAGAATTGGAGATGTAGTTGGTTTAAGTAAAAAATACAAAGACAGTTTTGATAATAAAAGAGGAGAATATTTTATTAGTAAAAACTCTTCATTAGCTATTGATTCTATTTTAAATACTTACAAAAATGTTTTCAATAATAAAGCTTACTATGATTATGGAAACTACCTTGTAGACTTAACACATAATGAGCAAGTTAATGTTTTAAGAAACTCTATTGATAAAGCAATCTCTTTAAATGAAAAAATTAAAAATGATGATTTTAAAGATGCAAAAGAGCTTTATGAAGTAACAAATACTATTCATGTTGTTCTATTTTTAGATTTAATTGAAGAGTTATCAATCAATGCAAAAATCATTGATGCAGATGGTGACTAAAATTGAACGACCTTTTACTCTTTGAGTATTTAGTAAACCCAGATAAAAGAACTTTCTGGGTTTATATTATCTCATCAGTTGCTATTGCAATGGTTTATTTATACTTTAATAAGAAGTATATTAGAACAAATTTATCTAAAGCTTTGTGGCTTCATCCTAGTGCAAAACTTGATTATTACTACTTTGTTCTTTCATACTTTATTAAAATCGCAATAATTTTTCCAATAGTAATTAGTGCAAATAGTGTTGCTTTGGAAGTTAGAAAACTGCTTTATTTAGAGTTTGGATTTAATCACATAAATTCTCTTTCTTATGAAGCGGTAATTATTTTATACACGGTAACACTTTTTGTAATAAGTGACTTTACTAGATACTGGCTACATAGATTTTTACATACTATTCCATTTCTTTGGGAGTTTCATAAAATACATCATAGTGCAAAAGTTTTAAACCCTTTAACTTTTTATAGAGTTCATCCAGTTGAAAATATTCTTTTTGGATTTCGATACTCTTTAAGTATAGGGCTTACAACAGGAGTATTTTTATACTTTTTTGGTTCAAAAATTGGAATTGTAGAAATAGTTGGAGCTAATATGTTTGTATTTATTTTCTCTTTTTTAGGTTCAAATTTAAGACACTCACATATCCCCCTTGCTTATTTTAGCTTCTTAGAAAAGTGGCTTATTTCACCAAAACAGCATCAAATTCACCATAGTAAAAAGTTTTTTGATAAAAACTATGGTGGATACTTAAGCATTTGGGATAGAGTTTTTGGAACGCTAAAACTATCCAATGAAGTTCAAGTATTAAAATTTGGACTTAGAAAAGAGCAAATGAAAGAGTACAGGTCAATAAAAAACTTATTACTATTACCATTTATAAATATTTTAAGAAGGAGAAGTTAGTGAAATATTTAAATTTAGTTGCCCTTGCAACTACTGCTTTACTTGTAACTGGTTGTACAAACTCTACTTTATCAAAAGAAGAAATTCAAAAGCAGATAAAACAAAAAGAACAATTAGGAAAGGTTTTATTTTTTGATAAAAATCTTTCAAAAAATAGAACTCAAGCTTGTGCCACGTGTCATAACCCTGAGAGAGGTTTTGTGGATGATAGAGACAATGGAGTAAAAGCTATGGCATCACTGGGTGATGATGGGAAATCATTAGGTGATAGACAAGCTCCAAGTGCAGCTTATGCTATGTTTAGTCCAAAGTTTCATTATGATAAAAAAAGTAAGCAATATATTGGTGGACAGTTTTGGGATGGAAGAGAAGATACTTTAGCAGGTCAAGCAGGAGGTCCTCCAACAAACCCTATTGAAATGGGAATGCCATCAAAAAAAGCTGTTGTAGATAGACTAAAAGAAAACCCTTATTATATAGAGACTTTCAAAACTATTTATGGAAAAGATATTTTCTCTTCAAATGAAAAAGCATATACAGCAATGACTGATTCAATTGAAAAGTTTGAACAAACAAAAGAGTTTGCTCCCTTTGATTCAAAATATGATAGATTTTTAAGAGGAGAGTATGACTTAACACCCCTTGAAGACTTAGGTAGATCATTATTTTTCTCAAATGCAAATAACTCTTGTGCAAATTGTCACCTTAGTAAAAAAGAAGATTCAGAAGGTGAAACTTTTACAAACTTTGAGTACCACAATATTGGAACACCAATAAACCACGAGTTAAGAGCTAAAAATGGTGTAAAAGATATTGATAAAGGTTTATTAGCAAACCCAAAAGTTACTGATGAAAAACATTTAGGGAAACATAAAGTTCCAACACTTAGAAATGTAGCAGTAACTGGTCCATATATGCACAATGGTGTATTTAAAGATTTAAGAACTGTAGTTTTATTTTATGATAAATATAACAATAAAGAAAGAACTATTAATCCAGAGACTGGTAAGGCTTGGGATAAACCAGAAGTTAAAGGAACTATCTCTTTAGAGGACTTAAAAGCAAAAAAACAAAACGAAAGAAAAATAGATGCTTTAGTTGCATTTATGAAACTACTAACTGACAAAAGATACGAACACTTATTAGAAGAGGAATAATCCTCTTCTTTTAATCCTATAAAATAAAAACTATATAGATTTTTGATTTACTTTTTTAATAATTTTATGATAGCATAATGTAATAAATTAAATTTATTACATCTTAAATATGCGAGTATTTACTTATGAAAATCGTAGGGAAAAAAGAGTTAATTTCCATAATTGATTTAGAACTTTTTGAATTAGATGCTAAAGTTGATACAGGAGCAGATTCTAATGCTTTACACTGTGATGATATTAAGATTGAAAATGACGTAGTACACTTTACACTACTTGATGATATTCATCCTTCTTATCATGGCAAAAGAATGAAAATGCCACTTTATAAACTAAAAAAAGTTAGAAGTTCAAATGGACAACTACAAACTAGGGCTTCTATAAAAGTTACAGTAGAGTTTATGGGAAAAAAATATAAGAGTGTAATTACTCTTACAAATAGAGCTGATATGAAACTACCTATGCTAATAGGCAGAAGATTTTTAAGTGAAAAATTTCTAGTTGATGTATCAAAAGAGTATTTATCTAAACAATAAGTGAGAAAAAATGAAAGTATATATTTTATCAAGAAATTCTAGTCTTTACTCTACACAAAGATTAGTAGAAGCTGGGGAACAAAGAGGTTGGGAGATAAGAGTAATCGACTATCTTAAATGTACAATTGAGATTATTAAAGGTGAACTTTTAATCAACTACTTAGGTAAAAAACTTCCTGTTCCAGATGCTATCATTCCAAGAATTGGTGCAAGTAGAACATTTTATGGAACTGCAATGGTTAGACACTTTGAGATGATGGATGTTTTTAGTACATCTGGAAACCTTGCTATTGCTAGAAGTAGAGATAAACTTAGAAGTTTACAAGTTTTATCAAAAAATAGTGTTGATATGCCAAGAACTGTTTTTGCGTCAAATAAATCTAGTGCAAAAGATGTTATTGCTTTAAGTGGTGGAGCACCTTTAGTTTTAAAGATTTTAGAAGGAACTCAAGGGGTTGGTGTTGTTTTAGTTGATAGTGAAAAAGCTGCAAAATCAGTTCTTGATGCCTTTTATGGAATGGATGTAAACTTATTAGTTCAAGAGTTTATCGAAGAAGCTGGAGGAGCTGATATTAGAGCTTTAGTTGTTGGTGGTGAAGTTGTTGGAGCAATGAGAAGACAAGGTGCAGAAGGTGACTTTAGGTCAAACTTACACCAAGGTGGAAGTGCAACTTCTTATAAACTAAATAGAAAAGAGAAATCAACAGCTTTAGCAGCTGCAAAAGCTATGGGGCTTGGGGTTTGTGGAGTTGATATGATTCCATCTAGTCGTGGTCCTCTTGTAATGGAAGTAAATTCAAGTCCAGGATTAGAAGGAATAGAAAAATCAACTGGTATTGATATTGCTGGAAAAATCATGGACTATATTGAAAAAAGTGTACCAAACCCTGGAGATAAAAAAAGAAGAATTAAAAGAGATAGTATCGGAGCATAAACTATGAAGAAGCTAATAATAGCTGATACTGAAATAGAAGCAAATTCAAATATAACTTTGGATTTAAAGCTTCCAAAACTTTATCATTCTCCCATGAAACTACCTATTAGAATCATAAGAGGAAGAAAAGATGGTCCAACTATTTTCGTAAGTGCTGCAATTCATGGAGATGAATTAAATGGTATTGAAATCATTAGAAGACTAAGAAAATTAACTATTCTTAAAAAGTTAAAAGGGACTTTGATTTTAATACCTATTGTAAATACCTATGGGGTTACAACCTTATCAAGATATATGCCAGATAGAAGAGACTTAAATCGCTCTTTTCCTGGTTCAAAAAAAGGTTCACTAGCTAGTAGAATTGCAAAAATATTTTTTGATGAAATCGTTACAAAATGTGATTTTGGAATAGATTTACATACTGCTTCTATTCATAAATCAAACTTACCACAAGTACGTACAGACTTGAATAATCCTTTTACATACAATCTTGCAAAAGCTTTTGAAGCACCTGTTGTTTTACACTCAGAGTTAAGAGCTGGTTCTTTAAGAGAAGAAGCTCAAAATAAAGGAATTCCTGTTTTACTTTATGAAGCAGGAGAAGCCCTAAGATTTGATGAAAAATCAATTAGAATTGGAGTAAAAGGCATAGTAAATGTCTTAAGAGAGACTCAAATGCTTCCTAATACAACAAAAAGAAAAAAGTTTTCTCTTCCTATTATTGCAAGAACAAGCCAATGGATTAGGTCAACGGAAAGTGGAATTATACGAACTATTAAAGGCTTAGGTGAGACAGTTAAAGAAGATGAAGTTATAGCTTATGTTGATGAACCTTTGGATGATATGAGTTATGAGATAAAAGCTGCCTTTGATGGAATAATAATAGGAAAGTCAGAAATTCCTTTAATACAAGAAGGGGATGCTATTTTTCATATTGCAAAGTTTAAAAACCTAGAAACAGCAGAAAATAAAATTGAATACTTCCATGAAGATGCTATTGTAGATAATGAATTTTCAGAATTAGGAAAAGAAGAGATTATATAAAATAATCTTACAAGGAAGAGCTTAGGAGTCTCTTCCTTGTTTATTAATCATTTAGATTAGAATGAATACTCAACTGTTAAAGTTAATTTATCGTAATCATTGTCACTATCTTCAGCATCAAGATTTACGTATAATGCACCAATAGATAAGTTATCAGTAATACCATAATCTACAGTAAAATCAAACTCTTTATCTTTGTCACTACCATATTCCATCTCACCATACATAGCTCCTAGCTCAACACCAGAAATCTCATAGTTTACATTTAAATAAGTAGTTTGTGCATCTGCTTCATAAACTTTTTCACCATCTCCACCTCTTAAGGCATCAAATGGATTAATGTTATCACCTAGTGCAGCCATAGAACCAACTCCACCATTATTGTCTGTAGTCACATATCCAAGGTTAAATCCAAATCCTGCAATATTTAATCTACCTTCAATGTGAGCGATATCTCCATCTTTAGTTCCAGAAACATCTTCATTTGAACTTGCACCATGTACAGTTACACCAAACATATCAGTATCATAATCAACTTTTAAACCGTACCAGTTAGCTAAATTATCTGCATCATAATAGTAAGGGTTTACAACTAAACCTTTTACACCTTCATATTTTGCATCTAATACAGCAGCAAAGTCAATCTCTTTACCTTCTGATGTTTCACCAAAATCAGCAAAGTCTTCTAAAGGAGCATCTGCATCTGCAACTGCATTTCTATTTGTATACCCAAGAACTACTGTAGTATCAGGAATTGCTGTAACTCCAAGAACTGCTGCTTCATGATAATCACCTAACCACTCTAAATCAATCTCTTGTCTACCAAGAGTTAATCCTAAATACTCATTTGCATATGAGATATTAGCAGTGTGAACAATTGCTTCTTTTTCACTTCCATCAGAATAATCATCTTCTTCTACTTCTGAAAAATCATGATTTCCTCTAAATCCAACTGCTGCTTTAAAACCATTTAACTCACCAGTCTCATAAGAAAGTCCAATAGACCCCATTGAAAAACCAGAATCTTTGTTTCCACCACTATTATCTTGTTTTTCACCATATAATGTGATATCACCACTTACAGTTCCAGCTTTAAAAGCCTCATCAAAACTATTTGCAACTAAATTACTTGTTAATAGTAATGATGCTGCAATTAAACTTATTTTTTTAATTAAATTTCTCCTTGTGTGTAATTCAACCAGCTTGAATTGAATTAGAATAGTAACAAAATAAACTTTAATCTTTCTTGATTATAAGAACAATTATCAATACTATATTAAACTTTTTATTTCATTACACCAGTTTTCAACTCTTTCATCTGTTAAATCTTCTTGATTATCTTCATCAATTACTAATCCAACAAACTCTCCATCTACCTCAGCTTTTGAATAATCATACTCATAACCATCAGTTGATGTTTTCCCTATAATCTTTGCATTTTGTTCAACTAAAGTTTCATACATAATTCCTAATGCATCTACAAACTCATGCCCATAACTCTCTTGATCACCTAAACCAAAAAGTGCAACTTTTTTATCTTTGAAATCAATTTCTTGAATATCATCAAAACAATCTTCCCAATCATCTTGTAGCTCACCCTCACCCCAAGTTGATACACCTAAAACAATTGATTCACAATCGTTCATCTTTTCTACACCATCACTTGAAATATCTATTAATTCAAATCCATCTAGTTTTTCATGTATTTTATTTGCAACCTCTTCTGTATTTCCTGTACTTGTTGCATAGAATATTGCTTTCATATTTTTCCTCCTAAAATTATCTTAAAGTTGAACGCATAGAGTATGGAACTAATTTTATGTTGTACTCACTGCTATTAATATCATTACATCTAACACTTACGTGTTTACAAAAATCATCATTTTTGGGATATACTAAATAAACTTGTTTAAAATCACTCTCTTTTATACATTTAATTGCTTTTTTAATATGTTTATCAATATCAAGTTTTTTGCTATTTATAAACTCCCAAAAAGTGAATATTTTCGTTTGAAACATCTGTTCATGAGAAATAATGTCAATTGAATCATCACTAACATTTACTTCTCTATTATGGGAAGAGTTAAGAATTTTATTAGATACAAATCTTTTAAAACAACTATTTCCATCTAAAAAGAAAGAGAAGTCATTTTCTAAAAGAATTGTTATTAAATCAGTTGATTTTTTTAAATTATTAATGTTTTTGGTAAAAATAGAGTATTTTGTAGGAATAGATTCTGTCCTTAATCTAACTTTTTTTAGAAATTTATTTATTAATACTGTTTTTTCAATATCAATCTTTATATTTGAAGAGTAAGAAAAATTACATTGTAAATTAAAATATACTTTACTAATAAAAGTTTCAAATAAAGAGCTTTTATTACATAAAGAGATTTCCTCTTTTGAAAATTTCAGTGAGCAAGGTACTTGTTCATTAAAAAGTTTTAAAAACATTAATCTTTGATTTACACTACTTTGAAATTTATCAAAAGAAGGAAGAAACTCATTCTTACTATTAAAGCCAAATCTTTTCATTTATGCTCTTGACTCAAAAAGTAATTCATTTGTTAATCTAACAACTCTTTGTTTATCTAAATCTTTATATCTCATATTCATTAGCTTTACAATTGAACATAGCATTTTTGAGTTTGCCTCTTGTCCTGAGTTTCTAATAACACTTCTTATCTCTTTTCTTAAAATTAAATTTGACATCTCTTCTCCTTTTGTCTTTTACTTTTTACCTAAGATTCTAATATCTATATTTGTTGTAAATTTATACTTAATATAATTTCTATCTAATATATGAGTTATAGCCAAGAACTCATCTAAATCAGCATCAGAAATATCTTTTAAATTTACAACTCTACTTGTTGTTGACTCATACTTATAGTTTTTAAAACCATTAAGTTCATTTATTACTAATTCACTCATCTAAGCCTCACATTTTTTAATATTTAAAAACTTACAAACCTCACAATACACTGAGCTAGCACTTCTTTTTGTACAAATAACTGGAATATTTTTTTTCTTTGCTTCCTTTCTATATTTGTACATTGCATTATGATTTACAAAGTCTGTTAACATTAATACATAATCTGTATTTTGTGGAATATCTTTTCTACAAGCACTTGATTTTTTTCTTGTGTCCCAATGAGTTATTGAAAAGTTTCCTAACTGATCTAAAATACCTTTTATAGTATCTATCTTGTCTCCACCGATAATTAAAACTGACATCTCTCTATCCTTTAAATGATAATGAATATCAGTATATTAACAGTACTAAACTTAATGTTTCATTATATTGATAACCATTATCATAAAATATTTGAAAACTTTTATTACTTTTTTTATATAATTAAAAATATCCATATTTGAGGTTAATAATGAAATTTTTATTTACACTTTTATTATTTATAAACACAACACTACTTGCTAGTGAAATACAACCTCTTACTGAACCATGGGTTCCATATCAAATAGAAAATAAAGATGGTTTATCTGGAATTAGTATAGACTTAGTAAAAGAGATACAAAAAAGAATAGGAAATAAAAAAGAGATAAAAGTCTTTCCCTGGAAAAGAGCATACAATATAACATTGAGAAAAAAAGGTTATGCCCTATTTTTAACAACCAAATCAAAAGAAAGAGAAAATCTTTTTAAATGGGTAGGACCTATTTCTTCTGTTAAAATAAGATTTTTTAAAAATGCCTCAAGAGAAGATTTAGATATAAAAACCCTTGAAGATGCAAAAAAAGTAAACTCTATTATTGTAGAAAGTGATACGGTTACAACAGAAGTACTTCAAAAGTTTGGTTTTACAAATCTTGATTTAAATACACTAACTAATCATAGACTAAATAAACTTTTAGAGAATAAAACAGATCTTTTTCCCACAGATGAAGTATCTTTTATCTATAATCTTAAACAACAAGGTTTAGATAAAAAAATCATTCCTGTAAAAATGGAAGCCTTTTTTGAATCAAAACTATATATTGCATTCAATAAAGAGACAAGTGATGATATAATAAATCGATGGAAAACAGCTTTTGAAGAGATTAAAGCTGATGGAACATACGACAAAATTTTAGAAAGATATTAATAATATTGTGAATAGAAGAAGTTTAAAAAGGTTTTCTTATACTTTTATCCCTGCCCTACTTATAGTATTAATTTACTTATTTGTAGATTTTGCTTTAAAGAAATACTTCTTAGAAACAAAACAACAAGCTTCAGAAGATTTAAAAACAAGAATAAACACTAGTCAAAACATAGATAAAACAGCAAAGATAATTGCAAAATCAAGTGTAATTTACCTTTCAAACTTTGCCATAGATGGATTAAAAGATAAGATTGAATTGGACTTTCAAAATAACTTTATTGAAGCAATTGAAATAAAAGACATCTATTTAAATGAAAACCTTGTATCTGCTTATAGAAATGAAAACAATCAAGTAGTTTTTACAAATAGACTTCCTGAAAAGTACAAACTTTTTGACTCTATTAAAAAAGATATTATCGAAAAAAAAGAGTATACCTATAACAACCTAGGTGAATTAACAATATACTTTAAAGATAGCTCTTACTTTAAGCAAGTTATTCAATTCTCAGAACAAGAAAAAGAGTTTTTAGAAAAAAACAATAGTTTTAAAATATGTGTTGCTCCTAATTGGGCACCTTTTGAAAAAATTGAAGATGGCAAATATATAGGTATTGCTTCAGATATTTTAGATGTGATGGCAAAGCAACTTAGTATTGAAATAAAACTCGTACATACAAACTCTTGGGCAGAATCATTAGAAAAAATAGAAGATAAAAGGTGTGATATTTTACCCCTTGCTTTTCCTTTAAAAGCAAGAGAAAAGTTTTTAAACTTTACAACTCCATATATTAGATCAAATATTGTTGTTGCAACAAAAGTAAATGTTCCTTTCTTTGATAATATTGCTCAGGTTAAAAATAGAAGTTTTGCTGTTTTAAAAGGACACTACTTATTTGAAATGCTTAAACAAAAATATCCAAAAGTAGATATTATCAAAGTTGATACTGTTGAAGAGGGATTAATTAAAGTTGAAACAGAAGAAGTTTTTGGCTTTATTGATAACTCTGTTGTTATTAATCATATTATTCAAAAAAACTTCATTGGTTCTGTTGCTGTATCAGGTAAACTAAATGGAGAAATGAACCTCTCTCTTGCTACTAGAAAAGACCTTCCTATTTTAAATAGTATTTTTGAAAAAGCACTAACAATCGTCTCAACAGAAACAAAAGAAGAAATACTTAATAAGTGGGTTAAAACAACTTATCAGATAAAAACAGACTATACTTTAGTTTGGCAACTTGCTTTAGTTTCTTTATTTATTATTCTAATAACTTTATACTGGAATAGAAAACTAACTCTTTTAAATAGACAACTAC
>AZIE01004557.1_pt1 | contig 36092 bp, 47 predicted proteins | sample 359081 | NCBI WGS metagenome assembly AZIE01 (sample SAMN02429713, study PRJNA222661) | marine sediment metagenome | biome: Sediment sample; isolation source: sample MGS-MCh from oil contaminated site at the lagoon of Mar Chica... | place: Morocco: Mar Chica | collected 2012-07-20 | depth 32 m m | reverse complement strand
ATCTGAATCAAGTTTTCACTTGCTTCCGGGTTTCTTTCAGTGATCAGTGATCAATGATCACTGATCAGCTTTTGGAGAGAGAAAGGGAGTCGAACCCTCAAGAAGCAACTACTCATGTATAGTTCCTGCTTCGCCAGTCTCTGGTGCGATCGCCTGTTCGCAGCCTCTCTCATGCTGCCGGTCTTTCCCGGCTGTCACTGGCTTATAAATTTCTCCTTCTAAACTTCGTCCAGCATCCTGATTCAGTTTTCCTTCCTTTTCCAGTACCTACAGTATTCACTTTGAATACTTAGAATTGGTTGGCCGAATCAGTCTTGTTTCAGTCCAATCCCAGACCGCGACATTTATACCTGTCATTTATGACAAAGAGCGGATTAGATACCAACCCACCTGTCTACGCTGTCGGATTGTGGAAAGAAAGGGATTCGAACCCCTGACGCGTTGGCCTTCAACCAACCGCTCTACCATCTGAGCTATCTTTCCTTTTGCCGGACTTTCCCGGCGGTCAACATTTCCGATCTTCTGGCATTTTTTGCCGCGATATCCTCAATCGTTTCGGGCAGATCTACCTGCGCCGCCATCCTGGATCTGCTGGTTCCTTTACAATGGCGGCTGGTTTATTTCTTCTTATTCAATTCTTTAATTTCATTCTCCACCTTGACGATCTCCTCTGTGTCTCCTTTTTCCTTCGCCTGGATCCACCGGTTGTAAAGTCCGTTGGCTTTTTTTGCACGCTTCTTCCTGTCGCGTTCCATTTGTCGGCGTTGTGCCCTGGTAGGTTCTGCCGGTTTGTCCTGGTCTTTGCGAGTATTGTTTAGCGTAATGACTTTAGTTTCTTTCATTCCAGAGATGTTATTCATTCTGCAGGGGTTTTAGAGCGGTTTGCACTGGCCAGCATCTTGAATAGATCTCTATATACTTCCTTCATTTCGGCTTGCCCTGCTTCTTTGTAGCTCATTGCCAGGAACCAGGTGAAAAGGACCAGAAAACAGCAACTGAAGGAAAGCACTAGCCAGTCATGTTGTACTGCTTCGAAAACGCAGTTAATGATCTGGAGGAAAACGAGGCTCCATATGAGGTGAATTTTCAGGAAAAACTTTCTGAAGAAGATGTAGAACAGGAGCCAAAAAGCCATTAATCCGGTAATTGAATAATCAACTATTTCAAAAGTGCTCATGCCTGCTGCTTTTTCTGTTCCAAACAATACTCCACCATGTACTTTCGGGAGGCATCTTCAGGGGCGCAAGCTTCAGCAAGAATGCTGTCCGGCACCTTTTCGCAGATCTTCACCAGCTTTGACATATCTTTTTCAGCAAGATCCACCCATAGCGTTGCCAGTTTCTTTCCACGTATGGAAGGATTTCGCAACAGCTTGTTAAGTACCGTGGTAGTCACGTAGCTTGACTCCTGGTTAAGATCCAGCAGGAGGTTTGATGCCTCGGTGGATCCTTGTGCCCATTCCAATATTAATGTGAGGTTACTCATAATCCATTCATTATTTCAGCAACTAACATCTCTTTGTTTTCGGGCCGGTATTTTTCACCTATTTTGGAATAGATGTCCTTTTTTGGCCTTTTTGGAACATTATGTTGCGTTAGCATTTTATTGAGTTTGTCACGCAAAACCGCCTGCTCATCTACCGGTAGGGCGGCGATGAGGGGGAGCAGGGTGTTGGCGGTTAGGCTAGACATTAGACTTTAGATTTTAGACGTTAGATAAATGCCTCTTGCATCTCCAGCACTTATCTTCTCCTTTTATTTTGGCGGGTTGTTCACACCGACATTTTTCCTGTTTATTGATCTCAATACTCATATCTCAAATCTCATTTCTAGTTTCAAATTTCTAATGTTGGTACTCGGGATAAAAGGACATCAGTTTTTCCCGATGTTTCTTCAATTGCTTCTTGTATGAGCGCTTTAGAACTTCTTTTTCCTTGTCACACATGTTGCTTCGCTCTACATACTCAATGTTTGTTTCCAGGCGACGTATCGCGCTCCTTAGGAAACTATCGTCGATCCTTATTGTCATACTATTGGGTTAAAAATTCTGGCAACACGTTGTCTTACAGCAGCCATTAAGAGCCCGGGTTTGGTGTGCGTGCCGGTCTTATTGAACAGTTCTTTCTTGTGCTGATTGTAAGTGCTGAGTGCCAGGCCCATTTCCATCGCGATCACTTCGTCTTTATGGTCTTCGGCCATTAGATCTATCATTCGGATCTCTCTTTCCTTAAGGGCGCAACCGTTGAGTTTGATCTTCTTGAACTTTAAGGAAGGACAATCTTCGCTGTGGCGATAGTTCTCGCAATCCATCAATTTACCGTCTACCAGGTCGGGCTGGCTGTCGAGGCCACCAAACATGAAATACGCATATAATTCCACTTTGCGAGAATAGGAGAGCGGCTTGCCCTGTTGGTCTCTCTGGGAGTTCATGAATTCACGCGCAGAAGGATTACTTCGGAAGGCGTTTGCCAGGATTGTGAAGTTTTGGCGAGACAGTTCCTTGAAAGAGTGGCTGTGGCCATTCTGGATCCATTCTACTTCCATGGTGTTGGGAAGTCCGTAAAATTCAATGCTGCTGTCATTTTGAAGCAGCCCCGCAATTAAATGTTGCGCATGTTGAACCGGTGTTGTACATTTGTTATCCATTGGTAAGTGATTTAATTGATTTAGCGTTGATTATTTGTTACCATCTCAAAAGTCCGGGAGTCCAGTCCTGGACTTTTTTTATGTTCTGCCGCCATTAAAACCCGATCATCCCGATCTGGGTTTGTTTCCGCGGTATGCATGTTTGGTAATCCCTGAGACTTATTCAGGTCGTTCATCATCATTAGAGAAATGGCTAGGGAAGCAATTAGAAGAACGGCGATCACCAGGAGAAACCGCATTACTGTGCGGTTAAATGCTAGTTCAAATTCCAGTTTTGATAATTCTTGTGACATGATCTATAGATTTAGCGTTGATTCCTTCTGTTGATCTGCGCTCAGTTCCTCATGCTTCCCTAAAATGTCTTTTTTGCGCGCTTCTAATTCTTCTGCTGCTTTAGTTTTAATTTCGGCCAGTTCCCAGATGCGTTCTTCAACTTCGGTATTCTTCTCATGGCCATTAAAGACAGTAGAGATGTAAGTGTTTGAATAGTACCCGCCGTCGCGATTCGTCACGCCTTGATCGATAAGATACTTGTTGACCTGGGCGATGTGCCTCCACCCGATAATCTTTTTGAGGTGATCTCTTTCTGAAGCCGTTATCATATAATTATCCTATTGTGAAACCGAACTTTTTAGCCTAAGTTTGGTTTATAGTTTCATGTTAGACAAATATAACAGTTAATTGCAGAATCCTGCAAGTAAAATTGCAAAAAACTGCAATTAATTTTTGCATTATCGTGCCACATGTTGAAAATAAAGGAGGTTCGAGAGAAAAGAAAGTTATCACAAGACGACGTGGTAAAGGCTACGGGTATCCCGAAAAGGTCCTATGTCAACTATGAAAATGAGATAACTGATATTCCGCTCTCGAAATTGCAGAATATTGCATCAGCCCTTAAGGTGAATATTCAGGAGTTGATTTCGGGTGGCGTTGACACTGGTGAAGGACTAGCGCAAGAGGAGGCGGCTCAATATCCCAGTTTAAAAGAATTCCATGCTGATCTCAAGAAAGACCTTGCGGCCCTGGCTGAGGGTATGACCAAGAATTTTGAGGTGGTAAGCAAAGGGATCATGCAAGGATTGAAGGATCAACAAAAAGTGGTGAACTTCATAAAGGACCTTGATGCTAAGGAGATCTCCACTGCGAGTAAGGGTCTGAATGAATTTCTACAGGAGAAGGAGTGATCCCGGCATCCACTCTCAAGTGGTTAAGAGTAATGAATAGTGAAACCATCCCTACAGGTTTCATATATATACCTTAAAACCCAAGTTTATGGAAACAGACAAAGATCTCAGTTACCGGATTTTTACAGGTAAAGCAGAGGCCGACAAAGCCATTAATTCATTAAAGGGAATTCTTCATGGAATTGTTATTGATCAGAACCTGAACAAACAGGAGCTACTTGAACTTGATCATTGGGCAAAAAGGCATCAGGAATTAATAAATCGTAATCCTTTCCAGGAATTCATTCATGGTATTAGAGCTACTCTTCGAGGTGAAATTCCAATTGAAGAAGCGCTGGAAGATCTCAATTGGTTATGCGCAAAATATGAAGAGGAAAATATTTATTATGATGGAGTAACAGCAGATCTTCAATTGCTCCAGGGGATCTGCCATGGAATCCTTGCTGATGGAAAGATCAATGACCAGGAAGTAAAAGGATTACAAAAATGGATGGATGAAAATGATCATTTAGCTACATATTATCCATATGATGAGTTATACACTGTGCTTCAGCAAATCTTAAAAGATGGAATAGTAGACGAAGGAGAAAAGGTTCTGCTAAAAGCTTATTTCAATCAGTTCGTTCGGTTAAATGATGATCAGCTTACCGAAAAAATCAAGGAAGAAACTGCAGCTACCAAAATTTCTGGGCTATGTTCCGTTGATCCAGATCTTTCTGTTGATGGAAAAAAGTTTTGCATCACCGGGAAATTATCACGGGGCACCAGAGCAGATCTCACGCGAAGAATTGAAGATCTTGGTGGTATTTGCTGCAGTACTACCACAAAAGATACTAATTATCTTATTGTAGGTGATAGTGGGAATCCTGCATGGGCATTTGCTTGCTATGGGCGAAAGGTGGAGCAGGCTATCAACTGGAGAAAGAAAGGCTCTCAGGTTGTATTGGTTCATGAATTTGATTTTTGGGATTACATGGATGACATGCAGGCGTAAAAAAAGGATGATTATCCATCATCCTCAAAGAGTTCTTCGATCGATTCCTGCTCTTCGGAAGTCAGTCGATCTTTAATTTGAAGATAATAAACGTAACGCTCTAACCGGTCCACTGCCGAGAGCTTCTGCATTTGTGTAAACATAAGGCTGCAAGGTTTTAAGCGTAGGGTATGTTAAAAATAACTTAAAAAATGGTTCCTGCTGCTGCAGTTAAAAACACCTATTTGCGGGGCCAATTAACTAGCCCCATTACGGGGCCAACTTTTGAAAGAAAAATTCTCTTTTTGAGGATTTTAAAAAATGTAAACGATTAAAGATAAGGGGGTTAAAATTTTTGAGTGCTTCCGGGTAGTACTTAAAATCCAATGACCAGCAACGGTCGTGCGGGTTCAAGTCCCGCTCCGAGTACCATGAGAACCCCTGCAAACACAGGGGTTTTCTTGTTTTTAGTCCTCGCTTTTCGCCTATGAAAATCGAGATAAAATTAACAAAAGGGCCAATAACGGGGCCAACATTTCTTGAGATTGATATGTCCAAAAGACAATATTCTCAGCCTAAACTCTACATCCCGAAAATTAACGGGAAACCCACTATTGAAAAACAATGGTACGTCTGGTTTCTGTGGAGAAATCCTGAAACCGATAAGCTTGACATGAAGTTCAAGTATAAAAAAGGGATCAATCGATATAAATCTGTCCAGGAGAGAAAAGAAATCGGGAAGGCGCTTGTTGAAGGCTACAAAGAAGCACTCGAACGTGGCTGGAACCCGATCACGAAAACTGCGGCGAAGTCCAGAAGCTCTCGGGGATCTGCGCAGACTGTAGAGAAGGCGCTGAAATACGCATTACAGATTAAATCAACCACCAAGAAGGAGCCTACAATGATAGGTTATGAATTCCATCTTAACCGGTTTCTGGAATGGGCAAAGAAACATGGATACCTGGGGCTTGATGTTCAGAAGTTTTCCATTGATCATTTTTATGAATTCCTGGACTGGATCCGGTTTGAATATGTAAAAGATGATGGAGAGGCCTTAAGTGGTACTTCCATAAATAACTACAAGCGAAGCCTGTCATCTTTATTCACTACCTTGAAAAATGAGAGGTTGATCCCGTTCAACTTCATCAAGGATATCCCGGCAGTAGATGAGGATCCTATCAATAACAAGGCTTTCACGGTGGAGCAAATACGGGAAATAAAAACTTACCTGGAGAAGGAAGATCCTTACCTCATTCATTTCATCAGCTTTATTCTTTACCCGTTGCTAAGACCGCGGGAAATTTGCCGACTTAAGGTCAAAGACATCAACTTTGAGAAGGGCTTTCTTAGCGTTGAGACAAAAACCGATGCTTTGAGCTACCGGCGCATCATTGAAAAAATGAAGCCGACGGTCAAGGCTTTAGCGGTAGAGAAATATCCAAAGAACTGCCACCTGTTCACAAATAGCAATGAGCCAAAAGTGTGGGAGGAAATTAAGTTAAAGGGGAAAGTTGATCATTTTGGAAACCGGTTCAAAGCCGTCAAGAACGCGCTGGGCTATGGCAGAGAATACGGACTTTACTCTTTTCGACACACTGCGATCATGGATCTCTTTCACTCGCTGCAGAAGAAAGGAATGGGAGAGCAGGAGATCCTCTTCGAGCTCATGCCAATTACCCAGCACAAATCCATTGCAGGAATAAAGAACTACCTTCGGAAACATCAACAGTCTGTGCCTCCAGATCATTCAGATATTTACACAATTGATTTCTAAATATGGAAGATTTCGGAATTTTTCTTCCGGGGCATGACAGCCCGACGGTGATATGTATCACTCGCGAAAAAGCAGAAGAGATGGTGCAAAGGTATTATCCGCAGGCTGAAGTATTTCCTGTTGAGAAAGTAGACCAGAAGTGGATCAAAAAATAAACCTGTAGGTTGATTCTTGAAGTCTCGACTCTGCTCTACCTGACAAACGGCCGATTTTATATTTAAAAAGTTTCGCTCTCAATCTCCACCCGCATCACACTTCCTGAAATAAATTTCCTCTGCAGTTTTTTGATCACATGCAGCTCGTTGTACTTGTGAGATAATTCATTGAGATTGATACGCTCATGTACCGAACATTCAAAACTTTCCTTAAAGGTTTTGGAGAAGATCCTGTAGCGCAGCCATGTCTCCCAGTAATTAAGAAATACATTCTGAAGATTGAGTTCATATGTTCTTGTGGAGCAAACCGGCCTGTTATTTATTAGACCTTCAAAAATGGCAAAATTGATCTTCGCTTTTTCTTCAGGCATTACTCCTGTCACGACTTTTCCATTCTCCTCCACATGTAACGGCTGTACATCCATCTCAATAGTCATCTCCTTTATTCCTTTTTCTTCAAGGTCGCTGTAGATCTGGCCATTACGGTTATAATGTACCCGCTCTCCATTGGCGTAGCTAAGTTTATAGAGCCTGTTGGTGTTATGGGTCTTGCGTGGTGTGGTGATCTCGAGATGCTTGTGTGGCTCTCTGTGCTTGTTAAGTACCGAATTCTGAGTGAAATCTATATTTACTTCAGCATCACCAATTTCAATGTCCAGGTTAAGCCAGTTCTTGATCTCGTTGACAAATTCACCAAAGGTAAGATCGGGCATAAATTCTGAAAGGCTGAAATAGCTGGGGAATTCATTTAGCTGTCCATCTTTAAAAATAAACTCAAATTTGTTGCCCGAGGCAATACTCTGGGCGGTATAAGGCAGCTTAAGTCTTATTTTGATATAGTCATAGATTTGCCCTGGTGCAATGTTGATACTCACTTCTTCTTCGAGATCAACACGATTACGAGAAGAGCGGGCAAGGTAATGCTGAATGGTGGATCCAGTATTTGGATCTTCCTGGTAGATCTCTAGTTCAAAAGGAGAAGCAATTACCGAATCCAGGCTTATCTTGAATTTAATATTGTAGGTACCATCTTTATCTACAGTAAACTGCCTGTTGTAAATTCCGTAATCGATAAAGGTATCTTGCGTGGTCTCATCTGGAACGGTAAAGGAGAAAGTCTGGAATTCACTGCCACGAAATTTCTCGAGGTAGTTATCTGTAATGCAAAGAACCTTTCTGAAAAGCTCATTTTCCACAACGGGGCCTTTGATCGTTTTCCCTTCCAGCGAAAACCCAAATCTCAGGATCTCCAGGAGATAGGGAAAGGGTGCCATGACGTTCTTATTGAAATATGTGGTTGTTTCTCCAGATCCTGCCATGGAATTTCGTACAAATCCACCGAAGTCATATTTGTTCATGAAGTTTTCAAACGCGTCGTAATTTTCCTTCTCCTTAATAGAAGGATTGTAGACCATTGGAAAATTGAAGGCAGTTTCTGGCCAGCTTTTGTTCACCGTTTCATTGGCATAATCAACAACATCTGGCGTGAGAACAATAGGCCAGGGGAGATTTTTAAGTTCCATGTCATAGACCGAAAGCTCTTCGTCACCATAAGAAAGATCGCATTCAATGATTTCTCCCTGTACTTCACCTAGAAAGAGAACGGCATTGTAGTAATTATTAGGCAAGATGAGTTTTCCCGGGATCTGGCTGGCTACATTTGTAATGTTGTCGAGATTTGGAATACCCAGTTTGAGCAACAGGTCATCATCTGCCTTAATAGCAAACGGCAAAGAGTAGCTCTTGTATATATTGTCTGAGAACAGGTTCGATTCCTCATTAAGACTTACACCTTGATTAGAGAGATCGATCTCAAAATTATCAGTTTTAAATAAAATCATCTCTCGGCCGAATCAAATGTTAAGTTGAAATTCCTGATGTTTTCACGACTTCTGTAAACCGGAAGGCTGTTGAATTTTCTTATGACCTCTGTGCGAACGCCGTCGAATTCCAGCCATATCTTTTTTGATCTTATGATCGAAGCCAGCCACCTCACTTCTGCATCGCTGTAGATGTTGCCAGTACCCACTCTAAACGATTTCGGCTCCTTGATCTCAATAACCCGGTCAAGGTCTTTCCCGTCTCTGGCTACGGTTACCACTGTACTGTCTTCTTCTTCGTAAATATCAACGCCACCGTCAAGAGTCATAACCTCGGGACAATCCCATTCATTGAGCCATATGAGCCTGGAGGTTTCCAGGTCTTTTGGCTTTATCACCACTTCAACTGTTACTGGTCCAACTGTAATGGTTACGGAATTTCCTACCTTGAGATTGAAGGGAGAAAGATCAACGACTGCGCTGTACACTGTGCCAGATACACCTCCAACTGCTATACTTCCAGTATGATCTCCAGATAGCCCGATCTCTGTCACCGGTACTGGTGAGATAAAGGAAAGGCAAACAATCCCATTGTATGGTGTTGCAATACGCGGCGGGATCTTTGTAAGCACATCGGTTTGCCCCGGGCTTTTCCCATTTAAAAATCTTACCTGGGTAAATGAAGCTCTCTCTGTGATCACGGTAGAACCTAATTCTTTATCATAGACCGTGAAATCATATGAAAGTGGAGTTACCGGAATAAAGGCGCCAGATTGCAAAACTGCAGGCAGCAGGGCAGGTTTTAAAAGATTGCTGGTTTCGAGACCAATGATCACCTGGGCAAGATCACTAAAGAAAGGCACTCTTCGGCTGTATTCAAGATTGGGAGTCTTGAAATCAATATGTGCTTCTGCATTTGGAATGGAACTGGTCAACAACAATGTGTTCCTGTCACCGGCAAAATATAACTCGCCACTTTCTATTCCAGAACTTTGCACCTGTACAATTCTCAATAGAACTCCAATGGTACGGGTGGCATATCCACTTTCCACCTGAATGGAAGAAGAGTAATTTCCCACTGCCATGCCCGCTGTATTGATAACCGAGATCATTAGGCTGTGCGTTCCTGCGGCGAAACTGGCTGCAGAAAGCTGGAGCCATGATGCGGCGGTTGTGACATTCGCCTGCAGCGATGTTTCTATGGTTACAGATGCAGATCGAGTGGGAGCCTGCTGGAAAATTTCAGAAAAGGAAAGGGTCGTTCTGGAAACATTTAAGTGATCCCCACTTTCATCACTCCCGGTGATCACCAGTTTTACTGTACCCTGTTTGATGTTTTGACCATCATCTACCTGGAAAGTGGCTTCATGAACTCCAACAGCAAGACCGGCAACAGCAACGCCGATATTTAAATTATCACTTCCTACCCCGTTAGCTTTTGAAAAAGTAACCCAGTTTTGATCTGCAACAATACTCCATGGATTCTCTGTTGTGATGGCGAGAGGCTGAGATGCCGGGGCAGTGCCACCAAGCGTATAATTAAAGGAGTAATCTGTTTTTGAAAGCGAGAGAACAATGTTTTCAATGATCTCTGCCGCCACTTCCAGCATATCATCACGTAGCGGTTTGGTGAGACCGCCATTTCTCACAGTATTAAATGAGACGGTGCCGTTATAATTTCCAGCAGCAAGATTGTTGGCTGCCGTTGGATTGATGCCTACCTGGAAATCATGGCTAAGACCATCTGTAGACGGCCCCTGGTAGACCACATTAAGCCACGCAGGTTTATTTTGAACAGACATGCTGTCTGCCTGCTGCGAAGGTGTGATAGTAACCCGAACAGAAGGAGCAGAAAGATATTTTTTATACCTGAAGGATATCTGCGATGGAGATATTGCCATGGTTATTCCTTTTTAATTTTTGAACGTTCTCGAATTTTTTTGATCTTCTGCTCGGCTTCCTGGCGTTTTATTTCGGCGTCAATTCCAAAATAGTTATCCCTGGTAGCTGAAGTGATCTCAATGAGATCCTGAAGCAAATCTTCAACCTTTGAGGATCTGGAAGCCTGGGAAACTATAACGCCTTCAGATCTTCCTGTTATTTCTGATGAAGTATCTCCGCCGTCTGCATACAATCCTAGCTTCTTTTTTCGTTTAGCTTCAAGGTAATCCAGTATAGGCGGCACCTCTGGATCCTGTCTTACAAATTCTGGCACTACATATTCTTCGGTATGAACAACACCAGCCACCTCTTTACCTGAGGAATCTCTGTATCCCATTCCAAAAAGATCTGTAAAACCTCCCTTATCAAACCCCTGGAGGGTGGCAGCAGCTATTGATGCTATTTGCGTACCTGCAGAAATTTTTGTGGCGAGTATATTCTTAGCGGTTGCAGCTGCAGCTAGAGCGTAAACAGGGTTTGGTAATGTGCCTATAAAAGGCGGAACAGCTGCCAGGTTTGCTTTTGCCTGCGCGATTGAAGATGCGGCGTTAACAATGATCTCGTTAACCGCCATGCTTTTCTCGAGGCCAAGCAGCATCTTGTAAATGCCAGAAGCTTCTCCAAAAAAGCCTTTTAGAGCACCTATTCCGGTGTCAAGAGCTCCCTCTTTAGCCCGTTGAAGATTTTCTTCGGCGGCGATAAGTTCTGCCTTGAACTTTTTCTCCTGTTCAAGGAGCTTTTTGTTTTCCTCCTGTTTTTTCTTGAGTTGTTCTTCGGAATATTTGTCTCGAATTTCCTGAATTTGAAGCTCCTTTTCTTCTTCGAGTCTTGCCAGCAGTTCCTTTTCTCCTGCGGCATCTTCTTCAAGTTTCTCGAATTTTTGCTCAAGACGCAGAATCTCTTCCTCTTCTGCCTTTTGATCTTTTTCAAACTTCTCCAGCTGCTCTTTTATGGCGCGCTCATTTTCCCACTCCTTTAACTGCTCTTCTACTTTTGTTCGAATTGCCTTTTCTTTTTCGGCGCGCTTGGCTGCTTCCTGGTCAACATCCTTTTCCTTTTCCGGCGATGGAGAACCTGAGCGGCTGGAATTATATGAGGGCGTAAAATCAGCATTAGAGGATTGTTGGTTTTTAAGCTCTTCCTCACGTTCTTTCCTCTCCTGCTCACGCCTTTGTCTAGCAGCTTCCAGCCTTTTTTCCTCTTCTCTATCAAATGCCGCAGCTGCCATTTTCCATTCGGCTATTGCGTTGGCAGGGGTGAGGAATGCATTTTTGACTGTTTGTACTGTAGTGAACACAAACTTTCTGAAACCTCTGTCTACATCAACCAGACCTTCAGAAATGGCATTTACACCCTCAAAAAATCCGGCTTTAAAATTGATCCATGCCACCTCAATATCATTCATGAAGGCAACATATTGGTCAGATTTAAGCGCGTCGTTTTGAGCTTGCTCTAATCTTTTATTGGCATTAGCTACTTTGTTAAGCTGTTCTTCTAAAGGAGTCAATGCCCGGGCCTGCTCATTAAGAGCTACGTTTACAGCTTCAAAAATGACTAGAGCTCCACCGGCATCTTCTCCTGCGCCCCTAAAAAGATCTGCGGTTAATTGCTGGGCCTGCTGCGCATTAAGACCGATGTTCTGGGCTTCGGCAGCAACCAATTGGAGTGCGTCTTTACTGGTGATGCTTCCATTTTGAATATTTGTGAACAGCTCATCGGTGAAGGCTTTTCCAAAAGCATTCTCCAAGGCATCTCTTGAAGCGGTTGTCTCCTCCATTATAGAGAGGGAAAATTCCTTAATAGCGTCGGGGAGCTTGTCGCTATATATGGACATATCGATCCCGGTGTTCAGAATTCTCTGAAACTCTTCTGCAGTAAACCCGGCCTGGGAAAATAGTTTTGGGTATTCTTTTATACTATCCAGGAAATCATCGTTCTCCTTACCTCCTCTAATTAACCCATCTTCAATCCTGTCGAAAGCCTCTTCATAGGATATGCCGAACGCTTGAACAAGGCTCCGAGCAGATTCAAGAGATTGCCTGAATTCAATGCCAAATGTTTTTTCTATGGCTGTAGCTCGCACCCGGGCTTGATCTAATGCCTCGCCGCTTAGTCTTGTGAGCTGCTGGGTCATTAAGTTTGCTTCTGCAGCTTCCTTGTTGTAATCAAACCACTCTTTAGTGGCTAGTGCAATTCCTGCTAAGGCAGCAATCCCGACCCCTACAGGTGTAGCAAGAAACGCCCATGCCGCTTTTGTGGCTCCCATAAGACCAGCCTGCACTCCCTTCATCCCTTCCTGGAATCCTATAAGGTCCCCACTCATCAAGCTGGAGAACGCCTGGGAAGCGTTGTCACTGAAATCCTGAATTGCCGAGGTTTGATCTTCGGTGGCTTCAGTAGCATTTTTGGTTTCGGTAATGAAATCCCGCTGGCGACGTTTCATTTGATCGTAGGTCTTCTCAACCTCTGCCAGTTTCTCATTTGCCTTGTGCCACTTTTCTGTACCTTCCTCGAGGTTCCTGGTATAGCTGCGCAGCGTTCTTAAATCATCACCAACATTTTTAAGGGTGGTTTTTGCCTCCTTATCGTTGACTTTTAAATAGAGATTAAAAAAGTTATTCTTACTGGCCATTGCCGGGATCGTTTAATTTTATAGCTAAATTCTGAAGCTTGGTAATGTGGGCTTCTGTTCTTGTTTCCTGCAGGGCAGCCAGTAAGTAATCAATCGCACCACTCTTTTCGTAGATGTCATCAAATAAGGAGCGAGGAGAAAGATCTACCTGGTGAGCATCACGCTTCGTTTTCTGTTTATTGTACCTGGCGGCCTGTAAATAAACATCTCCTCCCTGCCGAACGCCTGAAAAGCCAAAGTGCAGAATGAATCCAATCTTTGAGGTTTGCAGGTTAAGGCCCTGAAGCCGGTAATCTCCCATTTTAGGCTGTACCCGGGTTGCATCCAGAATGGGTTTGATCTTTTCGTAACCTTCCCCACGGATGCTCAACTTTTGCCTGAGAACCGTGTGCAGGTAATCCTGAGCCATTCTGGCTGCTTTCCTACCAATGGCCTGTTCCTTTTTATAGATAGGATCTTTTGACATGATGCTAAATTGAGGAGGATGGACAGGTAAAAAAAGGACACCTTATAGATGTAAGATATGAGATATGAGTATTGAGATCAATTAATAACCTAATCTTGCGGCTGTGTTCAGGAAAATCGAAATTAACTGATCGGACATTTGAAATCTTTCTTTATTGACTTCAATGGATTTATAGATACATCCATCGGCGTGTCGCTCTCCGGCTGCTTTCCAATCAAAGAACATTTCCAAAAGATCAAACAGATCCATTCCGTCAATGCCATTTAAATAATGCTCTGGATGGTGACTATTGTGCTCGTAGTGATGGTCAAGTGCTACTTTTAATAACTTAAAGAATCGATTATAACTTTCAGTTCCATAGGTGGAATCCTTCAATAGCGGAGTGTATTTATCAAAAATCTCCTTTTCCGGGCTTTCTAATTTGGAATTATCATGAACGTTCGCACGTCTAATTAATTCAGCTGCAGCCTCTGTCATTAGCTGAGAAACCCTTTTGATGTGCAGTAAAGTGTCTGGTTTGGAATCGTAAGCCATAATATTATTTTTAACAGGTTAGATCAATATCGTCCCAATCGGCGGCGTCGACTTTCAGAGATTCGGAGCCGGTGATGAGTCCGGTCATCCTGTACCCGTGAAGCAGCTCATTAAAAACCGGGCCTACTTTATGCCCTCTTACGCTGGATACCAGGAATCGGTTATATAAAAAATGTTCTGGATCACGGGCGTCATGTCTCATGCGGGCAATGACCTTCCAGGCGATCTTTTCAGCAAGATCCATTTGTTCATTCAGCTGGGCAAAGTTTCCATTCTGCGGACTCACGTAAACGGTAAAGGCAAACATTCTTCCAATAACTGAATTGTGCACCGAGCTTTCTGATCCGTCAAGATCTGGACTCTCCACCGTCATAGCCGGAAAGTTGATCCCGGTTCTAAAGCTGCCGGTGATCTCCATGAGGTCCATCCTGAAGAAGGATTTTTCCGGGAAGTCTTTAAGATTCGTGTTCAGGTTCTCGAAGTAGTCGATTATTTGTTTGTGCATTTTTTTAGACGTTAGACGTTAGATTTTAGACGGGAGACTTGTGCTGGGGCAGGTTGCGACGGTGGCGTTGCATGCAAGGTTTTGACGAGCGTCTCTACTCTTGGATAGCGGCCTTTGAAGCTTCGCCTTAGCTCTTCATCTCTATCCATTACTTTTTCTGGTGTTTCATTTCCTTGAGTTCGTTCTCATAGATGCTCAGGAAGTCGTGGATATTTAGATTTTGAGTTTGTACGAGTCTCGAAGGATCGAACTGGATCTTGTACTGGATGAGCTGCCCAAAAGGAGTATATTTTGGCTCAGGTCTTTTTGCTGCTTCCTGTTTTTCTTCTTCTGAAAGTTTTGGCGGCTGCGGAAAAACATGTGGATATAACTTTGCAATGTAGTTCCGGGATCCGCGATAAGTGTAAGCAATGGCCAGCTTCTTCTTTTTACTGAGCCTGGAGAAAAGGACCACATCTCTTTCCACCACATTTTTGACGTAAGGCTTTCTAATATCGTATTCAGTATTTGCGCCAATGCCGCTGCGATAGAGTGTCGCGCACAGCAGATCCAGGTAACGATCGTCTCCGGTTTTGTCCCAGTTATAGAAAAGGGAATCGGCGAAAGAGAATTCATTGATCGAGAGATTGCCCAGGCGATCTGCTGGTGGATACATTCTTATTCGTTTCAGCTTAAAGGCAGCCGGGAATTTAGTGCGACTAATTCCATCGAGAATGAATTTCACATGCTTCTGGTATTCTTCCGGAGGGAGTTGCTGCAACGCCACCCAGGTCTTGATCATATTATTAGGCCGCAACAGGTTTTTTACCAGGGCAATGTAAAGTCGGGAGAAGATTGAGGGAAGTGATGCTTCGGGCGTGGTTTTCTTTAGCAGCCTGAACTGCTCCATTGCTGCTGCGATCTCTCCCAGCTGCTTATCACTTAGCTCATTCCATGATTTGGCCAGCTTGATGTTGCGGCCTCCAATCACCAGAAGCAACCACAACCAAATGTCTTTCATTTTTCCCATTTTTCACACCTTTAAAATCAGTCTTCTTATCCTTGCAGGCACATCAAATTTTTCAGCTATCCACAGCAGTCCGAGTAATCCACCAAGGATCATGACGAGCCACCACCACCAGGGATAAACATATCGCACCACTTCTTTTTCTTTAGCGTATTCACTTATAAGTGAATGGCGCAGCTCCAGGCTGTCCTGCTTCCAGCGGGATCTGTATTCTTTCTCTTTAATGGATTCAACCGAATCCAGCTTCTGGTTGATGTAGAGTTTTCCTTCTTTGGAAAAAACATGAAAGCGACTGCCGCCGCTGCCTATGTTGTAATTCACCGGCAGGAGGTTGCCGTTTTCATCACATGGCTGCTCCACTATCACTTCAGAATAAACTGGCTTCACCTTCTCGATCACTCTGTCCCTGTAAACAGTATCTACCACTCGCTCCACCTTCACCGATGCCTTGTCACTCTCGCGGTTCGATTCTTCAGAAACTGTTTTTTTGCTTCGACAGGAGGTGATCGCAAGAGCGGCGAATAGAATGAATACCACTTTTTTCATGATGCAGATTTTAAACAGAGTTGGTAGAGTTCAAAAAAGGCCCAGGCGAAGGTTAGAATCGATATTATTAGTATTGCGAAAAATATTTTTTGCCTGAGGTTCATACACTTAATTTATACTCCCTGTCATAGTTCTTTCCTGCCCAGATCTCGTATTCGTCATTGCGACGGTACTGCAACCCTTTCATATAAACTCCTCCCGCGGTCACATACTTAGTAGTGAACCACCTTTTGATCTCTGCTTCCGGTGTCCTGCTGTTCACGAGGCGATAAAGCGTTTCAGATTTTCCGCAGTTATAATAATGACTCAGCAGCGCGTCGAACTGATGTTGATTCACTGCTACCTTAAGCCAGCTAAGTACATCTTTCCCTTTCTCTTTAAGGGAAGCCGAAAGATCCTCGTTTGCTTCACATTCGGTCTTTATTGTAGAAAAAGGCAGCACAGATTTCACGGTGCTGTACTTGGAGCTGTACTTGAGCATCTTGCCATCGGGGCCTTTAAGCACGCGCCCATATCCTTCTGTCCAGTAACCGGCCGGGCAAAGCTTTGGCTGTAATCCTATAGTTTTAAGATCACCATCGTGCAGGCTTTCGTAATGTTTGACAAAGGTCTCGAGCTTTTTAGAGGGCGTCATGCTATGTATTTTTATAGTTTCTGTTATTCCATCTTATGAACTCTACCGCCACCCAGAAGCCCAGGATCGTGGAGAAGATCACGCCCCATTGTGTAATGGAGGTCATGGTGTCACTATAGCCCTGGAGAATTCTTCCAGAGGCGCTCAAAAAAGTGAACCCGATGCCAAGCATAAGCAGGCTTATGGGCCATCGTATTTCTCTTTTGATGGTTCGGCATGCGTAGATCACGTATGCAAAGAGGACAAAGAGAATTCCTGAGACAACGTAATTGATCACAATGCTCTTGTCATGGAGTGGGAGGCTATTCAAGGTTTCCAGCATCGTTTTGGTTTTTTCCGGTTATACGATTAAAGATTGTGGAGATTAGACGGTCTTGTACCTTCGGGTTCACAATAAACTTGAAGGCCCGGGGACTGGTGACGCTGGCAATTATGGTCCAGAACATGATCTCGCCGGGATTCTCTGTTGTGAAGCTCGAGAACTGGTAGGCGATAAAGCCACCAATGCAGCTGGCCAGGAATCCAATGATCCAGTCGGGTCGTGTGACTCTTATCTCTGGATCTGAAACCTGGATATACATTGCTACCACGTAGCTAATCACGAACACTATGATTAGCGTCGTTTCGTCAATGCTTAAGGTTTGGGGCATCCTTTTCAATTTTTAGAATTTGTAGGTTAAAGGGTGCTTATTTGCCAGGGCTTTGAAAAAATGGCTTTTTTGGGCATGATGTTGCCGAAGGATATATGCCCGACCTTCAAACTGGGGGTTCATGCCCCAGCGGTCGCTCATGATTTGCCAGCCTTCTTTTTCTTTTTCAAGTCCCATGAATTCTCCAAGAGCCTGCAAGATCATCACGCGGGCGAGATTTGGAAACTCAGTATAGATGCTGTTGATGTAAATGTTACCGCCCTCAATACGGGTGCGGAAATTGAGATCTCCCTGCACAAATCGAACAGCATTGATCTTTCTTAGAGATTCCTGGTAGTTCACCTGAGAATACCTGGCGGAATTTTCGAACTCGGTAAGAGCTTCCTGGATTAATTCATGGTTGATGGTGATCTCGAGATCATCCTTTACTTCTACTTTTTCGAAGTTTTTGATCAATACCATTCCCTCTGGTGCCTGTGAAAAGGAAAGGCTGAAAGAGAAGAAGGCAAGGAGGATAAATATTTTTTTCATCTGCACAAGGTTTTGGTTTCTAATGATGTAAACCAAAAGTGCTGAGACTGAGGGATAAAAAAAAGGACAGGCCCGGACCTCCCCCGGCCCCTCCTAAATTAGGAGGGGAGCTATGGGGTTTAGTTATATTTAGCTATGAATTCTTTGGTGCGCTGGATGGTTTCTACTTCGGTGAGCATCTTTTTATAGTAGTTCACTTTGTATTGAGCTTCTGAAAGTCCTGAGGCCATAGCATTGGCGCAATGTTCATTTTGGGTAAAATCACAGAAGTTCACCAGGGCAACGATAAATTTACCTGTACGGGAAAGGTTGTCCAGGTACTCATTCCATCCAAGTACTTCGGAAATAGTCTCATGGGTGCGGCCAAATGGAAAGAGCGTGGGATCTACCACTAAGAGATCACTGAACATGCCTCCAAAAGCCACATTTCCCAATTGATCTATCGTAATGGTAATGGCTTCAAAGAATTTCCCGGTGCCGCTCATGATCTCCCTTGCTTTCCTATTGTCACGGGTCAAGCTTACGTAGATCTTCCAATGGACAGCTATAACAAAAAGAGGAATGAACAATGTGATTGCCAGCACTATTAAGAAAAAATTTCCAAACAGGTTGCCGGTGTTGATTGCAGCTTCTTTAAAGAAGTTACTGCGGCTTCGGGAGAATTGGAGGAGGGGATTCATTTGGAGCAATTATGTCATGTTTTTATTTTTAAGTCGCCATTAGGTTTCATATAAAGATCTCCCTTGTTGAGACCTTCATTAGCGGCTTCCTTATCATTTGAATAGGTTCTGAGATTTGGAAAATTTATTAAGCCGCCTGGCTTAATAACTATTATGGGTGTCCAATTGTTTTTACTTTTGGTAGACACTGAAAATTCACCCTCAGCGCTGATATAAATTTTTTGAAAGTTATTTTGGATTTTTAAACTATTGTCAGTTTCAAAAACAATTTTTGAAGATGTAGTTTTAAGAGAGCTACCGATGTAGTCTCCCCCTAATATCATTTTTAATCTTTCTGAAGAGGAACTTCGATTTGGACCAACATTAATTTCGTTGTTCTTATTATTTAATACAATATTGAACGCATTGTAATATCCTGTATCGATTAGGTAATCTGTATTAAATATTTCAAATTTTCCTGTAGTCCCTTCAACATCACCATTCGGTATGATGTAAAACCGAGAGGCAGTTTCTGGACTGTTAGACCTAAAGATATAGTACCCTAAAGACGATTCAAATGAGGGTTGATCGAAATATTTATTCGCTATTGTCTTAGATTCTACATTTAATGTATCCGAATTATGTTTAGAACATGAAATGCATAAAGACAAAAAAAATAGAAGAAGAATGGTGAATTTTCCTTTTTGGCAAATAACAGTAAACAACATGATTATATAATTTTAGTTTTCTTATTCAAAATAAGAACATTTTTTCCGGCTTACAGTTTTATTCTCAGTTCACCTGTAGCAGTTTTGTATACATCACCAGCTACTAAGCCACCTGAACCTGCTGCGGCATCATCTGCATAAGTAGGGCAGTTGAGAATAGATACAGTACCGTTATTTTTAATTTTGACCCTGTTGTTCCAAGTGATTGCCGAATCTGCTGCACCATTTGCTGCTACAGCAAAAACATAATCTCCTTGATTATCTAAAGAAAGCCTATGAGCGAAACCCGCGTCTAATCTTTTAAATCCGCCTCCATAATAGGCGTTGTTCATAAATTCGGAAGTGGCGGCATTGTTCCTGCCCATTAGAACAGTTGCCTTACCTAAATGCAAGGGTTCAAATATTGACCATGTTTTTTTGTTAGCATCAGGAACATTATACTCTAAGGCTCTTCCGAATTCACCAACTAATGGGCTGTCTATTTTTATACCTGCATTTGCTTTTAGGGAAAGAGTTTGAGCACCTGCGTTTATGGAAATCTTATCGTCTTCATAGAAGATTATTTTTGCCGCGGTAGTTTTTAGAACACTACCCTCATAATCTGCTCCGATTACCGTTCTTAGTCTAACACCACTTCCGAGACGGTTTGGTCCAATGTTGACCTCATTAGTCTGATTATTTGTAAAAATGTTGAACCCACTGTAGTTCGCAGTATCTGCCAGATAATCAGTATTAAAGATTTCCCATTTCCCTGTAGTGCCAATTGGAGTGCCTTTAGGCAGAATGTAATGCCTGACTGCAGTGTTATCTGCTGATGGTTGGTATACAAAATATCCCAAATTGGATTTGAAGACAGGTTGTCCTTCAAAAACTCCAATAATATCCTCCTGCGTAACACTAAAAGTATTTCCATTTCCATCTGCAAGGTAAATTGTTCCGTCACCACCAGTGACATCCATACTCTCCTCTTCACTTAATTTGCGGTAATCTGCTTCAGTCCCATTGACGGTGCCTAAATATTCGAAATAAGCGCCCCCTGTATCAACAGTTGAATGTCCTGAAGCATCTAATGCATAATAAATTTCAAGATCAACATGATTTGCCTGATCTGCGATCAATGCTGTCCATGTTAAATATCTTTTTGTTACTCCGGAGCCTGATCCTGAACCACCTCCGTTGGACTCTAAGACTGTAATTCTATTCTCATGATCTTGAATAGAATTCTCAATAGCCGTCAGCTGCGCATCCAAATTCATAGATTCCTCTTCGCTGCGAAGGATGTAATCGGTATGATCTCCTGCGGTGGTGCCTTTGTAATCGAACCATGCACGAGGCTTGGCTGGATCGGTAACATCTGGGTGGTCTATGGCATCATCTACTCTATAGCTGCCGTTTGCTACCTGGCTTGCCTGTGCAGCATACATGTCGGCCATGGTTGCATAAGCTACGGGGGCAGAGCCGCTTCCACCTGTTGGTTTTGGTTCCCAGACTATTCCGCCGGCACCATCGGTAACCGGGATCTGGTCGGCGGTGGCAGGAATTTCTTCAAAGCCTGCACCTGCAGGTCCTTGTGGTCCTTCCGGTCCCTGAGGTCCTTCCGGTCCAGCTGGTCCTTCTGGGCCTAGTGGTCCTTCCGGTCCTTCTGGACCTGCAGGTCCTTGCAGATCTGCAAAGACAAAAGAGCCATCGGAGGTTTTCTTTACTCCTAAAGAAGTGCCATTCCAGGTGAATTCCAGGCTTTCTTTTATGCTGTCTATCCATTCTTGTCTGGATCCCACGAAGCCTAACGCAACTGCGACTTCGTAAGCATCAAGCCCATTATTTCCATCCTTACCAAAACCAATGTACCCTCCATTATGCCACAGGTAAGCGATCTTCTCGTCAAGAACGATATACCAGATACCGCTTTGCCCGGTTGCCGGTCGAGAGGTTTTGGTAGTGTAGAGCTGGATAGGAGCCTGGTTAGCAGGCACGCTCCAGGCACCATTTTTATAAGTTGCAATGCTTTGTGGATCTCCTGTACCGGGATCGATGACGGCAAAACCATCTTCTTCGGCGACAGGAAATTGTGCCTGGAGAAGTGGAAGGCTGGTGAAGAATCCGTAGAATTTACTTCCTTCGGCTGCTCGGTTTATTCCATCGATCTTGACAGCATGATCCTCAAGGATATCGGCGATCTCCTGAAAATCTTCCGCAGTAGCCTCTGTGATCCTGTTGATGGACGGGATGACGTTCTGCTTATCCTTTAAATATATACCGGGTTTTAATGCTTCTGCCATGGTCTAAAAACTTACTGTCGATTTTGTATTATGTGCCATTGAGGTGGTCGCATTCACTTCTTTCGTGGCGAATTCGGTAAAGATCTCGCTGTGCTTCTGCAGGTGTCTCACCAGCTTTTTAAGCATCTCATTGCCGTCATTGATCTTCGCCTGGTAAAGGTTGTGCAGGTTCACAGGATCCATCACCGTCTTTTTCTCTCCGGGGATCTCCTCGGTTTCAGCAAAGAGACCTTTGGAGGTGAGAAGGAATGCTCCTTCGTAAGCCTGCTCGGCGACACACAGAGACACCTGGGCGGCCTGGCATATTGCCAGCGCTTCTTTTGCCTCGTCTGTTGCGGCTTGCTTGATTTTAGTAACCGTCTCTTGTCCCAACAGGCCTAAAAAGTACTTTTCTTCAACCTTTAGGAGGTGTGGCCTTAGCCTGAGGAAGGTGAGACGGCTGTTTTCAATATTGAAATACCGCTGGAAGGTTTGAGTCTTCCGCGTAAACAGTTCTTTAAAATTGGTATAACCATTTGAGGTTATCCAGGTAGGGAATTCACTTTCATTAGCCTCCATGATCTCCAGTGCCTCATCAATAGCAGTGGTGCCCGATTTAACGAGCTTCTTGCGAAGGTCTCTTATATGCCACCATTCGGCAGGAGTTGTGTTTTGGTTTTGGGAGATATGAAAACCGTTATTTGACATCTGCACCACTCCCATGAAGGTAAAGGCGAAGGCTGCAAGGTTTGCACTGGCTTCCTGCATGAGCAAATACACCTCCTGTGCTCTTCCGGTGGCAGGAGCTGCGGTGGCCCAGGTATTGTAAAGCTCGCTTCCCAGTACAGGCTTTATGTGCTGCCGTTCTTTACTTCGAATGTCGGGCATCACCAGGGCAATGTCAAAATTGAAATTGACCGAGACGTATCTTTTGAATTCGTCGATGTTTTTAACCAGTGTACTCATCAGAATTTGTTTTCGGTTCCTGTCGGGTTCTTGTCGAGGGTGGTGAGCTCGGTGACGGCGAAATCTCCTTCGAGATCTTCGGGCCAGTCATTATAGTCTCGCAGCAGTCTCCAGATCTCCAGCGTGGTCTCTCTTTTTGTTTTGAAAAGGGAGTTAAGGATGCTGAAGGCTTCTCGCTTATCACTTCCGGAGCCGCCGTTTAGTTTTCCGCCGGGAATTCCAACTCCCATAATGTTCGGATCAACTCCCCAGGCACTCATGATCTCGGAATTACCTGCAGAGGAATCCAGCAGACCTTTTCCTTCGGAAGAGTTCTCATCCTTAAGCGGCACCACCTCAATTCCTTTTACCCACTTTCCTTCACGGTCCTTAAAAACGGTACTTTGGATTGACTTTCCAGCGTTTTTATTTCCGGCAAGGTGAGCGTCGATATCATCGGTAAGCTTCTTGCGGATCTCCATCTTCTTTTCCGTAGAGAACTTTTCCCACTCATCTTTATATGTCCGCATGAAATACTCTTCTGAGATGTACACCATATACTTCACGTTGAGCTGATTCTCTGAAAAATGCTTCTTGTATTCAGGAATGGCATTGACCACATCCATCCAGCCATTCCGGAAAACAGAATGATGCTCCGGCTCGGGATAGTAGGTCTCATCCACCAGCGGATAAAAGATCGGCATGATGAACTTGTGGATCTTCTTCGATTTGCAATACTCCTTGACCTGTTCGGCACTGCAGTAACTGTCAACCACCGGGATCTTTTGCACGAATTCACTGTCTTCTTTAATTTGGCTGGTCCAGTTATGGCAGTAGTACATGTTTTCGATCAATCCTGTCTTAGGGTTGATCTTTTCGTATCGCAGCTTTGCCGTCTGCTGGCGGCGAACACTCACCACTTTACTGTAATCGTTGGAAAGGATATATTCCGGGCATCCAAGGTTCCAGGCTTCGAGGTCGGTGATCACTTCAGTAAAAACCCGGTACATCTTATTGTCTTTAAAGAACTGAGCTACTTCTTTTTCTGAAGAAAGGGGAACGATCCTGCGATCTTCTTTGCCGTCATCGGAAGCATCGGCTCTCCAGAGTTTGAAGCCCTGACCATAATGCGCTGCACGGTTAAATCTAAAGCTGGAGCCTGCAGCTCCATTTTTTTTCATCACCTCCATGAACTTTTGAGGATAGCGGTTATCATCTCCCCAAAAGGCTATTTTTCCAGAGGTGTTTCCTTTTTCTTCAATAGGAATATTTGAGTGGGATTCTTTGCTGGAGTCGAGCCTGAAGACTGCAACCTTCCCCATCCCAAAGCTCAAGTGTTTATTTTGCTGAATTACATGTGCCATTAATAGATGACTTTTTTACCGTTGAAGGTTATAATGTGGTTGATTTGGACTTTTTTGATCTCCCCATTCTCCAGGCGAATGTTCCTGGTCTTATTGGTGAAGTGCTGCGGATTCTTCTTGATCACCTCTTTGCGTGGCCCAAAATGCTGCAGGGCATAGATGCTGTTTGGATCGAGCCCTTTCTCCTTCATCACCAGCTTCGCCTTTCTATAGGTGTTGAGCTTTCCGCCTGTTTTACTGTTTTTATTAAGAGTGCGAACGGAAATATCAAAAGGCACAGCGCGACCATCCTTATTAGGTGTGCGCATGATCTCCAGTACCTCTTTTAGATAGATTATTTCCTCTTGCATAGCAGCAAGTTGGCAAAGGCTTGATTGTCAAAAAAGGACAGGCGGCGGGGTGTCCTTTTTTAGCGCTGCATTAACTGGCAATTTTACTTCTAAACCCATTGAAATTGGCAGATCAAGAATTATCTATTGTCAGCAGCGACACTCATTTTGAGAATGTCCTGGCTTTTTACCTGAATGACAATAAATCTGAAGAAGAGCGTCTCGCGCTGCTTAGTGAGAAAGAGAAGGAGTTGAAAAAGCGCTGGGAAACGGCATTTATGACGATGCTGGAATTCCGCAGCACTGAAGATACCGTGAAGAAGCTGGTCACCCTCTTCGGAGTTTCAAAGGCGACTGCATATCGCGATGTGCAGCGTACCGAAATGCTCTTCGGAAGCTTTAAGCGGTTTGATAAGGAGGCCTGGAGATATATCCAGATCGAGCGGAAGCATAAGTACCTGCAGCTGGCTCTGAAGGAGAAGAACCTAGAAATGGTTTACAAGTTTGACCAGGCAATCGATAAGCTACTCGGGCTGGATAAGGAGGACTCGCCGGTGGATCTTGAAAAGATCGCCTCTCAAAATTACGACATCATCATGTCGGCAAAACAGCAACGTCTGGTCAAGATGATCCATGAGCAGGGTGGAGTTGTAAACATGAATGTGAAAGACACCATCGACATCGATTTTGAGGAATTGAAAAATACACCAGATGACGAGGGGTAGAAATAAGGCGATCACGCTAAACTTTGCCCAGATCGTGGCTATTATGGCCAAGCAGAAGATAAAGTTCCTGGAATGGGGCAGGGGAACCGGGAAGAGTACGATCCTGGCTTATTTCATGCTCATGATGGCCAAGTATATGCCTCGGGCCACTTTTATACTGGTGGGCAATACTTATGCTCAGGTACTTTCAAATACTCTTAAATCCACCAAAAAGGCTCTTGAATTCTTCGGTATATATGAAGACATAGATTACGTGGTTGGATCCACGCACGGAAAACGCCTCGGTTACAAGATGCCATATGAGAAGCCTAATCACTGGAATAACATCATCCACTTTTCCAATGGCACCGTTTTTCAGTTGGTAGGCCTTGATAATCCAAACAGCTCTAATGGAGGGCGGGGGATCAACTCCTCGGGGATCCTTGCCGATGAGGCTGCGCTGCTGGATGACCAGAAGCTGGCGATCAACGTAAAGAACACCAACCGGGCAATGGCTAAGTCGGCTATTCACGGTGATAATCCTTACCTGCTCTCAGAGACTTATGTATCCTCGACTCCTCTGACTAAAAAGGGTGCCTGGTTCTTAAGAGGTGAGGATCTAGCCAGGAAGAAGCCGAAGGAGTATTTCTTCCATTCGGCAACCGCACACTGGAACCTGGACAACGTGCGACCCGATTATTTCGAGTATATGAAGGACTCCTACTCCAGTGAGCTCATCTACAACGCCGAGATGCTGAACATAAGGCCTAAGGAGATAGCTGATGGGTTTTATCCGCAACTCACCGAGAATCACTACTACACCAGCTTTGATAACGATTACCTCGAGGGGCTGGACTCAAAGCAGCTTACAGACGTACAGGGGAATGCATTCAACTGTAAGCAGGACAGTGATCTTATAAAGACCGAGCCGTTGATCGTATCTGTAGACTGGGGAGTGAACATCAACGCCATGACGGTACACCAACACCAGGACGATACCTGGAGGGTATTGAAGGAGTTCTTCGTGAAGTCGCCAAAGATCCTCGATCATTTGTTCCTGGAGGAGTTTATTCCTTACTATGGTCCGCATCAATGCAAGGAGATCTACCTGTACTATGACAGGACCGGGAACAGCAGGATGGCCAACTCAAAGCTCACCATGGCCGAGCAGGCCAAGGAGATCCTGGTCAAGGCAGGGTGGACTGTTCACTTGATGACCACAGGATTGAATCCAGATTATATAGATAAGTTCAGGCTGATCAACGTCGCGCTGAAGGATGATGGAAGAAAGCAGCTGCCTAAGATTCGTATCAACAAAGCTCAGTGTCCAAACCTAATCGTCTCGATGGAACATGCCGAAGCGAGAGACAACAATGGAAAGTTTGAGAAGGATAAGCGATCTGAGCAGCGCAAGGGAGTAGAGCAGGAACATGCCACGCACCTCAGTGACACCTTTGACTATCCTTTCTTTGCTCGCTTCTGGGATAAGTTCTCAGGCTACTCCGTAGGGGACGACGACCTGCCGATTTCCACCTTTTGACAGGGGGTCGATTCATATTTGCATGATTTTTCTCAATGGCAAAAGTCATCGCGTTATAGGTCACGGCGTATTCTCAGAGTGAACTTCTGAGAAAAAAATTTTTCTTTTTTTGGGTTAAGTTTCTGAAAAACAGAAAACTAACTTTTTATAAATGAGAATGAGTAAAATTGTATATTGCGAATGCCTAACATTTCACACACGCTGCAAGGTTTTTAGCCTGCGGGTCACGGGTAATCAGCCCCGTGGTATTCACACGTGTGTGAGTGTTAGGCGCCCGCAGGTCAAAACCTTCAGTTATGAAAACTGATTATTCAGAAGAACTTAGAAACCTTATTGACAGGAACTATAAACCCGTGAAACCAAAGTTGATCGGAGATGAAAACACTGTCAAAAAAACCCTTTCCTTTTTCCACAAAGAAGTTACGAATATTCTTCCATCCCGGTGGGTTCAGGAGTCCGATGTTTATGAGGCGTTATCTGAATTAGGTTTTGAAAGCTGTGTATATACTTTTGAAGAGGATACAGTCTGGGAAGGTGAGCTCGTTTTGGAGGGTTCTGAAAAATTAATCTACCTCCTGGAAAGAAAAACAGCCGCTCTTTAAAGCGACTGTTAGATTAGATGCCATTGATAAGGTGGCGGTTATATATCAGGGAATACTAAGATAAGTATTTTTCAATCTCCTCCTCCCTTAGTCTTTCTCCATTCTTTAAAACTTCAAAAGCCAGATCATTATCTTTCATGTACTGCACCCACCGCTTTAACTCAACATCTGAGTAACGTGGATCCAGTTCTATCCCTCTGCAAGCTCTCCAGTTCTTTTCACAGGCGATCAAAGTACTTCCAGATCCCAGGAACGAATCAAAAACAATATCGCGCTGCCTGGAGCTGTTAACGATCAAATAGCTCAGCATCTCCACTGGTTTCATGGTTGGATGGTCCTCACTTCTTGAAGGGCGATCAAATTCGAGAACCGTATTTTGCTTTCGGTCGCTGTACCAGGGATGAGCTGCACCGGTTTTCCAGCCATAAAGGCAAGGCTCGTGTATCCAGTGGTAATCCTGCCGACTCATCACAATAGAATTCTTCTTCCAGATAAGGCACTGAGACAACTTATAACCGGCATCAACTAAAGCGCTTCTAAAATTCACTCCTTCGGTATCTGCATGAAATACATAAATAGGAGCTCCGGCGTCAGAGAAGTGATGCACCTGCTTATAGAATGCTAGCAGGAACTCGTAGAAAGCGTTCTTCTCCATCTTATCATTCGCGATCTTGTCACGGTTTCCGGTGGCGCCTCCCTGGTAATCTACATTATAAGGAGGATCTGTCACCACGGCTTGAATACGATCGTTTTGCAGGACTTTTCTATAGGTTCCTTCCAGTGTACTGTCTCCACAGATGATTCGATGAGAGATGTTCTTCCTGAGACTCCTGAGCTCATAGATATCACCTTCCACTGTGATAGGATCCTTAGGTGGCTCCGGATCGAAGTCTCCTTCCTCTTCATTCTTAAAATCCTCCGGAATAAGATCTTCAATGTCAAGATCTCCAATATTAAGGCCGAGCTCCTCCAGATCTATATCTGCAAAGTGCTCCTCCAGGATATCGATATCCCAAAAACCGATGGGAACATTAGAAGAGATGTTGTACTGTTTGAATTCCTCTTCGGTCAATTCCCGGTTTGGAACCCGCACGTCTATCTCCTCTTCACCCCGGTTGAGCTCCATTAGGATCTTGACCCGCTGGTGACCTGCAATGATCTTATTGTTCGTGTTAATGGCCGGGATCTCGGCAAGGTTGAACTTGTCGATGCTCTTGATCAAGAGCTGTTTCTTTTCTTCGGTAAGGATCCTCGGGTTGTACTCGTAAGGAACTAAATCTCTTACTTTCCGTTTTTCATTGTGCCATTCCAATGGCGCGAGCAGCATTTTACTCATGTAATAATTGTTTGATTTGGATTAGGTTTAACTCGTGTTGGTGGAGCTTTTTACGGCTCCGGTTTATTTGCTGCTCGGTTTTTAATTTTAGGGTTTTGTCCTCCATGGTCTCAAGGCTGCTTTCCCAGGTCTCAATCCTGCGGGAAATTTTAGAGATGCTGCTGGCCAGGTTGGCCTTCTTAACAGCAAGGAGGTGAGGAGGTATCTTTGAGAAGTCCTCTTTTGTTTTGGTAGGAAGAAAGGTTTTGTGTTTGGTCCAGTGTTCTATCTCTCTCCAGATGAGATCCTTCTCCTGGTCCAGGGTTTCGATCTTTAACTGAAGTTCGAGGGCTGCATCCTCGGCTTCTGCAGGCAGATCGTTAAGCTCAAATTTTATTTCGTTCATTTCATAAAGGAGATCCTTCAGCTTTTTAAAGCGGGGGCGGAGTTCCTTTGGAAGATCTCCGTGCCGTACTTTTTTGAAGTAGGTATTAGAGCTTTTATTTATATAATGGCTTCTTTCAAGAGATGAAGAGATGGGTATAGATTCCTTTTTAGAAACTTTTACTGAAGCGGTTTTTAACTTCTTTAAGGGTTGGGGCTGGGGGTTTTTTATATTCCGAAGTTCCCTAATGAGAATACTTAGATTGCGGTTGTTTTTCCCTCGCTGAAGTTGTTTTAAAAGACGCGGGTTGCACCTTGATGATTTCTGATACAATTCCACGCCTGTAGCGTAATCACGGTTCTTATCCTGCAGCCAGTACTTTATTTCCATAATTCAAAGTTGCAAATGGCAAGAGTCATTAAAAAGGACTGAAGGTGTACAAACAAAAAACCCGCTGGAATTGCACAGCGGGTTTTTAGGCTAACTAAAACTTAAACATGAAAACTATACCTCAAGCCGTCGCGGGGATTTCGGGTGAGACCGTTGGTATCAAAGGTGGTGATCGGGTAATTTATTTTTAAAACCTGCCATCCTACATCTCCTTCAGGAATGTCAGGGGTTCGTAGGAACAGAGTAGCTTTTGCTTGGTTGTAAAATGATAAATAGGTGGCAGATTCTCGATGTTGTTCCAGTTCTATAGCGTTTTCCTGGAATAATAAATCTGCTGTTCCATTTGAGTGGAATAAGGCAACATTTACCTTTTCGGAACCAGGAGCGAACGCTCCCTCAGTCCCGGCTTCATCCTGAAGGACTACTACGGCAAATTCTGCAGTAACTACAATTACCGAAATTTCCAGATCGCTCTGTGCCATTTCAGTGGTCGAATTGTCGGTCAGGTCGGCTGTAGTGGATCCGAATCCCGTAAAGCACATCAGTCCGATGCACAATATTAAAACCAGCGTACTCGCTTTCATTTTGGTTGGTTGGATTTAAGAGCGGCCAGATGTGTGTCCACAATCCCGGCCACTGCTTTAGTTTCACTTAAGCCAGCAAGAAGTTCTGTTTCTTCAACAGTCTGGGCGTTTTGCACCAGGGCAGCCACTTCTTTGGCAGTGAGCTTTTGTTTTTTTAGAAAAGCTTCAGCATTTGGTCCTAATGAGATCCAGGGGAATACCCTGCGGCGCAGCTTGTAGATCTTAAACAGTTTCTCATCACTGATCTCCTGCCGGGAATCTACTTTACCTATTCCGGGAATATCCCAAATACCTCTGGCTATTTTAAAAACTTTACTCATTATTAACTTTTTAAACTGCCGGAGGTGGAGTGAACTCAGTAATCGCGCCTGCATATTCTGGTGCAGGGTAGTTCTGAGTATCCATCATCTTCACAGTAGTGTTCTTTGGATCTCCTGGTTTAGAACCTGAAGTTCCTGTCACTTCGCTCAGGTAAGCAGGAGAAAGCTCTGAGCCTATTTGCTTCACGTTTCCAGATTTCTCTTTCACAACAAAGATCATAGGCTCGTTCTTGTGCTTACGTAACCAGCCTGCAACTTGTGCTCCTGTACCCTTAAGTCCTCCAGAGAAGGAATTCTGGAAACTAATGTTTCCTTTTTCTCCCACCTGTACGGTTTCAACAAGACCTGAGTCTGGGTTGATCTGTAGCTTATGGAAGCCTTTATCGGTTTTAAAGGTGTGAGCAGCTGAAATAGTAGCGAGACTCGCTAAATCGGTACCGTCTGCAAATCCTGCAGGTTTCTCGATAGTTGCAAAATCTTTTAATGCCGCAGCATAAACACCTACCTCGCTCACCCCTGCAGCCACTTCATCTGTTGGGCAGGAGTCAAGGTTTTCTAATGGAATAGCATCTGTACAAGCCATGTTTTATTTGTATAAGCGGGTTATATGAGGGTTTTTGCCGTACACCAGTTCAGAGATAATTTCTTCTGAAGACAGGATCTCTTCTCTGCTGTATGATCTTCCGTCAATGTTCAATCTTTTAGGGGCGGTGGGTTTGAATCCCCATTTAATACCTGTCTCATCCTCCCAGGAATCAACGGTTTCTTCTTCAGTTTCCTCTTCGGAAGTTGCTTCTGATGCAACAGGTGTTGCTTCAGGGTTTTCTTCTTCAGGACCTTCTGAAGGTTTTGAAGTTTCTTCCGCAGCGGTCTCAGCCTCTTTGGCGTCAATAGCTGCTTTCAGTTTTGCGTTAGTGTCCAGACCTGAGGTATCGATCCCCAGGTCTTTACACTTTGCTATTAGATCAGCTTTTTTCATTGCTTACTTTTTATACAACAGGCTCCGTGAAGAAGTCCTCGCCGTAATATTTCTGGTTCAGTGCAGTAGATCCAAGACCTCTGGTTCCGTCAACATCATTAGAGATGTAAACTAACTCATTGATTAGGAAATCATATCCTTTCCAGAACTCCATGAAGATTTTCACTTTGTAATCCTGCTTCTGCACGTCTGTAATAGCAGGTTTGCCGTCAAACACATCGATTAACCTTCTGAAATTTTCTTCGGTTGTACCAAATATCAAGGCATCACTCATACCAGGAACTCCAACAATTTCCCTTTTCCCTAGACGGGTTTTAAGAGCATCGTTCTGGAATTTGTTCTGACCAAAAGCATCCTCATAAGCAAGGATGTAGTTCTCCACGTTGTTTTCACTCATGAAGATCTTTTTCACCTTGTTTTTAGTCTTGGTAGGAAGACCTTTTTCAAACTCAGTAACCTCGTCAACAATGTTGACAGCAGTAAGAGTGTTGATCGGCACACGGAATGGAGTGTGTGAACCTTCAACTGCAGGGTCAAGTGCTAAAAGATCAGCAAGGATCTTGTTAAGCCCATTCATTGAGAATCCAAACTGGTCCAATTTTGCAGGATCGAATACTCCTTCTACTTCAAGAGTAGCAAGGTTATCGATCACTTTTGGAAGCAATTCGTTCTCGATGATGTATTTGGAGATTGGCATTTCCTCAGGCTTCTTGTCCTCGGCATAAAGCTCTGCCCAATATGAGGAAAGGATCTCTGCAGGCACGATTGCGAAGTTCACCTTTTGGTGGTAGTTCTTCAGAATCTTATGCTCAATCTGCAGCGCTCCAAGTTCATTGAATCCAGCAGATGAGAATCCCTGCACCACATTGCTTAATAGCGTGTGGGCCTGTGGAAATTGCCCTTTGATCTTAGTCAAAGGCTTTGTGTGTTGATCCAGCACACTCTGAGAACGGTTGATTGCCGCAGAGATTAATGTTGGATTGTGCGCAAGGAAGGTATTTACCTCCTTAACTACGTCGTCTATTACAATTGTAGCCATTTCGTTTTATTGGTTTTGATAGATGGAAGAATTAAGTTCTAGGTAGGCATACTCTCCTGGATCTTCCTCGTTGGAAGCGGTGGAGGTATGGCTAGCTCCTGGTTTGCCGTTAAGCTCCTGGATCTTTGCAGTAAGCGCAGTGTTGATGTCTTCGGCAGAAGCATCATCTGCAAGTCCTTCAACACCGGCAAGGGTGGCGGCGGCTCTCAATTGAGCAACAGCTCCAGTCACTTCATCAGATCCTGAATCTTTTGTTGCCTGGTGTGCATCTTTTTCTGCCTGTAGATCTGCTTCAGCCTGGGCTTTAGCATCCTGTGCAGTTTTAAGCGCAGTTGCACTTGCTGTAAGCGCGTTTTCAATAGCGCTCTTTTGATCCTCATTGAGATAACTGCCATTGTCATTGGTGGCCAATGGCGCACTCAATCCAAGGGTAGCCTCCAAATTCGGGTAAGATTGGGGTTTACTCATGGTATTTTCGGGTTGTGGTTTTTGATTTGGAATAGCAAAAGTCATTGCAGCATATTTTTCCATAAGCTGCACCGGTGTCATATTGATCGCATCTGTTGGGAGTTGAGCTTTTTTCTTTTTTATGATTTGATCATAAAAACCAGTCTCCTTAGCCTCTTTGGAAGTGAGCCAGTTGTCTTTGTAATTGAGATACTTCTCGGCTACTTCTTCTGAAGTTATTCCCAGGCGTTCTTCAATTGCAGTACTTAAAGCTTCATCTATATTGGCAAGAAGTTCCATTTGATCTTCCACTTCCTTCTTATTGCCAAAGAACATTCCGCTGGCATTGTGAAGCATAAAGAGGGAATTACTGAAGGCGTGGATCTCATCACCAGACAACAGGATCAATGCAGCCATAGAGGCACAAAGTCCATCATTGTAGGTAATGATCTTCTTGTCTGAAGCAAAGAGAATATTATAGATCGCCAGGCCTTCAAAGACATATCCTCCTGGAGAATTGATTCTTACATGAATAGTATCTGCATCGGCTTCAATAGCCTTAAACTCATCCTTGAATTTTTCTGCAGTGTTTTTTTCTTTCCAGGTATCGTAGTCAATGCCACCAATTGCGCCATAGATATAAATGGTCGCTTCACGTGCGGCTTCGTTCTTTACTACGTTAAAAAATGGTGATTTGTTAGACACTCAGTATTTGATTGAAATTGAAACAATTATTCAATCACAATATTAGAGGGCTCATAATGTGTAAAAAAGGACACGACTCTCCCCTGGGCCACAGCGCGACCCCTCCCTGCAAAAGGGAGGGGTAAAAATGTTTTGCTCCCCTCCTTGGTAAGGAGGGTCCGGGGGAGGTTATATGGTACCGGCCAACTGGAAGGCAAGTCCGCGGTTGATCACCGGGAAATCTTCTTCGCTGCCTGCAAAATAAATAGCAGGGCCATAAGATTCTCCTTGCATGGAGATCGTATATCCTTTTAAGCTGGTTTTGTTTGGAGCGTGCAGTTCATCAAATGTAAAAAGCATGGGTTGTGCAGATGTGCCGTATAAATAAGAATGGCTTTGCCTGGTGAGAAAAGCAACCACTGTTTTATTATTATAGGTTTCCAGCAGCGACTTGATCGCAGCATCCTGTGGCACCAGGGGAAAGGAGATGTTATGAGCATACCCGGTGCTCCTGTTGTTAAGTTTGGTGCCACTGCCAATGTTATACTTCTCGGGCAGGAGCGGGATGATCATAGCCTGGTGCGTTGAAGGCAGGGAGTTTAAAACAGTGAGGATCTCTTCTTGAGATGTAAGGTTGTCGAAACGGGGGAGGGAAGATGCCTCGGCAATTAAAATCCGATAAAAGGTATCGAGATTTTGCTCTTCAACTAGGTTACATAGGTTTTGCATGGGTGTTATTTTTTACGGACATTCTGCGAAAGTTCTCAATCTGTCCCTTTTTTAGGGACAAGCTTTTTAAAGAATCCACTGTTTACGGGGGTTTGATATTTTAGCTGTCCCTTTTTTAGGGACAAATTGAGAATGTTCTCATTTTATCCCTGAGGTTGGTGTGAGGTTTAACTGGCTATCGTAATCTTCTTTCCGCCTTTTAAAATCGCGGTACACGGTGTCGATCTTTAGATCATCTTCGCTTATATCATAGACCTCCAGGAAACTTCTTATGCTGTTGAGATACATTTTGGAAGAGATCCCTTTATTGATGATCACATGAAAGAAAAGGTCTTCTCTAAATAACCGGTCAACCTGGTCATTGAAAAGCTGCGCATTCTCTGGTGAGATGTACATACCTAATTTCTGGTAAGCACTCTCGGGCACAGTAACTTTAAAACATTTGCTGTATTTTACCTTTTTGGGGCGCATGTCATTGTTGCGGCCCAGGAGGCTAAGGGCTAAACTTCCAAAAGTGGTGTCACGGGAAGCTTTGATGTGATCTGCGCCGCAGCGGACTTTTAAATACTTGTAAACATGATCGGCGACGGGAATGTTTTGGGTGATGGAGTAGTCAACAGTTTGGGTGGTTGGTGGAGGCATCTGCAATTGGTTTTATCAAATATATAAATTTCTTAAAATCCAATGTGAGAATTTTCTGCAAATTGCATAAAAACAAGTATTTATGCGGTTAAAGAATTGTGAAAAAAGTTAAAAGATGGCACCGCAAAACAATTCAAGGTTCAAGATTTAAAGTTAAAGGTTGAAAAGAAAGAGGTCCCAAAAATGTCATTTTTGAGACCTCTCTTAATAAGAAGTTTAAATTACTAGCCACAAATTAGGTGACATCCAGTTTTCTAAAGCATAGGGCTTTTCTCCGTCATGAAGTGCATATCTAACCATTCCTAAAATTTCTAGTTTCACCACTTCAAATTGAGTTCCTTGAACGGTATCCACAATATCGCCCACGTGAATTTTCTTTTTATCTCTGGTTAATACTCCTGTAAATTCTCTTGTTTTCATAGAATAAGTTTAACGTTTTCACACCTTACCCATTTCAGATCTGCTGCACCATACATGTCGATGCCAACCAACTTTTCTTTAAAATCGACACTTACCAGGTGATAGGTCTGGCCGATGTATTCTACTTTCATTCCTGAATGAAATCCTGTTTTATCAAATTGATCTATACTCATTATTTTTTTTTAGTTTAAACTCCTACAAGATATTTAGGAGGGCGTGGAACTTCTTGTTCAATTGGTCTCCAAAGATGAAGACAGTGCGGATGGTTGTTTACATAATCAGATTTTGGTGGATGGTATTGCAGCACGCAATCTTCTTCATCCCAAAAAATATCTTTGATCTTACACATCTCTGCCCAGGTAGGAGTTCTTTGTTTCCCATTCGAGATGACATGAACAGAAACGTGTTCCCATCCTTCTCCGTCTGAAGCTATAATTGTTGCTCTGGTTCTTCCGCTTAACTCGATCTGGAAAGCTCCATTATTTCCTTCTCCGTAATTAGCGGCTGGATATATTCTTTTATTCTGTGGTACGTGAAACATAATTAAGAAATTTGAAATTGATAAAATCCGTCGACCTTCGTACAGACCGGGATCCCTAAATGCTCTGCAAGCTGCTTCTCCAGTTTCGCGCCTGGGCTTTTACTGGCGCAGGGGAGAAGGTAAACAGCGTCCGCAGTCATGAGGGCAGCAATACATTTTCTCATGGCTTCCTCCCAAGTCACTTCCCAAGTACCCACCACTTCCAGCGGATTGATAGGCTCAAATCCCTTTTTTGAGAGTTCTTTTTGAGCGGTGTCAAATTTCTCAATGCACGTGAGACGGCTCTCTCCGGTAACTTTACCGGCGATGTAGATTTTCTTTTTCATAGTGGCCAGTGCTGTTTTACTTCGTGGATCTTCCCGGTACTGCATCCACACGCAACACTCAGATCTTTCTTATTAAGGTAAGTAATGCCCCAAATGTTTAATTTGATTTCTTTACACCGGGGGTGGTTCTTATGAAATTCATTTACCTTTTTTTGGAGGTGATCCT
>AZIE01000911.1_pt1 | contig 52349 bp, 80 predicted proteins | sample 359081 | NCBI WGS metagenome assembly AZIE01 (sample SAMN02429713, study PRJNA222661) | marine sediment metagenome | biome: Sediment sample; isolation source: sample MGS-MCh from oil contaminated site at the lagoon of Mar Chica... | place: Morocco: Mar Chica | collected 2012-07-20 | depth 32 m m | reverse complement strand
GAGGGGGGGGGGGGGGGGGTGAAACCCCCAAAGCCAAAATCTCGGAAGATGTTCACCTAGCTAGCAATGTCCATGATCGACAGACACTAGAGCAGATCTTCCAAAAGGCCAGCCATCGGTATCTAGCCAGGATGGGTGGTCTGTCTCCTTTACTGGAACTACACTCACGCCCACCTCAAGTGGTCAGGTATCCACTGGGGGTAGGTCATATGCGAGAGCACCACGACTTCACTGCCGGCACCGTGATGCGTGAACTGACCTTGGTGGGTTACCTTAATACCGTAGAGGAAGGGGGTGAGACCACGTTCACCCTACAACGGTTGGGTGTGGCGGCCAAGAAGGGACGCATCGTGGCATTTCCCCCGTACTGGATGTATCCCCACCGTAGCGAGACACCGTTAAGTGGGGATAAATACATTGCCATGGCAGTCCACATCGTTAAGGAGCACAGATGTTAGGGCAGGAGTTTATCCACATCGAACAGGGGCTGTTTGCGACAGATGCGCTGAACGCTTTGCCTCAACTGGTTGTGGGAGACGTTCTGGGTGCAGGGGGACTGGGTGACGACACAGTAGCAGAAGCGTGGTCAAACGACTTACAGAAACGATTTTCCCATTACCGTTTCCTGTTCCCCGATGCACCACGGCTGGTGTCCAATGACCCCAGTGATTGTGGGTTTCTTCTAACCAACCCCTGTGAAAACGAATCCACCTACCCAACCGGGACAATGGAAGGTCGACGCATCCTTTTGGTGGGCGTGGTGTTTACCAACAACCAGCGATGGTTGAGGTTCCCCCGCCAAGGACTCCAGATCCGTGGCTACCCTGGGCGCATGGTGATTTTCCCGGCATACTGGATGCACCAATACCAGTTGCTAGGTCGGGGTACTGTGGTGTTGTCGTACCAACTTTATAACAGCGTCGAAAGCAGTGTGGGTAGGAGCGAATGACATGTTGAAAGATCCCTTTATACGCGTTTATGAAAACGCCATACCCGACGAACTCTGTGATTCGTTACTTGATGCCCACCGGCAAGAACAACTCCAGCGGACAACCTGGGCAGGGCGTGTGGGTAGCGGTTACGTGCCTTCCATGAAAATCTCTGAAGACAGTCAACTGCTGGCGGGTCATCCGGCGTGGCTACGAATTCAGAGCCTCATGCGTCAAATGCGGGAACGCTACCTCTCAGAGGTTTCCCTTGGATTGGCGCATAATGGGTATTGGTGGGAGAAAGAACCCTTTATCCAGCGCTACCCTAAAGGTCGGGGTTATTTCAAAGAACACGTTGACCTTAACGTGAAATACTATCACCGACATGTGGTCTTTATCGGTTACCTCAATGACGTGACAGAGGGTGGCGAGACATTCTTCCCCTACCAGGGCATCCAAGTCAAGCCGGTGAAAGGACGTGTGGTGATGTTCCCTCCGTACTGGATGTATCCACACGGTGGTGCCGTCCCACTGAGTGACGATAAAACCGTGGTGACCGCAATACATTCCTTAGTGGAGGAACCGGTTGATGTCTAGTCATGAGTTTGTCAAGGTTTACGATAGCCAACTCCCGAATCACTTGTTAGTCACACTCCCTCCGGTTGCCCCCGGTGAAAGCAAACCCATGTCCGAGGTTCCCTTCACGGCCTCCTTGGATAAGATCCTGTTCGAAGCCTTTACGGGAATCTTAAATCGCTTCCGGGCCACCTTTCCCACTCTGAATACCAAGTGGGTTGAGGGTACCGGGGATCGGGGTTATCAACTCCTTAACCCGGTGGAATCAGAACCGACCTTTGCAGGACAAGATGTGTCCCAAGCACGGGCGTTTATGACCATTGTGGTTTTTCTCGACGACCGGCGTACGTTGGACTTCCCCCTCCAGGGTTTGAAGATACGGGGTAAGCTGGGTCGGATTGTGGTGTTCCCCGCGTACTGGACCCATCCGTACAAGATGTTGGGGGAGGGAACCTACGTCCTGACCCAAATCACGTACCCGACCAATAAAGAGATGGAAGAGTACGAACATCATCGCCATCCTCGTTTCGTAAAAGAAACCCATCATCATCACCACGACCATGACCACGACCACGACCACGGAGACTCGCACTGATGAACGGGAGTGATCTGATTCAGGCGTACGACCAGGTGCTACCGCTGGAACTGTGTGAGGGGTTGATACTGAACCACCAGTTTCTAGAACGCCAAGGCCAGGCGTTAAGTGATCTCTCTGAGTATCCACACACCACTGCGTTCGAGGGACAAGCCACCCACACAGCACTGACCACCCGAAGCGATCTGGTGTTCCCCCTAGAAGATTTACTGGTGGAAATAATCCAATCGTATCTCAGGGAGTGTTTGATGCGCGACCCTGTTACGATGGAAGTGGTGGATCACGAGGTGGTGGTGCAAAGACACCGGGCCGATCAGGGAGTGCCTCAACCCCACTTTACACACTGTGAGGATGAAGCTGGTTTCTGTCTAGGGGTGGTGGGTTATCTCAACACTCTGGATAAAAAAGGCGAAACGGTCTTCCCCTTCCAAAACCACCGCATCTCCGGTCGTCAGGGTCAGGTCGCTATCTTTCCTTTGACAGAACATTACTTCCACCACGGTCCCGAACCGATAGGGGAAGATAAGTATCTGGTTGTGGCGTACTATCGCCTGGTTCCGCGTCAGCGTTAGGAGTTTTCATGTACGGCAGTGACTTCGTTCGCACTTATTTAAATGTCATTCCCGATGCGTTGTGCGATGCCTTGATCGAACAACACACCCGGCTACGTCAGCAAGGCTACGCGTTTCCAGCCGAAGTGATGGGGGGTTACACCCCACGGTTTAAGATCTCTGAACTCTCACACGTCAAAGACGGTGATGAGGACATCTTCCAACAGGTCCAGACTTTGTTGGCTGATTTACGTGAGCGTTACTACGCCGATCTGGGCATTAAGATCTCCAACCAACTGCGCCATGTGGATGTCCCGCCCCAGATTCAACGCTACCCCTGTGACCGGGGTTTCTATAAAGAACACATCGATGTCAGTAGTACCAAACCGAAACGGGTGGTGTCCTTCGTAGGGTATCTCAATACCGTAGAGGAAGGGGGCGAAACACACTTCCCCAACCAGGATCTCATGGTCAAACCCATCAAAGGCAAGGTCACCGTGTTTCCTCCTTTCTGGATGTATCCCCATAAAGCCCTGCGGCCAATCTCGGAAGACAAACACAGTTTGATCACCATTCATGAAGTGGAGGCCAACGTATGCTAGGGCAAAGCTACATCCATGTCTTTGATGGGTTAATCAAGCCCGAGCATCTGAAAGTATTGGATGGTCTGGAGTTAGGCATTGAACTCCCTTTGGAAGAGTTGGAATTGGGCGATGAGCTTGACCAACAAATCTTCAAGGCCGTGGCCAAAGCGCTACGGGAGTACAACGGGGTCTATCCTGAACTCAGTCAGAACTGGAGCCAGAACAAAGGGGACGACGGATACATGGTGCGCAATCCCCGCACCACCGAACTCCGTTACAGTGGCGGCGACTTTAACCTGATAAAATCCCAAGCCACCGTGGTGATGTTCACCAACTCCCAGCGGTACTTGGAGTTTCCCCATCAGGCCAGTCAGTACCAAGGTCGTCCTGGACGCATTGTGGTGTTCCCTGCCTACTGGACACATCAGTACCGGTTAATCGGACAAGGTCCGGTCATTACTACTAATCACGTTGAAATTTAATTGGATGTTTCCATGAGCCTGTTTTCTTCAGATGTACTGCCCTATGCCGAAATGATCGACCAGATGTTTCGCCAGATTGGTCAAGAGCGTTTTGCCGCCGGGTCGGTATCCCTGATACCCATCCAAACGGATCACGAAGATGAAACCCAGTGTGAGTCACTGGGGGTGATGTATCTCTACCAGACCAGTCACTGGTCGTTGCAGGTCTTGGCAACCGTAGGGAAAAGTAACCTGGTGGATCTGGACAATCTGGACACCATCCCCACTGAGAACACCACGTGGGTGGACACCTACAAACTCCACCCTGATCAGCTGATCGAAGAACAGATCCGGACACTGGTACCCATGCTCGAAGCCAAGGGCTTTCGCACCGAGAAAGTTTTCCAAGCCTCATTAGAGGGTGAGGAGAGTTACTCCTTCCCCAACGCCTTGTTCGGTAACGACGACGGTCACACCGTGTTAATCGCCAGCTCTCCTATCCAACAACAGCAACTTGCCGGAGCCACCGCATGAAACAGTATCTCGAATTGCAAAAAGACGTCATGAACAACGGTCGCCTCAAAGGGGACCGCACCGGTACAGGAACCCGTAGCGTGTTTGGTCGCCAGATGCGCTTTGACCTGACCAAAGGGTTTCCCTTGGTTACCACCAAGCGGGTGAAGTTCGACAACATCATCCACGAAGTCCTGTGGTTCCTGTCGGGTAAATCCAACATCCAGTATCTCAAGGACAACAGCGTCAAGATCTGGGACGAGTGGGCGACCGCTGACGGGGAACTGGGTCCGATCTATGGCGTACAGTGGCGTCACTGGCCCAAGACCGAAATCGTCGAGAAGCCCCTGAAGCTTTCCGAGCGGGTGGCAATGGCCAACTCCGAAGAAGTCAACGACCTGTATGACCGTATCCAGTATGCCCGTCGAGGCTCTCGGTATCCGGACTATATCCAGGACCTGAACCAACTCCTGGACGACATCGGTGTGCCGCGTTGTCGCGAAGAGCGTATGGTCACAGGAGAAATCGATCAGATCGCACAGGTCATCGATCAACTCCGCCACCGTCCGGACTCACGGCGTATCCTGGTCAGTGCCTGGAACCCGGACGATTTGCCTGATGAGTCAGAATCGCCCCAAGACAACGTCAGTGTCGGGAAGATGGCCTTGGCGCCGTGTCACACCCTGTTTCAGTTCTACACCGACGTCCTCGACATCAGCGAACGCAAACAAGCCGCGATTGCCAAGGGCTTTAAGATCGATGCCAAAGACGGTACGTCCAACAAGGAGCTCGCTGCGTTCTTTGACCAGATCGGGATTCCTACCCGACGCCTGTCATGTAAGCTGACCCAGCGTAGCGCCGATGTCATGTTGGGTGTGCCGTACAACATCGCAGGGTATGCGCTGCTGACCCACTTGATCGCTCAGGTGGTCAACATGACCGTGGGTGAGTTTATCTGGGACGGTGGGGATGTCCACATCTACAACAACCACGTCAACCAGATCAAACAACAACAGCGTCGTACCCCGATGCCGTTGCCTAAGCTGCGTCTGAACCCGCTGGTCGAAAACCTTGACGACTTCACGTTCGACGATATCGAACTGGTGGGTTATAAGTCGCTCGATCCGATCTCGGCCCCGGTGTCCGTGTAATGGAACGCACGTATCCCGCCACCCCGGTATTGGTCAGGTACCATTGTGACGACTGTGGGGAGGAAGTCCTCCCCACAGGGAAAATGGACTACGATGTGACCAGTGATAAACCCCCCAGGTTCTATCATGCGTGCCAAGGCTGTGAGCGTATCTACAGCTTCTTGGAAAAGTACCCCACCATCCGCTGGCAAACAACGCCGGAATAAGGAACCGCTATGCGTGTTGTTATAATTGCTTTTTTGATCCTAGCTCTGATTGCAGTAGGGCAGGTTACCGGTGTGTTGCCTCTAGTGGAACGGGCAGACGCCAAGTTCCGTGGCGGCGGTAGTATCTCGCGGAGTGTCACACGCACCAGCAGTGCTACTAAGGTGACTCCCGTCAAACCACGCACCATGTTACCGGCCAAACCCAGTCATAAAACAGCCTATAAGAGCTCCTCAGGCTCGTGGCTACCGATAGCAGCCGTACTGATGGTCATGTCCTCAGACGGCGTAGCGCGGCAGGTAGAGGCGGATACGCCGATGCTGACGATGTGTACCGCGGAACAGGCCCAACAAGCCTACAACTGGCAGGAGACCTGTGACGAGGCGGACCTGGTCCAGGAGATGTATTGTCCGATCCTGTCGTATTTTCGTTACTGTGAACCCGCCACGCCTGAGGATGTCCAAGGTCTGCGTCCATTGAAAGACGCCTATCGCAACGTCTATCTCAAGGAGTAAGTCATGCTGGTGGTACCCTCCGTGGTGGGTACGGCACGGGCGGTCCGCAAAGGGTCAGGTGAGCTCGTGGAATATCGGGAGGGTCGGTGGACGACTGAGATTACCGATACCCGACCCCCTGTGTCCTTTAAACATGACACACGCATCTTTGCCACCGAAGATGACAAGCTCTGGCTCTACTGTAGTCCGGATGTGCTAGTCCAACTCCCCGGCCCTATTCGGGTAGGACACAAGTACCGGATTCAACGTCCTAAAAGGAAAACGTTGTGAACCTCAAACTCATCGCTGCCTTATCGATCCCCACCCGGTCGATCGGGGACGGTACCACCATGCCGTGGCACCTGCCGGAAGACTTAAAGCGCTTTCGCCAACTCACCCAACAGCACGTTGTGGTGATGGGACGTAAGACCTATGAGTCGATCGGTCGTGCCCTACCCAATCGCCACAACATCGTCGTCTCACGCAATCCTGAGTTTCGCCCGAGTGATGCGACGGTCTTTACGGATCTCAAAGAAGCGCTGTGGTATGCCCATCAGTTGGTCACGGCCGGACTCTGGAAAGGAACCTTTGTGATCGGCGGGGGTGAAATCTACGCCCAGACATTCCCCTACGCCACTGAGTTGCATCTCACGGAGATCCATGACCCGCGTGTGGACACGTCGGTGAAGTTTCCTGAGGTGGACCGTTTTTGGATAGAGGTAGAACGCGTGCGTGGGGAATCAGCGACCTACCCCGAACCGTTTCACTATGTGACGTACCGTCGGGGTCGTCAATGACAGCATAACCGGGGGACCTTCGGGTCCCCCGCTATGCCGTTACTTTGAACGTAGGGTAGATAGCCTATGGATGAGGGGTCCAAACAACCATTTTTTAAACCCATACTACCTTCGTGCAAGACCGCTATAATTACTTAGAAACCTCTTCTCTCAAGGAGCTTTACCATGACTTGTATCAAATTTCCCACTACCCTGCGCCAGTTTGAGCTGACCATCGAAACCGACATCGGTGAGTGGCACTATCCTGAAAACGCCCACCCCAACATTGCGTTTAATATCCGCGATGACCGCACCGGAGGTGTGAACATAGTCTTTGGTGACCTGCGTTTGGTCGAGGACTCTCCCAGGATGGAACCGCCCCACCTACCCTACTTTGGGATGGATACCGATTACTTCCTGCGCACACTCCACCGCGATGTGGCAACGGCCCTGTCCGCGAAACTGGATCTACCTCTGAGTCCTGAAGAGAGGACCATCGAGGTGATCGAGACACCCTTTACACCTAGCTACGCCCCCAAGGCTAGCTTCAACAGGGTCCACGCTACCGCTAGGGCAAAGTACGTGGGTTGTTGGCATTTGGACTTTAGTCGCTACATCGCGCGTCCCGTGAATACCCAACAGATCCTGAGTAGAACGCGTGTCTTTAACATTGACTCGCTGGAACTGGCTCGAAATCTGATCCTGCGCGTTCATGAAAAGGAGGATGGATTAATGCCCACCAATCCGTTGACGCATCGGGATGATGAGATGTTTGAAACCCCCACATGGGTGCTGGCCAAAGTTCACACGGAAGACAAGATCCGTGAGTTCGCCATGCGACCCATGGAGATGCTCACCCGGTTCCCCGATTGGACTCATCACAATGTCAACCGGGGGGGATTCAACCAGATTGGGGGTCAGTTGGCGGATCGCAAGGAACTTCACCGACTGATCGCCGAGAAACTGCTGGAAGTCCTCGGTGACGATGAGCTCCACATCGAACTTTACCGCTTCGGAAGCGACACGCTGTTTCCGGAAAAGCTGGTTGAGTACAACAAACCCGATTAAGGTGCACTATGTCACTGCAAGTCTTGATTGATAAACTCCAAAGCCTCCAAGAGCATCTGGAGTTCACAGAGCGTTCTGACTACCTGACTGATGACGATGTCGAGTTGTCCAAGGATGCTCAAAGCATCGTGGACGAGATCGTGGGGTTGTCTGACAGTGTGTTGATCACCGCTGAAGGACGTCCTGACAGTCAAAGCATCCACGCCTTGAAACAACACGGGTACAATGTTGTTCCAGGTGAGCGGGATAGCTTCGGGTGGTTGACGGGTATCATCATTACCCCCAAGGGGCGCATCGTCTTCGGATGAAACCAGGGAGCCTTCGGGCTCCCTTCTTTTTTGTATAAGGGAAAAGAAATGAGTAAATCCCAAACCTGGTTCAGCCACCACATGGGTCGGTTGATGTTCTTCTTTTACGCCCGCAAAGAGGACGCCAAGATCTTTCTGATCAAGGCGTTCAAAGGGGAACAGGCCAAGAAAGACTATATTCTTTCTCAAGTCAAGGTCCCGGTGACTTTCTACATGCACATGGAAATCACGGAACTGGCTAAGCGACTTAATGTCGACCCACTAACACTCAACTTGTTTGTTGATATCCATCACCTCGGTCATGGTCGCATGGATGATCTGGAACAGCGCACCATCACCTTGGCGTATTGGGAACGCTATCAAGAGTTAGAGCGGGGTCGAGCTACCCGAGAATGGACGTTGGAATGTCTGGTGAAAAGCGGTGATCTCACCCAACGCATGGTGGAGTTCCGGCGATACGAGATCGATCAGTGGTTGGCAGGGGCGAAAGATCCACAATGACGGCGAACAACGGAAGTGATCTCCCTTCGAAGCATCGTGTTCGCCTGTTGGAGATCCAAGGGGACCTGCGCGCCCTGAGTGGGACAAACCTCCCCAAAGAGGTATTGTTGCTTCAGTGTCGTACCTGCAACACTATCAAGCCCATCAGCGAGTACCGCAAGGCATCGGCGAATTATTACGGTCTACAGGTACATTGCAAGCAGTGTCGTGTCCGCAACGCTCCACGCTATGACGCGATCATGAAGGGTGAGAAGACCTGTGTGACCTGCAAGCAAACCAAACCGGTCCTACAATTCCCTGTGGACAGCAAACTCTCGGATGGTCGAGCTAACGCGTGTACGCTGTGTAACAATGCCCGCACGCGGCGTAGTCGTCAAGTCCGTCAGGCCCACACGCAAGCTGACGTTGTTCAGCGTCGCCAGGAACAGACCTTCGCGTTAATGGCAGAGCTAGGTCTTACCGATATCCCCTCAGAAGACATCAAACGCTGTGTGGTGTGTAATCTGGTGAAATACACACGAAAGTTTCACCTCAATAAAGTCAACCGGGACGGACTGGACTCGGCGTGTAAGCGCTGCTTCAGCTATCTCCCACCCGGTGAAAGTATTTACGACAATTAATCCCTACCTCGGAGAATTACCATGTCAACCAAATCTGTCTCTTGTCAGCGGTGTGTAGAAGCAGGGTGTGGTGGGATCTTTAACGACCAACACGCCTGCGCTTTCCCAGACGGCTATTTCAACATACTCAACGTAGAGTGCCTGACCATGGCCGCCTTAGCAGAACACATTAAGGACGTGGCAAGTCGCAACACTGGACAGGCCTCGGTGAACGTCATGGGTGACATTACGATCATGACGTTGATATTACCGAAAGAAATTGAACGGCCCACCAGAGACAAACGTTACGAGGAAGATATCGTTGCTGTGGTGCTCCACCAAGACGATGAAACCGATGAGTTTCACGGTGCGTGGGAGATTCTGAAAAACGGGGGTACGCCCACCCCGTTGAATCTCAAAGTGGCTGAGAAGATCTTGTCCAACGACCCACTGGCTTACAGCTTCTCTGCCCGTTGATTAACCCTTCCAATACTTCACTAGGACGACTAAAAAATGGATCAGTACCTTCCCGCTCAAAAATCTGAAGAACTCATGAATGACATTCGTGATTACATGCAAGCCCTCAAGGATGTCAACGGCAACGCCATTCGCAGTATGAAGGCCAGTGGATTCTTCTTCCTCTCCCGAGGTATCGATAGACAGCGAGCTAATATCACGGCGTATATCCCTTTCGGAACCCACTCTATCGAGTTCCAAAAAGAGATGGAATCGCAAGTCAAGACCATCCTTCAAGAACAGTTTGGTTACTCCACTATCCTGGCCGATAAACCGGTTCACCTAGTCACGAATTCCAAGAACATTGTGGCCACGCTCCATATAGGCAGCTCACCCACCCAGGTGGACTTCTTCTTCGTGGGGGATAGCAAGGTTATTGAACAAATTAACGATGTTGTCACAGAACATCTCGATAGACACAAACCACCCGTCGTTAGACGCGTAATTATCAACGGTGGAGGGGATCTAATGTCTCGTCGAGAGATACTGCCAGAACGCGACCCGATCCAAGACATACATGCCCTTTACCCGTCGTTTGACGTCACCCCTCAAACACTCTGGGAAGCCTTCCAGAATTCCAAGAGCAATGTGGTGTTGTTGATCGGCCCCCCAGGTACGGGCAAGTCCTCGTTTATCATGGAAATGTTGCGGGCTCGGGGTTGGGATAAAAAGACCTATATCGTCGATAAAGACTCGGTCCTCAAACATGAGTTTCTCACTGACTATATCCGGGAACTTCCCCAAGGGTCAGTGATGGTCACCGAGGATGCTGATCAACTCGTGGCCAAGCGTGAGAACGGTAACAGCGGGATGGCGGGTCTACTCAACGCCACTGCTGGCATCATCCCCACCGATACTAAAATCATCATCTCCACCAACCTGGCGAACCTCAAGAATGTCGACGAGGCACTACTGCGTCCAGGCCGTGCCTTTAGGGTGTTGAACTTCAAGCCCCTGAGTATCGAGGAAGCCTATCGCGTCCGTGAGGTCATGGGACTGGAGTACGTGGAGTTTAGCTCCGACTACAAGACACTGACACTGTCTGAAGCCATCAACTACACCGAGATCGATGACACCGCCCGTCAAGGACGGACAATCGGTTTCTAATACCTTTCTGGAGTGTGTCTATGACAACTGCAACCATACTACATAACCGCTTTCTAACGATGCAGGTATGTGTCCCTAAGGACTGGTCTGACGAGGATGTCACTGTTTGGGCGAATCGAGAGAACCCCTCCGGCACCAGTGCTGGATGGGTGATGTGTAAGGAAGGCGATGATCAGTTGGTAGGAGACCCTGAACGGGTCCAGTGTCAAGACTGTGAAGACAACGTACACATCTTGATGGGGTGCTAGTGCTTTCCTCTATAGGTGTAAAAAATAAATTATATTTCCCATTTTGTAGAGCGAAGCGATAAGAGAAACAATTACAAGTAAAAAGCCCTCCCGTAGGGAGGCGCTACTGGGGTAATGGGCATAGCCCCACTGAAGAACGGGGAGTCCCCCAGACTCCCCGAATCATCTCATCAAGGAGTGTAGCAATGGTTATCATCGACGGACAGAAGAACCCCGCTAGCATCAGCCGTGAGAAACTCATGGAACTACTCAAGGACGAGCAGGAGACCCGTGATGTGATTAACGCGGAGTTCCCTGAGGCCTTCACCCTGAGCTTCGACGAGGAAAACACCGACTTCGGTTGTAGCTTCTATTCCTACGAAACCGAGGACAAGGAGTTGATGGTGCACCTCAGCGGGGAAGAAGGTAAAGAACCCCTGAACATCGGCTACGACATCAGCCTAGACGGTGGTGAGTTCGGCTTTGGCATGATGTAACTGCAACCGACATATCGGGGAGCCCTCCAAGGCTCCCCGTTTTATGACCTTTTCTCTCAAGGATAACGAACCCATGGGTACTGTCACTGTACTGTCTTACAACCCCGCTGTAGTCGAGAACACCGAGTCTTTCTTCGCGGATTTCAAAAAGTCCATCGAAGGGACCCTCCCAGAAGCCGAGGCTGATCGCTACGAGGCTTTGATGAACATCACCCAAGAGGAGGTGTCGGAGGACTTGGAGGCCGGCAGGTGTCCTCACGTACACACCAACAAATACACGAACGTGCTGGTGCTGGATTTTCAATCCACCCTGTACGATCCTTTCGATGAGAAAGCCTCGCGGGCCTTCTTGGAGACAGCCCACCCCAGTGAAGTCTACGCCTTGATCCTGGAAACCTATCTGGAAGGCTCAACCGGGGGAGAGAATCACATGTGGGGGGTGGCCGACTACAAAGCCGCCATGGCGTACCGTCGGGTCATGGAACGAGCAGGGAAGATCGATCCACACAGCGAGTTTCGCATGGTGGACAATCGTCCGGTAGGCCACGTCATCGGACGCGGGTGTGAGTATCTGTATCAGACCCACTCACGCTTTGGACGAAACAAGCTCTCCGGGAGCTTCGGCGACTTTATCGTCGAGGTCGGCAAAGGTCCTTTCCGTAACACCTACGCCATCTACTACCACACCTACTAACCCACTACCAAGGAGCATCGCCATGTTCGAATCTCAGAACCCACAATACGAAACAACCCGACAGTTCCTGTTCGCGTTGAACGAGCGTTACCGCGGCCCCCTGACCTTACGGACCGTGAACATCGTGGCCCATTCACTGACCATCACTAGCGATGAAGCGTTTTTACGTCAAACCGAGAAGGATTGGTCAAAGCTGGAACACATGGGCAAAAAAGAACTCAAGCAACTAAGCGAGATGCGTGAGATCATGACGGGCGCGCGTCAGGTCTTCATCAACTGCACCGCTAATGCACTGCGCTTCCCTGATGGTACTGTAGTGCACCCCACAGGACATCGGCCGCACATCACCCACCAACCTCCTGAGTTTGATCACACGTACTGCGCCGTGGTAGCACCCGGTGAAATCGCCGATTGTCCCGCACCGAGAAAGGGTTGCATTTACATCGTGGATCGTGACATCTTGCTCGCGTCCAAGCTGCGCGATGATTTCTTCACCCCAGACTACGTTGATGAAGGGAGAAAGAGACGGCGTGGTACTGCCTTCCCCATCCATGGATTGATTCAATACCAACATTTAGCTTAACAAGGAGACCTAACATGAACAAAGAGCAGATCCAACGTGTCCAGCAACGCCTAGAAGAACTTAACCGCACCATGAAACGGCGTATCAACGAAGATCCCAGCAACGCCCTGGAGATATGTGTAGAGGCGCGTTCTGAAGTCAAGCAAATTAGCTATCAGTTACTGGCAGCCATGAACGCGGAACCTAGTCAAACGGAGGTGAAAGAAGTCACTGTTGAGCGCATCGAACGCATCGAGATGTATCGGGAAGACATCCTTGCCCAAGACCGTCGAATGTACAGCTTCCCGGTAGATCCTAATCGGCATTACTGGCGTGTGTACCTAGCCTCAACACCAGGGACAATGGTCCTGTGTGATGTGCTGTTGGAAAGTACACGGACATTCGATGAAAAGAAACTTCAGGAAGTAATAAGTCGGGCGGAGAGCCCCCAGGTCTTTCACGGGAGAACCCAGCTCGGTTACGGTTACCCCATGAATACCTTTATTGAACATCCAATCACGCCAGACACGCCCTTGGTTGCCGATATGGAGGTCATGTTAATCAAGCGGGAAAATGACCGTGACGTCTATCAGATTGTGCGTGTGAAATAAAAGGAGTATCACCATGACTGACATGGATCAGCTTTACCCTAACACCTTCTCTTTCCGGGCGGAGTTCCGGGGTGATGCCTACCGGTTCTTTGCAGAGCTAGAGTACAAGGGACTTGGGGCGGAGATTACACAATTCAACCTTGAGGTACTTGAAGGGGGATACGTAGCTCCTGGAGTGTTGGTAGAGTTCAAGTCCAATGCCGAGAAAGTAGAAGACTTCCTGGCCGTGACCGAACAAGTCCCTGGTATCCACGTGGTTCGCCAGACAGTCCGTCGGTGTCCGCTCAGTGAGAACTCGTTAGAACGCAACCCAGACGTGTTCTAGTAGAAACTGAGCGAAAGCTAGCATGATAGGGACATGATCCCTACCTGAAGCCTCTTTCGGTACTCGGAACCCCATCACTAGGAGCCAACCATGCCTGATGCATTCAAGGAAATTGTGTACGACCAGGATCAGGACATCAAAGCACTTGCCGAAAGGGATTACCCCGAATACACGATCGTCAAGCGTGAGAAGCTTGGCAAGGAGTCAATGAGGGCGATCCTCAAATACAAACTCCCTGATCACATGCTCAGTCTTAGCAGTTTGGCAGAGCGGTTTGGTTTGAGTGTTCACAAAGTCAAGCTTCCGTTAAAAGAAGCAGGGTTGATGGACGAAAACAACGAACCAACCCAAGCCGCCTACGATTTAGAGGCGGTAATGCGTATGGAAACGCAAAACTCTAAATATAAAAACGGTAAGGGTCGGTTCTTTGTCTGGGATATCAACCATATCGAGCGGTTCTATAAAGAGCCCACAGAACTTGACATAATGACTCGCTTTAAACACGATCACGATTTCGATGGTAAAGTCGTCTGGTGGATTGAGAAAGCCTGTGACGTACTGGGACATCGTCCACTGTCCCCTGAGGAAGAAGACTGGTGTGGTGACGGTTACGTTGGCTTTGGATGGACAGGTAACCACCCTAACCGCATCAATCTCATGAGTGATCTGGCAGGTACTTTCGAGCGCCTCAAAGAGGAATTGATTCGTAAGGAATCAGATTTCGCCGAAACCTTTTCACAGGCGTGGGAACGCATTCGGGTGTGGAAGATGCCTAAGGGTACCAAGGCCATGGCGGTTACCGCAGAGGAGGCGGACGAAAACGATCGTCGGGCTAAGGAAGTCATGATAGAACGTGCTAGGGCTGCCAAGCGTCGGCAGGAGGCCATGAAACAAGCCGAAGAGGAGTTGGTGTCACGACTCCCACCTCCGTCAGGGGCATTGGTGGTTGCTCCCACACTCGACATAGCAAGGGATTACGTAAAAAGAAGGAGATTGAAGAATGTAGAAACATGGCAGGAGTACGTTGGGCGTTTGCCTAAGGACAAACCAGTTGTAACCTCGATTATCTGGGATGCCCAAAAGCCAACGTTGATCTTGGATAGTAAGGAGTATAAGAAGCTTTGTAAAGCCAACGCCAAAGATAAAGGTCAGGGCCTTCCCACCAAGGTTGAGTTACTTTTCTCAGAGACCCGAATCAAAGGTGTGCGAGACCGAACGTTTAGTAAGATGCGCCCAACACCTTGGGTGTACCTAGAACACCCCTAATTGGGGGCCTACGGGCCTCCTTTCTCAGAAGGAGATAAATGTATGGCCAACTACCAAGAACTGCCCCCGCAAAACGATCCTAAACAACCCACCGCCAAGCATCGACCCGACAGTTTGGGTGAACACCTGCAAGCCTTTTTGAATGCCAATAACCTCAGCGGTTTTGCAACCGATGTCCCGGACGACACGGAAACCGTGGCCGGGGTCTTTATGTCAGTCATCAACGAACCCTACCTTAACATCACCCAGGTTCGTGAGGTGGCCAACAAGCTTAAACGCTTGACAAACAAGATGATTCCCTACAACCGGTCCCTGTTTTTGATTTCGCGTCTCTACGGTTATGAAAGCTGGAAGGAGGCGAAGGACGCCGGCGGTGGCGAGGGCATTGTCAATCGTCTACGGGACCCTAAGAAATCCTTAGATATCTTAAACGATTCTGAGTATGGGGTGGTGGCTAAGGGTCGACGTCGGATGAGGGATGCACAGGACATAGCGCTCATGATACGTCAGTTGGAGTCTAATGACTCATTGCCCGATAATCCGGACCGTGTGTTGGACCATTACGACCCCGACCTTTGGAACCATGCCGCATTACTCGGTGAGTTAAACTACGTGGCCCACACATTAGTCTTAGCTTCGATGTCTGAGTTGAGTCATGGGCGAATGATCAGCGCCTTAAAACAGCAGGGGGTAGACATTCACTTCATCGTCAAAACCAAAGGGTACATCCAAACCCGTAAAGGGCGGGTGTTATTCGGCCAGTCCAATACTCACACACCTTTAAAGTAACGGATCAAGGAGGCATCGATGCAAGACGTCATTAAAAACCCCAGCGATATCGAGATGGTCCATGCGCTGAAGAAGACCATGGACATGATGGTGGATGAACAGGACGCGTTCGGAGCGTCCTGGGAGGTTCGTCTACCGGAAGGCGAAGGTGAGCTGTCCCACCAGATTCACTTCTCAGCCACCCCGATGAATCAGTTGTTGGAAGGTAACCAACAACTCATCCGGTTGGACGGTGACGAGAATGAGTTCAAGACCAAGGTCTTAGAGATGAGTCGGGGTATCATGAGTGTCCTGATCGTCGAAGAGACCATCAGTCATTTCATGACCCTGACCCGTCAGGAACCGATGTACGCCACCAATTCCAAGGCGGCGTTAATGGCTAACCAAGACTACGTGTGTTGGTTTACCGTCGATGAAGATCTGCTACCCCTCAACTAATCGGGAGTCCACCATGACAACGTCCAACGAAATCCCCACCGTTACCCTGCTTTCCTTCCGTGCCGAATGCCAGGCCGATGTCGTCGAGATTATCCAACGTGCACGGATGTCGGGAATCGAAGTTGAGATCACTCAACATAACCCCGACGTGGATGGGCGCCCCGACGTCGAGATGGAGATGGAAGTCAGCGCCACCCTAGAACAGTTCAGAGCGAGCCTTGTAGGGTTGACAGATATCCATGTGGCCATAGAGACCATGCGTCCGGTCCCGCTGGCTGAGAACTCCCTAGAGCGTGATTCAACCCTGATTTGAGTGTGAGGTGATACCATGGCCATGATCGGTAAGCTGTCAACGTTAACCATTGCTGAACTCGTTCTCAAGCACATGGAGTGGATCGCAGGTGATGACCCTACCCACCACATCATCGTCACAGGTTTTAGAGCCGGGAAAGTCTCAGGTTTGCATTTCGCCAACCAATCCTCGGGTCGCTCCTGTAACATCGTGGGACACCACGTCGGTATCGACAGTATCGTGTTCAACTACGGTGAGTCGACAGACTACGACTACGATACGGGTCATGCCAAAGACACGGTCACCAAGGAAGTCTTTGACGTGGCCCAGATTCAGGACCTCGCTTGGGCGGCCATGAACTGGTTGACAGGTAACGAACGAACCTACCGAGGAGATCTGTGATGGATCTACTGGACTTTAAAGCATTCGACCTGCCCCAGCCGCCGAGCTGGGCAGAGGTCATGGCCAAGTGTACCCCGGAGCGGATGTTCCGGGGGTTTCGTCGCGGTGAGATGGCGGGCATCGGTACAGGAACGATTTCACCTATACCCTGGCCGAACGACCGGGTGGCGACGGACATGGAAGCCAGTCTGCAAGTGGAGCACCTGTTAACCACCCATCAGCTAGTAACTCCCCGCTTAACCGGGAAGACGAGCCTGTATCACGGCCTGTTTCAACAGTGGATTCGGGGGAAGCAGTACCATCGTCCCACGTATCTGGCCCTCAAGATCAAACAGGTCCTGGGGGTCAAGGTCGAGCCCTACGTACATCTGAAGACTTATGTCGACCGGTACTTTGATCTTCGACCCGTACAGTACCTGGATCGCTGGTTACTTCACCAATACAGCTACTCCACCCAAGACAAAGACACGGCGGATTATCTGTTTCAACAATTCAACACTCAGAAACCCCGGTTAGGATGTTGACCAATGAAACAATCACGTGTACTGACTTATAATGACGGTATGTCGTGCAATGTGGGTCTGTTCACTAAAATGTTTCTCGACCATGTTAAAGGGGAACTTTCACCACAGCAGATTGATGAGCTGCGTTCAGCCATCCCCATCGACACCAGGAACGTGTACGAGAGTTTTGATCAAGGGATGGAAATACCCAACCATATGTTCTTTATAGACTTACAGACAGGGATGGATCACGTGGGTCGTGCGTTGACCCCGTCGGTATTTCTAAAGATTTTTGAAGAAGCTTACTTTGGTGGCGATGGAAATAAAGAAAAGGCTTTTGCTTTAGTAGCGTTTAAGCTAGCACAGTACCATCGTCACTACACTAGCTTAGAACGCGGTGTGTCTAAAGAGCGCACCCCGTTGGTGTTTCGTACCCACAACAAAGAACATTGGTTGATTGCTGCCATGATACAAAATTTGTATATAAAAGCTCAACAGAACAACGAAAGTCCTTTTGAGTACGCCAAACGCTTTGACCGCATTGAACCCGGCCACGGGGTCTTTGAGAATGTCTATGCATTGTACTATCACTGAATCAAAAATGACGTCACTTCGTAATCCTACGTAGGGAGCTCAAGGGTGACTCAATCAGGAGGATCGTTATTGATGAAAACCTGTTTGTATGTCACTTGTCACAACGTAGTCGAAGACGAAGATCAGGACTTCTGTACCCGCTGTCGCTGTTTGTTAAATGCAGTGGGTCTGTGTCCCGGCGTCATGGCCGCAGCGTGTCGTCGCGCCGAGCAGATGGCTGCGCTAGGCCAACATCAGCCATACCCCAAATCCCTGTTGGCTGTTTCGGACTCACCGCGTCTGTCCCCTTGAGTTCGCTATCGAGGGGGACTTCGGTCCCCCTATTAATAACCAAGAACAACCCAACCCTCTCAAGGAAGTTTCCATGTCGTTGCAAGATTTGTTGTTGCGTGGATTGACTACACTGACACCGGAGACGGTGGGTAACACTCTGTTGTTGCGTGACGAAGAACGGATCTTGATCTGTGCGGTAATCGAAAAGGACCCTCTGGCAAACAGAAAGCACCTCCCCTTTCTGACCAAGATGGCCCATGATAACCTCATCTCCAAACACTTGGAGGACACCCTCCAGCGTGAGATGCACCACATTGGCATTAACCTGGCACACGATGGCTGGGAATGCATCGCTGCCCATCCCCGCCCGGATGGGTTCTTTAAGGTCGTGTGGGCCAAAGGGGGTGAACTGATCGCCCTGAATGTCTACCAGACCCGTTCGGTAATCAATCAAAAAACCAACCTTTCCCTCAAGGAGTATTGAACTGTGCGCAAGACTTACGAAGACAACGAACTGATGGACCTGATCGCTGAACAACTGACCGTCCGCCGTGGTTTGGTGGACGAGTTCACCCGTTTGGTAGGTGCCGAGGAAGGGGAGACCCCTGAGGTGGTCTTGACCCTCACCTATGCCGAAATCCGCACCCTGACGGATCGTTACCATATCCGCAAGTCCATGATCACCAAACTGATCAACGGTCTGCGTGAACGTCGTCTGGTGGTGACCCACGGGGAGCAGTGCTTGGTGATCGAGAAACCCTTGGAGGAAGTCGAATCCGTGTTCGATTCCCTAGAGGAACTCATTGTCAGTAACGAAGAGTGTCTGGCTGACGCCTAAAGATGAGGGACCTTCGGGTCCCTCTTTTTTTGCCGCTGGTGCTTTATTACGCAGGACGCGGATGTATTGAGAGCGGTGGAACAAAGCTTAACCAGCGAGGTTCGAATGCACGAGGACATCGAAGACATGATGACCTTCTTCAACACGCCCACGGATTACTACCTGTTCGCCTTGCTCCATGCTGACGGAGAGTTACGATCGAACATGTTGGGCATTACTCCAGCGCACTACCACCACGCCCCACTGGCAGAGCAGTGGTATCACCATGTCCGACATCTGGTGGCGTTCACCAAACGTGACGTGCGGGTAGCGGCTTTGAAGCGTCTGGAGTCCCTCTACCAGAAGATGGCTAAATAAGGAACCGCCATGCATTTTCTAGCCTACGTGCTGGGCGATAACCCAGAACAACAACTCCAACAGTTCATGTCAGCTGAACATGAGTTCATCATCGGCCGTGAACTCAAGACCTTGGCTGGGGTGGATGAGTATCGGGAACCTGCCAAGATCCTGGATGAAATCCGTCAGGCCATGGGGGTGGCTGGCAAGGTTGCCGTGGTGGAGCATGACCGTGTCGCGGTGGATTGTCCCCAACTTTACCATGCAGGCTTTGAACACTTCCTGACAGTAAAGGACGGTCAGTTCTACACGGTCAATCGGATCTTGGTTGACAGTGAACGCATGTCGGAGGGAGAACGCGCCGAATTCGACAACGCCCGCGAAGAGATCACCGAAGGTGAGTACGACGTACGTTTGGATGACCGCGACTTCTCCAAGATGTTGGGGTCATTTACGGGCGACAGCATTTACCTGGAAAGCTTCCAGATCGGGGGTGAGTGGGCAAACCGGCTGATCGCCAAACCCGGCGCGGTCGGTGAACGCAACGCTAAAGTCGTGCGTCTCCATGACGAAAACCGTTACGACCGTTTAAGAATCAAGGACATCGACTTCGAGGCGATGTGGAAGGAGTGGGCCGCACCGTTCGAGGAACGCTTTGCAGCCTTCGAGAAGATCCGTGCAGGTCGACCGGTGTCCAGTCTCCAACAGATGCTCCACACGGCACGAACGACGGGAAAACTCAGCAGTGACTATAAAAGTGCTGAGTATGGTAAAGTCTACGGGGAAATCACCGAAGCCTACGACAACCAACCCGTCATCCAAGACCTCAAGGCCGCTGGGTATAAGACGAACATCGTAGTGCCGGAACTCTGGGGCCGCGCGGCTTATATCCACCACCATGTTCAACCTTACAAGATGCCCTTTGCATTGGTTCACGCAGGGAAGTGGAGACAACGCGGTAAGTTTGAGTTCATGGGCATCATCGACGACACCATACCGACTGATGAGTGGGAGAAACACGTTGACCACGTGCTCAAACATGTCGATCCCAACACTTGGCTTACTGTAGTCGATTGCCACCGCTAACCCTTTACGAAATGGAGACAGCCATGTCCGCTAACTTTGAGTTTGTCAACCACCCGTCTGAGTTTGAGTCACAACTGTTGCGGGAGAACATCGCTCCCCTGCCGGTACCCGACCCCCCGCTACAGGTGGAGACGTATTACCTCGCGGTGTTTGATAAAGATATCAACTACCCCCGTCCGGAGCAGTACCGGGCGCTGTTGGTTGAGGAACTGCGTAACGAGGACATGATCGAGGCGGTGTTGACACAACCGCCCCGTCAACAGTTTGGCTTTGGTGCCAGTGACCATCACGTGACGGTATCGCTTTATGTGTTCGTCCCCGACGTCCCGGAAGGGGTGACAGTTACCGAGATGGAGATGGTGGTGTTGATCGAGGTGGAAAACATCACATCGATGGAGATTCACTGACCCATGCACATCGTTGATTTCTTGGGTGAGATCCGCCCTGCCGACACCCCACCTTTGACGTCATTTCAAAAACAGCTGTTAAAGACACTGACACAACGGTCCATGTTGGAACTCAGGAGCACCTATGGTGATCGTCAACGGAGTGGAAAATCCCACCTTCCTGTCCAGAGACGCTGTCTTGGCCTTGGTCGTACAGAAAGGCATGACGATCACAGAAACGGTGAAGAAATACTTTCCTCACGACGCCCAGTTACGTTGGATGGGCCCCGGTGAACTAGGGGAGAGGTATCGCCATACCAACAACCGTGGTGACACCCTCACGGTCGACATTGAGGGGGACACACAACAAGAGTTCTATCTAACCGTCCAGGTGGGACTGGAACACCACACAAACAGTTCTTTTTAGGAGACCCCATGAGTAAGGTTCACCTCAAAGACCTCCGTGTAGGGGATTGTTATCGCCTAGACAGTGGCGAAGCCTTTAAAGTCGTTAAGGTCATCCAAGAACGCACGGTGTCTTACCAAAGCATTGACCACGGTCCTGAAACCTCCCAATTGATGATGCGCCGTGATCTGTTAGTGATCCGACGCTTAGGCTCTGACCAGGACGAGGTCCAGTCCATGGAAACCGGAATGGTCTACACAAACCAAGAAGAACGCGAGCAGCCCACGCTCGTCACCAAAATCTAACAGGAGTTTCATCATGTCTACCAGTACCCGTCCCATTATTACCGTGGAAGTTACCAGTGACCGAGTCGACTCGGGCAAAACCGCCATCGCTGCCATTATCCAAGAAGCGCTAAAAGAACACGGCTTTACCGATGTGGATGTTCAGTGTCAGGACGGCGACATCTATAAGTTCGCTGATCCCGAAGCCTTGGCCCAGGCATTACCCATGATTCACAAACGTAATCCGCGCGTGGAGATTCAAGATAACAACCGCCGTGTCCCGAAGTCCACACCGCTACGTGATCAGGGGTTGAGTTGCAGTTCACTAGACGAGGCGGGGACATTCCACCTCGGCTCCTAAGCCACAGGGACCCTTCGGGGTCCCTTGTTTTTTTGTCTCGATCAAAAAGCTTTGAAACCTATATTACCTCTTTGAAGGACCGATTCAAAACTGACGCAACGCGCGTATGTAATGGGAATGTAAAACAAAGGAGGGGATCATGCATTTCTTGACGTTTGTACTCGGGGAACAGGAAGACGCCCAGCTGGGTCCACACATGACCAGCGACTATGAATTCATTGTTAACCGAGAACTGGAGGTGTTGTGTAACGAAAACGGATTGCCGTACACCGATACCAAAGTCTTGAACGTGGTACGTGACTATGTAGGTCGTAACGGCAAGATCGCCATAGTCTCTAAAGACCGCGTCCCACAGGAGTGTCCCAAGCTCTATCAAACGGGCATCGAGGATTTCCTGACCGTGGATCAGGGGAAGTTCTTTACCATCAACAAAATCCTGCGTAAAGAAGATCCCGAAGGGGCACCGCCCAAGTCGCGGACTCATGCACCCGATGGGTCAGTGGTTCTGGAAGACGGAGCCTACCTCGACGACTACGAAATCGGTGGGCAGTGGGAGAACTTCTTGGTGGCCAAGCCCGGCAAGAAAGGGCGTCGGGGTCCTAACACCGAAAAGCGCGACGGTCGTTACGACAAGATGCGCATCAAGGACATCGACTGGGACGCTATGTTCGACACAGCCACTCAAGAAGCCCAGGAGATCTATGACAAGGTCCACACCATTATTGCCGGTCGTCCCGTCACCCCGTTCGAGGAGTATCTCGCTAACTACGCCACGGTACGTGAGGCCACCCAGGCGTTTCAAGAACAACCTGTGATTCGGGACCTCAACAGCGCAGGACATTTCTTTCTCCCCAGTTCTATCTTCCGTGACCGGAAGGAGTTTCTTTACGAAAGTGCCCAACCGCTACTCATGCCCCATGCTGTCGTCAAAGACGGTGTCTGGCACCAACGCGGCCAACTGTCGTGGTTTGGCATGGTCGAACATGCCAAGTCCTGGACACAGTGGGCTCAAGAGGTCAAGGACCTGCTGGAGAGCGTCCCTGACACCACCTTCCTGACGGTTGTGGATTGCCACCGATGAGCCATGTACGATCGCACGCTAGTCTTACCCATCGACGTCTTACCACCCTACCCGGCCGAGGTGGTTAGGGGGTTTGACCATTCGCCAGAAGATCTCCTCATGATGCTGTTTGTGACCTACGTCCTGAACCCGCAAAGTGAGGATGACATCTTCGACGCCTTCTCGGATATTGTCTTTGCCACGGAGTACGGTCAACGCCTTCCCGATTACGGGGAACAGGTACTGGATCTGTGTGTAATGCTCTATCAGCAGTTTAAGGCGAACGTCGACCCGTACCTGAGTTATCTCCACCATCCCCCGGTGAACACAACCGTGGAGGTTACGTTCTGCTATACGCGACCGGGCATGGTGGTGGCTGGGGTGTGTGTTGAGCCGTATATCACCGAGCGACTGTAAGGAACGACTTGTGTTACCCCTGGAAAGGATTGTGGAGTTCATGGAAGAACAACCGACTGTAAAGCCTAAATACCGGTTTGTGTTTGGTATTCGAGAAGCCATGCAAAAAGCCCAGGACGGGTGTGTGGTTTCACGTGAGGCGTGGCGGAAGAACAACAGAGTCTCGCAAACCGTCGCTTTTAGTGTGCAAGGGGCCGACACGACACACCGTCTGTGTCGGTTCCATAACCAGAGTTGTCTTGGACCGTACCGAGCCGACGAAGCCGATCTTCTCACCGAGGATTGGTTCGTGGTGCGGGCCGATGACTTAAAGGAGGTGCCATGATTGGATGTTTGTGGGTGTTGGGTGATAATCCCGATCATCGCGTGGTAGAGTGGTCATCCGCTATTCATTTAAAAGACGAAGGCGAACTCAAGGGGATTTTTGAACGCCTACGTATTCCCTACCAGATGGAGAATCTCACGTGGGCCGTTAAGGACCACTTGGGGATCGAGTGTCCTAAGGTGGGGTTTGTTGATAATCACCACGTGGACGACACAGTAGTTAATACAGCCATTAGCAACCTTGTTCTTACCAAGACCATGGATGCTTTTGTACTGTCGAAAGGGGAAGGTGCGTTGCATTTACTCACACCCATGAAACGTCGGGGTATGAAGTATGATAAATGCATTAAAGGCGGGATGTACGCAGGTCACCTGATGGCTAAGTCCGACTATACGCCAACGGAGAAACCGACCCCAGCTATAGGAGTCTATCCTAATGGTTATACTCAACTACCGTTTAAGGCAATCGATTGGGACGCCATGCAGGAGCGTAGTCTGGCGATTACGGGAAACCTAGATGCCTTCCGTAAGTTCCATCAAGCAGCCAAAGATCTTTCCAATGATGTAGACCCACTACCCACTCACTTGCTAGGTGAGAAGGAGTACCGAGAATACCACCGTTTACTAAACAGTACACCGTGGGAAGTCATCATCGAAGGTGAGTATTACTCACTCATGGAGATCATTAACAACGATGGACCTATCGGGTGGGAAATGGGCGACCCCATTCCTTACGAATGTTTGTTGCACTGGTCTTCATGGTTGGTGGAACAGCTAACCCAACTGGACCCCGACACCCTCCTGACTGTCTACGAAACCCGCTAGCCGGAAGCCAATACGTATCTCTACCCCACCCACACTGTCACCTAACCCCATAAAAGAATCAAGGAACTGAGAAAGTCATGTCTACCGATACCCCGTTTTACAATGCCGTTGTCCATACCCTGAAAAAGGAGCTGAGTGAGTCCTTTTTGAAAGACACTGAACGTCACGAGACCATTCCCGTCAAGGTCACGGAAAGTTTGGTCTACTATCGCCACATGCTGTACATCCCCAAGATCGGGGACAAGGTGGTGATGTGCACGGTGGAGTTCCCCAAGGATCTTCAAGGGAACGGTCTGGGAAGCCACGCCGCACGTTACTACTACCAACACGGCATCATGCCCAAGATCGGGCGTGACGGACTCTTTGATTCCTTCTTCCAGGGTGAGCCTAAAAAGCTCACGGAAATGGATCTATTCTTCGCGGCCAATGAAGGAGAGTTCGTGTTAACCAATGCGACACTCGAACCCTACCGCCAGCTCCATCAGATGGCGGAGGGAATCCACAAGGTCTTCGATGACCGTACCTGCGTGTCCACAGTGCATGTGGATAATGGCGAAAACGCAATCGTCTTCGTCCACAATGTCGTGCCAAGCATGTTCTAAGGAGGGTCCATGAGTCATTTCGTGTGCTGGGTGTTTGGTAACGATGTCGAAGGGCAGTTGGAAGCGTACTGTGAACACTCGGCGAAGAGCTACACCCTCAAGACCCTTCAGGAGATCGAAGAAGAACACATCGGGCGAATCCCCGCCAGTGCCATGGACATCATCCGCGCCAATCTCAAGGGTCGTGATCCTATTGTGATTGTCAGCGAGGAAATGTTGTACGACAAGGAGGGTCAACCCTCGGCGATCCTACGCGATGCGTGTAACATGGGTGCGAACACGGTGTTGGTGGCCGATGACCAGGGAAGCTTTAAAGTTCTGGCCAAGGTCTCCCAAGAAAACGGTAAATGGGATTGGTACATCATTGGGGGTCGGTGGAAAGGGCAGTTGCGACTCAAGCCCGACACCATCCCACCCAAGGAGTCACTGAAAGCCTACGAAAGCGATAGTGGTCTAGCGCCCGCCAACATCATGGAGATCATCGACAAGAAACTCCACGAGGTCATGGGTAAAGACCTGCAAGGGCTGGGCCCGGAAAACTACCCAAGCAATGCCTACAATCGTCTGCCCAAAGGCATGGTGGATTTTAAGGCCATGGAAGACGAGTATATGACTGACCCCGAAGGGGGTCAGCTGTATCTACGGGCACGAGAAATCATCTCGGGTGTTAAGTGGTTAACGTGGGCTGAGTGTGTGGAACAAACCCGCAGTCCGAACGGATGGTTTAGTCGCGCCAAGGCGGAAGAACGCTACACCGAACAGAACGTGATCAAGATCCTACGTAAGGAACTGGGTCAAAAGTTCATGTGGTTGGAAGAAGCCTTGCTCAAGCTGCCTGACGAACACTTCGAACGTGTGGTGCGCGGCAATGCCTGGCGACCGTTGGCCTTTGTACGCAACGGCCAGTGGTATGAACGGGGTCGGATGGGTTGGTTTGGTGTCACCTATGATGAAATGGGTTGGGTGGAATGGACCGATCACGTCGAGGCGTTTCTCGCTGAGGTGCCCGACACCGAAATGATCACCGTGGTGGATTGCCACATCTAACAATAAAGGAAGGATGGACAATGACTGCCTTTAGAGAATTTCCACAACAACTGGATGCGCGGGTACACGTTGTCACGCCGGTCGGGCGACGGTATCGGTTTTCTCGGGGCACGTATCGTGAGTTCAAGTGGCGGTGGTATCACCGCCTTTGGTACTGGCGTCGGACACCGGAAGTCCACCGCATTGCGTCGTTCCAGTTGGTCTCACCGGTACGTGGTCGTTTGTGGATCAGTGAGGGACACTATTTGTTAGAAGTGCTACCGATGAAGTGAGGACTATATGGGGTTACGTGCATACACAGGGGTAGGCTCTCGGGACACCCCTCAGGAGATCCTGGTGGTTATGCGGCGTGTTGCGGAGCGTCTGGCCAAGGAAGGCTGGGTGCTGCGTTCAGGCGCTGCTCCTGGGGCAGATACGGCGTTCTGGGAAGGACATTTTGCCATTCACGGTCATGATCCGGCGTTTAGCGAAATCTATTTGCCCAAAGCGAACTTCAACCATTTCGACAGTCCCTGCGGCATTGTGGGTCCGTGGTTGGATAACTGGGACGAAGCGACCCGCATTGCCATGGACGTGGTGGCGCATTGGGACAATCTCAAGGAGTGGCAAAAGCCGTTTCACATTCGCAACGTCTACCAAGTCTTGGGGCTGGACCTTCAGACACCCAGTAAGCGCGTCATTTTCTGGGCACCTCCTGCTCACCGAATCTACCGTGGGGTAGTCCTGGGAGGCACTAACACTGCCCTACAGGTGGCGAAACGCTTTAACGTGGGAACCCTCAATATGTACTTTGCCGGAGATCTCAACCAGATCAAGCAGTTTTTGAATCCCATCGAGAAGAAGTCGGTGGAACAACCGGAGGTGCAGATTCCTCGTAAGTGATTAAAAAATAACCAGTTGAGTATTATATGCAATCATTCCCTTCGCGAATACCTATGCCCTTTCAACCTACAAAGGAGTAGTTCCATGTTGAAGTCTGTGCTTCGCATCACGCTTACGGCGATGATGTTCATTGCCCCGATGGCGTTCGCCCATGAAGGCCACGTCCACGCGGGCAGTGCGCTGCTTTCCGGTATCCTCCACCCGTTCACCGGGATCGATCACCTGCTGGCAATGTCAGCGATTGGTCTGTGGAGCTTCCGTCAGAACCGTCTACTTTCCAAGGGGATTCCGGTCCTCGCTGTGATGGCTATGCTGGCCGGTGCCCTTCTGGCCCTGACGGGAATGGGCCTACCCCACATGGAGCTGAGTATCGCGCTCACGGTCCTGCTGGCTGGTCTACTGGTCGCTGCCCTGGTACGTCTTCCCACCGCAGTGGGTGGTGCTTTGGTGGTGGGCTTCCTGGGCTTTCATGGCTTTGCCCATGGGGCAGAACTTCTGGCAGGGGCCTCCCTGTCGCAGGCCGTGCTATACGCGGTAGGTTTCCTGACTGCGAGCTTCCTGATCGTGCGTACCAGTCAGTCCCTTGGACAGCTACTCGCTCAGCGGGATAGCCGTATCTTACGTGGACTCGGGGTTGCCATTGCCGCTGTGGGTGGTACCTTCGCTTTTGGTTGAGGAGCGCTGATGCTCGAAATCCGGTGGCTTAGCCACCTTGTGGTGGTGTTCTGGTTACACCTACAACCGTTACTTGGCATTGGTCGGAGTGTCGAGTCTAACGTTGTCTGGCCCTGTCCAGTGACACCGCCGCCTGAAGGGTTCTCTGGGAGGATCCCCAGTACCGCGGATTGTAGGAATCCGTAAGGGCTGAGGGGTCCCACCTTTAGAGGATACCTAGGCACACACAACCGACATCTGAAACGGTCTTAGATGCCGTCATCTGTCTCATCTTGGATGAGCGCCTTCGGGCATGAAGAAAGAAACCCTCTCGACCTCTACCGAGTTGGACCTCTCAGTGCGAGACTGTCCTTCCGCATAGGGGTGAGAGGGAGTTTTATGCCGTCAGGTCGGTCACCTTACGTTTTTTTCTAGTGGTGTTGCAGAGCTTATAGAACTGGAGTTTTCCATGCATTCAAGAGATAGAACGCGTCTAGCAATTGTGGGTGGTCGTACCGCTATGATGTCTGCGGCTGTACAAGCCTTGGCCTCAATGGAAAATGTAGACATTACGGACTACGAACCTAACCGTGGCCCGTACGTCAATGATTTTCGCGAGCACAGCTCACGCAATGAACGCCGTCTAGCCAAGAAACACCAACAGAAGTTAGCAAAAAGGAAACGATGATGTTTATTGTAGTCGATGGGCCTGATGGGTCCGGTAAGTCTACCGTAATGGATTTTCTGGCCACCCATTTCACCGTCAAGAATATCCCCCACGAGATCTCTCGCGAACCCGGCGGGAGTTATCTGGCAGAAGCCCTGCGTCAAATCTGGGTGGATCCCCAGTATGAGATCAGTGGCACCACAGAACTGTTATTGATGTCGGCCATGCGTAGTGACCACATCGAACGCAGGATTCGTCCGGCCTTGGCGGAAGGCAAGTTCGTCCTGTGCTCACGCTACATCGCCAGTACGTATGCTCTTCAGGTCGCCTCTGGGGCTGAGCTCACCGACGTGGACCAAGTGGTGGAAGTCTCCACCCGTGGCTTTCTTCCGGATCTGACGATTATCCTCGACGTACCGGTGGAGACCACTGTTGAGCGTGTCGGTACGCGAGAGTTTGTGGACCGCATCGAACGCAAAGGATTGGCGTACCATCAATTGGTACGCGAGAACTTCCTCCAGTACGCTCAGGACAATCCCGAACACTGTGTGGTGGTCGACGGTACCCAAACACGGGAAGCCGTGCAACAGAACATCCTTCGGGTGCTCGAAAGTGCCATCCTGGATCGTAAAGAGTATCTGTTGTCCGCTGAAGACTTTGATCACTTTGAACAACAGATCGAAGAAGGTCCCACCGCAGAAGCAGCCTTGGCCTTAATGGACAAGAAAAAGCGCTGGGAATGACCGAACGGCATCGAACGTGAAGCGAAGGTTACGTATTAATTTACATAGCCTCGCTACTTTATAGACTAAAAAAATTACGTACGTAAGGGGAGGACAGCACGACTTTACTGGGAAGACAAGGGTAGACGTGATGAACTCCAAGAGCGATGTCCGGGATCTGAAGGGTATCCTAGGCAAGAAAGGGAAACTACAGCAAGGGCTAGGATGGTCCAGTAAGGAGTACAAATATGTATAGCACAGGCGAAGACGTAGTTTGCATTTATCGTGAAGGCAGCCTTGATGGGTTCGCTGGTGCATGGTGCGTGTGGAGGACCTACCCGAATGCCACCTTCGTGCCGACTACGGGTGAACTCCCGCAGGTCGACATCACCGGCAAACATGTTTACATCATCGATTTTGCATACCCCATGAACGTATTGGCGGATTTCGCCAGAGTCGCTCAGACGGTACGTGTCATCGATCACCACGAGGCGTTTCAACAGCAACTGTCTAGTTTCCGGGGACTGTTCCCTGACAACCTGCACATTATTTTCGATATGCAGAGTTCAGGAGCAGGCTTGGCGTGGGATTTCTTCAACTTCCACCAACCCCGTCCCGCGCTTATCACGTATATCGAAGATCGGTCACTGTGGCGTTTCCAGTATCCGGAGTCTCGGGCTATTACCGCGGCCCTACAGAGCTATCCGCTTGACTTCCGGGTATGGGACCGTCTCATCTTCCAAACCGACTTGAACCAACTCTTGCAAGAGGGTGAGATCCTCCTACGCAAGCTTCAGCGGGACATCGATCAAGCGATCACGACCACGGGCCGCCGTGTTGTCGTGGAAGGGTACAACGTACCTGCGGTCAACCTCCATCCGGGGATTGTCAGCGACGCTTGTTCACAGTTGGCTCGTGGTGAGCCGTTTGCCATTGGTTACTGGGATACACCGCAGGGACGTAAGTTCAGCCTCCACTCAACCGATCAAGGGGTTGACGTGGCACAGCTGGCACGTGTCTTTGGGGGTACCGGTAGTCACAACGTAGCGAATTTCGTGGTTCCGCGCGAACATCCGCTCAGTCACATGTAACGAGCCATGGGAGCCCTCGGGTTCCCATGGTTTTTATGCCGTCTTCTTTTTTGCTTCGGTAATTAATAACTTGCGCCCCCCATTTTTTGACTAACCCACCCACCTTGGAAATTGCAATGAACACACCAGCCGTGGAAATGAAATACGTTAAAGATACAGCCCGTGAATGGTATCAGTCAGGTCCAGCGACCGAAGGTTCTGCGGGTATGGATCTACGTGCCATCATCGACGAACCGCTGACGCTTCAACCCGGTGAAGTTCAACTGATCGACACAGGCATTGCTATCCATCTAAGCGATCCGAGCATTGCAGGGATGATTCTCCCTCGTTCTGGCCTCGGCCACAAGCATGGCATCGTATTGGGTAACTTGGTGGGACTGATTGATTCCGACTACCAAGGCGAGCTTAAAATCTCTTGCTGGAATCGTTCAGATAAACCCTACACCATCGAACCCAATGAGCGTATAGCGCAATACGTGGTGGTTCCGGTGATCAACCCCACCCTCCGTGTGGTTGAAGAATTTGGCGACGCTAGTGTGCGTGGCGCAGGTGGCTTTGGACACAGTGGTCGCACCTAACAAGTTTGCCATTTAGGTTGGCGTAAAGTATGCCCCTCGGACGTTCTTACAAGGGGCGTCTTTACTACTTTTAACATGAGATCTTAGACCATGTCTATCGTTACCGTTTACAGCAAACCTGCCTGCGTTCAATGCACCGCGACCACGCGCTTCATGGAACAAAAGGGCATCGAGTTCAATGTCGTGGACCTGAGCAAAGACCCGACCGCTTTGGAAAAGGTTATGGCGCTAGGCCACCGTACCGCGCCGGTCGTGGTGGCCGGGGACGACAACCATTGGGCTGGTTTCCAGCCGGACCGGATCAGTGCGCTGATCGCTTAACACAGCAAGTTCCAGGGGAGGTTCCGAGGATGGGCGAAATCGTCTATTTTTCAACCAAGTCAGGTAACACCCGACGATTCGTCGAGAAGCTGGGGCTCAAGGCCCTGCGCATTCCGTTAAACCGTACCGATCCTCCCCTGACCGTGGATACACCGTATATCCTCATTGTACCCACCTACGGTGACGGCGACCCGAAAACCGCCGTACCACCACAGGTCATTCGATTTCTGAACAACGAGCACAACCGCTCGTTGCTCCGCGGGGTGATCGCGGGAGGCAACTCTAACTTCGGCGCAGCCTTTGGATTGGCCGGTAACGTGATCTCTCGCAAGTGTCAAGTCCCGTATCTCTACCGCTTTGAATTGATGGGCACGTCTGACGATGTCCAAAACGTACTAACAGGGGTGACTGAATTTTGGAAACGCGCACAGTGACTAAGGCCTCGAACGAAGGTCTCGACTACCACGCTTTGAATGCCATGCTTAACCTGTACGATGCTAATGGTCGTTTGCAGCTGAGCAAGGACAAAGAAGCTGCCCGTCAGTATTTCCTCCAACACGTGAACCAGAACACGGTGTTCTTCCATTCACTGCAAGAAAAGCTCGACTACCTCGTCGAGGAAGGCTACTACGAGCAAGCCGTACTGGATCAATACAGCTTTGCGTTTATCAAGCACCTGTTCGAGCAAGCCTATGCGGTCAAGTTCCGTTTTAAGAGCTTCCTGGGGGCGTTGAAATACTACACCAGCTATACGCTCAAGACCTTTGACGGCAAGCGCTTCCTGGAGCGTTTTGAAGACCGTGTGTGTATGGTCGCCCTGACCCTAGCGCGGGGTAATGAAGTCCTCGCCGAAGATCTGGTTGAGGAAATCCTCCACGGTCGTTTCCAACCCGCCACCCCGACGTTTTTGAACTGCGGTAAACGTCAGCGTGGTGAACTCGTGTCGTGCTTCCTGTTGCGTATCGAAGACAACATGGAATCCATCGCACGGGCAATCAACTCTGCGTTGCAATTGTCTAAGCGTGGTGGTGGTGTGGCTTTTGCCCTGACCAACATCCGTGAGACCGGCTCTCCCATCAAACGAGTGGAGAACCAGTCATCAGGCATTGTGCCAATCATGAAAATGATGGAGGACGCGTTCTCCTACGCTAACCAACTCGGTGCCCGTCAAGGTGCTGGTGCGGTGTATCTGAACGTCCACCACCCCGACATCCTGAAGTTCCTCGACACCAAGCGGGAAAACGCCGACGAGAAGATCCGCATCAAGACCCTGTCATTGGGGGTGGTGATTCCTGATGTGACTTTCGAACTTGCCAAGCGTAACGAGGACATGTACCTGTTCTCACCCTACGACGTTGAGCGGATCTACGGCGTACCCTTCGGGGACATCTCGGTGACAGAGAAGTACGACGAGATGGTGGCGGACAAGCGGATTCGCAAGAAGAAGATCAACGCACGGGAACTCTTCCAGACCCTGGCGGAGCTTCAGTTCGAATCGGGCTACCCGTACGTGATGTTCGAAGACACTGTCAATAAAGCCAGTGCCATCGACGGTCGCGTGAACATGAGTAACCTGTGTTCCGAGATCCTCCAGGTCAATACCCCCTCGGAATATCATGAGAACCTCGACTACAGTAAAGTCGGCGAAGATATCTCGTGTAACCTGGGGTCGCTCAACATCGCCAACACCATGGACTCACCGAACTTCGGTCTGACCGTGGAAACCGCGATTCGTGGTCTGACAGCCGTCTCGGAAATGTCGAACATCGAGTCCGTACCGTCCATCGCCGAAGGGAACCGCAAGTCTCACGCGATCGGTCTGGGACAGATGAACCTACACGGCTACCTGGCCCGTGAGCACATCTACTACGGTAGTGAGGAAAGCATCGACTTTACCAACATCTACTTCTACACCATCGCCTACCACGCTGTACGGGCCTCCAACGAGATCGCCATCGAACGAGGTCAAGCCTTCGATGGGTTCGAACGCTCCAAGTACGCCTCGGGGGAATACTTCGACAAGTACATCGACCAGGCATGGCAGCCCAAGACCGAACGCGTTCGTGGGCTGTTTAAGCGTGCTAGGATCGAGATCCCCACTCAGGCGGATTGGGTCACGCTGAAAGCCTCGGTGCAGAAATACGGGATCTTTAACCGTTACCTGCAAGCGGTCCCACCCACCGGCTCGATTTCGTACATCAACAATGCGACATCCAGCATCCACCCGGTCGCCGCGAAGATCGAGGTACGTAAGGAAGGGAAACTGGGTCGGGTGTACTTCCCGGCACCGCATCTGACCGATGACAACCAGCATTACTTCCAAGACGCCTACGAGATCGGCGCTGAGCGAATCATCGACGTGTACGCCGCAGCCACCCAGCACGTCGACCAGGGGCTGTCGTTGACGCTGTTCTTCAAGGACACCGCCAATACCCGTGATGTGAACAAGGCCCAGATCTACGCATGGAAGAAAGGGGTCAAGACGATCTACTACATCCGTCTACGTCAGGATGCCCTGGAGGGCACTGAAGTCGAAGGTTGTGTGTCCTGCACCCTGTAAATCAAACTCCGTGGGCCGGGGTAACTCGGCCCATTAAAAGAAGAGATCGCCACATGGCAAAACTACTCAGCCGCGCTAAAGCCATCAACTGGAACCGCGTCCAGGATGACAAGGACCTCGAAGTCTGGAACCGCCTGACCTCGAATTTCTGGCTGCCCGAGAAAGTCCCGCTATCTAATGACATCCCGTCGTGGTCCACCTTCCACGACTATGAACGGTTGTTGACCATTCGTGTGTTCACGGGTCTGACGCTACTGGACACCATCCAGGCCACCGTGGGTGCCCCCACCCTGATGGAAGACGCCCAGACGCCGCATGAAGAAGCGGTGATGACCAACATCGCGTTCATGGAGTCTGTCCACGCGCGTTCCTACAGTTCGATCTTCTCTACGCTGTGCAGCACCAAGGAGATCGATGAGGCGTACCGCTGGAGCGAGGAAAACCCGTTCCTGCAAAAGAAAGCCGAGATCGTACTGTCGCGTTACGACCTGGGTGATCCACTGGTGCGTAAGATCGCCTCGGTGTTCCTGGAGTCGTTCCTGTTCTACTCGGGCTTCTACCTGCCGATGTACTGGTCCAGCCATGCCAAGCTGACCAACACCGCAGATCTGATTCGTCTGATCATTCGTGACGAAGCCATCCACGGTTATTACATCGGCTACAAGTTCCAGCAGCAGCTGGCCCGTGAAACCCCGGAGCGGCAAGCCGAGATCAAGAACATTGCCGTAGAACTGTTGCTGGATCTGTACGACAACGAAGTCAAGTACACCCAGGCACTCTACGACGAGGTGGGTCTGACTGAAGACGTTAAGAAGTTCCTACACTACAACGCCAACAAGGCGATGCAGAACCTGGGCTTCGATGCGGTGTTCCCGAGCAACATGACCGACGTGAGTCCGGCGATTCTTGCGGCACTCTCACCGGGATCGGATGAGAACCACGACTTCTTCTCCGGCTCTGGTTCCTCGTACGTGATCGGTAAAGCGGTGACTACCGAAGATGAAGACTGGGATTTCTAAATCCTGACGGCATAGCGGGAGGGTCTACGGACCCTCCCTTATGTGTGTCTTTCCAGAATGGTATGGAGGGGGCGACCCCGTCCCCTCTCGTTCCCACGTGAGGTTAGGCATGATTCAGGAAACTTTAGTTGCGTTCACCACTTCGTTATTGTTACAGTTCCTGCCCAGTGCCGATGTTCCCCGTGCCCTATGCATGGTGGAGGTCATCCAGTACGAAGCCTCGGGTGAGGGTCTGGCCGGTAAACGGGCTGTGGCCAATGTGGTCATGAACCGTGTCGAGCGAGACTATTTCCCGGACACCGTCTGTGGGGTGTTGAAGGCACCCAATGCGTTCTCCCACCGACGTAAAGGCTTGGATCTTAACGACATCGACTTGAACAACCCTATCGACTTAAAGGGGTATAAAGAAACGGTTAAGGTGGCAGCCAATGCCATCCGCGGGACCCTGGATGACAACACAGGGGGAGCAGACCATTTCTTTAATCCCCGTTACGTCCAACCTCGTTGGGCCAACAAAGCCTTGGCGGTCAGAGACATCAATGACCACCGCTTTGTGAAACTGTACCATTGAACCTTGGGGTGGTCTGCGGACCACCCTTTTATGCGCCGACGGCATAAAAGGGGGACCGAAGTCCCCCGGTGTGAGCACCCGTAAGGATACCAGCGTCTCGCGACGCGATCTTATCCTTCGTCTAAGCTAGATAGCACTTAGGTCCAAGGTTTAGGATCACCTCCTTATCGTATCGGAATTCGCTCACATACCATAGTCATCCTTGCGGCGGGTTTTAAACATAAACGATACCCGTAAGGCATCGCAAACTCGACTGGGTCCGCTGGCTCGGTGGTACATGGCACCTGGGAACTGAACTAGCCGTCCCGGACGTGGGGACACGGCCTTGATTACCTCATGGTCATCGAAGAACAGGATCTCCCCACCCCAGTTGCGTTCCCAATGGCTGTGGGGGTAATACAAGGTGGTGAAGTAATTGGGGTCGTCATCACTGTCTTGGTGGGTGTAGCCTTCTACTCCATACGAGCTAGCATTACCGTAGACTCGCAAGGGTTCGTGTCCTTGAAGGATGGTCCGGCGCAGTGACAACCAAAGTTCCACGATGGGTTTGGGGGCGGTGTTGAGTAGCTCGACCTCACAGCTGGTTCGGTTGGAACGCCCACCCCCGGCAAAATGGGTGTGCCAGAGACTAAAACTTTCGGGACGGTCATTGGAGCGATGGCCAAAAAACCAGATCGGTGCATTGGCCAACTCCACCAAATCGTTACCAAGTCCTTCCGGTACCCAATCATCAAAGATGCGTATATCGTCGGCACTAAATTGCATAACAACACCTCGTTTGGTGACGTGTAAGTTTTGTCATACTAGACGCTTGGTGTGTACAAAATCACCGTACCCTAAGGAAGTTGAGCATGACCATTAAGTCCGACCGTTGGATCCGTCAGCACTGTGTACAACCCGAGTACGAAGTGACTCAGGGCGACAAACACCTCACGTTCCTATCCCCTCCGTATTCAGAAAAAGAACAACGGATGATCAACCACTGGAACCGTGTACGGGAAGCCCACGGGGGATCGACCGTATCGAAGATGGATGAAGTGGTGGTGACGCCGTACCGTCGGTCACTCCAGCCCATGATCGAACCGTTCGTAGCCGATCAGGTGCGTAACGTAAGTCGCGGCGGTCTTCAGGGAGAAAATGAAGAGCGTGTGATCTCCTTCGGTAATTCCAGTTACGGCTACGATGCACGTTGTGCTGATGAGTTCAAGATCTTCACCAATATCAATAACGCCATGGTGGATCCCAAGAACTTCACCGAAGACTGTCTGGTGAACCACCAGGGGGATCACTGCATTATCCCACCTAACAGCTTCGCCCTGGCACGCACGGTGGAATACTTCCGTATCCCTGAAGACACCCTTGTGGTCTGTCTGGGCAAATCCACATATGCTCGTTGTGGCATTATCGTGAACGTCACCCCGCTAGAGCCGGGTTGGGAAGGGCATGTGACCTTGGAGTTCTCCAATACCACCAACCTGCCGGCCAAGATCTATGCCAATGAAGGCGTGTGTCAGTTCCTGTTCTTCCAGTCCGATGAGCGCTGCGACGTTTCCTACAAAGACCGCGGTGGGAAATACATGGGTCAGCGTGGTGTCACTAATCCGAGGTTGTGATGAGTAAACGATTGAAACAACACATGGTGGATGGCTATCGAGAAGGGCCGGGTAGTACCTTCACCCACAACGGGCGAGAGTATCCGCTCGATGCGTTTCTTGAACGGGCCGCTGAACTTCCCATTCAGGTCTTTCAGGTTAAAGATCTATCGTGGATGTTAAAGGGGGAACATCCAAACCCTAAGCGAGTAGCGGCCGCTTCTTTGGATTACCCCATCTTAGTCACCGATGACCCAGAGTATGGGTTGGTGACCATTGATGGCTTCCATCGGGTAGTGAAGGCGGCACACGAACGTCGTCAAACCATTGAAGGACGCCTGATACCTTCCGAGTGGTTTGATGAGATCGCTACACTTTAAAGGAGCGTCACCATGGCGTTAGCACCGAGTGATTTGAGAACCGAGGAAGAACATCTGGTCTCCGCCAGGGTTCTTGAAGAGATTATCGACACCGAACTGAAAAAGATTCGTGTTGATCGTAACAATCCAGTTGCCTCGTTTGTACTCGTGGGTAATTACCCACCATCTGCTGTCGAAGAGGTTCAGCAACGTTACATTGATGCGGGGTGGACAGGAGCCAAACTAACGGTGATAAAATCCCGATCTCCCAATAGCAAGGCACACATTCAAGTGTACCTTACGGTACTCCCCACAGCACCGAAGCGGTAACCATGGGCAAACCACAGCAACGTAAACACTCCTCGTATCAACTAGGTTACCAGGACGCCCAACGGGGTCGTTACTTCCGCTGGAGCAAACATCCTCAGATGGCCGCGTATAAGCGCGGCTATCGGGCTGGGGGTGGTCATGTCCCAGGGGACCGGATTAAATGGCGTGGGCGACAACGTTGGCAGTATTACTGGGCCCTGCTGTATAACTGGTGGGCTGCTAAGCGTGGGTCTTGTGTGCGTAAGCACATTCCCAAGTATTACCGGTAAATAAACGATTTTAAAACCTATACCACTTGGGTGAATAGGAACTATAATCCTATCTTACCCTAACTCGTAAAGGATTTAAAACAATGGCCAAGATGATTGCCGTTACCACCACTGCCCGCACCATCCATGAACAGCTGCGCGTACGCAACGCTGAAAAGCGAATGTCTCCGTCAATGCTCAAGCTGTACAGGGCTGCATGGTACAGCGACTCTGCGGGTAACTACAGTTGGGCCACGCTCGACAAGAAAGTCACGCAGGTTCTGGGAGGTGTCGATGATGGCGAGTACCTGTACTGGCCTAAGAAGGTACCGCCGGCCACCATGAAGCGCGCTTGGGAAACCCTCAAGCGCTAAACTGAGTTCGATCGCTATGCTCGCACATCGCGATTTGGAGACCCTTCGGGGTCTCTTTTTTTATGTTCGTTTTTATTGAAAGCCGGCAGAGTATGGAGCGTAGAGACTCCACAAACTTTAGCCAACTAAAAAAACCTACCCTCTCTCTTAGGATTACCATGGAACTGTTTGACCTGTACGACCTCGACACCACAACCCACACAACCGTTCGAGGCACCTCCCTGGAGACCACCGTGGTCTTCGGCCACGTTATCGACGCCGCCCAAGAATACCAAGCTATGATGGGTAACGACGATGACGATATGACTTCGCGTTATGCGGAGTACAATCGCTATAAGGAAACATTGGAACATCTCCTCTAATCCTTTTCATGTAAGGCTTCCCCGTATGTCCAACGTCACTGAGTTGTTTCCAAACAAAAAGAAGGTTCCGACGGACAATCCTCTTCAGGATGCCTACGAGAAGACCCGTGAGCTCACGGACCGTCACGGTGAGATCCTGAACTTTATCGTGACACGCTACAACGTCTTCTTCTCGCTCCCGCTGGATGAGCCTGTCCTCGGACTGATGTTGGTTGACAAACCCACGATCTACTTAGACCGGGGTGTGGCAATCGAGCTGGATCATCGCCCCGCCGATCAGTCCACTCCCCCGGCAATTATGGACAACCTGTTTGTCTTTAAGACCACTGTGCGTGATTCCATGGAGTTTCTTCCCGAACCATTACATCGGGCCATGGAGTTTATTGAGGTGCTGGTGGTTCTCCTGGTGTCTACCCAGGGTTATCGGATCACGGAATTCGACCGTGGTTCGGAATCGTTCACTGTTTGGGTCGAGACCGATGCGTACCCACGCACGATGTTGAAGCTCTCCGTGACCCAAGCTGAAGAAGCCAGTCTCGCGTAGTAAAGGAAACCCGATGTCTAAAGTTGTTGCTTTTCCCACGCCTGTACCGGATACCCGCACACCGGAACTGATTGCCTTGGAACATGCCCTCAAGCATCACGAGGACCTGATCCGCCTGGTGGGGCGTCTGGAGCAGGAGTACCTGCCCGATAGCGATGGCTTCTGTATGCACTTTATGGGAGACCCCATCCCCTTGGTAACCCTGGGTAACGGCGTGGTCTTGGACGTCACCCAAGAACCCAGCGACAAACCGGTGTTGGACTTGGCACAGGTGGATCGCAAGTTGCTGGAGTTTACACTACGTTGCCCAGCAGAACGGCGAGCGCTGGTGATGTTCATGCGCCAAGCGTTACCGGAGTTGATCGATCAGGGCTACCAAGTCCGCGATTACACCTACTGCCCGGAAGCCGCTTGGACGGTTCTGACTATCGACCAAGTTCAGCTGCACGTCACGTTGTGGTAACACCCCCGATAGAGCGCCCCCGCTCTGGGGGCGTTTATGCTGTTACAGATTTAACCCAAAAATAGATACATACCACCCTCGTGAATAGGAACCATAATCCTATCACAACCCTTTAAAACTCTCGTAAAAGGATTCAAAGCAATGACTACTTCTAACCTGTCTCTGCGTGCTTACAACACTGTTCTCGAAACCCTGCGTGCCACCGGGGGTAGCGTGATCGATGAACACACTAAACGTTTCATCGAACTCAAGACGGTCGGTAAATACGAAGTGCGTGGTAAGACCTACGCCGTGGGTCTGTTGGAAAATGCACAGTTCTCCACCAACCTGTTAATCGCCAAAGACGGTCAGGTGTACCTGTCAACAATGGCGATTGGGGCGAACGTGGATGCTCGCGGTGTCTCCCTACAGAAGGCGTGTGAGCTTTATAGCGACTACGATAAGGGTCAACTGAGCTGCGTTGAGTTGTTCCCTAAGAAGGTTGAGGTTGATACCGAGGAGTTCGATCGTGTGGTTGCGCGCCTACGTGATCTTCATGGCTTCTACGTTGATGGTCACGACGGTCGGATCAAGCAACTGGAATGGGTGGGTAAGTTCGTGCGCGGCAATAAAGCAATCGCCGTTTCCGTTCATGAAAACACCTACTTCAGTTTGAACGAACTTTTCCTTGCGGACAACGGTAACGTGACGCTCTCTACAAGCTCTACAGGTGGGGTTGCAGAAACCAAGGGCGTTAGCGTGGAAGAAGGTTGTGCAGCCTACGAAGACATCTTTGGCAATACTCTCAGCGCAGTTCGCCTGTTTGAAGAAGAGGAGCTGGTATAATGACCACCATTACCTTAACCCAAGCCCAGGCCCGTGAAGCCTTCCTCCACACCCTGTGTGATGAGTTGGGGATCACCAACCGCGAGGTCTTGAAGAAAGATGTATGTCATTTTTTCAAGACTTCAGGTATGCCATGGGAAAAGCGCATTGATTGGAACCGGCGCAATGTCCAGACAGTGGGTGATGCACTGTACCACGCCCACACGCGTCATCTAGGCACCACCACGCTGTTGAATGATCCTAGCCTGATCACGGCTTGGGTAAACTTTATCAACGAACTCAAGGCCGCCTAGCGCCTTCTCAAAGGACAGATGCGTAAACCTTCCAAAAGCCGTAGATTCGTGATACCGGTGGACGTGGCCATTGTGGCGATCTTCGTGATCGCCTTGGGCCTTACGGTCTATCTAGCCCCACGAGTCGAACGTTGGTCGGCGCAAACCGTGGAGCGTAGTGTGGCTCGCCACACCGCTTCGCTGGTGAGCTATCCCGACCGGACCCTATCAAGAGGGGAAGGGGATTGGCCCGAGGTAGTTGCTCGGGCCTTCTTTTTTAACTCTTGCCTGACCACCTGTATACGTTAAGGAGTGTGTAATGAAATCACTGACCAAATTTGCGCTAATGACGGGATATTTCCTGTTGCTGGGAATCGTGGGTCAAGCCTTTGCCCAACCCATGGTGGTGGGTACGCCCAGCTTTATCGATCCGCAGAATCCGGAGTTCTACGTGTGTCAACGCGTGAACATGTATTACGACTGTACACCGGAGGCGTACGAACTCGGGGACTTCATTCCGGTGACGTTTCGCATGGAGGACGGGTCGGAGCAAAAAGTCCGGGTACCCGCCGTAGTTAAGGTCACTTGTTTGAACGGCCTGTGTCTGGATGAGGGGGATAACTACCATGGGGAAATCGACTACCTCGAAGAAACACCCATGCATATCCCGCAGGGCTACTACGTCTATCAACCCAACCGTCAGGTCAAACCCTCGGTATGGCGCTGGGGCCATGGACCGCTGGGTGGTCAGTTCCCGGCCTTGCAGACCGTAGATCCCATTGAACACAAAAGCCTGGGGGATCTGTGGTGCAGTCTGCAAGAAGACGTCTGCGCCTACCAAGGCGAAGAGTACACACGGGCACAGTTGCCTGAGGTGGCACCCTTTGCCGATGTCAACAGCGAATCGGGTGACGACTTCATGTGTCAGTTCGAAAGCTGCTATAACGACGACGGCGAGTTCATTGGCTTGAACCCGTTCTACGTCGACTACCAACACTAAACTCAAGGAAACCTTCCCATGTCCTACAGTGATGAAATCACCCACCAGTCTATGATCAACCCCGAGCGCATGGAACTGATCCACGCGCTGTCGTTCGACAACGCCGAACACGCTCCCCTGGGACGCTTTTTGATCCGTCCGTTGCAAGAAGCGGATTTATCCAGGGTGAAGGATTCCATGAAAGCTCCCACGTATGAGTTCATCGTGCGTAGCATCGAAACCGGATTCCTCTACGGGTTCATTCTGGACATTAACCTAATCGGTAACGGTCCGGTATACCACCTGGTGGGTAAACAAGCTTTCCTGGATGAGGTCTGGACCACTCTTAACCTGCTGTGTGAAGAACACCATGTGGCCATGGTGGATCTGACCATCGCGGGCACCAACCTGTTGGGACACGACAGTCGGATCAATGGGTTCGAATACCAAGACGATCAAGAAGAAATCATCAACCATCCGTTCCCCTTCTTTGCGATAGAAGGTGGTCTGACTCGCTCGTGTTGGGTGGCGGTGGTTCATGGCTTGGGTCATGTGTATTACCCACAAGCCCTACCGAAAGATCAACAAACCCCCGTCGACGAACTCGACGACTAACCAAAAACACGCAGTCGTTTTAGCATGGTATGGACCGCTTTGGTCCATACCCCTTCCTTCCTTATTTTTTCTTTTTTTGTTTCTGTAGGAAATTACAAATGACGACTGTATGCGTAGCGGATGACAAGTTACTAGAGATCACGGGTAAAAGCATACCCGTATGCCCGAAAGTCGAGCTTCACCAACTCAATCGAGTCACCCCGGATATCGATCCGGCGGTGGTGGGATGCTATGGCTATCGTGACGGTAAACGCCATTCTTATCGTGACCAATATTTTTATTTGACCATCGATGGCGTGATCCAGGCTGATCGGACGTTCAAAGAAATCGATATGGTCGTGGGTCTTGGCGAGCGTTTGGAGAAAACCTTTGTCGAGTTGGGTGTGCAGGTCATTGACGTGCGTCTGCCCAAGTCCCATGGCTTTAGTGGTGTGAAATATGGCTTCCGTCGGACCAAGGAACTCTTTCCTAAAGCCGGCCTGCCGGGTTTACGAGGCGGCAAGAAACCAACAGCATAAAACGGGGAGGGCTTATGGCCCTCCCCTTATGCCGTTAACGCGCTTTGACTTGGAAAACCGCCAACTCGGTGACCATGTTGATGACATGTTCCGGACACTGGTGTTCTAGTGCCAGGAGTCGATCCTTGACATATTGACGCTTTGCTGCACTGCTGCCTCTGAACCGACTAGCCTTTAATACGATTTGATGAACTTCATCGACACTCACGCGACGTAACACCGTGCGCAGGATAAAGTCGATGGCTGCATTGATCAAAACCATTTTCACATCACACCTCTGGAAAGATACCTGGTAAAAAACGTATCCCTCCAGTCACCTGCCTTGCTTTATTTGCTCATGGACTCGGGTCCGAGCTTATAACTGAACACTGCCACTTCGGTTAACAAATTCACGGTGGACGGCGATAACCCATGGCCGATGTTGTGGATGTGGTTACGGACATAGATCCGTTTGGCTTCCCCGGTACGATAAATCATATCCGCTTTGGCCACCATATCGTGCAACTCGGCAACTCCGACCACACGCAACAGAAAACGTACAAGTAGACGAATGGCCATCTGTACCAGAAACGCTTTCATAATCCACCTCCTGTGTTTGTTGTTCACATCATAGGCGGCATAAAGGCCCCAAACGGGGCCTCTCGCAAGCGTTGTCAGGTTAGCTCATGGTAGACAGCCAGAATGGCACGCGCGTCTTCTAGGGCGTTGTGTGGGATCTTAGAGCCACGTGAGTGTAGACGTTCATCCACCCGACAGTTGAAGCTGAAGTCCATAGAGACCCCTGGTCCCAGCAACATGGCTTCCATCAGGTACTTGATGTCATCGGGGTAGTCGGCAATAAACCACAGATCCTCTGCAAACGGTGTGAGGAACTCTTGCAGACGGGCCTGGAAGGCCTCGTAGGGAATGGCATATTGGCCCACGATTGGACGGACGTTGTCCTTGACCCAACCATCCCAGGGTTGTTTCATTTCCACGACTTCGTAGAACTCGTGTTGACCGCATACCGACACCAGGGCAAGGGAGATCAGATCCCCGCCCATACCGTTGAATTCACAGTCGATGACAAAGGTACTCATGTTAGGTTTCCATGTGTTGGGTTAGGGGCGGGTTGCCCCGCCATTTTTTTTTTTCATTCCCACCAGGGGTTTTCACCACCCTCTGCCATTGAGGTACCGCCGGGGGCTCTCATCGAGGTATCCGGACCATGGAGATCATCCTTGATGCCACCCACGGTGTTGAACGGCAGGACGGTATAAAGATCCTTCTCAGGTGTGATGCTGACTTTACGGTGTTTGCCACGCTGACAGGCCAGGAATGATTCGCCGTTGCGCTTCTCGATGTGGATGGTGATCTCCAGATCGACTTCCTGGTCAATCACACGACAGCTATCGTAGTAACCTTTGTTGGCTACCTCTTGGACGAAGTTGTCGATGTTCTGACGCACCATCATCTTGGCTTCGGATGAGAGCTGATGCGGGGTGATGGTGGTGATGCCTCGGGGAGCCCCGAAATTACGCACCCGACGGAATAGATCCCGAACTTCGAAACCTGACGGTCCCTGGGAACAACCGCGTTTGTTGAACATGTTGAGGTAGTCGATAACCACCGCATGAACTTCGTAACCCTGAGACTCGTAACCTGAGATCAGGTCGATGTACTCGAAGATCGTGAAGTTCGACGGGTCCACGCGCCGCATGGCGATCTTGTAGCCAGACTCTTCCAGACGTTGTTTAACGTAAGCCGAGGCTTCACCCGGATCGACCTGGGTAACGTCGCAGAGCTCACCGGTTTCGTTTTCCTTGAGGTTGACATACAGCCACAGCAGGTTCGAAGCCAGTTCGTTCTCAGCCGAGATATGGACCAACAACGGCTTCTTGTTGGGGTCACGCATGTAGGGCGTGTTATAGAGCGCTAGCTGCTTGAACAGGTTGAGTGTGAAACCGGTTTTGAAGTTGTGCTGCAATGCCCCAACCAACACCATCTCCCCACGACGGAATCCCCCGTGGTCGCCGAGCATACGGTTAATCGCCTGATACCCGGTCTTGAGGATGCCTTCGGTTGCCGTTTCCTCTTTGGCCCGCATGAGCAGTTCTTTGATGCCTTCAGGGTCATCAAAGTCCACGGAATCGACCACCCCCGCCACCTGGTCTTTACCGTCGCTACGGGCATAGGGTTCAAGGTGTCCGGTGAGTTCTTGGACAAAGGCCCGGTAATCCTTGACGTCCTTACGGAACATCAACTGGTTGAAGGCGTTTTTGACCAGGTTTTCAATCCGACCTTTGTTCAGATAGTCGTTGAGATCACGGCGATACGTCACGGCCTCTTTCTGGATCGCGTCTTTATCCTCCAGATCACTCAGGCCAGTTTCAACTGCCTGATAGAGGTAGGTATCGTCCTTGACGTTCACGCGTATTCTTTGAAGAAGCGGTGTTTTGTCGTATTCTGCGTTTGCTGGGTTTTCTGCCATCCATTTGGCGGTACCCCGTAGACCGACCAGGACCTCGCGTCCGGAATCCACGTCCATGGTGTTGTCCGGCAGCTTGATGGCGTTGATGACCTCTTTGCAGAGTTCGGCGGAGTTGGTTTGTCCCCCGAGTTGCGACTCACGATATAGCAGGGTGATGCACTTGACCAGTAGTAACCTGGGGTCCATGGCGAAATTCCTAACGTAATTGGTTTTAATCTTGAAAAGAAGGGAGAGCGGAAAGAATGAACTTGATCCTCTTGCCCCGTTGGGTGGAGTCAGCACTCCGCGCTCGGGGAGCGTCGTTACCTCTGGCTCTGACAGATCTCGACGCGTTGTCAACTATACTATCGCCGGACGACGTAGCTTTTTACGTCTTCATCAACCGCGAACGTGAGCGGTTCATTGGTCCGGCAATTAGTCATACCTTTATGAACCCGTTCACCGTCATACGCCCGACTGTATATTGTGGCGACGATGCATCCCATGGTAATTGGGAGCGTTGTTATGAACAGTATCAGTTTGGTAATGTCCCTGACACCCAGACCGTGTGGTTTGGCGAAGTGATGGGATTTGATGCACATGAATATGAGGTTAACGCACAACCGACGCTGCAAGCGGATATCCTTTCCTATGACACTGTTGTGATTCGTCCGGTTCAACGGAAGCACGGTGCAGTATCTGTGAAAGATAATATGCAAGCATTACACACGCGTCTGTTGTCATTGTTGTACACGCAAACAAGCTTTGAGACGCTCGCGTCCAAGGAATTGTTCTCTACTTGGATACGGGGAATGCGTAATTCCGCGTAAGCCAGTGGTACATGGTATGGCCAATAAACTTTCACCATGCTATGTGGTGTGTGACTCAGCCATCCCCACTATGTTTTTGACCCGAATCAAAAAAGGACTGTAAAATGTCACTGTTGAATATTACTGGCAAGGCGGGTACGCCGATGCAGGAACTCGTTGCCAACCTGCGCGCTACCATCAGCGAGCTCGGCACCGAATTCGCGAGTCGTGATCACACCCGTCAGGTGATCAGCATGGAAGGTCTGCAAGACGCAGAAATGGCCCTGCTGAACCAGCACGCCACTGGCCTCGCTGACACCCTGAAGTCTTCCTTCCAGGCTATCGAGGAAGGTGCTCACCTGGGCATGGAAAACCTGTCTTCTGTACAGATCGAAGCTGGCACCATGGTTGCGCTTGCCGCTGGCAACCCCATTGCCTATGCCGAAGCAGCCCTGAAGCGTCATGCCTCTTCTGCCAACGGCGTTAACCTGATCGACGCCGAGATCTCTGGTGTTGCTGGTCGTCTTGACTACCGCACCGAAGCGTCTCTGGAAGCGTTCGACGAGAAAGCCCTGAACGAGATGATTCCGTACTCCATCGCGTTCAACGTCCAAGCTTCTCGCCAGGACGAGTTCTCCGAAACGTTCTACCCGACTACCGTCGTCTCTCCGGAGCACGGTGGCATCGACATGACCATCAACCGGACGCTGGTATTCAACCAGGTTCACCACAACACTTCCGGTAAGGTCACCGACTTCCAGCGTAAGCCGCTGGTCGAAGCAGCCGTTGACGCCAGCATCCTGGCCGACGAGTCTACTTCTCTGGTTCCGCACCTGCACGCTGACAACAGCAACGCTGACCTGTTCGTCGCACCGACTCTGGTCGCTCCGAGCGTGCGTAAAGTCGGCGGCGTCGACGTTCCGACTGCTCCGCTGAAGATGGGTCAGAGCCTGGACCTGCTGGGCGTGTCTCAGCACCCGCAGCTGCTGGGCGCCGGTATCATCGACCACACTGACGCGATCGACTCTCGCATCAGCCTGAGCCAGCTGTACCTCCAGAACGGTACCGAAGCTGTTGCTATCGCGTTCCCGACTGCGCGTCTGCCCCGTTCCGGTTTCATCAAGACCGCCGAAGGCAACCATCGCGAAATGGGTCTTCAGTTCTCTACCAGCTCTCTGGTTCTGAACGCTGACACCAAGGCCGTGGACGGTTCTGCACCGACTTCACTCCAGGCTATCCGCGACGGTAAGTACACCGTGCGTCTGACCATCAACGTCGACGGCCGTATGAACGTCGAAACTGGTGAGACTCTGGTCTACTCTGGTCCGATCACTGTCGCTGCGATCTTCGATGCCTCTGGCAACGAAATCTCCAAGGCATCTGGCGCTGGCAAGTCCATCGCTGACGGCCTGGCCGGTCTGAAGGCCGTGGGTTACGAGCTGATCGCTGCCCGCACCAACAGCAACCGTCGTACTCGTGGTCTGCTGCTGACCACTGACATGGTCGCTGAGCGTTTCGCAATCCCGCTGGCTGCGCCGATCTCTGCGCCGAGCCCGATGGGTTCTAACCGCGACACGCGTGACCTCGACAGCCTGATCGCTGCTGCGCGTATCCGTAACAGCAACAACGCCGTCACCACTCTGCTGAACTACGCCGAGTCTCTGCGCGCTTACGTTGCCAACCACGGTGTCAACTCCACTCGCGGTGGTGTGCCGGAAATCGAAGGTCTGGGTCGTTTCGTCGTCCGTCCGTTCTTCGAGGAAGTCAACCTCGACGTGGCTGCTGAGATCAACTCACTGTCCTCTAAGGACCGTGCAGAAGACATCTCTGCGCTGCTGATCAACGCGATCCGCGACGTCAGCTACCGCATGTACCGTGACTCCAGCTACCAGATCGCTCTGGACTCCGCTTCTGTGGGTTCCAAGGACGCGACTCTGATCGTTGGTACTGACGCGGTCATCCAGCGTCACCTGATGCTGGTCGGTGACACTCGTACCTTCGGCAGCGGCTTCAAGAACCACAAGGTCGTTACCTCTTGGGACAGCCGTATCGCTGGCAAGATCATCCTGACCTTCGGTCGTGAAGGCGCCACTGGCGCAGCCGACGCTCTGAGCTTCGGTACTCACGCCTGGATTCCGGAACTCGCCACTTCCATGCAGGTTACTCGCGATGGCGCGATGTACACCGAAGCCATGGTTCAGCCGCGTACTCGTCACATCAACAACCTGCCGGTCATGGCGATCATCAACGTGACTGGTCTGGAAGACGTTCTGGCACACTCTGTGGCTATCGCTACCAAGGATACCACTGAGCAGACCACGTCTGAGCCGTCTACTACTGACGGTTCTACTACCACTACTACCACCACTGCCTAACAGTGACTGGTGGGGTAAAAGAGTCCTAATAGTGGGGCACTGGGGAGAGGGGAGGCCTTCGGGCTTCCCCTCTCTTTTTATGCCGGCATAGCAGGAGGGTCACAGCCCTCCTTTATATACGTAGACTCAAAAATCTTACAAACATATACTACTACCATGGACGAGTAAGCCCGTCTATAGTAGAGGACTTTCCATAATGCAATTTTTTGACCGCGCGAAGACCCCTTCGTACGACATTAATGATGTTAGATCCACACCGGTCGAACCCGGCGTCCCCCAATCTAGCTCGTATGAAGTCACTCGCCAATTTATCAATGGATTGTCTGAACCCGTCACCGTGGTAGATCGCTCAGGGATGGCGGTCACAATCCCTTGCAGTTACCAGCCGCGTAACCGCGAATTCATTGTGCGAGTCACTGTACGACTCAGTCGAGAGGTAAAAGTTAACGTCCAACAGGTATTGAATGGAGCGTCCACCGAAAGTCAAGTTCTCGCCGAGGTCTTCAACCAAGGCACCATGTTGTTTCAAAATGGTTGGCAGGTCTTTCGGCTAGATTACCACGTTACACCGGAATCCATCCGCGAACATGGCGGAAATTTGTACCTCACCAATCTCGACCTCGTAGTCTCTGTCCTTAACCCGGACCGACCAGATCTTTTGCCGCAACACCCGTTTTCGGATTTAGGGGTCCGTAACGGCATGGTGGAAAACGATTCGGCAGTCAACAATGTAGGTACCTTTGGTTACTCCCTGCGTGTAGTCGATAGCGCAGGAGCGTATGGTGAGCGCTTTGTCAACATCAACAACCAAATCTACAAGGTGCCTGTATTGCAACAAAGCGGGGTACCCGATGGCGTGTATCTGGTCACCAGTGGACCGGTACAGAGTTCCAGTGGGTATTCACCTCCCGTGTCACGACGCTACAGCTTCGAAGAGGCCGATCAAGAACTGGGGCTCTATCGTAGCATCGACGAAGCCCGTACCTTGGGTGACGCCTTTGCTGCGAAAGAACGGGAGCTGCAAGAGTACAAACTTTCTGTGAAACAAATGGAGGAGCGACTCAAGCACGAACGACTGGAACGCGAGGCGGAGTTCGATCGCCGCAAGCGTGAACTTGATGCTGAACGCATGGAGGATGAAGCACGTATCAAACGGGAAAACCAACGCTTGGATACCCGCCAAGCCTCGTTGAAGGAGGAACTTGCTGAACTCGAACATCGTCGCTCACTCAAGGCGATGGAAAGGAAGGAGGCGTACGAGACCCGTACCCACGAACGTAAAGACACATCGGAGGTGATAAAATTCCTGCCCATGGTGGTCACCGGTGTAATGGCCCTATTTGTGGCGTTCCAAAAAGCCCCTAAAAAGTTGTTCTAACCTAGTACCGCGTTACCGAGGTGTCCGATGGACGGCAAACTCTTTGCACTCATTGGGGAGCAGACTCCCCAGATCAATCCCATCATCGCCAATGGCCTCGCCATGGAGGCCATGAAAGGCGTCGAGCTGTACATCGACAAGATCATTCGTTCCGCAGCGCCAGGCTTCCCGGAAGGTCTGGAGTACGGTTGGCCGAGTAAAGGAATCGGCTATGAGCGTTGCACTCCGCATGAAGAATACAACCGAGCGGTCATGAAACGTCCCTCCAACCGGTCTCAGTACGAACTGGCCCGGTCGGATCTGTACATGATCAAACTCTACTTCACGTTCAAGGGTAAGGAGCTTGAACCTCGCTACATCTATCTGCCATACGTGCGTGACGGGGGCCTGATCCAGCTGCGTGGCTCAACCTACGCGATCTCTCCGGTGTTGGCTGACCGGGCGATCAGTCTGGGTCTGGATAACATGTTCGTGGCCCTGCCGCGGGCCAAGCTGACGTTTGAGCGCAAGCCACACCACTTCATCGCTGACGATGACCGCCACACAGTCAACGTGGTTCACTCCCAGGTCCACCATGATCGGCGTAACTCCAAGCGTCGTGAAGGTCGGGCGTTGGTGAGCGGTAACACCACCATGGTTCATTACCTGTTGTGTAAGTACGGTCTCAAGGAAATGTTCCGCCGCTTTGCAGATGCTGAAGTCGTGGTGGGTACCAATGCCGAAATCGATGAAGGGGCGTTCCCACCCGAGGAATGGACCATCTGTCGATCGATCGATCGTAAGCCACGCACAGTACGTACCAAGTATTACGTGACCCCGAACATCCGCATCGCCATTCGCAATGACGACTTCGGATTGGTGGCGCGTGATCTCATGGGTGGGGTGTTCTACGTGGTGGACCATTTCCCACAGCGTGTCCAACCTGAACACGTCGACCATCTGCTGATGTGGCGACGGCTACTGGGTCTGTTGATTTGGGGTGGTGCCAGTTCTGGTGAGGGGAAACTCATCGAGGATGTCAATGCACATTTTAACTCACTCGACGAATATATCGATGAGGAAGCGCGTGACATGCTCAAAGAAGATGGGGTTCCTTGCGATGACGTCTACGAGTTGTTCTTCCACGCCATCAAGGTGTTGTCCGTGCTTGAAGTCCAGCCGCTTGAGAAGGTGGCAAGCATGTACGACAAGTACCTGATGATTCTACGGTACACGCTGTTCGATGTGACTTCAGCGATCTTCAACTTCATGTACCAGCTGAAGAAGAACACCCGCAATGAAATTACGGAGAAAGACATTACCGACACCATGCGCCGGATCCTGACGCCGGAGCTGATCATGAAACTCAACCATAACCACGGTGAAGTAAACTCTGTCTCTAGTCCCGGAGACAACAAATACTTCAAGATCACCTCGGTCATGGTTCAACAGACCAGCTCTACCGGTAAAGGTAAGAACCGGTCGAAGTCCAACACCGCCGACCCAACGAAGTTCCTCCACTCCAGTATCTCGGAAGTGGGTAGTCACGCTGTATTGCCAAAGAGTGCCCCTGACGGTCGTGGACGGGTGAATCCCTTCCTCCACGTCTCTCCGAATTTCAAGGTCGAACCCAATGAGGCCTATCGGGAAGTGTTGGGCAATCTGCAAAGAGACATCGATCGCTAATCTCCTGTGCTAAGTGGAGATACCCATGAATTACCAACTGCCTGTCAGCGCGGATCAGGTGGACAAGTCCACCTACCAAACCTGGGGACTGCCTGAACAACCAGTGTCAGTGCCTAACATTCAAATCGGTCCAGCGCTACAACCCTGGTTCCACCTGTTGGTGGGAACCATGCGTCTGGAACTGCAAAACACCGCCGATAAAGGACCCGCGCGGAGATTTCTCTACAACTACCTTTCCCGTAACAACTTCGAAAACGATGAGTTCTACCACGTGATCGTGGGCTTGGCCGATTTGGTTGAGTACGAACTCGCCATCCACCCCGAACGCCGTAACGACGTCCGTGGAGCCATTCAACTCGCCGCAAAAGACTTGGCTACCATGTTCGCCTCCCACTACGCTAAGCAGTTTGGGGGTGTGTGGAAACGTCTTTCATCCGATGAGAAGAACGCGGCCGAAATGTGGTGTTCACAGTTCGAAAGCGCGAAGCAGCAAATTCAAGGATTCCAAATGCAGCAGCAAGGTCAGTGGTACGGACAACCCCAACCCGGTTACCAGCAACCACATCCCCAGCAGGGTTATCAACAACCCATGCCACCGCAGGGCTATCAGCAACCGATGCCGCCGCAGGGTTACGCACAAGTACCGCCCCAGCAGATGCCACCGCAACAGATGCCACCCCAGCAGGCGGGGTATCAGAACCCACACATGCCACAGCAGTATCCTCAACAGCAACCGCCCCAAGCTGGAT
>AZIE01000910.1_pt1 | contig 141512 bp, 143 predicted proteins | sample 359081 | NCBI WGS metagenome assembly AZIE01 (sample SAMN02429713, study PRJNA222661) | marine sediment metagenome | biome: Sediment sample; isolation source: sample MGS-MCh from oil contaminated site at the lagoon of Mar Chica... | place: Morocco: Mar Chica | collected 2012-07-20 | depth 32 m m | reverse complement strand
ACCAGTCCCCGCCACAGCAGGGCTACCAGCAGCCCATGCCACAGGCGAACACCGGACCCATGCAAAGCGGTTGGGGTGGTCCGGTTCAACCCCAACCTCAGGGCGTGAACCCCAACATGGGCATGGGGAGTCGGATGTACAACAACCCCATGTTCCAAGGTAATCAGCAAGCGGTACAGACGTTGCCGTCTCAAAAGCAGTTCCGCAGTGCCTTGAGCAGTGCCAAGCGTCAACAGCAGCCGGTGGAGGAACCCGCACCGCCCAAAGGCTACAATGTGGAAAGCTTCGGTCCTGACGGCTATCAGGATTTCCGCACCGATGCCCAGCGTCAGGCCGATGCCCAGAAAGGCACCTGGTTCCATCAAGGTCAGGTCGCCGAAGATCTCAATCAACCCCAGGGAGAGCCCGTCGCTCCACAACCTCAGCAGTCCCATCCGGCCACCCAGCAGTTCCGTAGTCGGATGCAATCCACCAATACCGTTCAGCCTGCCCCGCAGCCGGCACAGCCGGTAATGCAGCCTGAGCCTGAGCCCCAGCCACAGCCGGTAGAGGAAAGTGTCCAGTACACGGATCCGGAACGTCCGTTCGATCAGTTCCAGTGTAATGGAGCGGTGTTCCGTCCGGCGTTTAAGAGTGGTTGGAAAAAGACGTTCAATCTGGAAGATCCCTACCGCGTGGCGTACAACGCCAACAAGGAAATGTTGTTCCATGCCTTGTTGCCTAACGGCACTGTGGTTGAGATTCTACAACCCATGGAGCCTAGAATGGAATACCTCAGAAACGAGCTGAGCGATAAGCTCAAAAAGCAAAAGACCAAGCTCGAAGAAGAAAACGGGCCGACAATCGTTCCGCATTGGGAGTTGGTGGAAACCATCGACGAAGACCTCCCCGAGGAAACCAGCGAGGAACATGAAGTCGACATCAAGGCGGGTAAGAAGCCCTTGATCCTGCCGGAGGTACTCCAGGCCCATAGCTACGAACAAGCTAAGGTCCTGCACGAGATCCGCCTGATGGATCGTGGGGTCACCGACCGCCGGGACGAAACCACCAAGGAGTATTACTACCAGCAGCTCACCCCGATGAAACTCCACGGAGAACACATCGAGGACGCGCGTCAGATGCTGGTGAGTCTGCATGAGTGTCAGGACGTCAACCAGCTGATCGCCCGTCTGGTAGAGCTGCACAAGACTCTGGACAGTGATCTGTGGAATCTGGTGGAGTCGCGTCTGACCGAGCGGGTCAACGAACTGATCAAGTACAACCTTCAGATCGATGAGCTGTGGATTCAATCCCTGGTGGAAGACTGGGACGAACTCCATCAGGTGTTGGTCGATGACTACAGTGAAGGTACGGGTGAGGAACTCTTCCAAGCCCTGTCCAAAGCTGCCGACAAGGAACTGACCAAGGGCGTGTGTAATGTCCTGATCGGTGAGTCCTTCGAAGAGTACGTCAAGGCCCTGCCGAAGTCGGAAGCTCTGGGGGATAACTTGGCGGAGTCGTTGGTGGTGCTGGCAGAACACGTTAGCGTCACCCACGTACCTTGGAACATCGAGGATTCTTCTCTGGTCCTGGATGATGATGGTTCAGCGGTTCGTGAATCGCAGTTCCCGGAACTCTACAAGGCCGTACGTGGTGTGTTCCAACGCACCAACAGCTCTGCGATGGTCTTCCGCCATCGTTACATCGAGACCCGCAACGGCTCGCTTTACGAGCTGAGTACGGGCTACCTCGGCAAAGACTTCTACCTGATCCGCCAGGTGAAGTAACCCACTAACGAAAATAACGGGAGGGCTTCGGCCCTCCCTTTTATGCTCAAGGAAACCTCTCATGTTGAATGTTCCTACTCAGAATATCTTCCAGCTACTCTTCCAGTTACAAACAGTCCATTTCACCCACACGATCAACGCGACCTCGACAACACGTATGCAGGTTGCGGGACTTGTAGAGTTTGTTAACCAAATCTCGGAACACCCCACCGGCTTCAATGTCAGCATTAAAGGAGTGGAACTGACTTTCAATCACCAACTTGCCAGCATCTATGCAAGTGGGGAAAAGGCTACGGGAGAACTCACCAGCAAACGCGAGATGGTGGGGATTAACCTTTCCAACGCTAACGACTACGCCAATGCGTTGGCAACAGTGATCGTGGAATATCTCACAGCACACTGTCGAGTAACAACGGGTGAGTTGTATCGAGTGGCAACCTTGATTGACCTAGCGTTAACTCACGACACAGAGTTCCTGTTTGGGACCGCAGCCCATAACTCCGTCATACTCAGAACCATGGTACCAATTCATGAGTGGGCGACGTATAGTGAGGAGTTCCGTCAACAATTCACCACCTACGACCACATCCAACCTGGCTACGTTGTAGTCGTCAATGATTATCAACCCCTGTGAAATTAAGGAGGTCAACTAACATGTCCCAGTCCCTGTTCACCGCCGAAGCCTTCATGAATTACATCAACCTGTTCGTGCAGGTGTACCGAGGGTTCTTCGATAAACAAAACCTGGATCACACCCAAGCAGTGGAACGGGTGGTGCGTCTGGTTAATACCCACGCCCCACTCACCCCGGATCGTCATGGTCTGCTATGGATGAACATCGTTTTCCATGGCCAGAAGCTTACCCTAGTCACCTCCGGAGGGAAGACCGTGGCTTTCCAAGGACAGGGTGACATCCCCACCCCTTTGGAGAAAGAGAAGTATAGCGACACTCTCTCGATGGGATTTCAATCAGTGATTCGGGATCTCTACCCCGAGGCTGAGCAGGTACTTGCCCCTGAGTTTCGCGACCGCATCAATGAGTTGGTTCGCTTTGGACTCCTGACGTATCGTGAAGTCTCGCTGTCGATCAACCCCCAACTAGGGGTATCCGTGACGACCAGTGCTACCCAGGATGAGATTAACAAACTCGTCCAGTTGCGTGAGTTCGAATACGACATCCTCCACCCTGTCAAAGACCGCGAAGGTCGCATGGTAGTAGGTCAGCTGTATCACTTTTAAATGATTTGTAGCATGGCGTGGGGTGAGGTCATCCACTCCACGTTTTTGTTACTCACAGGTAAAACAGAATGAAACTCACAGATCAGAACGTTCCCCTTGCTCTCGAAAAGATTCAAACGGCACACCACGATGCCTACTTTGGCCAATCGCCCAAGGCCAACTTACGTTTAGCTAGCTTTACTGGGGACGATTTCAACCCCACCTTTGTGGTAGCCGAATTACGTGTTGGAGTCATGATCCTGCGTCGGGCACTGAATGATTCCGACACCGGAGAACTGCCCACGTACATGACCATGGAAACCCGACAGGTCCTCGGTAAGTCTCAGCCACTTCAAGGGTTGCGTCTACGGGAATACTGCGCGGAAATGACCCAGGCGATTCTGGAAGCCCTGCGGTTATTCAACGACGGTTGCACCCGGTTCAGTATTGCCACATCACCGCGGGTGCATGACCCCCGCTGGCAAGAGTCCACCCTTCAAGAGGCACGTGAACTCATCGACACCATGCTGCGTACCACGCAGTCCGGGGATGGACATAACCTCACCATCCGGTTCTCGACCAAAGCGGGACTGAGCATGTCCTTTCACACCCCGAAAGAGCAAGCCGAACAGTACCGTCCCAAATACCAAGTCTTTGTTCCTCACCGCAGCCGGTCAGGTACCGCGGTGGTTAGCCTACGCATCAACGTGGAGTAATCATGTCTAATCGTGCCGAGCGTCGCAAACTCAAAAGCCTCAACCAGCGTCAACGCTTCAGCGGTCAAGACAAGGATCGCGTCCGTCGTCGCACCGAGCAACTCTTTCTTTACCGCTACCATGCCGACGGGGTCGAGGCCCCGTTGGAGACCCGCATGGGGTATCACGGGATCATCGATCGCCATACGCTGGAATTGATCCACGACATGGCCATTCGCCAACCCATGCACTGGCACTGCATCAGCATCACCTATTGTCGGGATGACTGGGGTCAGTTGTACCGCCTGTTCGGAGCGGCCCAATCCGGTCAACAGTTCGTGGCGGAATACGAGGGGATCATCCCCTTGATTCGTCGCGCATCTGAACGCGCCGAAGCCACTGCCAACACCAAACACATCTACGCCCGTGGGATGGTGATGGCACCCTGGTCCAAACGCTTCCCGAGTCTGATTCCGGTGCTGGAGCGCCAAAAGGAGTATCTGCACCTGTACGACTCGGACATTGCGGCCATTCAGGATATCGATTCTGTCTCGGCCCGTAAGGAAACCTTCAATACCCTCGAAGCCAAAGACATCGATCGGGAGATCGCCCGGCTTCTTTAAAAGGATTTAGCCATCATGACCCTTCAAACACAAATCGAGTGTCTGCCTTTCCAGCTGTACCCGTATGTGAGTGATCGGTTTAACCTCACCACGTCAGATTTGGTACTGTGTGTCAAAGGGGAGGCGTTACCTCCCCACATTGACCCAACTGCCCTGAGCGATCACCTGATGTTCCTACAAATGGTGGGGGATGTCGCCGCTGGGCTGGATCAACAATCGTTTTTCGGTAGCGAGACTATCCGAGCATCGTTGGGATGCGATGATCGCCATGGTCATGAATTGGTGGATTACTTGATCCGTCATGTAGACCCGCTGATGTTACGCATGGCTTTTCTCACTGCCCGAAGCAATCACGTTAAGGACCCTGACCATGTTTTCCCCGAAGTTCGAACAACTCACCCAAGCTCTGGACCGCTTGAAGCGCAGTGACATGACTGACGATCGCCAACGGGTGTTAACCGACCCCACGGTGTTTCGTTCATTGCCCAAAGGACACCAGGTCTTTGTCAATGACATCGTTCAACTGGCCCGCGATAATAACCTCGATGGACGGGGCAACGATGTGGAGTTCAAGCGGGATTTGGTAAAAGCGCTGGGCTATGAAATTACCATGGGCCCCTACAGTGGCTACTCCATTGACACACCTAAAGGACAGATTGTGTTTTGACGATACTCTATGAGTCGTAATCACAATCAACGAAAAGAGGGTTATTCCTGCCATCCCGGCAGGCCCTCTTTTTTTGTCCAAAGGAAAGGAGGGTTCTGTCATGAACCATCGCCTAGCCGATTTGTTCCGTGAGACCCTGTTTCAACAACCGTCTCTGGAAGCCACCACACCTGCCCTGGAAGAGCTTGAGTACATCTTCTATGTCAAGGTCGAGGACTTCACCCAACTCTCCGAGGCCAGCGCTGCTGAGCGTCAGGAGCAGTGGTCGGTGTTCCTGACCAATGACACAGGGGTGGAAGCCAATGTCCGTATACGCGCCACCAACAACGAGCGCTATACCCTGACCTCCAAGTTCTACCTCCCCAATGCCAAGGGGAAATGGGAGATCGAGCGCGAGGTCGAGCAAGAGCATTTCGAACTCATGCGTTCACTGGCCGAAGGCGGGATGATCAAAGAACGCTACCGTTTCCCGGTCGAAGGGCATGAGGATCTGGTGTGGGAAGTGGACGTCCACTATACCACCGGAGGCAAGCGTATTCCTTGGGTACGTATCGAACTGGAAGTGCCGGGCAAACTCGACACCATTCCCCCGCTACCCATCCAGGGTTCGGAAACAATCCTGCGTCAGCCCAAACACCAGACCGACCAGGAACAGGCTTTTGTCAAGGACCTGTACCAAAACCACTATGTCCAAAAGCCCGTGCGAGCGTCTCAGGAAGACGTCACCGGGGATGGCTTTGTAGCGGCCCCGGACGGTGAGAAAGTGGTCGATGAAGACACCGACCAGCAGGTGGTGTCGGATGATGTCAAACTCAATGGCAATGTTGGGGACACCCCTCAAGAGGAACCCAACGAAGGTGACGATGACATCAACACCGATCAGAAAGACGATCCTGAGGAGGCTGAGGAGTCGGAAGACGATGACGATGCCGACAACAAGGACGAGACCGAGGAAAGCGAAGAAGAGGAAGAGGCATAAAACTCGGGTGGCCTAAGGGCCACCCGTTATGCCGTTGAGAGGAATTGAAATAACCTAAAAATAGATACATACCACCCTCGTGAATACAGACGCATATGCGTTAACCCTTTCGTTGGAATAAGGAAATACCATGACTACTCTCACTGCAATCAACACCAACAATGCCACTGAGGTAACTGTTGCCATGGAAGGTCCGCACTACCTTTACCTGACCCGTACCCCCATGGCGCAGTTGGAGCACAACTACCTCGGTATCCTCAACGCCACTTGGGAAGCCAAGGTGGCAGCAGGCGAGGAAGCCCAGTTCATGGCCGCCTTTACGGACATGGCTGAAAACATCAACCGTGCCTTGGGTGACTTTGGCATTGCTCCGTTGTTTGACGTTATCTAAGCGATCCTAACGGCATAAGGGCCCCTTGCGGGGCCCCTGAACCTCCGGGTTCTTTTTTTTTTAGCTGGAGACAATCGCCTGAACTGTACGACTGCCTTCCGGCAATGGATAACGCCACAGTACCGACCAGTCCGCCGAGGCGTGGGCCACCAGATCGAAGACCAGTGTTTCGGTGTTGTATTCCACCACAAACACCGCCTCACCACGGGCTTCAATACCACTCAACACAATGGCTTCTTGGGTGTTGTCGACCAAGACCCCGTTGGTGTCAACCATGATGACCTTGGTGTGGTTGTAATGCAACGTGCCGTCATACTGGTTGTTGATGAAGTACGCCTGACCGTTGTTGTCCACGGCCATCTTGGCTTCGGTGGAGTTGTTCGCCCCGATGCCCGTACTCCACACTCGCGTACCGTCAGTGGGGTTGTACTTACGGATGTGATCCTGCGGTGTGCCGGTCTCATCATCAAAGGCCACGCCCACGTAGATGGTGTCGTCTGGTCCAAGGGCCAGGCCGATGGCATACGCGCTGGTACCTGTCGACGGTACTGCCCACACCTGGGTACCGGTAGCCGGATCCAGTTTGAAGAGGTAGTCGATCCCCGGTGCATTGACGGTGGACACAAAATAGATGAATCCATCGCTACCGACAGCCAGATTACCCCCGTTCTCCGCATAACTGTTGGCAGGGTTCTGGGGATAGGTAAAGCGCCACAACTCGTTGCCCGCGCTGTCGAACTTGACCACGTCAGGACTGCTCATCGCCGCCAGGTAGACGTTGTCTTCGGCGTCAGCCACAATGGACATCGGCCAGCCCATGCCAGAGGCAAAGGTGGAGATTGTCGCCCCGGTTGCCTTATCCAACACCCAGACGTTACTGCTGTCGTCATAGGCAAACACTTTGGTACTATTGGACGCTCCCCGATAGAAGCTGTCACCCGTACCGTTGTAGCTGTCCAGGTTCATCCAGCCGCTACTTTGGGTTTGGGTATTGACTGCTTCGATGATGCCCCAATCATCGAAGAGGTAGATCATGCCATCCCAGTTATCCGGAACGATCAGGTTTCCACTGCCGTCAAACTCGATGGGAACCCAACGCCCCATGAACCGAGCATAAAGCTTGCCGTCTTGCGGGGCCTCAGGAATCCCGCTGACCCAGGTACCGTTCTGACGCTGATACGGTGTGTCGTCTTGAGGAGCCTCCTCCACCCCGATCGACATGGTGCCGACCAAGGTCCAAGTTGACTCGGCGGTCTTTTCGTACCACTCGGTGGTGGTGGGATTGATGGCAAAGTCACCCACGTTGCCCAGGGTGGTCTCCGGCGCCCCTGTTACAGTGTGCCAGGTCGAACCGTTCAACGAGGCAATCCACTGATCTTCGGTACCGGTGTAGCTGGGGTTGGTGGATTTGTAGATGTCAAAGGCTGAACGACCCTGGGGACCGATCAATGACGTCAACCACTCCGACTGGGTGCCCGTGTATCCATCAGTCACCGCCACTTCGTACGCGCTGTCGCCTTGCGGTCCTTGAGGTCCCTGTAAGCCAAGTTCCCCTTGAGGTCCCTGGATACCCTGTTCACCCTGAGGGCCCTCGGGACCCATCGGTCCTACCGGACCTAACAACCCCGTGTCACCTTGTGGTCCCTGGGGTCCCACAGGACCCGCAGGACCTACCGGACCAGCCGGGCCGGGGGCACCAGGAATCCCCGGATCCCCTTTCTCTCCCTGTTGACCTTTCAGAGCACTGGTTTGTAAACGCAGCGTCTGCCAGACACCCGAGGCGTCTTTCTGAATGATCTCTATCCATTCCAAACCCGTGAAGTTCAGAGCCGGAGAGAGTGCTGAGATTTTCTTTGTATCATGCATAGGGCATCCTCCTCTACGATGCATAAGATCTTACTGGCTAACAGCATAAGGGGCCCACACGGGCCCCCTAAGCTTTGCGTTATTTTTTTGTTACTCCCGTGGCTTTTTTGGTGTCAAACCAGGTATCGTTTCGAAAGGTACTGTGGGGTCTAAATAAAGAATACGATCCGGTAAGCGATGGGTGTCTTTGTCAGGGTCTTCTGGGTCGGGAAACAACGATCCCGGCGCATAGCCGCGCAGGAGTTCGCCTTGCGTGGCATTGGCGAGTAGCTGGTTCTTTAGGACACGCACTTCTTCTCGACTGGTAAGTTGGTTGTAGCCTTCAAGCATACACGCAAGTACCGAGACTACGTAGGGCGTGGCGTAACTCGTACCATTGGCATGACGATAGTCCCCATGGTCTTCTACACGACGAGCAACCACCACTTGTTGACCAGGCGCTAGAATATCTACCGGTGATCCGAAACCGCTACCGTATCCATCAAAGGTGTAATACGGACGATCATGGATGTTAATCCCCCCACAGATGATGGCGTCCGGGTCCCCTTCAGCAGGGTAGTAATCCACGGCGTCCAGATCCGCCAAATGGTTACCAGCTGGAAAACAGCAGATAAGACCAATGTCGATACAGTCTGTGATGGCGGAGTTGATCGTCGACCCAAACCTACCCCACGAACAAAAGAGTATGCCCGGACGATTCAGGTCTCGGTGGCGTTCATAATACTCCATGATGGCCCCCATCGCTTTGATGAAGCCCGTGGTGGTGGCCCCACGTTCACCATTATGAAACTTGTAGGAGTACAGTTGGGCACCTCGGGCGATACCGAGTGTTTTACCCCCCACCACAGAGAGACACGCGGTCCCGTGGCCCGTGTCGTCCAAGGGAGCGTTGTAGTGCTCCTTTAGCAAGAACGGTTGTTGGGCACGTCCTTCAAATTCGGCGTGGTCTATATAGCACCCAGAGTCGATCATGAAAACGTCAACACCTTCACCGGTACGTCGACACTGAAAGGGGGCTTTTGCATCCGGGCCGTGGTTAGGGGGTTTCCATGGAGACTTTCGATTAATGATCCGAGACGGTGCCCAGCCACCGTAGCGTAGATGATGCATCTGTGGCTCACCGGTGGAGTCCTCGGGTTCAATCTCGTGTTCACCGTCTTCGATCGTGTTGATGCCCGGATAGTCCGCCAACGGAAACTGCGATGGAATCATGTCAGGGAAAATAAAAAACCGAGGCAACCCATCCACCCGTTCGGCCGTGAGTCCGTGTTGACTAACCAACGCTTCAAATTCTTTGCAATGATCCTTGGTTTTCAGTACCACTACGGTTTCACTCATGCGTCTACCCACTCCACTGCTTCGATGGCCATGTAACTGGTGGGGGAACGAAGTAATTTGTTCAACGTCAACCCAGACAATGATTGGTTGATGCGTAACTCAAACACGTCCCCAAACTCGACAGCGATCGGCGGACTGGACAGGGTATACACGTTTTTACCCCACCCGTCACCACCTTGTCGCACATTGCTGGCTGGGTTTCCGTGAAAGTTACGATCGTTCTTACGAAAATTAACAAAGGTACTGTGGGGCGAGTCCGCCCCCATTTCCAATTCGATGCCCGCATAAAGACGGACCTTGACCACCCCTTTGGGTATGGTCAGTGACGTGGGTAACTTGGGATTGAAAAACCCCCCACAATCATACTCAGCAGCGTCCCATTGCACGGTGTAGGGAAAAACGAGATCTGCCTGGTCACTATCCAATCGTAATGACGCACCACGAAAGGGCATGATACTACCTAATGTCATTGAAGATACCCCCGCTTTTAGTGGTCCTTGGTCCTGCATAGGATAAAACGCGGGCATAAGGGCCGGTTTCCCGGCCCCGCTGCTGTTTTAGTCGTCCTTCTTATCATCATCATCGGCGTCGTCATCGGAGTCGGTTTCTTCCTCTTCCTCTGACTCTTCCTCAGCGTTATCATCCGGCTCTTCTTCAGACTCAGCGTCTGGATCGTCGGTTTCTTCCTCAGCGTCGTCGCCACCGCCTTCGGCATCCGGATCATCGCCACCGAAGTCGTCGTCGTCGTCACCCCCCATACCGAAGTCATCGCCGTAACCACCGTCGTCGTCAGTGCTGCCCGTATCGTCGGTGTCCCCTTCTGCGTTTTCCCCGTACTTGGCTTCCCGCTTTTGACGGGCTTTACGTAGCTTGTCCATGAACTTGGCAATGCCCTTGCCAATCGCCTTGAGGTGGTTGCCATGGGTTTCGAGCAGATCCAGCATCGCCTGATCTTTCTCATCCACCGTGATCAGATCCACCAACTCTGGCAGGACGTTGTTGTTACGTAGCCATTCACGCTTGAAGTGTGCTTCGATGGCTGCCCGCACCCCACGCACGTCTTGGTCGACGTCGTCGAGTTCAGTCATCTCCATCATGTCTTCGGAGAAGTACGCATCGAGGGCCATGGTCAGCGCTTCGCCGTAGTTGCGGAAGGCTTCCATCTGGTTTTCCAGCGTCACGGTATCCGGACGGGGCAGGTGAACTTCCAGGGAATACAGAAAGTTCATCAACACCTGTTCGAGGTTATCCCGCTGGTCTGACGGGATAGCGCTCTTATTGGCCTCCAGCGTCTCTCTGAGACGTTGCATCAGATACCCGGAGTTCAGGGTGTACTTCTGGAGAAAGTCCTGGAGATGCGTTGTGAGCTTGTCCTGATAGACAATGACTCGCTTGGCCAACAACAGATTCGACGAAACCACAGAGGTGGCGAACTCGACGTTCTTCGACAGGTCGATGGTCTCTGGAGAAATCCCCAATGACATGAAGTAGCGGTCACGGATCTTCTCTTCGAGTTCGGTGTCGACCGGAGTCTTGGAACTGGCCTTGTCCTCGACGTCCATGGTGGTTTCCGGATACGCCGTGTTGCCCGAGACGTTGACATCGATCGCTGCGTTTTGCAGGAAGTTGATGATGTCCAACGGATTGGACGCGCCGAGCGGGTAACCCGCCTGACGGTTCTTAGCGTACTCGTGGATCAGAAACTCCACCGTGGTGGAGGGATCGGGATCTTCCGGATCCAACTGAATCTTGAGTCCGGTGCGTCCCACGGAGTTCTTGATCGCCGCCATGGTGTTGGAGAACAACAACATCGCCCGGATGCCCGCCAGGATCTTGTTGTCTTCCAACAAGGTCTTGCCGATCCCGTACTGGTTGTAGTCAAACGCCATGTACGAAAGCATCTCCACCGGCAGATACAGCAGCTGGGTTTGTTTCTGAGCCAGACTGCGTGCCAACATCACCCGGTAGACTTCCTGGGGACGTGCGACCTCAACCCCGTCGCCGTACACACCGTTTTTCAGTCGGTTGATCAAATCCTTCTCGATGATCTCCGAATACAGACGTACCGCTTCCTCGACTTCGAGCTTACGGTTCCCCCCGTTCATCCCTTGACTGCCCTGGGCCGAGAACTGGGCCTGACTCAGTAGCTGGCTGGAGAAGTCCTGGTTTTGGGTATTGCTAAGGTTGGTCGACAAGTCGCGGTAGTAATCGGCTTCCCGCACACGGTTCAACGGGTTGCCGTGTTGATCCAACAACACGAAATACCCAATGTGATCTTCCGGATTGGACGGTACGTGAACCGGAATCACCGCTTCCGGGGGCAGCTTGATCACCAACGGATGCCCGACGGTTTGTCGACCGGTCTGGTCCTGTGTCGGTAGGGTGATCATCGGCGTGGGTTGGTAGGTCCGATGACGCATGACGCTACCGCGCACGTCATCTTCCGACGGCTTGTCTTTACGCCCTTCCAGTGACATGCCCCGATACGACAACACGTTCTCCAGACGGTCGCGACGCATCTTGTCCACCAGACGCGGAAACTTGACGATGTTGGGGTTGTCAGTGACCCGCACGGATTTCCCGATACGCTGGGGCACACCTTTCACAAACAGGTCATCCTCAGCCACGGTGTGAGTCTGACCGGAGAGCATTGACTCCAACGACCACTGGTTGGTGGCCTTGGTGGGGGAGCCTAGAATCCCTACGCTAGCGATGGGTTGTCCCTTGTGGTCGATATCGTCGCGCAGCGACTCCATTGACACCGCCCCTTGGGAATTGATCACGGCATCGATCGACGTCTCGGGAAGCACCAACAGCGGGTACGAGCCCTTACGGAACAGGATGTCTTCGAGGATCTTGGGCAGGTAGGACTTTATTTTATAGGTCTCATCGAAGTAAGTCTTGACGACTTCCAACAACGGTGCACTGACGTCCCCTGGCAGTATAGCGCTGTCGACCCGGTAACCCAACTCGGTGGTTACCATGTCCTTGGGGGAGAGGATGGACGCCACCAGAATCTGAATGGCCAATTCCGTGTCAGGAATCAGTTGCAGGATGTTGTTGGCATCCCCGATGTTCTGGGTCGTCATGTTCGAGACAGTTTGCAGCAGCGCACCCGAGGGCGTGAGCTCTCGGTTTTTGCCGCCCCAACGCTGGGTCATCTCGCGCGGTGCTACAACCTTGTCAAGGATCGGCTTGACGTCGCCGGACTTTTTAAGGGCTTCGAGTTTGGGGTACGTACGCGGACCCAGTACAGAGCCATTGTTGGGGGGTGCCATAAGACAACACTCCTGTTTCCTGAACTTCATTAATTAGAGGGCGGATGGATGTCAACGACGTATTATTCGCTGTATGTCCAGAAAGTCATGGCGCTGGCCAAGACGCTTGTCATCAAAAGTGATGCAGCCGCCCAGGCCATGAACGCAGCGCTAAAAGAAATCGGTCATACAGTAGAGGACGATTACCCCGAAACTTGGCGGTACTACCTAAACCTCGCCGGGGAATACCACTACACTGACACTGAGATGACGGTCACCAGCTTGGACACGCTGGAAACCATCGTCTTTAATAAAGCCAACCTTCAACTCCATCGGGCCACGGCCAAGAACTACCGGTATGGCTCGAAGTATTACGAGGACTTGCTGCGGCGCTATCCTCGTCAGGAGCTGTTAATCAACGGCATCCTCAACCCTGTTGAACTCACCACGGCCCTTATGGCTGAGGAAGGGAAACTCCTGTCATGGGATCCGACATTGGTCGAACCGCAAGAGACCAACCTGATCGAGGAGTTGCAGGGTTACATCCGCCGTTGGTTGGCGCGCTGGTCAGTGGATGCTTACCGTTTCACGGATGAGCTTTACACCACCGCACAACTAGGGGTCTTGTTTCTCAACATCCCCCAGTGGATCCTGAACATCCGTCTGGCAAACTGCCACACAGCCTACGCCCACAGCTTTCATATCCGTGAGTATCTGGCCAGTCATAACCGACTGGATCAGTACATGGATCAGTTGACCATCAAACAACAGCTGTTTTTGTATCGCAACATTCTTTACATTGAACGTAACGCGGGCAAACAGCAAACCTTCGATTGGTTGGTGGAACATTTGTTGACCGAGCGGGACATACCGCTGGCACAATATGTCATGCGTCATAATCTAGCGGAGATGCCCGACGCGTTGTACCCCGAGGTTGAGTTTAAACGCTCTGCCGTCAACCGCCACTACAGTCCAGGGATCGTGGAGACCCGTGATCTACTCACGGTACTCGAAGAAGAGAACCCCTTGGCACGTTCTAACCCGGACGTCATCGACGCGGCGTTTAACGATACCCAAGACCGGTTCTTGAACTCGCTCTACACCCAGATCCCCACCAAGATCTTGGATTCCAGTATTACCGACATGACCGACTCGGGTGCCTTTACCTTATCGGATTTCCTGTTGAATCACTGGCTCCATTGGTCGACCACCGACCGTTACACGTCCGTGGTCACGGTGACCCATCCCAAGACCGGGGAGTATTTCCAAGTTCCAGTCCGTGATGCCTTTGTGTTGTATCTGTATTGCTACAACGCCTCGATGGGTCAGGACCTGGTGAGCATTCCCCGCATCATGGCCAAGGAGGTACGCAAGCCCAAGATCCCACACTGGGATGAACTCTGGGCCCTGGTGGAACGCAAGTACATCAATAGCGGGCAGATCGAAGCAGCGCTGGATGACCATTTGCGCTTGACCAATTACATTTCGGTGGATGCGTTTGAAAAGGCGGTGGGGACGGTCTTTGACCGTGCAGTCTTGCATCGTGAACTGTATGCGATTCAGGAACACCAACACACCCGTGGTCAACTCCAGGCCGTGGTGGATCATTTCTACCAGGACGTGACGTGCGATCTTGTCCATGGGGATGAACCCACCCTCTACGAAGCCTGGTGTGATCTCAAAGGTTACGACGTGTTGGAACTCACCCGACTCGAACACGGATTACTGGCCTACGCTCTGGTGGAAGCGGCCACTGGGGTAAGTCTCTCTGGACGTAACTCTCTGAAAGAGATGCAGGCAGCGATGCTGCGTTTGATGGGACAGCTTTCCAGCTACACCATCCAGTTTGTCCAAAACATCAACAGTGGTCCGATCCTGGTAGCAGACGACCCCACCCAGCGCCTCGGCGATGAATGGGTCCATGCCCGTGGGGGCTGGTCGGCGAATCTCGTGGGTCCGGAACTACTCGACATCCATGGGCAGTTCCGGGATCTCTGGAACATCGACACCGACAGTTTGACAGACCTGCGTTTGAGAATGCGCCTTCGCCATACCGAATCCATGGATCCCACCGTGGACTACGGATTGCGTGGACGGGCCACGACGTATGCGCGCACCGAGGGGATTCAGGTAGGGATTAGCTTTGTGGATCCTGAACCTGACTACTGGGATATCGTCATTGTATGACCCCTGACACCCTCTGTCAGTTACGAGTGGTAGCGTTCAGGTGGCTGCACGGGGACGGTCTACGGACCGTCCCCATTTATGGCGCTACGTAGTGAGGTCTCCCATGTCGTGGAGCATAGCGGATGAATTGCCGGTAGATATCCTACTGCCGGTGAATTGGCGTGACCCACCTCGCTTTCGGTTACACGAAGCGATCGAGGTCTGTGGTGTCTTAATCCATGCGGGCTTTATTACCGACGGTGCATCTGTCCCCCGCTATCTATGGCCGTTGTTTCCTCCGATCGGACGCTACTTCCGAGCCGCAGCGGTTCATGACTATCTGTTAGATTCCGGTACGCCGTGGAAGGCGGCGAACCGAGTGTTCAAACAAGCCCTGATCCACAGCAACATCCCGCGTTGGCGACGGGTGATGATGGTTGCCGCTGTGCGCTTTCACGGCTGGTACAAGGTCAATTTCACCGACGACGTACGAGGTTTTAAATGAGCGATCAATGGTGGTTAGAAGTCGATTTTATTCCCAAACAAGACCAAGTCCTGGAGAAGGGATGTAAAGGGGACGCGGTTAAAGAGGTTCAGCGGCTGCTGCGCAAGCTCGGCTACAAGATGTTTGTGGACGGGGACTACGGTGGTGCCACAGAACGTACCGTACGGCGCTTTCAGCGCGACATCGGTCTGATCCCGGACGGTCGGGTGGGTCCCAAGACATTGTGGCGTCTGCGCTGTCTCCCGGCCGATCCTAAGGTCCTAACCCAGAAAGACATCGAAGCGGTTGCTGAGCGCTTAGGTGTTCAGGTCCCGGCAGTGATGGCGGTGAACGAAGTCGAGTCCCGTGGTAGCGGGTTCTTTGATAACGGCAAGGCAGCGATCTTGTACGAACGTCACGTCATGCGTCGCCAGCTCAAGGACCACAACGTCAACCCTGCCCCATACATCGAAGCTATGCCGGGGATCGTTAACACCAAAACCGGCGGCTATAAAGGTGGGGTTCATGAGTACGAGCGCTTGGAAGTGGCGCAGGGTATCCACGCCGATGCGGCCTTGGAATCCTGTTCCTGGGGAGCGTTCCAGATCATGGGGTATCACTGGGCTCGCCTGGGTTATCGCTCCGTTCGCGAATTCGTCGAGAAGATGCAAACCAGCGAAGGTGAACACATTCGCGCCTTTGCTGCGTTCGTGGAAGCGGACCTTAAACTCCACACGGCGTTGATGGCAGAAGACTGGACCACGTTCGCCCGTCGTTACAACGGTCCGGCATATGCCAAGAACCAGTACGACATCAAATTGCTGCGGGCTTTTGAAAAACATCAACAGGCCTTGGCCTACGATGCTTTGCCTTATCAGTAGTAAAATGTAACGTATTTGCTTTATAGGGCCTCAAAGTCCGGATTTTATGAGGCCCATCTCTTTTTTTAGGATGGGGGACATGTTCCCTGGGAGACGAGAATATGGCAGATGGGAAAAGAATCTCCGATCTGACTCCAGGCCAGCCGTTGGCTGGGACGGAGTGGGTCGAGGCGATTCAAAAAGATTCGCTGGGGATGTGGGACAGTGTCCGCATCCAAGTCAGCGCACTGCAAGGTCAAAAAGGTGATAAAGGGGACGTGGGTCAGTCCGCTTATGACGTCGCCGTCAGCAGTGGTTTTACCGGTACCAAATCTGAGTGGTTGGATTCCCTAGCGGGTGACGATGCCTATGCCATTGCCCAGACCCAAGGTTTTGTGGGTACCCAGCAGCAGTGGCTTGACAGCCTGAAAGGGGCAACGGGTCCGCAAGGACCACAGGGGTTGCAGGGACCCAAAGGCGACGCTGGGGCTGTTGGCCCGCAGGGTGTTCAAGGTCCCGCAGGTCCTACGGGACCACAAGGGGCTAAAGGGGACGTCGGTCCCGTCGGTCCCACAGGGCCGATCGGACCGGAAGGTCCTCAAGGGGACATGGGTCCAGGGATTGTGATCCTGGGTAAACTTCTGTCCACCACCGAACTTCCCACGACCGGAACCCTGGGTGAAGGTTATCTCATCAATGGTGAGTTCTGGGGCTGGGACGGTGACAGCTACGAAAACATGGGTCCGATTCAAGGACCGAAAGGGGATCCAGGCCCAGCAGGTCCGCAAGGCCCTGAAGGTGCAGCCGGTCCCACCGGCGCCACCGGCCCCGAGGGCCCCATGGGTCCGACGGGTCCGCAAGGCCCGCAGGGTGACACGGGTTTACAGGGTCCCCAGGGTATTCAGGGTGAGGTCGGTCCAGTAGGCCCGGCGGGTCCTAAAGGTGATACGGGTCCACAAGGTATCCAAGGTATCCAAGGTCCCCAGGGGGACGTCGGCCCCATTGGTCCAAAAGGTGACAAGGGTGACATCGGTGACCCTATTCAAATTCTGGGCTCAGTGGCAACGACGGCTGACCTCCCGGCCAGTGCTTCCGGTGGCCATGGTTACATGGTGGGCAGTGACCTTTATGTCTGGACAGGTACTGAGTGGTTGAACCTTGGTCCTGTGGAGGGTCCCGAGGGTCCCATGGGTCCAGCGGGCCCCACTGGTCCAGCAGGTCCACAAGGTCTTCAGGGTGACCCTGGCCCGACCGGCCCAGCAGGGCCTGCGGGTGATACCGGTCCTGCCGGTCCCACAGGTCCGCAAGGTCCTCAGGGTCTACAAGGGGAACCTGGGCCACAGGGTGTACAAGGGCCACAGGGTCCGGCCGGTCCCGCCGGGGCCGATGGTACTGATGGTAAGTCAGCTTACCAGATCGCCGTGGACAACGGTTTTGTGGGTACGGAGCAGGAATGGTTGGCGTCGTTGGAAGGCGCTGACGGTACCAGTGGTACAGGTGGTGGTGGGGCGAGTCTGGTGCGTAAGCGCATCATCCTGGAACGTAGTGGTTTCCAGGCGATTCTGACCATCGTGGGCTTTGGGGCGCAGACCGATATGGACGCCGTCACAGCCAGTGAGGTCACCATCGGTTCAGCGATCAAGATCGACAACGTCTTGAACGGTTTGAAACTCCATACCGTGTCTTTGTTCTACGACGACGGTTGGAACGAGACTGCCCAGTTCGATTTGCACTACCCGGACACGTGGGGCGACACCGACATGTTCATGCAGGTCATTCCCACGGTCATGCAGTTCTCCAACACCTTCCCAGCGGTGGCGCAGTCACCTTTGAACCTGCGCTTCAACCGCGACGCCAATGGTTACCACACCATCGGTCGTTCAGGTTTGACAGCGGGTTATGGTTACCACTGGAAGTTCACTCTCTCCTGATCCCTCCAGTTGGACGGGTGGGAGATTTTCATTCTCCCACCCACTCATGAAGGATTGACACCATGTCGAAGTTGCAATTTCAAGCCACGGTGACGCTGGCGCAAGCAACGACAACTGGGGAGAGCACATGGGACGTGACCGTCACCATGAGCGACGGTGAAGGGCTAAGTCGTGGGCGAGACATCCAAGCTGGTGATGTAATCGTTCTCAACACAAGCATGTTGGAAGTCGGGACTTACACCCGCTACGATATTAAGGAAGTTAAATCGGTCAGTCGGTATGGCGACATCGTCATGGCGATTGAGTACCGCACGGACAACGACAACCTCACCGCTAATCCTCCCCTTGACTACTTGCTAGGGTCGACTGGCACCATTGCTCGTCCGAGTACCCATCTAGGTTTGCTGCCGGTTATCTCCCCGCAAATCCAGGGGATGCCCGATTCATTTAGTTTCTATACCCTGAACTACAACCTGACTCAGGTGTTAGATCAGCCACGGGACAGTGGGGGCGTCAATGCCAAGCTCATCACCACCCCGTGGTTACGTGTGGCGGCCGATGGTCGTGCACTATTACCTTCAGTTCCTTTAGGCGACTTTGTCTTTGACATGGCAGTGGTTGCCATGATGGACGGTTCGGTCCTGGAACTGATGGGTGTAAAGCCGCAACAAGATCCAGAAACCTTGGCGTGGTACGCCGTAATACCCTCAGGTGACATGACGCAGTTGGCTGGCCAAATCGGCGCCATTACTGTCACCTATCTCATCGATTCGCAAGAATCCACATTGTAAATTGGAGTAGTTTCAAATGCCTATTATCACTCGTAACAAAGCTACCGTTTTTGGTCTGAACAAGGATCTGGCGGATCTGGCCCAGGCGGACATCGATGAAAAGGCGGCGCGCGAAGCCGCTGACGGCGACCTTACCACGCTGGCCACCACTGAGAAAACCTCACTGGTCGGCGCTATCAACGAAGTCCAGGGCGTAGCACAGGGCGCGGCTGATGGCGCAGCCATGAAGGATCAGAACCTGGCGGATCTGACCGACGCTGCCGCAGCACGTACCAACATTGACGTTCTCTCCAGTCAGGAAGTCAGTGACCTCGTCAACACTGCCCAGCTCAACATGGGTAGTAACTTCAGCGTGGCTACCATCGCTGAGCGTGATGCCCTGACCGACCTGGACATCGGCGACCGTGTGTTCGTGGCCGATGATGGCGACACCAAGTGGGCACTGTACAAGCCTGCGGCCGTTGACGGTACCGGTGTCGTGACGTCGTGGACCAAGCTGTCTGACCAGGACTCTCTGGAAAACAGCATCAACGCGGACAGCATCAAAGCCTCGTACGAGTCCAACGCTGACACCAACGCCTACACCGATGCCGACAAGGCCAAGGTCGATCTGGTCAGCGTTACTCAGGCCATCGATCTGGATGACGCGGTTCTCAAAGCAGGTCTGGTTCAGACCATCGATGCTACCGCGCCGGCCGATAACGCCCCGTCAGCCGCAGCCGTTAAAGCCTACGCTGAAAGCGCCGCGGCAGCTGGTGGTGCTATCCCCACCATGGAAACTGTGGTGGTGACTGCCGACCAAATCACCCTGACCTACGAGCCGCGTGGTGGTGTGGCTGGTGTCATGAACTTTGGTACCGTGCGTTACATGGATGCCAACGGTTCTGCCTGGGATGCTCCGCTGATCGCGACTGCTGATCCCAAGGTCTTCACTGTGTCCGTCGACACCGCTGGTCAGTGGGAAGGGTTCTCCGTACAGGCGCAGTACCTCTACACACCGGGTGCGTAACCTAGTCGGGTAGAGTAAGTATTTTAACGCATGGGAGCTGACACATGTCAAAGCGTATTTCGGAATTGCTTCCGGTAACGTTACCTCTGGCAGGTAACGAGTTGCTGGAAATTGTGCAGACAGGTAAGAGTCTGCGCATCCGGGCCGCTGACCTGGTCATGCGTGGGGCCGACGGTAAGTCGGCCTTCGACGTGGCTGTGGAACAGGGGTTCGTGGGAACTGTCGACGAGTGGCTGGCTTCTCTCCAAGGGGTCGAAGGTGCCGTGGGTCCGATGGGACCGCGTGGTCCTCAAGGTATCCAGGGACCGATCGGTCCTGAGGGTCCTCAGGGTCTGTTGGGGGATGAAGGTAAATCCGCCTATGACCTGGCCGTCGAACAAGGTTACGTCGGGACACTCACCGACTGGTTGGAAAGTCTCAAAGGAGACGGCACTGGCCCTGCGGGTAAGAGTGCCTATCAGCTGGCCGTGGAAAACGGCTTTGTGGGCACCGTCAATGAATGGCTGGCATCACTGGTTGGTCCACAGGGGCCGAAGGGTGATCAAGGTCTGGTGGGTCCCCAAGGTGATCAAGGTCTGGCCGGTCCTGCGGGCCCCATAGGTCCCGAAGGTAAATCGGCGTACGAAGTGGCAGTGGCCAATGGCTTCGTGGGGACCGAGCAAGAGTGGTTGGATTCCCTTCAGGGAACCAGCGGCACTGGTGACGGCACTGCCGGAGCCGACGGTGAAAGCGCCTACGAGATCGCCGTACGTAACGGCTTCGTCGGCACAGAGACCGAGTGGTTGGCCTCTCTGGAAGGAGCGGATGGCGCAGCTGGCCCCGCGGGTCCTGCCGGGGCCGATGGTGCTTCTGCCTATGAAGTGGCAGTGGCTAACGGTTTCGTCGGTACTGAGTCTGAATGGCTTGCCTCGCTTCAGGGTGATTCCACCGGAGGTAGCACTGGGGGTTCTGTACCTGCCTCGGTGGTGGTGGAAGTCAATGGTTGGACCGCCAACAACTTCGTGGCGCCGTCTGGGGTGGTGATCGCTAAGGAGTACAATGACACTTCGATCAAGATCACCCACAACAAGGGCATGTATCCCACTGGCTGGTTTGCCTTCAACAAAGAAGGTTCTCCCATGGTGGGCCTGCCCCCGACCGGGACGCGCAACATCCAGATCCTGGATACCAACACCGTTATCATCACCGGTGTCTCCAGCCTGGAGCAGTTCAACGTGGTGTTGAACTTCGCCTGATCACCCCTGATACGAGGTTAACCCAATGATTAATGCGGGTCTTGAAATCAAGTCCTTCGATGGGTTCCAGTATTTCGATTACGATACGGGCGTGTGGCGCGGAATCACCTGTAAGATCAATTATCCACCCAAGCAAAACATCACGGCAAACGCCCCGACTGTCGGGGCGATTGTGATTGAACCGGTCGGTCGTGTTTGGGAAGTGGTTAAGGTCGAAGTGGTTTCCGAAGCCAAAGCTACCGTACGCCTCGATTTGCTGTTAACCAGCGATACCCCCAGCGACATGGTGTCTCCGGCCCTAGGTCAGGTGACACGTGGTGCTATCATCACCCCCGTGAACGGCTTCTTGGCCCCGTACTGGGACGTCACTTACGTCGCCGGGGAGATTAGTCGAATTGCCGCCATGCTCACCATGGAGAACATGAGTGAAGTCTGGTCGGGTTCTGTTGACTTGGGCTACCTGTAGGTAGCCCCTTTCCAACAGGTTGACAGACAAGAGGTTTAAACGATGTCAAGAAGACTGCAATACATGCGCGGGGATAGCGCTCGTAACGATGCCTACATCGGCTTCGACGGCGAGATCACCCTGGACACGGAGAAAGGGCAGTTCCGTCACCACGACGGCATCACCGCCGGGGGTAAACCGGTGGGAAGCCCGGCAGGTGCAGGTTCCCTGGATTCTCCCATCAAAATCATCGATGTTCTACCGGACGTGGCGTACCTCCCCGAGCCGAGCACAGCGCCGGACGGGGACACCTACATTATTGCCGGCCATTACTGGACTGCGATTGGTGGCGCCTTTATCGACCTTGGCGAGGTCAAGGGCGAACGTGGTAAATCCGCCTACGAAATCGCGGTAGGTGAAGGCTTCGTAGGGAGCGTGGCCAAGTGGCTGGAATCCCTGCGTGGGGCTGACGGTATCGGTCTCAAAGTCCGTGGGGTGCGTAGTGATACCGCTTCGCTGCCGACGGTTGACAACATTAACGGTGACGCCTACATCGTTAATGCCAAGATGTTTGTGTGGGTTAACACCAAGTGGGTGGAAGTTGGTCAGGTGGGTCCGCGAGGATACTCAGCCTACCAACTGGCACAAAACGCTGGGTTGATCGACCCTACCGTGACCGAAGCAGAATACCTGCGTTCGTTGAACGGCAAGTCAGCTTATGAACTGGCCATCGAAACCGGGGAAGTGCCTGACACCTTTACTGAGGTGGACTACCTTCAGTACCTGCGTGGCAAAGACGCCTACGAGATTGCCGTGGGTCTGGGCTTTGTCGGTACGCGTGCTGAGTGGGTGGCGTCACTGAAAGGTGAACGTGGCCCGCAAGGGGAACGCGGTGCGACTGGTCCCCAAGGCGAACCCTCCAACGCGATCAAGGTCTTGGGACGTGTCAACGACATCGCCTCCCTACCGACAGGTCGCTCGCCAGGGGATTCCTACTACGTCGATCGTAACCTGTTCGTCTTCAATGGCGACAGTTATATGGACGTGGGTCCCGTGGTCGGTGAAACCGGTGCCCAAGGACCGGCAGGACCCATTGGGCCGGAAGGTCCGGTTGGACCGGCTGGCGAAAGCGCCTATGACATCGCGATTCGCGAGTCGGTGTTTAGTGGCACGGCTAAAGACTGGGTGTTGTCGCTTAAAGGCAAGTCCGCCTATGAAATGGCCATTCAGAAATTCGGTACCAGCATCGGTACGGAAGAAGAATGGTTACGGTCTCTGGAAGGGAAGGACTCGTTTGAAACCGCCAAGGCTTATGGTCTGGTCACTACCATTGAGGAGTGGCACGAGTGGTCTCGTGGTCCCCAGGGTATCCAGGGTATCCAGGGTCCCGTCGGTGAAGGCTTGAACATCAAGGGCTATGTCCCTGACATGGAAAGTCTGCCGACCCGTGACGTGTTTGACGGTGACGTCTACTCGGTGGTGGATAACCTGTTCCTCAAGATGGGGACTAACTGGCACCACATCGGTACGCTCAGCGGCATCCGCATCCTGGGTACCAAACCCATCGCTGAAGAACTCCCGCTGACGGCAGAACCCAACGACGGTTATATCGTCGACGAAGACCTCTATGTCTGGACGGCTGGAGGGACGTGGGAAAACACCGGTAAGGTCCGTGGACCCCAGGGACCCCAAGGCCCGGCCGGTCCGCAGGGTCTACCCGGCCTTCAGGGTCTTGTCGGCCCCAAGGGCGACAAAGGGGACGTCGGTGCGGTTGGCCCTGTCGGTCCGCAAGGTCCCACCGGGGACACTGGGGCTAAAGGGGACACCGGGGAGCAAGGAGCAGGTATTCACGTTGTTGCCCGTCTGGACAGCGTGGACATGCTACCCACCCAAGCACCAGCCCCTGATGCAGGTTACCTGATCAACCAGGAACTCTGGATTAACCCCACAGGCGTTGAGTGGATCAATGCTGGTCCGATTGCCGGTCCTCGCGGTTTGAAAGGGGAAAAGGGCGACAAAGGCGATAAAGGGGATCCTGGTAAGGACGGTGCGCGTGGTCCCCAGGGCTACGGAGTACGTATCCTCGGTCGAATGAACTCGACGGCAGAACTCCCTGGCGGGATGGTCAACGGCGATGCTTACATCGTGGGCCTGAACCTTTACGTCTACACCAACGGTCTGTGGGAAGACACCGGTCCTATCCAGGGTCCCAAAGGTGAAGTTGGACCTAAGGGCGATAAGGGTGACCAGGGTCCGGAAGGCTACGGTATCCGCATCATTGGTAAAGGGGAGACCACTGCTGACCTACCCACCAACGCGGTGACCTACGACGGTTTCGTGATCGGCACCAACGTCTGGACGTTCGACGGTACCACCTGGCATGACATGGGTGTACTTGCCGGCGTGAAAGGTGACAAAGGGGATGTGGGTGACCAAGGTCCTCAAGGTCTCGCTGGACCCCAGGGTCCTCAGGGTGCCCAGGGACCCCAGGGTCTGCAAGGGCCGCAAGGTAACCAAGGTCCCATGGGACCCAAGGGTGACCGCGGTGACGCAGGTCCGATGGGTGAACCGGGCCGAGGCTTGGCCATCGCCGGTCGCTACAATGCGGTCTCCGAACTTCCCACCACTTGGGATGCCGACAACAGTGGCTTCTTGATCGGTGCAAACCTGTACCTGTTTAACGCTGTCACTGGTGAGTGGGAGAACGCGGGACCTGTCCAAGGACCCAAGGGCGACAAAGGCGATAAAGGTGATCCGGGCCCGCAAGGTCTGGATGGGGTTGAGGGTGTCCGTGGTCCACGCGGTTCGATCTGGATCCACGAGCAACGCGCACCCGATCCTCTGGACGGTGAAGCGGGCGACTACTTCATCAACACCGCCACCAAGGAGTATTACAACAAGGTCGACGGTCTGACCTGGACCTTGCTGGGTACTATCGACGGCACGAACTTCACCGAAGCCCCGGTGGATGGTCTCCAGTACACCCGGATGAACGGTTACTGGGCTCAGGTGAAAGTGACCGAAGCTCCGGAAGACGGATACTACTATGTCCGCCGTAACGGCCTTTGGACCAAGCAGGTCGTGGACGTTCAGGAAGCACCTGAGGACGGTCTGTCGTACCTGCGTAACAACGGTACCTGGGTACCCCAGACCATGGGTGAAGCCCCCAAAGACGGACTGGATTACGTTCGCTCTGCGGCAGGCTGGAAGGCGTTCAACCGTTACACCCTGAAGTCACTACCCAGCACCGGTGTGTTGGATCTTTCCCAAGCCCAGTGTTTCGAGCTGGACGGGAACACCGCACTGAACATCGTCATCGACAACCCGCCGCCGGTGGGTCGCACCATGACGGTGGTACTGACCTTCCTGGGCGGTACAGGGTCGGTAGTGTGGCCAAGCGACATTACCTGGACGCAGAAACTGCCGCCGGTATTGGGTGAAGATGTCACCATCGTCACGCTGTACTGGTCCGGTTCTCGCTGGGTCGGTGCTGTGGGCATCACTGCATAAACCAAGTTCGGGGTGGGCTTCGGCCCACCCCATTTTATTTAGGAGGTCGGTATGCTTGTCGACGATAGCTTTGTTTTTATCAATGTCCGTACAGGACGTTACCCCCTCAGCTTGGAAGGGGTGCGTGAGGAACTGTTCACGGAATCCCTACCCCGACGCCCACGTTATGCCCAGTTACAGGAGCGTGGTTACTGTGTCGTCAAACCCACCGAACGTCCTAGCGGCGTAGCGGTTCAGGAAGGTTCACCAGAGCCTGGTAATGATGGCTTCTACTACCAGCAGTGGCGTTTGCTGGAAAGCGCCACAGAGCCTTCTGAGGCGATTCTGACCACGTTCAAGAACCAGGCTAACGTCAGCCTACAGCGACAGCATCGCTCGGTGCTGGCTAATGGCTACGCGACCAAGATCGATACCGACGTGGTCCACATTCCTCTGGATACCCACAACCGACTTCATCTCCTGGAGTTGTGGTCCTGGGTTCAGGGGCTGGAGGATGACGATGTCTCTATGGTACAGATTCCTACCAAGGAAACCGTGTTCGAGACGTGTTCGGTGTTGGAGGCCAAGGCGTTGTTGTCCGAAGTCCAAGATTATTGTCGTGGGGTGGAACAGACGTATCTGGCGTTGAAAAAGCAAGTGCTCTGTGCCAACACACTCGACGACCTGCCGACCGTCTACGATAACACGTTGGAAAGTGCATTGCCAGGGGTGACTAACAATGCTTGAGATAATGACTGTGCTAGGCAGTAGCAACACCGAACCACCGGTGGTGACGATCGATGTGAACAACACATCGTTACAACCCAGTGATCTGGTTGAGTTTACGATCAACTACGACAACATCCCGGCAGGGATGACCCTGTATTGGACGCTCGGGGGTGACTTTACAGCGGACCTGATTGAAGGTGGGATCCCCCAAGGGGAATTCATTGCTGTGGACGGACCCGGTACCCACAGCGTTCAAGTCCAGACGCTACTGCATGAAACGCTCGACGCCACGCGTTTGATGTCGCTTCAGGTACGAAGCCTGAGCCATGCCGGGAACATCATGGGTGAGTCTGCGTCGGTGGAGTTTATCTACAGTCCCCACCCGATTGGTCAAACACAGTGGATTACACCCGGTACCTATTCTTGGGTCGTACCCGCTGATGTGATGTTTATCAGTGGTGTGGCCGTCGGTGGAGGTATGGGTTCGGCTGGAACCCTCCAAGGTGATGGGGGTGATGGGGGTGCACTGCGTTGGCGTAACCGCATTCCTGTAACCCCTGGGGAGACCTTGACCATCAAGGTGGGAGCTGGTGGATTAAGTAGTAACGATTTCACTCAGCGCCTAGGTGGCGTGTCCGGTATCTATCGGGGCACAACACTGCTATGTGTCGCCGCAGGGGGTGGTCATCCGGTTACTGAAAGTACGGAAATGACTATCGTCTGGGTACCACCGCGTACCGATAGCTATGGTAACTATTATCCGGGTTACTGGAAGCTACCTGACTCCGGTGACGAAATCGGTGGTGGTGAAGGGGGACGTGGTGGAGCTGGTGGGGTTGATGTAGGACCTGGCGGTGGTGGTGGTGCTGGGGGTTACATGGGCAACGGGGGTGACGGTACCAACCAAACACCGTACAACTACACCACAGGTAGTTACCCTAACCGAGTGTCACATAGTGGTGGGTATCCCGGTGAACGTAACTCGGGCGCTGCCGGTGGTGGTGCGTATTACTACGTTGCTGACAACGACACTCACCACGCCACGCCAGGCGGCGGTGTGGGTCTGTTGGGTCGTGGTACGACCGGTTTGGAAGGGGTGTATAACGATCCCAACATCGGGGGACGTGGGGGTTCAGGTGGTACCGATGCAACCTGGACCGACGTGGGTATCTACGGCGGTGGCGGTCGTGGACAGTCATCGATCACCAGTTTCTTCCCTGGGGCAGTTGACGGGGGCGCAGGTGCAGTGCGGGTTATTTGGGGTACGGGACGCACGTTCCCCAACACCAAGACCGGCAATCTCTGATCCCGAATGGTATAGTTCCCCATGCCTACTACCACACGGGTAACACACCCATTCTACCTGTTACTCAGTCTCGTTGAGCCCATTGCCACTGCCATGATGACTGATATTGGGGGTGATCGATCGACTCATTGTACGTAATGGAGTTTCAACCATGTCAATCATCAAGCGGGATAAAGCGCTGGTTACTGGGCTTAAAACCCATCTCGCCGATTTAGAAAAACGGTTAACGGATCTACAAAACAGTGGGTTGTTAACCGAAGCAGACAGGGCGATTCTCGATCTAATCACAGCCACCAAAGCCGTCAACCTTGACGACACGGTCACCACCGACCGCTTGGCTACAAACATATCGGACACGACCGCGGACACCCTCGCGGCGTCGGTACTCGCTATTCGTGAGTACGTGCTCGGTGCGTTACAGCTGGGCGGTCCAGGCTGTATGGTGGAATCGCTTCCGGTTTACGGGGATGCCATTACCCTAAACCACAAACCTCATCCTGGTTTGTCAGGGATCATGAATTATAGCACGGTGCGTTTTGTAGAAAACGGCCAGCGCTATGACCTAGACCTTACAGCCACTACAGACCCGTATCGCTTTCAGATCGACCCGCAAGGGTTGGTCCTCGAAGGCAAGACGGTGAAGGTCCAGTACCTCTACCACCACGATCCGCAAGAACTCAATGCATTGATCGGGGATCTGATTTTGAACGGTCTGGTACTCAATGAGCCTACCACGACCGCATAATAGTATGTAGGTACTGAGCCTACTTTTAGGTAAGATAAGACTCTTGAGTTATTTTTTACCTATCCATGTCATCCACTCTGGAGTAGAACATGCAAATCAATCTTGCCAAAACTGCTGTCAAGAACCTCCTGGACCTGATCAACCTGGAGAACAGCACTGCGCTGACTGAAGCTGAAATCAGCATCGGTACGCCGGCTGTCTACGTCGACGAAACTGGTGTCAACGACCGTAACACCCAGGTCGAGATCGCTGCCGTTGCTGGCGGTGGCTTCACTGGTTCTGTGTTCGTTCGTTACTACCGTCTGGATCTCGACATCCTGCGCGGTACTAAGGTACTCGAATACACCAAGAGCGAAAGCTCTACCCTCCAGGCGTTCATCGATTCCATCGCCACCCAGGTGGGTCTGATCGAAGACCAGCTGGAAATGCTCGACGATCAAGGTGTGGTCATGACCACCCTGCCGACGCTGTCAAGCGGTCCCATGACGTGCACCATGCGCGCCAAAGCCGCTTCACACACCTACATCGGCAGCTGTGCGGTTACTCTGAACCCGATCCCGGTAACTGAAGAGCCGATCGATCAGACAGTGACCAACCAGGATATGACCGGCTTTAGCTACCCCGCCTAATAGCGGCTAGCTAGCGTCATAAAGCCCCTCCCTTCGGGGAGGGGCGTTTATGCCGTCACTGCCCAAAGAGGGTTTTAAGATCAATCGGTTCTTGCTTCTTAAACCCAACCAGGTCATCGTGGATGATAACATCGCTAAGCGGAATGTCGTCATGCGCACCGAAGTGTGACAAGTCGGTGGTTTGTAACAACTCAGCCAGCGGGATCTCCGGATGAACGAAACCTTGCAGGTCACGATACACAATCTCATCTTCCAGCTTACGACCGTAGGTGTAACCGGTGTTGGGCAGGAAGTAATAGCTATTGGGATTGGCCGTGAACGCCACAGTGTCTGGTGTGGTGACCGGTTCGTCGAGTATATCCTCTTCAGTGATGAGATACCCTGTTAGCGCTTGAATCTGCGCTAACAGGTCGTGGGTAGTGTCCACCCCGGTGAGGTCAAAGGGGCTGGTGTCACTGTCCCATTTCAAGGCCTTAATCAAAGGCACGCGGTAATACAACACATCCACGTGACGACTAAAGCCTGAGCCGGGCTTGGCGTGGACCCGGACACGGGTGTTGAAGGTGTGGTGGTCAACCGGAATCGGAAGATCGAATGTCAGATCAGCAAACGTAAACGTGGTGCTGTTTTCTTCATTGATGCGATCCAACAACTCCTGACGTCCGCCGACCAAGAACTTCGGCATGGCCATCGGCCGGCGCACGATTTCACCACCCATCCCACGGAAGTACCCACTGGGATCTACCGTTTCAACGTAGTACGCACGCGCACTACGCAGTTGGGCGGGAGATTTCGTGACCCTGAGGAACTCACCCCCTATCTTCCGCGTCGACCCTGGTGGATTGGCCGACTCCAAGAAGTAACCGGAAGCTGAACGTAACTGTGCCGGCGTCTTGGTAACACGGAGGAATTCCCCACCCACTTTACGGGTCTGACCACTGGGATGTGCGGTTTCCAAGAACTGGCCGGTGAACTTACGCAGTTCCGCAGGTGTCTTGGTGACACGCAGATACTCACCCCCGACGGCGCGAACCATCCCCGGTAACGTATCACTGGTTAGGTATTCACCCCCTACGGCGGTGACCTCGCCTGATGTGGTTGTATCAGTTGACGTTTCAGCCATGGTTAGCCTCAGGTGCTAGGTTTGGTGGTGAATACCTTCAGCTCCAAGGCACCGAGTTTGGCTTCGTCCCACACCTCTGATCCGTCAAGGGGTTTGTGGAGCTGGGCCGGACGTATTGCGTTGGCACCGGTTTTGATGCGTTCAGGTTCGAGTTCTGACGTCAGGACATCCGTTTGCCCTGTCCCTTGGATAACCTGGGTATTCATCTCTACGGTATCCCCGTATTGACGCCACCCGTAGATCTCCACCTCAGCAAAGAGGATTTCCCCTTCCTTGGTTTCGGGCTGTTTGAAACGCACTGTCGCTGGCGTACCTGTGGGGTCACTGGTTAGTGACGGTACACCACGCATATCGGGATTGGTGGGGGTGTCGGTTACCAGAGCCACAGGGTCTGTACCGGTAGGTGCAGTCCAATCACCGGGAAGTTCCACCACTTCGGGTACCAAGGCATCGACTGTAACAGGACCCAGACGACGGGACGGAGTACCATCGACTAGGTGTTCAGTGTCAGCAACGAAGTAAAGGTCGTTGACTCCGAAATAGTTGTAAGCATCATCACTAAGGCCCCAGTTGTTGTAGTCATACAGCTTTCGCGCTATATGCCAGTGGAGGTTGGGGGCTTCAGCTTTACCGTAACCCGAGGGCAACGCCACATCCGTCAAACGTACACCGTCAATCCAGCGTTTGGCGATCATCAGATCGAAGTCAAGCTCAACTTCGGCGTAAAACACCACATCGGCTACGTTAGGACACTCACTCAAATCAAGTATCGTTACCCCACGTCCATTGGTGTACTGGTCGCCTCCAAAAGCTTGTAATGTAATGGGCGTTTCGGGGCGTGAAATCCCAGTGGTGGGAAACCAAAAGCGTAGCCCCATGTAAAAGCGATTGCTACTGGGATCGGTTAAATAATCTCCATAAACCGTAGTGAGAGGAAAATTAAATGATGAAGATCGTGTCGCTAGAGTATTCTGGATACCATCGTTACTGCCGCTGTAACTATAAGCACCAGGGTGACTGCGTAACCAAACACGCTCCTGAAAAGTGGTGAATTTAAACCCACCATCTTTTATTCTAAAATAATTGATGTGGAAGGGAAGTTTTCCAAACACCGTGAGGTCCTGATATACAACATCCTGAACATCATGAAACTGTTGGAAACCGTAGATTTTCGTAATAGCCATCGGTTAGCTACCTCCAGAACGGGTATAGACTTTAATGCCGAGTTTAGCCACAAACTCAGGCGACCACGGTACGTTAGACAGCGTGGTGTTTAAATTGGCGATTTGTCGACCTTCATAACCATCGACGTACATGGTGAGGGTGCGTTCTGTGTGTTCCACCAACGTCGTGTCGACATCGTTTTTCTCCACCGCTGTAACGTACATGGTGGAATCTGCCCCGTCCTTGCGGTGTGCGTTCACCATGACCTGCACGAACTCGATCTTACCGTACTTGGTGAGTGTGGGTTGGCCCAAGTAGAAAAACGAAGGGTTCTCAGCCACAGACGAAATCAGGTGTGGTGTGAGTCGACTGGCTTCAGACGTGGACATCGGCGTGTTGAGGATCTCCTGCGGTGTAACAGGTGTCACCACGCCATCCGCGTCAGTCTTGGTTTTGAGTGACTGATCCCAACCAGCACCCATGACGCCACTCGACACGTCCAGCGGACGGATGTACGCCCCACCCAACCGTTTACACGGGGTAGTGTCTTGCGTGTCGACCAGAAAGTAGAAGTCCGTCCACCGCGAGTATTGGGCTCCGTTGGCGTGAAGTCCCAAGCGCAGGTAGAAATCCCCAGCAGTCAAGATCGCCGCTGGTACATCTTTGGGCGTTAACTCATAGCCGTCGATCCAGCGCCGGAGCTTTCCAGTCTCCCAATCCAGACACAACTCAAAGTAACTAAAACGATCCCCTTTAAGGTAATACGCTAATTCATCGTTATCGTACCCACCCAACAGTGGCGATGCGGAGTTATTGATGTCGCAGAAGTCCACCCCACAACCGTCGTAAAGAATACGGTTGCCGAGGTATTCATAACGCATCCGATACCCGATGTACCACCGGGTCTTCAACGCCTGGTGCGGAGCGAAGATTTCACTACCCTTAGCCATCAAGCTAGAGTTGCGCATATCGCCACCGTTGTTGTACAGACGATACACCGTTCGGTTAAGCACATCGTCCATCATGGCTGCCAGATACCCGGTCGCACCAGCCCAACGTAACACCACCCCTTGAATATACGGAATCTCATCATCGGTACGGTGGACGACGTCCTCGGTACCGACCACGTTAGTAATCGCCATCTTAGACCCCCGTCGGTAAATTGTACTGAAGGTGAATCGGAGCGTGCGGACACGTGTTGTCTTCAGGAAACGCCAAACGCATCACGTGAGTAAAGCGAGCATTGGTTGGAAAGTCCGGATGGTTGGGGCCGTTGTACAGCACCTCAGCCCCTTGGACATTGAAATCGCGCGGGTCATCCACACAACACCACTGGTCACAGCTGGACGGTCGGGGGTCATGTTCCTGTAAGAGGGTTGCCAAGGTCACCGCGATGTCACCGTCAAAGACGTACCCGACTGGTTTGTCTTTGAGAAACGCCACGGCATTGGAGAAATCCACCGTGAAGAAATAATTTTTCCATGGGGTACGCATTGAGCTCACCATCGAATGTCAGTATAGTTAATCGGAATGGATAACGGAGGCAGGTCCTGAAAAACCAAATCACACGCACCGACCCAACCGTACGAGTCCGCTTTGGCCACCAACCTGACCTGGTAAGTCCCTACCAAATCCTCCACGGGTGCATCCTCGACGTCAGCCACGTCGAGTCGGATGCCTAACGCGTCCCTGAGCGCCGGTAACAGCTCGTAAAGCGTAGGTTGGGGGGTTAGCCTAGGGGGCGAATACAAAAGCCCTGGTAACGTCTCTAGGCTTAATCTGTGGTAGGTGACAACCTGGGTACCGCGATACTGGTAACTGTCTTGGGCAGTGATGCGTATACGCACCAGTAACGGGTCGGTTTCATCAACCTGCATCCGGCTGAAGATCAGTCCCGCGTAATCCAGCGGGACATCCGCCTGGCGATTGAACGCCGAGACGATATCGGGTTTGGAACCCTCAATTAATGCCATGGTAAAGTCTCCCGATTACCAGCCGAACCATTCCACGACAATGCTGCCGTTTTCACCACTGGAACCGGCGCGGTCGATCGAACTGTTGTCCACGCTGTAGGCACCATCACCACCACGACCCCCGTTACCCCGGTCAATACCGTTGGCACCGCTGCTGTACATGGCGGGTTGACCACCACCACCACCCAGGACCGTGTACGTCTGTCCCAGAAGCGTCATGGTGCTGTCGCCACCATCCTGACCAGGGGCCTCTGACCAGATACCGCCAGGACTACCACCACGGCCGATGGTCCAAGACAGGGACTCCCCACCGGTAACCGCGCGAGTAATCGTGAGATCACCACCATCACCACCACGACCACCAGAACCATCACCGTACTGCATGGTACCCCCACCACCACCACCGGCAGCTTCCAGACGGATCTGGACACGACGGGCGTAGAGAGGTATCGTCATCGAGCCACCACTACTGGCTTCACGCGTACCGTTAACATCATTCATTGCTATCGGGTTGGACTTGCCGATGATCTCACCGTCGATAGCGTCAGACCGCAGCACCAAACGCCAGGTAGTTCCCAACGTTGTGGCCGCTGTGGAGGGTATCGTTAATGTCAGTGTATCGGTGACATTGAGGGGTTCGAACGTCCCTGTGACAGCTTGTTTGAAGCTACCGTCAACCGCTTCGGCTGACCAGTAATACGTGGTGCCCGCCACAAAGTCCGTTTGGGTAATCTCAAAACTGATGTCTTGGTCATACCGTACGGCGGTTGTGGATGGCGCGATGACCACATCCGGTACAAAGTGGGCGTAGTCCGACACCGCCATGAGTACGTTGGAGCGGTTACGTAGTTCCACCCGCACGTGATAACCTTCCACCGTCGGTGGGGACAACGTCTCAGCAACCTCCACGGTCGTGGGCAGTTTGCGGGCAGGGAAGGTCCCGGTCAGTAAGCTCTTCTGCTCCGCTGGGATCAGGTTGTCACGTTCCACCAACTGCCATGTCACCGGTTCATCGACTGTAATCCCTGGTGTCTTGGCGTAAAACACCGGGGTTAACACAAGACCTCGAAAGACCGCCTGGGCCATCTGCACTGAGGCGAGGTTGTAATGAAACAGTAACCGTCCCCCAAACCAAGACGTGTCTTGGCTGGTAATGGCTAACGCGTTCTGAAAACGCTCACTGTTCGCCTCTGGCAGCGTTGTGGTGGGTAGGGTGTGTCGTGTGACGATCAAGCCACCCAAGCCCTGTGGGGCGGTGTGTTGCTCCCCTGTGGTGAGGTCCATCCCCGTGGTGTCGTTAAAGCGTTTGATCAGCCCTTGGATAAAGCCCCCGGCTGAATCGGCACTAACCCCGTTACTGATACGACTGATGTTCTCGGCAAAGTCACTGTAGTCGTTGCCATATCCCATCAAGGTCATCAACGGACGAGGGTCACTAGCGCCCCCATGGCGTTGATCCCAATACCGCCCTGTGAAATCCGACGTCTGCAAGATCTGATCGAAGGCCCGCTTTCCCTTGATCCACCGCCACCGGAGTTTACCCTGGTAGCACAGCGAATCCCCGATCATGTAACGCTCGCGCACCCCAGTGTCTGACGGGTAGGTGGTGTAACCCATTTCATTGGGTAGAAACACCGTACCGTAACGCTGGTTAAACCATTCCAACACATCGTTGGTGGTGGCATTGCCTTCTCGCCAACGATCAAAGGTCGGGACGTTGTGGGCAAAAAGACGCTCGACATCGATGCGTCGATAGTACACCACCACACGTCCTACGAAGAACGTGTTGTCACGCGGGAAGACCTCTACAGCCGTATCAGCAATACTGCCTTCTTTAGGCGTGATCTTCCAAGGTTTACCCAAACGGGTATTGGACAACGCAATCGGTGAGAGGTTCAACCCAGGGTTGGCTTCGTTGATCAGCCGTACCAACAGACGATCCTGGGTTTCCTCTTGATAAAAATACGGTTGATAAGCCATGATGCCTCCTTACATGGGGTGACCTAAGTCACCCCAGAACCGTTAAATCTCGTTGGGATCGAACGGGTCATTGTAGTGGAGGTACATGACCCCAGCCGGGACCGTGATGTCGGCCCGCAGTTGGATCCCCATGACGTACTTGTACGATGAGTTGGTAGGTAGCGTTGCATCGTTGACACCGTTGTACACCACCGTGGCGCCATGTAGGCTCCACTCAGTAGCCAGCGGGTCAAGGTTCCAAAGCTCTTTACCGTCACCCACGTCGACTTGCTTGATCGCATCGAGTAGGTCTGTGGAGAACTCATCCAGAACGATCTCTACCGGATACGTATCGAGTACCGATTTCACCGCAGTGAAGTCCTGACCGTACATATAGACGATGGCCGAGCCATTGAAGCCATCGCCTTCCACCGGATAGTCCAGACCCAGAAGCTGATCTTCGGTGAGGTAGTCACTCAAAATCGCGTTACCCTCACCCACACGGATCAAACACTCACCGATCCACCCCAAGGCACCGTCTACCGCGCGCAGTTTGTACTGAGGCAGTAGCGTGGCGTCCGCTTCCAGATTGACCAGAGGTTCATCGACAATCTCTTCCGGATCCAGGATAATCCCGTAGCGGATAAAGATCGGCTTGATCAGGTCATGAGTAGTGGCGGGGTGGTACGCCTTGATGTGAAAATACAGCAACTTGTTGAAGCTGGCCAGATCCAAGCGGTCGTAAACGATCAACGTCGAGTCACGGTACTCCGAGTCGGCAGTGGCCGTAATACGAATGATCGTGTTCTTGTCGGTGGCATCATCACGCCATGTCCCGGCGATCGGGGCCGGGGTACCGAAGATGAGTTTGTCAGCGGACAACGTGGTGTTGTTCGCCTTGTTGATGTATTCCACCAAACTGTTTTTAGCCGTACGGTGGATACCCATGGCTGTAAAGGTTGTCATGGTTTGACCCCCGGTTAGCGGTTATAGTGGAGGAAGATGGTCCCAGTTGCCCAACCACAATCATCGGGTAAATCAATCACGATGGCTGTGTTGAAAAACTCGGTGTTGGCTTCGGGATAAGCCACACTGGGTAACGGAACAACCTTGGCGTAAGTGGTATAGAGTCCCACACGCTTTTCGATGATCGGACTCTCCACCGTTCCTACGTTAGCCTCGACTATAGGTGATGTGTAAGACTGTGCTTCCATGAGTCGGAGACCATATTGTTCGAGCAGTAGTGTGCTGAGAAGGTCCCGGTATACACTGTACTGAACACTGGCTGGATGTTTGTGGTACGGCGACATTTGAAGACTACCGTAACTATCCCAGTAGGCGTTCTCCTGATCATACATCGTGAAGTCGGTGTTATAGGTCATAGGCGTAAGGTAGAGTTTACGCACCGCTTCAGCAGAGAAATCATTGCCACTCGGGTACTGACGTCCCGCCACCTCATCTACCTGCAACAGGTCAGCCAGGGTGCGTTTGCCGATAACCCACTGCGCTTGGATGTTACCGACGTAGGCCCACGAATCTGATTTAGCCGCAATGGTGAAACGCATGTCGGGATCAATGCCGTGGCGTTCTTGCAACGTATAGTCTTGGAACTGACTCTGTTCAAACAACACACCGTATTTCTTGGTGAACAGCGGCATGAGCTGGTAGAACGTGTTGCGATTGTATGTCGAGGTACTTGACCCACTGTTGGGAACCCACTGACGCACCATCGGCGTGATCCCCCGGAACAGATATGCCAGGTTCAGTCGGCGATACGTGACCACGATGTTGCCTGTGTACGGGGCACTGGGCTTGGCGATAATACGCAGTTCCGTGTTGTGGCCGTTACCTGGATCCGCGATCGCAGTCGGGGTAGTGAAATCATAATCGGTGCCGTTGATTTCAAACGGCAGATTGGGGTTGGACTCATTGATCAAGTCCACCAGCATCTCTTTGGCGGGTTTTGAATAGATTGCCATGTCGTAACCTTACCAGTTGACATCGTAATGAAAGTAGATCGGTCCGAGGACGTCACCTTGAGCTGTGCTTTGCACCATGACCCGTTCGAACATGGGATTGGCGTTCGGTACGGACGACGTGGGTAAATCCACCACCGTGCCGTTGTACCAATAGGTCAATCCTGCCAGGCGACCGATTTCCTGGACACGGGCGAAATTTGCCCACTCTCCGGTTTTAGGATCAATCTGTAGATCGTCTTTCCACGCGGTGAAGTCGAAGTAATACGTGGAGATCGTTCCTGAACGGCGTGTTTGAATTTCATCGAGACTCTCAGGGTGGTTCAACACTGGGAGTAACTGCACCAGAACCACTGTCTCTAGCACCGGGTTACCGTACAGGGCACCCACGGTCACCGTCCCTAACCAACCGTAGTTTTGGTCCTTGACCCGCATCTCGATGGGGGTGGTGGTTTCCAGATCGGCGTCGGTGAATGTCGGGATGGAGTAACCGTCAAGGTCATCCAGCGTCAGGAACAAACCGTAGCGTGCGTTGACTTTATCGATCAACCCTTGGGGGGTGAAACTACGACTACGAAACTTCGGATTGACGCCCTTGAACAACTCACTGAGGTTATTACGTTTGTAATAGACGTCCGCTGACCCACGGTAGCCTTGGTTGAGAATGCCTGTCAGGGTAACTGCTGTGTTACGATCTTCCAGGTTACTCAACCCTTTACGGATTACCGCGGCGCCGTCAGTACCAGGGTTACCCATTTGTCCTTCACCTGCAATCGGACAAACTCCAGCACCACCGGGTGATCCACCCAGAGGGGCTGCATTCGCAGCAGGGTTGGTACCTGACGGACCACTACCTGGACCACCCTGGGCGGTCCTCACTAAAACCCCGTTGTGGTAAAGATGGCTAGCCTCACCGGCATAACCCGCGGTAGCGCTTTGATAGTTCCCACTGATGGCCATGAAGCCACGTAGACCCTCAGTACCTCCAGCCCCAAGCTTAATGGTGATGGTGTCCCCCGGAGCCACAGTGAGGTTAACGACTTCTCTCGCCCCATCGCCCCCTTTGGTGGAACATGCTCCGCTGGTGTCAGAACCCCCGGAACCGCCCCCAGCACCGTCTAGGGTAATCTCTAGTTGGGTGATTTTCTCGGGCACAGTCCAAGTGTTGTTACTGCTACCAGAGAAGCTCTCTAAACGGGTTGATTCGTGGATGGGTTTAGGTTTTGACATTACTACGTTATCGAGGTTGACTTCGTAGTAGGGGTTGTTCTGTTCGTTGATCAGACGCAGGATTTTATCAATGACACTCATCTAGCGTCTCCTTAGGCAATCGCGTTAGGATCTTCAGGTTGGCTGAAATGAATCACCAGATCCCCAGTCATGCTGGTACAGGCATCCAGGTCCAACCGAATGATCAAGGCAAAGTCATAGTCCCCATTGACTTCCCCACTGGTGGCTGTAGATCCAGCAAAGATGATCTGGGCATACGCCAGACTGTACTCACCTTGTCCAGCGCCGATCCACGGATCCCCAGTAATGTCCCCTAGGACACTGACCAAGTCCAAGGTGATCGGGTCACCCTCGGTCAAGGTGATCAGGTAATCATAATGCGCCGAGAAGTCCCGCCAGTAGCTGTAGAACTGGGCAAACATCTTGGTGGGGTACTCGGTCGGATAGAACAACCCATCAAGTGCTGGTTGGAGCAGGTGATCTTCCAATAACAGATCGCCTTCCATGACCGAGACTTCAATCGAACCAATCCAACCGATGGAGGTAGGTTCGGCTTCCAACAGGGCCAGTTTGTAGCCCCCGTTGTCCACGGTATCCCGCAAGATGATGTCGCTGGTGGAAAGGTTCAAACCAAAGCGACGGTTGAGTGAAGGTATTAAGTCATGGGTGGTTGTACTGGCCGGTGAGCGGATGTCCATGTTAACCATGGTGGCCAGGTCTGCCAGGTCCAGACGGTTGTAGTACAGATCGATGTCACCGGCGTACGGTGCGGCCACGTTGTTGGCCGAGACGGTAATGACGGTGTTGTAGCTGGCACCCGATCCCTCCACAGGCGTGGCCGGGGTCGGTGCTGAGAAGTCATAATCCGCCGGGTCGAGGACCACCCCGTTTTCCCGTTCGATGACCTCTAACAGCGTAGTGACTGGGTCCTTGTAGAGAGACATAAGGCTACCTATTAGACACGGTTATAATGGAAGTACGCCGTCCCCACGTACCCGTTTTGACGGATCTCGGTTTGGACAACGACGCGTTGAAAGTTGGTGTTGGCTTCAGGGACGTCACGAGTATCATAATCTCGGACCGTTCCAGTGGCCGTGGTGGAGGTGGTGTCATTACCCGGCCAGTTGTCGATACCATAATCAGTTTGCAGGGCCAGTTGCAGATCCGCCAGGTGCACGAAGTTACCCCGCCAGTTCGCCAAACGTGCACTGACTTCCAACTTGGGATAGATCAACGTAAAGTCCAATCCCCAAGTCAACAACCCGGCGCTGGTAAACCCATCGATCTTGGGATCCGGATGGGTGAGTTCTTCGTAGATGCGTGTGGTGATCACATCGGTCAGATACACCAAACGACGATTGAACACTACTCGCGTGAAACCGGTGTACGCCAGCGATCCGGGTTTGGCTCGCAGCTCCAGTGTCAGCTCGTTACCCTCACCCAACATCGAAACGTCCACGTCCTCGACGTCTTTCGGGGTCAGGTGGATCCCCAAAGCTTTGTTCAGGTCAGGCAACAGACGATGTAGGGTCGACTGTCCTAACGCCGTGAACGCCGGTCGGTAAGTGCCGTTGAACAACACGCCCAGATCCAAACGATGGTAAAACACTGCCATCGAACGATTCCGGTAGTCACTGTCTTGCACCCCACGGACCTTGACTTGGGTGGTACCGCGTGGATCATCCAGCAATGCGCTGGGTTGACCAAAAATCAGGTTGGTGTCATCGGCTGGAAACGGTAGGGTGTTTTGGGTGTTGATTAACTCCCGCATCAAGGCTTCAGGAGGTAGGTTATAATTGCGCATGGTAACCATCCCATCAAAATAAAAGAGGCAGGGGAGACCCCTGCCTCAGTAAGACCTCAGTTAGGCTGTGGTCGTGGTGGTGCCTTCAGTTGGCTGGTTCAGCGTCAGACCGTTGAGCATCGGATCGACGATCGCGGTGTCAAGATCGATGTCTGCCGGCTGTAGCGTCATGTCGATGCTATTGCGATAGGCAAACGAGCCAGCTGCCGCGCGCAGGGTAAACAACACCCCCGCACTGATGTCCGTAGGCATGACGTGGTCATCACGCACATCGTCCAGCTGAAGGTTGGAGCCGTAGAGCGCGTTAAATGCCGCAACGATCTTGTCAATCGTCACTGCCCCTTCAATCTGAAGGATGGTGTGGCTTTCCAGCGCAGCAAACTCAGCCAGGTCAATACGATCATAGAAGATCGTGGTGGAACCTTTATAGCCGCTGTTGGGGATACCGTTAATGATCAGTTCGGTGTTGCGAGTAGGGGATGTCCCGGTCGCCGCGACGGGTTCACCGAAGGTGACCTGGTCCCACGTCAGAGATAAACCCGCCGACTGATTGATCAGGGCCAGGACCTGATCTTTCGACAGCATGGAAATGTCGTACATACGAGCGTTCCTCAAAAATGTATGGCGTCACCCGAGCCGTGGATCAGACGGGGTACATAGAATTTCGTAAAAAGACCCCTGTAATGGCTATATAGTAAAAAATAACTGAATGCTATGAGCCCGGATAACCGGGGGTTTGGGTATGGAGGTTGTCCAGATGGGACTGTGGAAGAAACTCTTTGGAGCCAATCAGGTTATCCAAAACGTCTACGAGAAAATCGTGGGGGAGCAGTCGACGTTCATGTCTAACGCCGACAAAGTGGGGGCTGTGAAAACCTTGTTGCAAACGTACGAACCTTTCAAGCTAGCCCAGCGGTTTCTAGCTCTGACAGTGGTTTTAACGTTCCTTCTAGTCTTGCTCACGGCCGCAGGCATGATGGTCTGGGGTGGTATCGTGGGGTCGAAAACCGACACGTACCTCTTGGAGAGCGGCAAAGCTCTAGCCGAGATCAACAACGAAACCCTGGGCTGGCCTGTGGTCTTGATTCTGACATTCTACTTCGCCGGCGGCGCTGTGGAAGGTATCGTCAGTAAAGTCAAGCGACCCACCGGGTAACATCGGCGGCTAGCGCCCTTCTCTTTTTTGTAAAATGTTATGTATCACAGGAGGGCTTACTAGCAATGCGATACTTTTGGTTGTGTTTACTTTGTATAGTGTTAATGATCGCGAGTACCGCCTCTCCTGGCGCGGAGCGAACCTATCAATACTACGGCAAGATCACCAACATCGTGGATGCCGATACGATGGACGTGACCTTCGATCTGGGCTTGGGCCTCTCCATGGACGTGCGTGTACGCATCCATGACTACGATGCCCCGGAAACCTGGCGACCCAGTTCGATTGCCGAAGCCCTACACGGTGCGGAAGCCACGGCGTTTGCCACCCAGTTGTTGGAACAGTCAGAAGAGTTTGTGTTTACCTCGTATGACTGGGCGGTCTACAACCGTGTGGAAGTCGACATTCATTTACCCGATGGTCAAAACTTTGCTGATGTCATGATCGCCAATGACTTTAGCAAGCGTGAAACGTACTAGCATGTCGGGGACCCTTCGGGGTCCCCTTTATGCGGCGAGAATACTATGACCTGTTTTACCCACCCTTTGTGTCCCGTAAGGATTTTGACTCATGCGTAAGATCACTCGTACGGTGTATGGCTCTCTGCTTCAGACCTCCCTGTTGCTGGGTCTGCCGTTTACCATCACCAAAAACAGCACCCTCAACGAGAAGTTCGACATCCAAGCTGGAGTCGCACCTCAGAACAACGAGATTCCCAAACTCAAGTACCTGACCATCGGTAACGGTGGCCACCGTGTGGCTACAGGTGCGGACAGCATTCCCTACACCGAACCCCTAACCCACCGGGCTCGTGACGCTGCGCTGTTTAACCACATTCCGTTTGTGCTGCGTGAAGTCACCAACGACCTGACCTTGACCCAGCGTGCCAAATACGGTCTGCGTCGGGAAGAGACCCACAACGGTCGCAACTACTATGCGTATTACCTCAAGCGGTTGAACATTACCGACACCACCATTGCCGAAATGCACCATACCGCTGTTGTCGATGGGGTCTCGACCACTGTACCGTTTGAGCCGACCACTGCGGATTTGAACCCCACCCCACCGGAGCTACCGTCTACTGGGGTAATTTCCAGCAACGGTGACTACCTGTCGGCCTCTGCCATCATTCCCATCGAGTTCGATGCCAGCGACGTGGAAGAACTGATTCACGTGGCAAAAATTATGTATGACAATGAGAATATGGCATTGATTTCTGAATTGGGTCTGTGTACCGGTGCAGACCGCACGGTCGTAGGTGCTGGACCTGGCGGGGCGTCGTTTAACTACACCGAAGCAGTGGCAGTGCAAATTGCCATGCATGTCACGGCGTATTACCCCGTTGGCTTCACCAATGAAGGTTTCGATTTCAAACTACAGGTCGGTAAGACCGAACCGCTGATCGGTCCGAACACCGGAGTGTAATCATGATATTCCTCCCAGGTAGTAGTGAGCCGTATCGGATCTTCGCCATCGACCCTGGGACAGACACGTTAGGGGTGGCGGTGTTGGATTTCGATCTCAGGCACCAAACGCTGACCTTGCAATACGTGCAGACGTTCAAGGGCAGTTCCATGGCCCGTAGTTACCCCCATGTTTCTGAGGTCTACGGAGACCGGGCGGCCAAGATCCAATCCCATCAGGATAACTTGTTGGGGTTGATGGACGTGTACCGCCCCACGTGCGTGATTGCCGAAGCCCCGTTTATCGGGAAGTTCAAACAAGCGGGAATGGCGTTGGTAGAGCTGTTGGCAGGGATCCGAGGAGCCGTGCAGCTCTTCGACCCCACCATGCCACTGGAGATCATCGAACCCAAGGCGGCAAAGGCTGCTGTGAACGCGGCCTTTAACGGCAGTCAGAAAGTCGACGTGCAACGCGGTGTCATGGCGTTGCCCTTTCTGCAAAACCCGTACGGTATCGATATCGCCCAGCTCGACGAACACAGTACCGACGCCATCGCCGTGGGCGTCTGGAAGGCTCGCAGCGTCTACGACGCCGTTACTCAATAGGTTAACCCATGGATAGACGTCCGATCATTTATAAGTACCCATTGGATCTGACCGGGGTTAACCCGGATCACTTGGTACGCCAAGAGCAGCAAACGCTGCCCACCGGTCAACCACGCGCCATCGTTCCTAACTATGGTGCGTTCTATGCCGACTCACTGGTGGTGCGTGATCGTAACTCGGGTGCGGTACTCATCCCCAACATTCATTATATCGTTGCCCAGCGTTACGAGACGGCTTCTGACATCACTGGAAAAGAAGTCAGTTCCGTTATCGTGATCACCGATCCTTCGGTATACACCGAAATCGAGTATGACTACCAAGTCATCGGTGGAGAGTTCTCACATTCGGTTCTCTCGCTGCGCACGATGTTGTCGGTAGTGGATTGGTCAACCATTACCCTGACCTGGGGGGTGCGTTTGGGAGACCCTGAACCGTACCCACCGGCACCCCACATTCATGAAGCCGGGGACCTGTACGGGTTTAGTTACCTGGTCATGGCCTTGGAGTATCTGCGCTTTGCTGTTCATGTGGGCAACGAAGTCGATCACGACGTGCTGCGTCGCTACATCGACTGGATCCATGAAGAGATGTTGGCCAAACAGGCCGCCCACAAAGCCGATTACAGCAATCCCCACGAGGTCACCAAGGCACAAGTGGGTTTGAGTGTCGTAAAGAACTACCCCATCGCTACAGAAAGTGAAGCCCGCGGTGGGTCGGATCACAGTAGCTACATGACTCCCTTGCGTCATGCCCAAGCCATTGACACTCAATTTGGCGTTCCGTTCAACGCCCACCGTAACGACCGGAGCAACCCCCACAATGTGACCCAGACCCAGGTGGGTCTGAGCAATGCGGACAATACCTCGGACATGGATAAACCGGTTCACCATGCGTTTAAACAACTCGGCGATAGCCATGCGCTCAACCGCAACAACCCCCATGGGGTGACTGCGGCGCAGGCCGACACCTACACGCGTGATGAAATGAATGGTCATTTGAACTGGCGACTTCATATCGGTGCAACTGCTGTTAATAGTGCTAAGTTGGAATGGTTAACAGCCAGCGATATTGTCTCACGTATCTCTGACGCGGCGATCAGTCGGGCAAACACGTTGTATGCCCCCAAGAACCATACACACGGCTACGCACTCATTGGTCACAGTCACTAAACACCGATTTAAGAAGGAGCCACCTTATGGCCAGCACCCCCATTGTCATCAAGTACCCGTTGGATCTCACTGGTAACAACCCCAACAACTTGGTGCTCGCTGAACCCCACACCTTACCCGGTGGTGTTAACCGGGCCGTCGTTACCAACCACGGTCCTTTCTATGCCGAAACCCTGGAAGTCCGCGATACCCTCACCGGGGTGTTGTTGACTCCCCACACGCAGTTCAAAGCCATTCAGCTTTACCAAGAAGCCACCGAGAAAACCGGTCGCGAGATCTGTGCCGCGGTGGTGGTCACCGATCCCAAGGTCAGTGGTCAGGTAGAACTGAACTATCAGGTCGTGGGGGGTGAATTCAGTTACTCCACCGAAGCCCTGCGTCAGATGTTGGAAGACACCAACCTCGACGAACGTCCGGTCAAATGGGGCGATCTGATTGCCAAGCCGTCACGCTTTGCACCAGCACCCCACCTGCACGACGCTGGGGATCTCTACGGCTTTGAGTATGTCGTTGAAGCCCTGGACAAGGTACGTCAAGCGATTCGCATCGGTGACGAAGCCGCCCACGAGGAAATTCGCAACTATATCGATGAAATTCGTCGTCGGTTAGAAGCAGCCCATCAGGCCCACCTAGATGACAACAGTAACCCACACCGGGTGACTAAATCACAAGTCGGTCTAAGCATGGTGCAAAACTATCCCATTGCCTCGGAGAGTGAGGCGCGGTCTGGGGTCACCAACTATAAGTACATGACACCGCTGCGTTCCTCACAGGCCATCTCCACACAAGCGTTGAGTCCGCTGAACGCACACCGGAGCGATCACAGTAACCCCCACCAAGTCACCAAGGCGCAGGTGGGGTTGGGGAATGTGGATAACACCTCGGATATGAACAAGCCGGTTTCCACTGCCCAGCGCGCAGCCATCGAGGACCACACCAGTCGTCGTGACAACCCCCACCAGGTCACGGCAGCACAGGTGGGTGCGTACAGCAAGGCTGAAGCCAATTCCTTGTTGAACCAACGCCTGCCCGCTAACGGCACCGCAGTGAACTCCAATCGACTCCAAGGGTATTCGGTGAGTCAGATTGTTGACTCCGGGGTAAACAGTGCCATCAGTCGCGCCAATAGCCTGTACGCTTCCAAGAGTCATGGCCATACCCAGTATTCGTCCTCCGGTCACCGACACGCCAGCTACAGCAGTAACAACAACAACTGTTCAACCAGTGCGTACGACCCCTCCGATGGTCGTGACTAACCCACCGGCATAGACGGGGACCCTTCGGGGTCCCCGTGTTTATGCCGTCAAGGTTTGGTTAAGGTACTTCCTAATCAAGGCCATGTCTTGAGGATACGACCGTTGATCGGGAAGGGTGACACTCGGGTAAAAACGCTGAATGTGGGCTAGGGTTTCAGGGATGACCTGTGCCAGACTCACCGGCGCCATGTCGCCGTCTTGCAGCGCCCGCAGTGACTCGGGGAGATTCACCGTGCTTGGGGTGAGGGGGGTGAACTGCTCGATCTGGATTTCACGCCGATACAAAAACGGGGTAGTGATCTCCATGGTTACCACATCCCCATTGGCAATCGGGTAATACCCCGAACCCCCCGCACTCCAGGTGTACTGGGTTCCATTAGTCGAGTCGTAAGTAAACGTCCCTACCACCACGCCGTTTTTCACCACATTCCCCGACACACTGCCCACGGTGTCATCGGTGATGTCTATATCCAGATCGGCCATGCGTTTGAACGTACGGTGAACGTCGGGTAACGCATTCCCGTAGACATCCCGAAACGCACTAAACTCACCACCGTCCACGGTGTAAGCGTAGCGATACGTTTGGGTACTTCCGTCGGCTAACACCGCAAGTGCACTCACCACGTAACGTGCTGGGCCCGGCATGGACACGTTAGGAACCGTACCTGGGGTATAGGTGGTGAGATCAGCCACCACGACCTGACTCTCCGAACCCCCCGCCATAATGTCTTCAGAATCCAACATCCCATTGTAAAGCGGATGGTCGCCATAGGTCGAACGTAGAAAACCTACGTTCACCGGAGTGCGTGCGAAATCACCTGTGAAATACGCACCGAAGTTCACCGCCAACCGATTGACTGTGCTGAAAAACCCACCGTGTTCCAACGAGGCTTCTTCAATACTGTTCAATACCGGACCATGGTCAGTGATCAGGATTAACCCGTTTCCTGCTTCACGATAACTCACAAAGTCGGTAACCGTGGTGTCGGGAACCATCCCCGGTGTCTCGCCCCCCATGGTGCCCATGACAATCACGAGACAATACTGGTCTAACTCCACCAACGTCGGACTGAGGACCCCGCCCCAATCGCTACGATCTTTAATGGTTAGGGTGTAGCCGGCCACAGCACACAACCGTTCGAAGCTGGTACGAAACCCATTGGTGTCAGTGCTTTTAACACCATAGCTCTCTGTCCCGCTGGCATCGCCCAACAGGAGTACCCGTTTGTTCCCCGCCGCTACCTTGTTGGGGTTGGCCACAAAGTTCAAGGCGTTGTACAGGTACTTAAAGCTTGCCGTCAGTCCAGAGAACGTCGTGACAGTGCTCGCAGGTGCATGGGTATTGTAGAACTTCGGAAACCCACCATCGTACACCACATTACCCCGTCCATCTTGAGTGACCGCAATAAATGGGTTGGGGGGTGACAAGGTATCGTACGCAATGTACTTGGAGACCGTGGGTTGGGGACCGTTGATGCTATAGCTGATATCCACCACATCCGCTTCAGCCACCCAGCTGGCGCTTTGCGCGCCAGCGTAGTGTGTCGGTGGGAGCGTTAACTCAAGCTTAGCCATGTTTCACCCCGTTAAGCCATCGTCCGCTGCACTGTGATTCGGACCCGTGCCGTGATGTCAGCGTCTGCATAACTCATGACGTGCACCACCCCACTGTTATCCACCGCGGTCGTGACGACCGCCTCGGCATTGATGAACATGTTTTCCGTACGACTACCCACTTGGGTGTCGAGTACCAGGACATCGATCACGGGTTGGGCTTTATCATACTTGACATGGTCAGCGCCCAAGATCAGAGTGAGGTCATACATCACCTCGCCCCCGGCCAAGATCGTCGGGTTATCCACCACCGCGATTTTACCCACGTCCTGCTCGATGGCCAGGGCCACTTGTGTTGGGGTAGTGGCCCCGACTTGCGCCGCAGTGACTTCGTGTGGGTTATCAACGCGGGAAGTGTGGGTTTCCATCACTTCTTTGGTGCGCAGGGGTGACATGTACAACATGCTTGACACGCCATTGATCGCCTCGTCTCGCGAGGCCATGGCGTAGTTTTGTACGTTTCCTAAACCCACCTGGGTCTTGGTCACGCGATGGGGGTTGGCCGTATTCACGGTGTGTAACCCCAAGACACGCAAACGTTCAGACACCGCATCTTGGTGCTCCATCAGAGCACTGAAGTACGCCGACATCTGATCGCGCATCTCTTGAATAGCGGTTAATAAAGCCATGAGAATACCTCACTCAGAAAAGGATTAAGCGACGCTTGTGTACTCAGGCGGCGGCTGGAGGGTACCGAGTTGATCATCACCCCAGATCTTGATTAGGCCATCTGACAACACAGCCAGCGAATACCCATGGCCCGCCGAGATACGCACGGCCGGTAGTGACAAGGCCGGAACGTCACACTGTCCACTGGTGTTATCGCCGTATGCCAATACCGCACCATCACCACGACGCACCAGGAAGTGTGTTGACCAACACGAGACTTCGACGATCTGACTAAACTGAGCCGGGTCCAGTGTCAGCGGGGTCAGGGTGGCCGCACCGTGTGGGTCAGTGATCTCCCACGCCAGCAGGCTACTGTCATTAAGCAGTACCAGCATGAAGCGCTCGCCCAGAGTCACATCGGAAATCCCGGTCACACCACTCAACGCGGCAGTGGCGTTGGTGATGAAGTTGGGCACCCCAATGGGTTTAACCGTACCTGTGCCGTAGACGATCAACGCGTTATGAGTGTGTCCGGTTTCTACGGTATCGACCGTGGCGTTATCAGCCGCGTCAATGGTACGATAGCTCGCGGTAGCAGGATCACCCCAGGTCACGATAGTGTCCCCGGCCACGATGGCAAATACGTGACTCAACCCCGCCGTCACCCAAACCACTTCGGGCATCGAAGCAGGGGGATCGTAAATGGTGGTTACACCCGCATCACGGTACGCAGTCACCACACCGTCGTTGGTCAAGACATAGACCCCACCAACCCCAGCAGCCACGGTAGTGATGTTGTTGACGGTGGTTGGGATCATGTTGACGTCAGGTACCGAGAATCCTGTACCTTCGGTAGTCACGCCATAATAGAAGCTATTGGACGCCTTGAGTCGATCCACACCACTCAGGGGCGGGAGAAACGGCATAGGTTCGATGGTCAGAGCATCCACACGGGAAAGGGCCAATTCGAACTCGCTTTTCACCGCAAACGTCACCGACTCCAGATCCACACCTTCGACAAAGGACTCGCCCCACTCATAGGGGTAGAGGCCCCCGAACTTCTCGGCATCCGCAGCAATGATCTCCCCTTCCAGGTTCTGGGCGATCAGAGCACGGACGTCGTCCGGAGTCGCCGCCCCAATCTGAGACGGGGTAACGCCATGCGGGTTGTCACGGCGACCGACGTGATCCGTCAGTGTTTGGGTTTGCTCGGTGATGGCCTCTTTGGTACGAACCGGCGTCATATACGCGAAATTCGTTGTACCGGCCTTGGCCTGGTCGGCGGTTGCCAGCGGCAGATCCTCTACCTGTCCCAAACCGATTTGTTCGGCGGTTACCTGGTGAGGGTTATCCAAACGACCCTTGTGATCATCCAAAGGCACCAGCGCCAGTTGTTGGATGGCCTGATTGGTGCGTAGGGGTGTCATCAACTTGACGTTGGACATCCCGGCCTGGGCTTCGACCATGGTCGCCGCCGCGTAGTTAGGCACCGCCCCCAGACCCACTTGATCTTTAGTGACCTGGTGGGGGTTGCTCAAGTCAATGAGGTGGTCATTGAACTGTCCCGCTTCGGTCTCCCCCAGGGCAGTGGCAATGGCAAGGATCGCCTGCTGTACCTCCGACATCCCCACCATGTCGGTGAGTTCCCATTCGTGGTCGATCACCGGGAAACGTTCGGGAAGATCCACCACCTGTTCCCACGTCGTCACACGAGGATTAATGGCAGTGTTGATCAGGATCTCATCGGCCTTTTGGGCATCGATGGTCCACATTCCCCCGAGGGTCTGGTAGTGTAGTTCAAGCACACCCGAAAGCGTTTTATCGTAGAACGTGATTGAGCCATAGACCGGACGACCTACCGCCAGGCTGGCGTCGTGAAAGAGGTGCGAACAGACATAGTCCACCCCTTCCACCAACTCACGACCTTCGGGAAGGATATACAGCTTGAGGGAGTTTTGGAAAAACGGGGCCAACTTCGGAATCGCGAAGTAGTAGTCTTTCCACGCCGGGGGTGTGATGGTTTGTCGTTCAGAAGTAATTTTGTTGCTCGCCGCTGCCCCTGTCGGGTCAAACGGGTAAGCAAAAGGGATAGTAGCCATGGATTGAGCGCTCCTTAAAGGGGACAAAAAAGGGCCTTTTTGACCCCTGTGATGTACCGCGTCATACGATAGTCTCCGGACTTCTCCGGTATATTGTGACTCACAGACCCAAGGTACTAGCTCATGAATGTCATGGACATCCTCTCTGAGATGGGCGAGCGCCCATTGAGCGAATACACCTGGGGGGCTCTGCTGGTCAGTCATTTAAATACAATAGCGGGTGGCAACGCGATCACAACCCGCATGTCAGGGACTGAGGTCAAGTCATTGGTTTCAACCCTCCCGGCGGAGAAACAACTGCCGTTATATGAGTTGCAACTCCCCCCGCTGGAGCGTGCGTCTTCGGATTCTTTGTCATCTTTGTGTCACCCGACGACTGATCCAGAGGGCACTGCCCTTGGTCGCTCACAACGGACGTATTACACGGCAATCAGTGTTGGGACGGTATGTATCGTAATTGGCTTGGTAGGGGTGGCGTTCACTGCCACTGTCATGACCTCCAGTGATGCGCCGTTCCTGGCATGGGTGGAAGAATTTATCACCGGCTTACTGAATGTAGTGTCATTCGTGTTTTACGGTAGCTAACGACATAAGGGGCGGGTCAAACCCGCCCCGTTTTTATGCAGTTACTGCATTTGGTGATACAACTCGAACTGTTGTCGTTTCCACTCACGCACCGCCGCCCAGCGCTGGTTGCACGTGTCGAAGTCGGCTTGGTGCTGGATCTCGCGGCGTCCAAGCACTGCGATCAGTTGGGTCTTGGTCAGAGGGAGTAGGTCCGCCACCGTTGGAGGGGTCTGGCTCTGTTGACAGTTCGCCAGCAGGGCGTCGTGGGGCACAAGCACTGCCGTCCGGGACGGTGGTACAATACGATTGCCACATCCGCTCAACCACAGCACGCACACTAGACTCATAAGCAACATCGGGCGTGTCCCCGAGCTGCGCTTGAATATCGACAACATCATGATTTACCTGATCGAGAATGGCTTGGTGGTTGGCTTGAACCCGCTGGGAGTCAGTAGCCACCTGTTGGGTGAGTTGGTCATTGAGAAGGGCGTTGGCTTTTAAGGCCGTAAGTTCGACCTCCAGGGATTCGACGTGTTGATTGAGTTGGGCGTTGTGTTCCACCAACTCCAAACGCTGGTGGCGTTCATACCACGCAAACGCTGCCAACACCAACATCACCGCCAACAAGATCTCGGTCAGTGCCCCTTTGAATTTTGTAATCACCTGCGTACCTCTTGGCGTTATTGGCGCAGCAAGGCCTCGATGGGCTCAGTGCGCTCAGACGGGTTTACCAGTGCCGAGGTCAGACCTTCCGTAAAGTACGAGCCCAAAAGCTTGGCAGTGGTGTTGGTTGCCCCAAGGGCAATGTCTTTTAGCGGTGTCACCGCCGGGGGTCGCTTGACCAGGTCTTGTTCGCTTTCCACGGTATGACGGTAATACTTGGTGAGTTGCTTGGCATCCCGACAGATCGCCGACGCCATCAGTTCCACCACCGCGTGGTTGGCCCCGACCCGAAAGCCTGCATGGTACTCCGCACTGGCAAAGAGTCGACCCAAGTCCTCATAGGCGATATACCAGGGGACCCGTCCTTTGGCGAAGAACTCGTTATAGATGTAGTAAGGCAGGGAGTCGTCCTTGATCAGGTTAGCGTTGGGGGAAACCACCGCTCCAGAATCGAAGGTAAATTCCAGGTAGTCGTCTTCACCGACCTTGACCGTAGTGGTGTTGGACGGATCGATGCGCATCATGGCACACGCCGATGACACACCGTAATATTTATCCTCAACCACCACGGCAAAGATTCCCACGGTATAGACTTCACTGCCCACACTGGCTAGGCGCTGTTCAGTAAAGCGTGCCGGGATATAGATCTTACACCCCGTGGGGGTGATCATCTGTCCGTCTTTGGCGACCTTCAAAGCCGCATGAATTCGCTTAGGGTCACGCACCAACGTCGTAGGGTCCATAGGGCTCTCCACACAAATCGAAAAATGTTATGCCTATACCATTGAGAGGGTGTTATGTACAGTTATCAAAGCGCCATGGTGCGCGAATTCGGCAAACAAGGCCGCTGGGTTGAGGCGGACCTGTCACAGACCATTGTCTCCAGCCTGTATCGGGACTACGAAGGGGTTTATCTGGTCCTGACCCACGAAGTCCTTCCTGAGCCTGTGGCGCTAGACATGGCGGCAGTGCGCACCGCCTTTGGCGCCTCGGGAGTGGATCTTACAGTCACGGACTGGTTGGCCTCCCTGGGTAAGGCAAGCCTACCCACCATCGACGACGTTCCTGAGGTTAACACGCAATACTGCGACTACCGCGATGCGTGGGCAGCCGGGTATTCCATCGACCCGGTCTCCAAGACCGCGCACTGGAGTGTGGATCTACCCAAGGACGAACGACCCGATCTACGCCTAACCCGCGAGAACGCCCAATACGAGCGCCTGTACCGCGAATGTCTGGTCAGCGTCAATGGTCTCTACCATCTGACCAATCTCGGCGCAGACGCGCTCTACGTGGACGATGGGGCCAAGTCTGGGTTCCTGGCCAACGCCAATCAGGTAGGACTCTTTCGTCTAGGGGTGTTGGGCGACATCGAATGCGTACCCATCACCGCCGAGATGATTGCCAAGAACCGTCCGGAACAGAAACTGGCCGATTATGCCTACCTGCACCTGGATCGGGACTTGGAAGGAAAGACCGTGTTGCTCGTGCTGGGAGGTTACCTGCATGTGTTGGAGCAGTCGCTCAAGCGCACCGGTCCCCAGACGTTCCGCCTGGACTTCAACAACCTCCCTTATGTAGAGCGGTTTTTCCAATCACGCAAGCTCATCGACCTGTCGGCGATGGAGGCGTTGATGGAGCGCGCACCCAACAACCCCGATCAGTTCCTGTTGGAAGAGTTGTATTCCGATGCGGTGATTACCGAGTATCTGACGTTGTCGCAAAGCTTTTTCGTGATCGTCGATACCCCGGAGCTGTTCGTGGAACGGCGTCAGGTGGAGTCCACTGGGTTGCCGGGTCGTTTCATTGCCCACAACTACCCCACGTTCCCGCTGATCACCACCTTGGGTCGAATGCCGGAATACTGGGTGATCGAAGAAGATGGTCAGTACGTGGTCGCCGTTCACGACAACCTGGACATCCGCTACAACTTCGAGACGTACCAGTACAAGGATACTTTCACCGTCGATCCCACTCGCTTGACCGTGTCGCCCTACGACTACAGCGACGCCTATTTCCTCGTGGTGGGTAAGGACCTGTAGCCATCTTATAGGACGGACCCGTAACGCTTATGCCCGTAATGGACCCTTTACCTGAACCTATGTGAGACACCCATGAAAGCCCTGATCATCAAACTCGCCATCACCACCCTGCTCAACGCCCTACTCGGTCAGATGTCCATCAAGCGTCTGCTCGAAGCCGTGGGCTGTGCCGACTCCGTCCACGACAACGCTTTCAAAAAGCGTGGCTTTGTCCTTAACGCCATCAAAGAGAACGAGGGACACCAAGGTTCGACCCTGGTACGCAATCTCGTCCTCGAACTCGGGGTGTATCTGTACAAGTCGTATCACCGTAAGTAAAAACAAACTCAAGGCTTGTATTCTTTGAACGAATAACGCCTTGGTTTACGCCCAATGGTTTGGGGGCCTTTTATACGCTTTTAAGCGGAGCCGTAGGCGACCACCTTATTGGGTGTGGTACGTAGTACCCAAAGCAATCCCCTAGGGGCCCGTAAGGGAGCCCCTAGGGTTTTATGCTGTCTATCCTCCGATTGTGAACCAGGGACGTCCAGTGGTCACGTGACCACAACTGGCCTTGTTACCTTCACGTACCACAGGCACCCCGTTCCACGTGAGCCAACTGGAGCCTTCGACCATGGTGGGGCTATTGTGAGGCGAATCGCCGTGACCCTGGACCGGGTCCCCTAGCAACACCACAGGCTGACCTTCGACCAGAAACTCCGACTGTCCGCCAGCGAGTTGTTGACCACCAGCACTGTCTAGTGTTTTCACGGTAATCCCGTAACTCATCAGCTACCCCCTTCCATCTTGGGTGCCTTGATCTTGCCGCCCGCCGGGGTGAACTGGATAAAGCTGCCCCCGGATTTCAACATGGCCATGGCACCCCCATCGACGATGGCATTGGTGCCCGCTTTCATGTTGGCGTTGTTGCCCGCTTCAGCGGTAAAATCAACTCCTGCTTTAATCGTTGCATTCTTGCCTGCTTTGAACGAGACATTTCTTTTTGCCTCAGCTGTAATGTCCTGGGGAGCGTACGCATTGATATTCCTCTTGTTGAGTTCCAAGAACGTGCCCATCTGGTTCATGACACGAATCAGGGTTTTCGCCGAGTTAAGTTCGGCATAGTTGCCCACGTCGTCGGTTAGGACGACGGCGCCGTCTTTGGTGTTGAACTGGAAGGTGTAGGCGAAGGGCTCGCCGTTGGCTTTGACGGTTTGGACAGTGATTTGACCCGTATGGGTACTGATCTCCACAGAGTAGCAGTTCGCCGGGTCGGTTGCGTCTTTTGACTCATCTTGGGTGTCACTCACGGTGAAAACGACGGTTTCGAGTTTTCTGAGATGATCATCCATCCCCAGACTCGTCCAGTAGAACTTGTCGGCATCGGCATACTGCCAGATCACCACCCGCTCACCCCGACGCACGTCCGGGGCAGTACGTCGGTTGGAGTTGGCCATCGCCAACCATTCGGCGTTTAGGGTGTTGTCGGCCACGACCTTGACGGTGTAGTTCTCCCCTAAGGCGTTGACGCCCGAGGCTTCCTGGATGGTGGGGTTGGTGTTGAGTTCGCCTTCCAGAAACGGCAACGACTCCACCGGCATGATCTCCACATGACGACTGGACGGGAGTTTGTTGGCGGCGACAATGCCCACCGAATAAAAGCGCAGCTGTGATGTTTCCATACGGACCTCAGCAGTAAAAACGGATCTATACCATCTCGGGGAATCAAAATTAACAGGGTCCCGTTACTCTATAGTACCACTAAAGCGATGGTAAAAAGAATGCGAATACTCAAATTGATTTTAAAAGGCTACAAGCCGCTGGTGATCAATAACGTCAATGAATTCATTTACGATCCCACCAGTCCGTATCAGTTGATTCTGGGCACCAACGGTTCCGGCAAGTCCTCGTTGCTGCGTGAACTGGGTCCCATGCCGGGCGTGGCCGGCGACTACATCAAGGGCGGCTACAAGGAAATTCATATCGAGCATCGGGGTCACGTCTACAAACTGACCTCGACGTTCAAAAGTGGTAACAAGCACACCTTCATCAAAGGCGATGAGGTGTTGAACAATGAAGGGACTGGTGCAGTACAAAAGGAACTGGTCAAGCGCGAGTTCGGCATCACCCAAGACTTCCAGGACCTGTTGACCGGGTTGGTCAAGTTCACCGACATGACGCCGCTCAAGCGCCGCGACTGGCTGACACTGTTGTGCGAAACCGATTTTACCTATGCCATCGGTGCCCACCAGACCCTGAAATCCAAACTGCGTGACGCCCAGGGAGCCCTCAAGCATGTCCAGCAACGCATCACCGGTGAGTCAAACAAACTACTGGCCTTCACCGACGGGGAAGCCGTCGAACAGCGTTTCCAACAACTACATGACGAACTCGACGTCCTGTTCCAAAACCGCGACCCCCATACTCAGCCGGTATCCGATCTGGAGCAGCGCATCCAACGCAGTCTGGAACGCGCCGAGCGGTTGTCGCAACAGGTCGTGGAAGCTAGCCTGATCAATCGCCCGGCAGGGGTGGAGTACCAAAGCCTCACCGAAGTCGAAGACGCCATCCAGCAACTTCAGACCGATCTGAAAGTGCAGGTGTCGCTGCGTGAACGCATCAGTCAGGAACTCCAGGAGCTGGAGAAACTCGTTGAGGGGATTCGGGCCAACGGAGCCGATGACATCGAGGGCCTTCAAAAACGCCTGGAGAGCCTGCGTAAGACGTTGGAGGACGAACGAGGTAGCATTGAACAGTTTACCATCGATTACGCCCCTAACGACGCGCTGAACGCCTTCTGGCAGGCCAATGACTCCTTGATGGAGATTCTCCACAGTCTGCCGGACAACAGCGACCGACGGTTCAACAAAGACTCCCTCGGCAACGCTCAAACCCAGCGTCGTGAGATCCATCAGCAGTTGGAGAAACTTGCCAACCAGCGCGCGCGTGTGGAATCGCAGATCGAACACATCCACCAGTCCCCTGAGACCCAGTGTCCCCAGTGTAACTACCGCTGGACACCGGGAGTGAGTGAACACGAACTGGCACGGGCCAAGGAAACCCAGGGCAAGATCCAAGCCCGTCAGGACCAGCTGCAACAGGAGCTACAGCAACTCGGGGAGTTTATCGAAACCTCCGAGGACTATGCGCATCGTTATCGTAGCCTGCGTCAGCTTCACGCCCAGTACCCACTACTTAAACCCTTGTGGGATTACCTGGTGGAGAACAAGGCCTTTACCCACACGCCGTCACGGTGGATTCCTACACTTTACACCTTTGAACGCGATGCCAAGCGTTGGGTGGAAATCGAGCGTCATCAGCGCACCTGTGAAGAACTCGTGGCCTTGATCGATGGCAGCGGTAAGCAAGGCGATACCCAAGGGTTCACCAACCGCTTGCAGACCCTGCACCGTCAAGCCGAGGACGTCACCGAAGCCATCGTGACGTTGGAAGGGCGTCTGTACGCCATGCAGGAATACCGCCGTCGTCTGGCAGGGTTGTACAACCTGTACCAGCAGTTGGAACAGGTGGTGGACACCCTGAGTCAGGATCGTGACGCTTTGATCAATGCGTATCGCAGCGATACCATCAACGGGGCCATACGTGATCATCAGATCGAGATGGCCGAACTGCAACGCAAGCGCAATGAACGCCAAACCATCGAAGGAGTGCTATCGGATTTAGAGCATAGCAAGACGACACTGGAAGATGATCAGGTGGTCCTCGATGCCTTGGTCAAGGCACTCTCACCAACCGATGGGTTGATCGCCGAGCAGTTGACCGGGTTTATCGAAGGCTTTGTCGCGCATTTGAATCAGCTGATCGAAGGCATCTGGACCTACGACTTGCATATCCGTCCGTGTGGACTGGCAGAAGGTGAGTTGGACTATCGCTTTCCGCTGGAGATCAAGGGCGAGTCGTCCCTGGTTCCCGACATCAGTAAGGGGTCCACTGCTCAGGTAGAGGTAGTGAACCTGGCGTTCAAGCTCGTGGCCATGGTGTATCTGAACCTTGAAGACTACCCGCTGTATCTCGACGAGGTCGGGGCGAGCTTCGATGAACAGCACCGCGTCAACGTCATGAACGTGCTAAAGCGTCTGGTGGATACCGGTAACTACACCCAGATGTTTTTGATCAGCCACTACGCCGGTCAGTACGGGAGTTTCCCGCAGGCGGAGACCTTGGTCATGGACAGTGCCAACATCGTCGTGCCGGGGGAGTATAACCAACACGTGGTGATGCAATGACATTGGAAGAGTTGTTGAATAAGCGCGTGGCAATCCCCACCGAAGACGGTGGGGTACTCGCGTCTGTGAAACCCGAGTTTCGGATCGCGGTAACCTCAGAAGGTAGCGACACCAAAATCGCCGTTTACGCACGGGGACTCAAGGACGGTCCCCTTCACTTCATCGTCCAAGGTGACGAACTGATTCCGGATGAATGACGACATGAACGATCCCTACAACCACCGCAAACTTGACGCTATCGGTGAGACCCTGTCGGTCATGTCAGGGTTGATTGAAATGCACTTACCGCAATTGGGTGACTCCGTCCGCAGCCTGGTGGAGAGTCTGGAAGGTCGCTTTGATGACATCGACCGAGAACGCCAACGCGACATCCTGCAAGGCAAAGGGCCGATGACGCTACTGCGTCAAGAGTTGGGTCTGGCTATCGCCGAACCCATGGATCTATTCGCTCAGGTCCAAGGAGGTGATCAACTCTCCCATCACAGCCTAAACGAAATGCTCAAAGAGATCTTTCCTCGCCACTGGACAGGTCTTAGTGAAGGTGGGGACTTCCAACCCGTGTGGGACGATCTACCCAGCTTTCATGACAACTACATGGCACTGACCTCGGGGTTCTACCGCCTTGATGGTCGTTGGGTGATGTTGGTGATCACCCTGACAGACGCCCACGTCAGACAACACTGCCTTTACCCGTTGCGTGTGGATCAAACCGGTCATGAAAAAACCCAGTACCACCCCCGCATCGCCACTTTCGTCAAAAGCGAGAACACTTGGGTCGAACATCAGTTCTACCAAACCGTGCCCGTGCGAAAGCTCCGCGATCAACTCCATAGCCTCCTCGCTCAACACGGTTACAACCCCCCGCAAGCGATCTCGCTCGAAGAGTTCCAGGCGACCATCGCTGAACGGGTTCGATTAGAGCGTGACGCCAATGTGGCAGTGGTTGGTCAAGGGGTAGTGGAGCGACAGTTTAAGATCGCCATCGACGACTACCGGGTAGAAATCCTCTGGTCGGCCAAACTCAACGTCGGTCATGTAAACGTCGTGAAGGGTCATTACCCAGGCACTCGGTTACGCTGGGACGAACTCTCACCGGCCAAACAACGTCAACTCTACAACATCTTCAGTGTGACTGAAGCCCCCAGTATCGATAGCCTAGGCTAACCCAACGGCATAAGGGGAGGGTCGATGCCCTCCCCGTTATGCTGTCAACTCAGTAACCCGTTGTCGATAGCCAGCTGTTCCAGAAACTGAACGCGTTCTTGCAGTTCGGTGTTCTGGGTTTGCAGGGTCAAGACCTTGGCACGATCGGTGGTGTTGTTTTGGAGTTTGGCCTTGCGGTTGTTCTCCAGGACTGTGTGGTCCATCTGACTCACACCACGCACGATAGCCCCGGCTTGATGAATGCGTACCGTAGGATCATCGATGCCGATGGCGTTGATCACGGTTTCACGAACCTTGGCCAACAGATCATCCAACACCAGGGTATCCGGCACCGGACCCAGCGACACCGACAACACCAGATGACGGTAAGGTACCGTGTCAAGAGCCGGGTAGGTCTCGATGTAGGTATCCGGGACATACACCGTGGGCTCGGTGTCTGACATCAGGGTGACGATGTTGGGCAGGTTCTCCCGATCGGTCTCATAGTCTGCCAGGGAAATCCCCGCAGGCCGGTAATACCGTTCGTAGGGATCTATGCCCAACGCCACCAAGTCCGCAAAGGCACGCACTGCCTGACAGGTGTAAACCGCACTGCTTTCGACCGCAAAGGGAGCCCGGATCTTCCACGTACCACTGGCGTACAGCGGTGGGGTGCGCTTAGCCATCTACGCCTCCTTTATCCCACATGCGGGGGGTCAATGGTTTCCAGATAGCTTCGCAACACCACCAGGTACTGAATGTTGTCAAAGCCTGCCGAGACGTAGAGTACCCCACTGCGCTCCACCCGGTTGTAACCGATGGGCACGTCAGAGAACTCGGTCATGTGCTCGGCTTCTTTTAACAGGGCGTTAAAGAACAGCACCCATTCCTGCGTCTTGGTAGCCATGCGGTTGAAGTCATGGCTGTCAGTACCGACTGCCAGGTAATCCACCCAACGCTGGTTGAAGTCGACAATCCCGTCCCGGTTTTCCGGAGAGCCCAGGGCCAAAAACGCCAAGGACTTGTAGGGGATGAACGACACCCGCAGGTGTTCACTGACGAAGGTATCGGTGTAACCCGTCCCCTGGGCAGTTTGACGACCGAGATTAAACGCGCGCGCCAGACTCACCGTCGGGGAGTAGACCCCAGCCTGGAGGGTCTTGTTGGGGATCGCGTATTGCGACCACATCGGCGTGATAATGAACTCGGTGTTGGTGAACAGATCCGGGAAGATCGTTGCCCATTCCTCACGGGTATGTTCGGAGTTGGCAAGGATCCAATCGACCAACAGTTGCTTGACGATGTCCAGGTTGTTCCCGGCACGGCCATAGATCAACGCTGTCCAGTAGGTACCTAGTTGGTAACTGCGGTCATTGGGATCGTACCAGTCAAAGGCATCGGTTCTCAAGACCGTGTAGGGGTTCTCCCCTTTCTTGATCTCGGTGGCCTTAACGATCTCCGGCCACGGCCGAGCGTTGACTAGGTTACGGACATCGATCTGACCTTTGAAGAAATCATCCAGGTTATCGATGGGGGGAATGAAATCGATCTCGATACCGTCATACTGGTTGGAGAACGCCTCATCCGAGAACCAAAGCTTGATACGACTTTCGGTACCTACCTTGCGATAACTGATCCACTCCGGCATCCAGATGGACCCGGCACTGACCATCGGTCCGGTTTCAAATTCCGTGGCAACACTGTCAAACTCCGCCTGGAACAGGCGCTGGAAATCCGCAGCGTTCGCGTTGGTGACCCCGGAGACAGCGGTGTCGAACAACCACTGACCGATCAACAATACCTGAGTGGCATAATCGGTCGGTACCGGTACCTGGATGTCGTCGTTTTCACTGGTGAAACTCACCAAGGTAGGTTCTGGGTAAGCGGCCTGTTGATACTGGCCTTTTTCCTTGGCATAGGTCAAGGAATCGGTCGACAGCTCCCCCAGTGGAGCGATCGTGCCGACGGTGTTGTCTGCCATGGCCCCATAGACCATGAAGCCTTTTAATACGTACATGAGCGGGTATCCTCGATCTGACCGAAGGCGAACTGTATGAGAGAGGTTAAGGCTATACCATTTGGCGAGCCTTCTAACGCTCTCGCTTCACCGTTATGTAGGAGACTCGCTATGGCTGTATTAATTACGATCCTCAAGACCTTGGCGGCGCTATGGCCGTTTCTCAAGGAGATGATCATTAAAAACACCAGCATGAAACAGGCCATCAAAGACAACAAGCTGTTAACTAGCCTGTTTGTGTCGCTGCTGTTTTCACTGTTTGTGTGTTACTACCTCGCCAACCTGACCTGGACGGAAGCCGGAAACGTCAAGTCATTGACCCACCAGCAAACCCAGTGGGAGTACCAGATTCAGACCTTGAAAGACAAAATCACCGAACTCGAAGAGCGGTTGGATAGTCGCAAAGTCACTGTGGAGCGGGTACGCCAAAGCAATGACTGGTTGCGTGAGGAAAACAATCGTCTGGATCAAGAACTGGCGTCCATCAATGCCACTCGTGAACGCTACATTCAGACCATCGACGATTTACGTGAGCGTTTGGATGAAGTACGTAAGCGCCCGATTGTGGCACGTCAATCACAACCCCAACCCGAACCCACGGACATCCATGACCGTCTGGAATGGCTCCGTGAACAGGAAGGATACTAACATGCGTTACCTAAAAGCAGCGCTGGTCTCGCTCGGATTGTTGATGGGGGGTTGTAGTGCTATCGCCCCCAAGGACCCGAATGAGCAAAGCGACTGGATTCGCACCAACCGTGACGGATCCGTGGAGCGTTACTCCATCATCACCTATGAACGCCACGGTAACGTCCGCCCCACCCCTTCGGCCAAGGGGTGTGGGTCTTTCGTTATGCCCGACAAACCCGTCATGCCTGAGATCCCTCGGGTAACGGCCAGACAGGCCGAGAATTCGGCGGAAGTCGAGAATATCCTGATCCACCATATTGCCGATTTGCGCAAGTACGTGCGCGGTTATTTCGACGATTTGGAAAAGGAGTACCTGGCGTATCGTACGCAATGTGAGGGTCAGTAAAAGCTTATCGTCGGCCCCCATTATCTGAGAAGCTATGACCTAAGGAAGTCACACTCATGTCTGAAGAACAAACACCTGTCAAACTGGTGATTTATACCGACGGCGGTTGTCGGCCGTCTCGCGGCATCGGTGGTTGGTCCTACCACGGCTACACCTATACCGACGACGTCCCGAAAACTGGCGTGGGGCTGAAAGACTTTGTGCCGACCGCCTTGGGGTATTATCCGAAACACGGTAAAGGGGTCGGTACCGAAGCGAAAGGTCCCGAGGGCATTGTCCCAGCAGTTACACCAACTGAGTATTTCGATGGCTGGGGAAGTCTGATCCCCGAGTCCACCAATAACCAAGCAGAAATCATCGCTGCCACCAAAGCTTGTCAACTGGTTAAGAAACTGGATGCCAAGCACGTCATGTTCCGTGTTGATTCGGAATACGTCAAGAAAGGCGTGACCGAATGGGCCGTGGGTTGGGTGGAGCGTGACTGGGTGACCAGCACGGGTCAACCGGTGGCCAACCGCGAACTCTGGATCGAGTTGGTGGCGCTGGTGGATGAACTCACCAAGCAGGGCGTGTCCTTGGATTGGGTGTGGGTGAAAGGTCACAGCGACGAGCCGGGTAACGACGCGGCGGACCTGCGTGCCACCGACGGCATCATCGTGGGGCGCAAGGGGATCCATCACGAACACCACGGGCGGAAACCGGCCAAGGGTTACTGGACTCCGAGCACCGAAGTCAACCGCATGTTTGCTAACAGCAAATGGTATTTCAACACTCACCTACCGGCGACACCTCGTACGGTGGATGGGAAATACATTTACCATCTGGGCGAGCACGGTAAGGAAGATGACTTCCTCGGCAAGCGTATGTCCGATGCAAGCTTTGCGGTGATCTACCTTAAAGAACCGGAACCGGTCTTGGAAACGGTGCGTCAGTATCAGGACCACCTGGATCCGATGGGATTTAACTCCTTTGTGATCGGCAAACTGGAGAACATCTTTAAGCCGGACTACTATCACTCGATCGCTGAGTTTGGAACATTGCCGATTTGGCAGAAAACCTCCAAGCATGACATCTACATCCGCGACGATCCTAAGGCCGTTCAGCTGACCAAGGACCTGCGTCCACCCCGGTTGGCATTTAACATGGTGGATGTGTTGACCACCATGGAGCGCTTGCTGGATTCAGTGCGCAGTGGGGAACTGGGTTCGATGCTGGTGACGGACATCACAGAGCATTTATATGACAAGGAGCAAACGAAGAAAGGCGAGACGATGAAGCTCAAAGGCCACATCACCTCGGCGCTCAAGTCCTTGTCACTCCCTCTCCACTACGACACGGGTGCGTCGAAGGGGGTCGTGGATACCACGTTGTCCATCGGGATCGATACACCCAATCGCAATACGCTGGCAGCGCTGGCCTCCAAACACCCCAGCGTCAAAGTCGTGTCGTGGAAAGAGTCTCCCCAGGCGTTTCGTTACGCCACCATCGTGGAGACTCAGGATGATGTGGGAATTTGGGCGGGCTTCTACTCCAACCTACGTCTGATAACCACGTAATGCGATGTGAGGATACACAATGTCAATTTCAACGGCGGCATCCCCCGCAGTGCGTCAGGGCATGGTAAAGCGTCTCGGCACTGGTCTGTTGCACTTTTGCTTACCGGCCAGTGGGAAACGTTCCCTACTCCTGACGAGTCTGTTTGTGGAGATCGCCAAAATTTCACCTACTCATGAACAGTGTCTGCTCGAACTCAACGAGAAACTGAAACTGGCCAGTCACGTGGATGCCTTGAAATTTCCGGCAGCCATGCACGGGCGGTTCTGGCGTAACGCTGAGTTTGATCAGATGAGTGATGGTCAGGTTGACAATACGTGCAATCGTATACTCACTCAGATGCCACGCTGGATGCAATACGCCACACCCGAGCGCATGTCGGAAGACATCCGTGAGGTTCTACAGCTGGGACGCCGCGTTCACGCCACACCGGCTTAATGGACGGGCATAAGGGCCGGGGATCGCCCCGGCCCGTTTATGCCGCTTAGCGGCGACGATCTTGCTTGGCAAGCTTTTTGAGTTGCTCGCTGGTATCTTCCAGCGCCACCGTCACAGCCTTGAGTTGGAAGCCAACCATGCTGTAGAACTCGACCTCTTCGGCCATGGTCCGACACAGGGCTGCCAAGGTCTTGAGGGAGACTTCGGAGACTTCATAGACCGTGGCGTCTTCTTCCACCCGAGCATGGAGTTTGTCGAGTTTGTCGGTGATCTCTTCCACCATGCTCAACAACTTCTTACGGTCGACGAGGGCAAACTGGTTATTCAGCGCATTGGTTTTCTCCAGTGCCTCACCCAGATCGGCGTGACGACGCACCACCTCACCGTAGGGACGCTGGTTGACGTTAGAACCACGTTTGAAATGCTTGCCCAATTCGTCACTCACACCCGTGAGGTTATGAGGACGGAAGTCACGAATCTCTTTACCGTCACGCAGGTTCTGCAACGTGTCAGGATTGGCGAGCTTCATCGACAGCCACAGGTTGAACGGACGCAGCACGTCATCGTTCAGTCGGGCGGTGATGGCAACTGCCTTGTGAAGGGTTTCCAGATAGTCCAGATAGGCGCTGGTCATTCCTGCCGGAACATAGACCCGCCAGTTGCGCGCTGTGGCGTAGTTGACGCTTTGGATTTCCTTGACGATGGGCTTGACTCCCAAACTGGGAATCGGGGTATCACGGCGCAGCTGGGCATCGTGAAGAAACTTGCGTATGGAATCTGAAAAGCCGGGCAGGTATTCCATGATGCCCTTGGCGTTAAAGAATTCTTGGGAGATATTTAGGGTGACCGCAGTAGACATCACAATGTCCTCGACTTAACCAGGGTTCGTAGGGGGTTCACATACCATCCGCATGGTGGGCCCTCGTGTAGAATTAAACCGATTTTCGCCATTATACAGAGCGAGTCTTTTTTAGAGGAACACCTTACATGTCATTCGCTAACCGTTTCACGCCGGCACCGGCGATTCGCCCGTTTCTGAACATGGGCTGTTTGTTTGATATTCCCACGGGCAGTTACCGGCCGGGTAAACACGGGGAATCTATTCTCAATGGGGGGTTGGCACCGATCACCGGTATTGGCGGTCGTGGCAACACCTACAAGTCCACCTTGGCTCACTTCATGACCCTGCGGACCTTGGATCGCTATCTGTCCTCCGACGCGGTGGTCAATGATACCGAGGAATCCCTGGAAATCGGCCGTCTGTTCCATCTGGCACGCTGGATGCCGTACATCGGTGGCGTTGACTTGCAAGAAGAAGGTCGCCTGATCCTCACCGCCAAGACAGTTATGCCGGGTAACAAATGGTTCGATGCGTTTCGTGACTACATGAAGGAACGTCGCAAGGACCCCAAGGAGTTCCAGAAGACCACCCCGTTTGTGGACAAAAAGGGTGACCCGATCAAGGCCTTCGTACCCGTGGTGGGGGAAGTCGATTCATTCAGTGCCATGGAAATCGAAGCGCTGGATAAACTCTACGACGCTCACGAAGTCGGTGAGTCGGGACTCAACATCGAAGCCCTCAAAGGGGCTGCGGCGAAATCCCAGCTGATGATGCAGCTACCTGGCGTGACCGGCATGGGTGGGGGTTATGTGATTCTCACTGCTCACGTGGGCGACGAGCACCAGCTAGACCCCTATGCTCCCCCGGCCAAGAAACTCACGTTCTTGAAAGGTAAGGTCAAGTTCAAGCGGGTACCTGAGAACTTCACCTTCCTGACCAACAACTGCTGGTACTGTCTGTCCGCCACGGTGATGATCAATCAGACCACCAAGGCCCCGGAATTCCCGCGTAACAAGGAAGACGACCTCAAGGGCGACACCGACCTGATGTTGATCACCTTGCAGAACCTGCGGGCTAAATCGGGTCCGACCGGTCTACCCATGGAAGTCATTGCGTCACAGCGTGACGGCATCCATGTGGGTCTGACTGAGATGAACTATCTCAAGCACAAGGACAACAAGACCGCCGAGTACAAAACCGGTTGGGGTATCGGAGGACACGACAAGAGCTACTACCTGGAGCTTTACCCGAGCGCGAACCTGCAACGCACCACCGTGCGTGGCAAGATCGATGCCGATCCCAAACTCCAGCGAGCCTTGGAGATCACCTCCGAGATGTGTCAGATGCGTAATCTCTGGCACCACCTGCCGGACGGCGTGTTGTGTACGCCCCAGGAACTTTACGACACTCTCAAGGCCAAGGGCTATGACTGGGATCTGCTGTTGGATACCCGCGGCTACTGGGTCTATGAAGAAGATGTCACCCCGAGTACAAAACCTTTCCTTTCCACCATGGACCTGTTGAACATGCGTCTGGGTAAGTACCACCCGTACTGGTACCCGGTGAAAGAGAAAGACCTGAAAGTCAAAGAGGAGGCTACCGCATGATGACGGCAACCCATTCTTTGTCAGAGCGCATTGGTGAACTGCTGGGACAACGTAACCCTCAGGCTGAACAACTCTGGCACCAACACTTCCGTTACAACCCGGCGTACGGTAACGAACGTCGCCACATCAACGAGTTTCTGCGCCTCCAGCTGGGGGCGATGCCCATGGACACCACCACCCAGCGTGAATGTCTGAACACCGACAGTAGCGATGCGGACTACCTGCGGCATTTCGAAACGTACGTGGCACCCTTTATCGTCAAGCACGGCTTGCCGGCATGGCGACAGATGGCGTAGCGCTCACCACGTGGCCTGATCCGAACCTTTGTGATCGGCCACGGGTTGCCATTGCCACTTGTGATCAGGGGACAGTGCCCTACCCGGTTTTACAAGCCACCTTTGACGGTCTGTTTAGTCACTGGTGGCAACCCCCTCGGATCTTGCTACAAAGTCGAGACGGGTTGAACCAGGCATTCTTACTGTACGCTCAGCTACGCGATCTTCGGGTTCACATGCATCACTATGATGTGTTCTCCTACGGCAACCAAGCCGCCTATGCCAGTAACATCGATCTGATCAACGATGCCACGCATATCGTGGCCTTTTGGGACGGTCGGTGTCCGCGCATGGCACATCTGGTTGATTTCGCCCAAGCTAAGCTACGGCCGGTGGAGATTTTCTATCTACCGCCTGAACAGTGAGGTTCCCATGGAACAAGTATATCCGCTGGGCACAGTTGGTGCCCAACTCGTTATCAATGCCGACCATATGGCTGTGGCCTTTCAAGGACGCCGCATCCCCTTGGGGGAAGTCCAAGATCTGGCCACGGTGATGGAGCAGCTACGTAGTGTGGCAGGACATCTCCCCGAATCAACCCCGCGTTTAACCGCTGAGGGTATCGATCGGGAGTTTCGTGCCAATGATGGGTTTTATCCGGATTCTGAACTCTGGGCACAGGACAGTCTGTCCAGTTGGCAAGGGCTTTCTGGTCCGGAACTGTTCAATCGCTACCAGTCCCATGCCGAGACCTACGTGTGGGGGTGTAATGACTTCGGTCAAGAACCCACCTACGAAGGTTTTCGTCAGTGGCTGTGTCAGCTACGCGATATGGATCTCTGATCGGTTTGGTATGAACCTACGCTAAAAGGAGCCGGTCATGGCCAACCGACAGGCAGCTACGAAAGAGTTACTCAAGTGGATCGAGAAGATCCTACCCGGCAGTGAAAACACAACGCTGTGGAAAGAGCGTTTGGAAGGGATGTCGGAAGCGGAGTTCGAGGCATTCATGACTCGCCTGGAATCCGGTGAGGAAGTGGTGTCGTTGATTGTCCCCAACCTCGACAAATCCCGCATCAGTGTGGAGCGTAACCTGGAGATTGCCAAGGAGCTCGGTCATGAGTTCTTTGAACGTCTCTGGTTGACGGATCCCCACACCGGGGAGACGTATCTCACCCCCGTGAAATACCTGATTGTCGACCTGCCGCTGCGTCGTCAGGTGCAGTCACTGTTTAAGAAGATCTCGATTCCGGAAAACAACGACCACGTCGATGTGTTGACCGGTCAGGTCACTGGAGTGAAAGTCAGTAAGCTTTCGTTCCCGGAGATTCAGGTGCTCTACGCTCAGGGCTTGAACAAATCAATCACCGAGTTGATCAAGTACCGGGGCGGTGACGAGGAAGGTTTCCGCGCCATGAACCGGGCCATTATGGAAACTGGCGGGGTGTCCTTGGACAGCCTGGCCGAAACCCCCACCCGGACCAAGTCGGTGGAAACCCTGAGCACCCTGTTTAAGGCCATGCACTTGGACAACACGCTTTAAGAGGACCCTATGGAACATCGCAACGTCTTGGTGCACAGTGCCCGTCAGTTTGTGGAGGAACACGGTCATCGACGCTTAGGGGAGCTTTACTCCAACTACCCTGAAGCCTACGACAAAGTGTACAACTTCCTGTTCCACATCCGTTACGGTTCACGCTTGTGGATGGTTTCAACCGAAACCCTGATGGGGGACTTCTGGGAACAGATCCGTGAATCCGAAGCCGTGTGTGATTTCATCATGACCCTCACGGCGGAGTTGCGTCTGGCCTTGGTGCGTGACATTGCCAATGGCGAGACCCACGGTGATTGGCAGAAGCTCTGTCGCAGTGTGGCTACCGCCTACGGTAGTTGGGGGGTGTTGGAGAATCGTCGCGGAGCAACCACGGCCATTGATGAGGATACCTACGTACGCCTACCTCAGGCGGGGGTGTTGGAGGAACTGCTCAGAGAGAATCCGTGGTTCGTGACCCTGTACTTCTGTAACCACATCCCGCTTCTGGCGCAGCGAGGGCAAGCGTCATGAGTCTGACCAAACGCATTCTGGTGGACCTGGATGTGTTGTTGGACACACGCATCGCTACCGTAGCCCGGCTAAACCAACAGGCGGCCGTGAAACTGCTGTCCGACAGCTACCGCGATCGGGAGCAGGATGACTGGACCAGTCTCACCGATGGTCTGGTCACCACTGAAGCCTTTCAGCAAGCGTATGCCCAGCGTGACGTCGAGACCCTTAAACAGTCGCGCATCACCGAGATCCCCATGATCCTTAACAAGCTCGTGCGTGACTTGGAAAAGGGCATCGTGGATGATCCGGAGTACGACGAGGTGGTCGTTGAGGTCAACACGTACCCGTACCAGCTCAATGCCAAGGAACGGGTGGCCTTGGTCAATGCGGTCATGGCTTATGCCGGGGTACAGACACGGGTGGACGTTGTGGAGTACACCCTGGCCGAGATCAGTCCGTCACGGCTCAAGAGTGAGTGGGACACGGTGTTCCTTTACGACTTTGATCGCTGGTTTACCCACCACGTGGATGAACTGCACAAAGTGTTGTCGCCTCGCAAAACCCTGGTGGTCCCTGCTCTGTACATCAAACCCCCCAAGGATGAAGAACGTCAGTTGGAGAGCTTCCCCAACATGACCCATTTCCAGGTCATGGAGGTGGCGTGTGTGGAGCGCTTTAACCTAGAGATGATACGCCCTCGCAGTTTCAGTATCATTGAGGTTTGACGGCATAACGGGAGGCCGTAGCCTCCCGTGCGTTACTCGTCTTCCTCGTTGGGTTGCGCTGCGCGTGTACCGCTTTCCTCATCGTCGAACTTCTTCATGAGGCTGTTGTAGGTTTCATCACCCAACCCCACATCGGTTTCACCGGGGACCGGGTTAGCGGCTGGTAGTGCTTTCATGTCCGGGTGAGGGAGATTGCTTGGCACCACCATTTCCGTGTTACCTTCGAAGGGGTTGTCGGCACCGAAGTGCTTACCCAGCGACGCCAGAGCACGAGCCACCAAGCCATCCGCTGCGGCTTGCTTCTCCGCGGCACCGATGCGCTTGTTGTTGATTGCTGATCGATCCATGTCAGCCATGGCCGAGAGCATGATCGCTTGTTCTTTGGGATCGTTGGGGAAACCGCCTTCGCGTTTGAAGTAGACTTCTTCGACAAATTCACGACGCTTACGTTGCGTATAACGCAAGACATCGTCGTCAGACATATGGGAGTCGTGGGGGTTGACCGCATCACTCATGAGATACTCCTGCCCAGTAATAATGGAATTTCAGGTCTATAACATCTAAGTGAGAGACCCTACCCTTCCGTAAAAAGAATTGGAGTAATGACCTTGTGGTTTCAACGGCTGAAGTACCAACGCCTGCGACGACGTGTTCAAGCCCAAGGGATTCCTGAGGCCCCCACCCCTCAGACACTATTGACTTGCGCCGCGTTGCTGGACGTCCGCTTCTTGCCGGTCTACCAGCCGGCCGCGGGCTTACGCATCGAACTGGAGGTGGTTTACCCGAACGTGGAACGCTTTCTCAAGGGGCTGGCAAAAGCCTCGCAGACAGTGTTGGATAACGTCAGTGTCGACCACAAACACCACATCAAACGCACCCAGGAAGGCGGTTTGCACCGCATTCGATTGGATGACTATCTGATCAATGATCGCCGCCATCCCCAAGCGTACAAGGAGGTTGTCAATGCTGTTCACCGACAGCTCGTAGAGCTTTGTGAGTACCTAATAACAATCCAGACCCTCAGTCCTAATCGATACCATTACTACCAGCGCCAGTATACCCACCTGATGCGCGAGTGTCATGCCGTGGTGCTGGGACTAATCGAGGTGCAAACACATGGCGGATGACCTGAATGAACTACTAGAGTCGGAGTCCAAAAAGGCGCTTGGCGCCCGTGGACTTAGCCGACTTTATAGAATCATTTTGGCGGACTTGAAAGTGGCCCCAATGTTATGGAACAAGTTGATGCTGCGGTATCTCAACGATCCACGCAATGGGGTTCCCAACAATTCCAAGGACCGTTCCAGTCACCGAGGTAACCTGAACAAGGAGCTTCGACGACCGGACATGACGTGGAAGGTCTTTACCAAGGGCCTGCGCTTTCTAGGGCCGAAGTGGTACCGCATTACGATCGACCTGGGATGGGAAAGTGGGAAGGTGACCTCCCACACGCTCCATTTCAATGTCAATCGCCGTCCCGTCAGTCAAGACGACGAGGACGATCCGCAGAACTGGAATCCTGTGGATCCCGGCCACCGCACTGGGATACCGGTGTTGGATGATCCGGACGCCGATCCGGAAAGTCCCACCTTCCACAAGGATTGATCGACTATCCTACCTTAGGGATAGAAACCGTTATTCCCCCGGCATACGTCGGGGGCTTCTTTTTTTTTGTTAAGGCGACGCCATGAAACTTGCAGCAACTACCTTTACAACCGGACCCAGAGATGACTTGGCGACTGCCGATGTGTACGAGGTCAAGGATTCTGGCGTGGTCAACAACATCGTAGGCGGTCTGGCGGACTTTGCCAGCGCCACGGCGGGGAAACTGCGTAACGAAACCGGCATCGAATCCAAGATCAGCGGAGCGATGGAGGTCTTTCAGGGACGGGTCGAGGATCCCAACGAAGCGGCCGATCGCATTAATGCCCTGATGGAAATGGCTGACGGTGGGATTGGGGAACTCTCCAAGACGCTTCAGGACTCCACCCTTGATGCCCTGCGGGAAACCGCCGGTGACAACGCGACCATGAAGTACCTGGTCGACGGTGCTGAGTATGTGGTACGTGGGGACAAGGTCGGTGCTTCACGCAAGTTACTCGATACCGTGGGACGCATGGCGGGTGATATTGATGCCGTGCAGCTTTTTGACATGGGCGCTCAATCCGCTCTCTACGGGGAACTGCTTAACGAGGCCATTCGCCTAGGGATGCCGCACCTACTCGACAAGATCGAGGAGGTGGTTACCGATGCCCTGGTCAAAGAACAGGTGGTCAGACGCAGTTTGATCTCGGCCGTGCAATCCGGGGACCTGCCCTTGATCCAACGGTTGGTGGATTCCCTGGGGGTAGGTAAGGCCATGGCTCAGTACCCTAATCTCCCCAGTTTGATCTTGCAATACTATCACTATCCCAAGACCGAAGCACCGGACTATCGAGCCGAGTACACGACCTTGGTGGGACTACTTACCCAACTTGACCCGACGTGGGATTTCACACCCCATCCCCAGGACTTCTCCTTGTTGGCGCCGTTTGCCAGTGCCAGTAAAGATGCCCTGGATCTGTTTGCCGAACGGGTGGTGGACAGTGAGTACCGCACCGAAGCCTTGATTGCCAAGGATTACCCTGCCACGGAGTTCGACAAGCTGGTCGAAACTGCATTTCCCTACGCTGTGATCTGAGCGCATAAACGGGGAGGGCGTTGGCCCTCCCCTTATGCCGGTTACATGGTTTGTACGTTGTCGGGACCCCCACTGGTGAAGTGGATCAAACTGCGTACCGTACGCACACCCCAACCTGTGATGCCTTGGTTCATGGTGGCATTGATAAAGTGCCCAGAACTCTTCCAGGTTTCGAAGTTCGCCATGCGCCGAGTGGCGGCCAGGCGGTGTTTACGTCCGGAATAGACTTGATCGGCCAGACTCAGACTTCCAAGGATCGCCATGTAGTCAGTGAAGGCGTTGTCATCGTCAAACGTTGACATGCTCCACGAGGCTATCATGTCCTCCGTCCAATCCTTGGCAGAGTCTGCGGTGATCCCTGTGAACTTACTCATGCCGATGCCTTCATGCATGGCCCCACTGACTTCGGCCATCTTACCAGCCACGTAAGTCGCCGCCCCTTCCAAGGCTCCGATGGAGGGTTTGATGGGCATGTGCATGACCGAGGACATGTCAGTGACGGTAAAGCTCACGTCAATGCCCAGCGGTTCATGATTACGCGTCCACCCGATGTTACCTGTTCCTCGCGTGATCGACAAGGAGGTGATCATCCCCAAACGGGCTTGGGCCCGTCCCTTACAGTACGCCTCGCACAGAAACGGACTGGTGTAGGACTGTCGACCCGTCGACAGGGGTAGGGCTGCCGCCAGAATCATTGACAGTGGAATCATCAGGTTCATGTACCGCGACAAGGGGTTGCCGTACGGAGACCGCAATTCCATGGTGTACGTGATCTGGGGGAGTTCCGCCGTGGAGTTTTCCCACACCTTAGGTATGTCCACAAAGGCCGAACCTGCCAGTGCTGCCACCCCGTTGAGTTTGAAACCCTCAGCGATACCTCCGGCCACTTCACCGACCTTCTTCATGATCCAGTCAAAACCGGTGCCCGTGATATTGCCCTCAGCCATGGAGAAGCGGGTTTGTCGTGCCGCCCCGGACATGGCGTTGATCTTCGAGGCCAGTTCGGACTCACCCACGCTGTTACTGAAGCTTTCGGACGCCGTGCCAGTGTGATCGACTCGAAAGGTCACCCAACCGGTACCGTCTTTCCATTCCGCTTCGGTTTGCTCGGCTATCCCCGCCCCGTACTCAAAGTGCGTGCCCACCGACTCGGTGTCGGCTTCCTCACTCTCTGGGGGTTGAGAGGTGGAGAGTTTCAGATACGTGGTAAGGTAGTTTTCGAAGTTGGGATCGGAAGGCGTCTCAACCCCTCCGGTGGTATCTTCGTAATAGCGCATCAAACGCTGGCGCAAGTCGCCTTGATCAGTGGCTTCCTCCAGGTGCTTTTGAATCATGTCATTGTGTGCCATCGCCAAGCGCGTACCGCGCGAGGCCACCGAGTAGATGTCGATACCGCCATCCGGTCGAAAGATTTCCGGTAACAAGCGGTGGTATTTCATCAGGTCGGCTTTACTGTATCCGGGACCTTCACCCTCGATCTTCTCCTGATCGGCTGAGAACACCTTGGGAATGATCCCCATGTTCACCCCGATGGCATTGGCAATGGTGTTAACCGCATTCCAGTACAACGGCATAGCCGGTTTGAGGTAGTAGTATTTACTCGCGGGCTTGTTGATGATAAAACGCACTGCCTGACCGACCCACACTACCGGCGCCATGAGTGTGGACACCACACCCGCTGCGGCTTTACCAGCATCAAAGAACAAACTGGTGGCTCGACCGGTACGGGCCAAGGTGGCCGCTTCACCGTTGTAGAAGTTGAAAAAGAAGTTCGTCAGCGAGTTGTACTGCGGGACGCCAAAACGCATCTGCACGTATTGGCCGTGATCGTCCAACGATTCACTGTAATAACGTCCCATGCCCTTGGACTTGGGGTTCTTGCCTTTGGCCTTGATATCGGCATAGCGGGTAAACTGGGGTGGGGTATTGATTGCAAGACTCCCACCTAACGTAGTGTCGGTGTATTTAAACCGTGCGTCGGTTAAGACCCGACGGATCTGATCTTGGTGCGAGATGGCATGGGCAGGCAACATAAAAGCCTGACGCATCCAATCTTCGTCTTTTAACATCAAGGTCATCATGCACCTCATCAAAGAAAAGGAGGGGAGGGTCTCCCCTCCCCACTCAGGTGGTCCGACGACGACGAACGTCAATCGGGGCTTGAGGTGTGGTGGAGGCGACACCACGATTACCTCGTTGTACCCCGTTATCCAGTTGTGGCCGTGGGGCCTCTGGAGTTTCGGGGACTGCGTTTTGTTGCGCCTTCAGGGTATCCCGGATCTCCCTTAGGCTGGCATCCATGGACCGCTGAGTCTCCAGACTCTGGGTCAGGATGTTCGCCAAGGACTGCATGGTACGCGCTTGAACCTCATTGCGCTGCTGTCCCTCCCGATCACGGGCTTCCGCCACTGCCTCTTGACGCAGACGTCGTTCAAGCACCGCCTCGGTGCCTTGGGTACGCACTGCTGAGGTCCCTTCCGAGCTATCCAGAACAGGAGCCGACACCGTGGTACGTGCACTGCGTGCCTGGCTCAGTAACGCTTGAGCGGTGGCCGACGGTGAACGAGGTTCGGAGGTCGGTTCCGGGGTAGTGGCCGGGGTAGTGCCCACTTGCGTGGCTGCGGCAATGGCACCGCTGTCCAGGATCGGTGACGCTGGTGGCGTCTGCTCGGGTTGACTGGTCGGGCCAGTGTCTAACTGCGAGGCCAGTTCCCGCGCTTGGTCAGCGTAGCGATCACGGCGCGTCGACACGCGTCGAGCCAGTTCCGCGTACACACCCCGGATCGTGCGTGGGGTCATGTCCGGGTTGTAGAAGATCGACTGGTTCGAGTTGGCCTGTCGGGGGAAGATGTGCGTGGCGTTGGCATCCAAGTCACTCTTCAAGAACGTTCTAGCACCCCCAGCACCCATGAAGTGTGCCAGGTACAGATCGGTATCGGTGATGTTTTCCTTCCCGGTACTTTTCAGTGCTCGAATGTTCTCCTTCAAGAACTCCGCCCCCATCAACGCATTGGCCCGTGGGTCAAAGCGCGATGCCGTGGGAGACAGTCCGTACTTGCCGCCGTACTTGCGCAGCATGTCGTCCCAGGTCGTGTCAATGAACTGATACAGTCCCGAGGCACTGGACGCATCGTTCTTGGCACCGGCCACGAAGCTCGACTCAATTGCCGCCATCGTCGCCATCAACCCCGGATCCACCCCGGCCATCTGGGACGCACGGACGATGAGATCCTTGTGGGCTTCCCAACTACCGTCGCCTTCGGGGACCGGAAGGTCGTTGATGTCACCCCCGGAGCCGTTACCCGGATGGAGGATCGCGCCGTGGGAGGCGAAGCCTGCCCCTTGCTCTGCCAGGAACCGCTGGGTGTTGCTCTGAGGTCCACCAGAGGTTGACGAGCTGTTCCCACTACCGCTTCTGGGTGGGGTGTTGCTGGGTGGTGGAGTTTGTGCCGCTTGACGCTGCATCTCCTGTTCCAACCGCTCGCGTGGGGTTTCCGACTCCGTGACCACCGCCTCGCCGGAACTCCGATCAATCTCGTAAGAGAACTCGTTGTTCAAGCGATTGCGCAGCGTGGCGATATCGCGTGCCCCACCTCCACTCTCACCGTTACGTTCGGCTTCCACCGCCTTTTGGGCGATCTCTTCGTAGATCCGGATCTGCTGTGGCATGATGTCTGCCGTTGCCCCGGCGAAGAAGGGATAGACCATCACGTAGTAAGGTGATGAAGCATCTCGCACTTCGTAACTTACTCCCGACAGATACTCCTGCTTCTGTCGTGCTGAGAGTTCACCATCCACCTCCAACAAGGACACCCCATCATCGATGGCATGTAGTGCCACCAAGTGACGCTCAAAGACGGGGTTGAAGCGATCAATCAACCATTTCCGGAAGTTTGACGCACCGGCCCCTTGGGGTGAAATCCCTACCCCTTGCAACAGTTCAATGAACCCTGGTTGACCCAATTCCAAGCGTGGACTTCCACCGCGCCAAGAGACACGTTCGATAAGGAAACTTTCCACGAACAGAAGCTTCTTACGATCCTCGGCGATGGTCGGGTCGATCCCGTACTGTGCCAGGCGGTAATCCAACAACGGTGTGGGTCCTGTGGTTTTGTCACCACTGAAGTGTTTGTAGGCGAGATAACCACCCACTCCCACCGCAGCGACGGCCGCTCCGGTTAATAACACCGGGGCAGAGACCACACCCGCCACGGCACTACCTGCGGTTACCGCGGCGCTACCTGCGTAGGCCAGAGCCGTACCACCCCCTTCGATGAGTAGCGGTAGGGCGTACTTACCGTACTGCCACGCCTTTTGACCAGCCCACTTGGTGGCATCCCACCCTTTCTTGGCCCAACGCTTCCAACGCGGTTGGTTGTTGTTGTTGTTTCCTCCATTGTTATTGGGTCCATCGTTATCGCGGTCGGTAAACCAATCCCAGGCATCGCCCGCCATGTCCAACCAACTACTGTCATCTCCGTCGTCACCCCCACCTAAGCCGAGCTTGGCCAACAGCATTGAGAGCAACCCCCCAGTCGCCGCATCACCTTTGCCATTGTCTTTGGCATCGGCTTTGGCCTGGGCCTCTTCGGCGGCTTTCTTCTTCCGCCGTTCGTCGAACTGATCCCGCCAGCTGTTGTCGCGATAGCCGTCCCCGTCGAAGTCGTACTTCTTCTTGGGGGCTGGGAGTCGTTCGTCCAGCATGTCGTGGATGGCCTGGAGCACATCGAGCTGACGATTGGGGATACGTTCTTTGAGAACTTGTCCCAAGGATTCGAACGTGCCCTGCAAACCGCCTTTCACGGTGCTGAAGGCGTCGCGTGCCTTCTCCTTGCCCCAACCTACGGCTTCCCCGACGCGTTGGCGTAGCTGCCCTTCCTCGGACTCCTCCGAGTCATCACCCTCCTCTGACTCACCATGACGTTTGAAGGGATTGAGGTTACCCAGTTTATCTCGCAGGCCCTGAGTGAGCTTCCAGTTGAGCGGATTGATCTTACCCAACAGTCCACGGATCTTATCCAGCGGCAGGTACTTGGAGAGCCAACCAAAGAGCTTGTCCTTGACCGGATCCAGACGTGACTGCAAGAGTTCCATCTTCTCTTTGAGCAGCTTGCCGTTGGGTCCCTTGGTAGCCTCTTCTTCACCAGCCTCACCCTCAAAGGGGGAACTGCGATGACCAAAGGCCTCGTAGGGAATGTTCCAGTGTAGCGACATCATTTCCCGAATGTCTTTTAGGACATCGAGTTGTTGATGGGCTACCTTGGAGTTGGCTCCCAACACACGTGCCACACCGCCAAAGGCACCGTTGAGAATCCCCGCACCAAAGTCCCACGCTCCCTTAGCCACGCGCTTACCCAGACGCAGCATCTTACCGGGCACTGCCAAGGCACCCCGCACCAGACTGGCCAGACGGCTACCGGTACGGATCGGTCGACCCCACTTGTCCACCAGCCCTTTACGCATGTCATCGAGTGTTAGCACGATGCGGTTGTTACGATCGACGACGTGGTCTTCAATGTCGGCAACCTTGAAGATGGGCTTCTTGCTGCTCTGGTTGAAATACCCACCCTTTTCCAAGATCAGTGCCAACAGTCGAGGATCAGCCTCGCCTTTGACGTAGACATCACGCGGGGCGTTGAGGATTTGTTTGGTGAAGTCATACGCGCTTTTGGCCAAGGTGAACGGCATCGTCGCCAGTCCAAACATGCGCGAGTAGAACCCAGTGACAAAACCCAGACCTTTCTTGAAGATCTTTCCGGCGTTTTTACCGCGCTTGGTATAAACCCCTTTGGCAATCTCCTCCACGGACAGGATCGTTTGGTTGTAACGATCGACAATCGGTCCTTCGGCCTTTTTGATGTCTTCAACGGTGTAGATACGCCGCTTAGTGACTGAACACCGGAACTCGCCAAGTTTCAGGCGTGCCGCCGTCAGACGAGCGGTACGCTCACCTTTGACGAAGATGTCTTTTAGTCCACCGTCTTCTTCTCCGGCGTCCCCATCATCACCACCGATCCATTTACCCAGGCGGGTCAACACACCTCCACCCAGATCCCCGACACCTTTAGCACCCCGGCCGATCCCTTTAAAGATCCCACCGTACATGGATCCTACGCCGCGAACGAATTTACCACTAGCAGTGCCCAGAGTACCCAGGACGCCACCCACAACACCGCGTTTACCGCCAGCACTGCCACCACCTTCCCCACTGTCACCGGCGTGCAGCGTAAGGCCCTGGTCGATGCGTTCCAGGATCTTGGTGAGCAGATCGACTTGACTGTCGGCTTGAGGTTGCAGATGGTTGTGCTCCACCGCGGCACGAAGTTTGGCATTTTCCTCTCGTTGGAAATCTATCAAGGTTTGGAAGTTCAGCGGAGCCGGCATCTGGTTGCTCCGCACATGGAGTGCGTCTAGGACTTCGTCCCATCGCGCTTGGTCGTTGACGGCGGACGGCGTCGGTGCCGGCGTCGGTGGTGCGCTGCTCGCACTGCCGCCTTTATGGCCCGCATAATCGCTAGGGGCATGGGGATCAGGACGAGTGCCAAGACCACGAGCGATGCGCTCAAGCACCACGCGGTCATCCCGAGACCCCCCAAAACCACCCGCATTGTCGAGATTATCATCGTATTCCCCGCGGCGTTGTATCTCCCAGACTTTGTCGTAGTTAACATAGTCCATGGAGTTTTGCAACTCGATCAACCCAAGTTGGTCGAGATAGTCGCGATAGCCGACATCACGGTAACCGATGATCCGCTGTCGAGGATCGGGGATAGCTGATGCCAATGCTTCGAACTTGTTCTTTGATTTCTTAAAATCCTTATCCCAACTGTGGTCGGTTAAATCCTCAGTGACGTTAAATCGGGTTTTGAAGATCTCGGCAATCGCCTGCTGATCCTCAAACGAGATGTCGCTGGAGTAGGTGTTCTCTTGGGCATAACGCGTAGGATCGAAAGTTCGACCCCCCACCACGTCCTTGAGAATCCGACGCTCCAGTTCTTCACGGGCTTCGGGACTGAGTTCCTCCCCTTGCAGAATCTGATCATCGATGAAACTTTTCACCCCATCACGAGAGGCTTCGAGTTCCGAAGGTGCAAAGATGCGGTTGAACATATCTTTGCGAGCTGCACCCACACTGGTGAACGTGCCTTTGTCCAGGTTGTAGGTGGTGCGCTCAATCGTGGGATCCCCAGTGCGCAGAATCGCCAGTTCATGATGGATTCTTGACAGGTACCCCGGAATGATTTCCGTGATGCTCCGCCGCGTGAGATCTGTGAACGGCACCGTACGTTCTGCCTGAAGAATCGGGGTGTCGCCCACCAACGAATCCAGGTAGTGCTTGGGAGTGAGTTCCTTGGCGGTACGTTCTAAGAACCCGAGGAAACCTCCACGCTTGGTTTCTGACAGGGCCCACTCGTTAGCCAGGCGGGGCAGGGAACCGGCATAATAGCTAAAGCGTGAATCCCATTCTTCCAAACTTTGGCTATCGCGGGTCATGTCACGCAGGTACGGTAGCAGGTAGTCAGCGATTTTACCGCCAGCCAGTGAACCAATCCCGGTGGCCGCCATACCTCCTTTTCCCAACCCGCTGTCTTCGGCGATCTCCGCGCCGCCAGACAACTGATCGAGTCCGTTGGAGAACGCACCAGCAAAACCTTGGACATTGCGCTTGGCCATGTCCAAGACGTTCTTGCGAAGATCCCCCATGAAGTTGGCCGAGTAGTCAATCACGCTTTGTTGCGTGGCGTTGAGCATTCGGTCACGGAACAAAGACCCCGCCGCTTCGCCCAGGTACGTCTTGCGATACTCAGGCAAACCGGTGTTCTTGACGATACTACCCAAGTTGTTGAGCATCGTCTTGTAGGCGTTCTTGTGCATTTCCGCCATGTCGCGGGTTGCAAAGAACTGCCGGTACTGAAGCTCCAACGACTTGCGTTGGTACTTGGCAGTGATCTTGTCCTGGAAACTGACTTCCCGATACACGGCCTGACGGATAGCGTCGAGTTGACCCAACACACCTTCGTGACGGGTTTCCTCTTTGTGGTCACGCAGCCGCGCTTCCACCGATTGACGCTCTACCGATTCTTGCTGCATCTCCGCTTGCGCTTCCATCTGCGCATCGAAGATCTTGGCCAGACTGAGGTCGATTTCGTTATTACGAACGTCCTCCTTGGTCATGGCCGCTTGCTTTTCACGCTCCTCGTCGACGTGGGCCCATTCCTTGATCCGCTTGGACCAGGACTTGGGGACTTTCCCCTCGACTTTCGGCATCATCTTGTTCGTCGCCCGCTTGAAATCGCGGGTCGCCGGCTTCAGATCGTTAGCCGCTGTATCGTATAGCTCCCTTGATGTCGACTTGACTTCATCGACCAGGTTAGAGGCTTGTGTATAGCCGTCAGGTAAAATACCCAACAGGCGACGTTTTAAGTTTTGCGGATCAAGCAGATCACTCTTAACACCCGCAATAAAGGACGTTGCTATCTTGGTGACCGGACTCCGGTTGTCCTGTAACGGATCGGTCGAAAAGTCCAGATCATCAAAGTCCAGATTATCTAAATCCAGATCGTCCAGATCATTCTTACTTTTTTTCGCCATGGTAGCCTCCCAATGGCTCGGTGACTTGGCTCAAAACATAACGGAGGTCCCCGTGAAGGCCGTCGATTTACCCTTCAATATCGAACTCATCGATTTGAGCAAGGAACGCCTGTCGACCTTGCGACCGGTCCTGACTACCGACATCTCGGAAGGGGCCACCACCAACTTTCATGAAGACGGTTTGTTCTCTGTAGCCATCTTCGGGCGCGTAGGCGATGCCATGCGCGACAAACGTTTTTCCTACATTAATATCAAGACTCAGATCTTTCATCCCTTGATCTATAAATCCATCGGTCAGCTCAAGGGGTTGTACAAGGACATTATGGCCGGTAAGGCTTACGCGGTGTGGGATGACGAAGCCAAAGACTTCGTGGGTGCCACGGAAGTGGAAGGCGACACCGGGTTTCAGTTCTTTGTCAAGCACTGGCGCGACATCAAGTTCAAGACCACCAAGTCCACCAAACGTACCCAGCGCATCAAACTCATCGAGAAATACAAAGACCGGGCGATGACCGACAAGATCCTGGTCATGCCAGCCGGTCTGCGTGACGTACGCATGGCTGCCAACGGTCGTCTGGAACAGGACGAGATCAATGACCTGTATCGACGGATCATCGGTATCTCCCGCACGATCGCTGACACCAATGAGAAAGGCTCGTCCGTGGCGCTGAACTACAGCCGTCATTTATTGCAGTTGTCGTTCAATGCCGTCTACGACATGCTCGAAACCATGCTCTCGGGAAAGAAAGGCTTTATCCAGGAGAAGTGGGGTTCGCGCAAGATCTTTAACGGAACGCGTAACGTCATCTCGTCGATGGACACCTCGGTGGAGTACCTGGGAGGTCGGGGCAGTCCGCAGGGACTGGACACCGTCCTTGGGTTGTACCAGGTGATTAAAGGGGCCCTACCGCTGACCGTACATTACTTACGCAACGGCTGGTTGTCTCATGCCTTCGGGGTCAACGAATCCTCGACCACCGCACGACTGGTGGACAAGAAGACCTGGGAAGCCGAGATGGTGGATCTGGCACCTGACGCCAAGGACAAATGGACCACTCTTGATGGGCTGGAGAAAATCATCAACAGCTATCAGAACGTGGCCAACCGACACAAACCCATCATGGTCGAAGGTCGGTACCTGGGTTTGATCTATAAAGGACCGGACAACACCTTCAAGATCTTTGGGGACATTCGTGAACTGCCTGAAGGCATGGATCGCAAACACGTCTCGCCGTTGACCCTGGTAGAGCTACTGTACTTGTCGGGGTATCGGGAGTGGAACAAGCTGCGTGGCTTCGTGACACGTTACCCGGTTAACAACCTGGGGTCGACCTACCCCACCACGATCTACACCAAGACCTCGGTCGTGGGGGAAACCCGTTACGAACTCGGGGACGACTGGCAACGATTGGGCGAAGAGTATGTCGCTGAGGAATTTCCGACCCGCAATCCGGAAGCCTTCGTGGACTCACAGATCATCTCACCCACCCGCTTGGCAGGACTCAACGCCGACTTTGACGGGGACACCTGTTCAATGACGCTGTGTTACAGCGAAGAGGCGTTGGCTGAGATCAACAAACACCTGGCTTCCAAAGAAGCCTACCTGGACCCTCGGGGGGGTCTCCGCACCAGTGCTGACGTCAACACCGTCGCGCTGGTTCTCCGCAATATGACAGGGGATGCTTGACATGGAGTATTATTCACGCTTTTTCCGCCAACACGGGGTACGTCGGCCAGCCCAGCTGACCAACCCGCCGTTGTCACCCACCGATACCCTGCGCTTGCCGCGGGGCTCGGTACTGCATTACTTCCCGGAAGACACCGTACAGTACGGCATCGCCGGGGACGATTGGTTGCTGCGCGACGTCGAACGTCTGGTGATGGTTGATCACGTGACCCAGTTGGGGGATAACAAAGGTAACCCCCGCTCCACCCATCTGGTTGCCGATACCCTGGTGCGTCAGTACCACCGCAGTAACCGCAAGCTCAAGCCGGTGCGCTCGCTGGAAACCCAGACCCGTGATGACCGGACCCTGTTGGTGGTGAACTACGCCCTGCTACCCCACCTGTACCGTTACACCACGAGTGTCTATAGTGGCTACTATCGTTGGTACAACATGCAGGCCGCCTTGTGGCAGCGTGCCCGTGAGTTGACTGAAGCGGTGCCCGATCGCCAACAGTTCATTCGTGAACAGCTGCCCCAGACACTACCTAGCCTGGCGAGTTTCCGGAAGGCCGAGCGTTCTTTGAGCCGGACCTCGTTGGAACCCTTTGCTTCAGCAGAAGCCTTGTTCCTGCTGGAGATCTGGAAGTGGTTGGGGGATGCCCGTGAGGACTCTCTGATTGCCCAGATCCCTACCGAGAAGCTTAGTCAGATCAACGTGATTATCCAGGAAACCAATCGTTGGTTCGTGGTTAACCTCGGGGGACTCAACAGCTGGCGGGCCGATCAGGATTCCTCAGGGCTGGAACCGGCGGCGTTACAGAAGCGCTTTCTGCGCATGGTCATGGAGCTTTACGAAACCAAGACCGTGGCGGTGGATGAAAATGAGATCGACGGAAAAAAGTCCGAACCGGAGGAGGACGACGAGACCCCCGCCTCGCATCAGGCGACGATCGATCCCGTGGACGTCAGCGACGCCAAGGATGATGTCAACGATGATGACCTGGAAAAGGATCTCGATGCCTTAAATAAGGTATTGGAGGAAAAGGAGCGGGGCGAGGCGCCCGAAGTGGAAGTGGCGGTCCCGGTTCCCACCAGTGAACTCGATCACACCCAGGGCGTGATGTCGCGTGCCGAACGGTTGGCGGAAAGCGGGCTGTTGTCAGCCGCAGAGTATCGGCGCTTTGAGGCACTGTCACAGGCCCACAGAAAGCTTCCCAACCCGTACACCGGCAAAGGGTCCCTGGTGGACATGGCCAAGATCTCGAAAGAGGATCTAGCCATCGATGCTCCCACCAAGTTCGCCGATTCCAAGACGGTATTGGACAAGTCGATGCTCGAATCGACCTTGGTGGATTTCGACCGTCGTTATACGGAAAAGGTGTTGCCCAAGGACATTGCCAACTGTGTGTTGAACATCCAGCAGGCTGGCTTTGCCGTAACCGGCTACGAAGTCGAAGAAGTCGAGGATGTGGCCAACCACTACGAAGTTCACACTGTGCGTGTGACTCCGGTGTCGGGCTCGCCCAGTACGATTCACTTCCGGGTGCCCAAGGTTCAAGAAGACGGAACGTACCTGGCCAATGGCGTCAAGTACCGGATGCGTAAGCAGCGTGGTGACGTGCCCATTCGTAAGGTCAATCCCCGTCGGGTGGCGCTGACCAGTTACTACGGTAAGGTCTTTACCGATCGTAGTGAACGGGCAGTGGAGGACTACGGCAAATGGTTGGTCAATCAGATCGTGGCCATTGGTCTGGATCAGGACGATGCCCGCATCACCGAACTCAAGATCTCACAGGTCTTTGATCCGTTATTGAAGCTACCGCGCATCTACTCAACACTGGCTCAGCGGGTTCGTAGTTTCAAGGCCGGTGACATCGAGATCTTCGTTGACTACGCCAAACGACACACTCGTTATGGTCAGGAGCTGGTGGAGGCTACCGAAACCAACGACATGACCGTGATGGGGCGTAAGGGCAAGAACCTGGTGGTGGTTGATCCGCAGGATACCCTGTACGAGGTTAAAAACGGGGAACTCGAAGTTCTGGGTAAGATCGAGGAACTCATTGGGGTAAGTCTGAGTAAAGCCCCGGTGGAGGCTGCGGAGCTGTTGGTGTTCTCCAAAGGCATTCCGATGGGGGTTGTGCTGGGCTTCTATCTGGGTCTGGACCAACTGATTGCTCGACTGGGGGTTACCGTACGTCGGTTGCGTAGCGGTGAGCGTTTGGATCTGGACACCAACGAGTTCGTGATTCGCTTTGAAGACGAAACCCTGGTGGTCAACCGTGACGATAAACTGGCGAGTCTGATCTTGGCCGGGTTTAATCGTTACAAGCGGGTGATCCGTCAGTACGCCCTGAGTGATTTCAACCGTCCGGATGTTTACCACAACGTGTTGGAGCAAAACGGGTTGGGGGTGCGTTACCTGCGGGAACTCAACCTATTGCAGGATCTGTTTATCGATCCGATCACGCGCGATCTGCTGGTGGACATGGGTGAACCCACCGACTGGATTGGTCTGCTGATGCGTTCGGCCGAGTTGCTGTTGACCGATTACGCCCCGGCAGAAACCGATCTCAACTTCATGCGTATTAAAGGCTACGAGCGTTTGGCGGGCGCGGTGTACAGTCAGTTCGTTGATGCGGCCCGTGGTTTTGCAGCACGTGAAGGGGGAACCAAGAACCAGTTGGACATGTCACCCCATGCGATCTGGCAACACATCCAGGATGATCCGTCCAAGGCGATTGTGGAAGAATCCAACCCGATCCACAACCTCAAGGAAAAGGAAATCGTAACCTACGGTGGTCACGGTGGACGCTCACGGCGCTCGATGGTCAAGCGCAGTCGTGTATTCCATCCCAGTGACATGGGGACGATCTCTGAAGCAACCACGGACTCCGGGGACGTGGGGATCAACACCTACATGACGGCCAACCCCAAACTGACCACGTTGCGTGGCACTACTGCACGCTACGATCAGGACACGGACGGGGTTACCAGTCTACTCTCCACCAGCGCCTTGTTGTCACCGGCGGCTGACTCTGACGATCCCAAGCGGGTTAACTTCATCAACATCCAGCAAAGCTCGGGCATCTCGGCCAAGGGCTACAAGCCCACGCCGCTGCGCACGGGTTATGAACAGGTGTTGGGATTCCGGACAGACGATCTCTTTGCCTACAGCGCTACGGGTAAAGGGAAAGTCACCAAGGTCTCCAAAGAAGCCATCACCGTGCAGTACGAGGATGGGTCGACGCGCAGCGTAGAACTCGGACGGCGCTTTGGCATCGCCGGGGGTACCACGTTCCCACACTCTGTGGTAACGCCGTTGAAAGTGGGGGACAGCTTCGAAGAAGGCGATGTGGTGGCCTACAACGAAGACTACTTCACTCTAGACACCCTCAACCCGAAGCGGGCGGTGTGGAAAGCCGGTCTGATCGTTAAGACGGCAATCTGTGAATCTCCCGATACCTTGGAGGATTCATCGGCGATTTCCGAACGGGTGGCGGAGGAACTCTCCACCAATATGACCAAGGTACGCACGTTGGTGATCCCGTTTGAACAGACGGTACGCCGCATGATTGCCGAGGGAACCCCGGTAGAGTCCGAAAGTATCCTATGTACAATCGAGGACGCCGTCACGGCGGACAACGATCTGTTTAACGAGGAAACGCTTGATACGCTCCGGGTCCTTTCGGCGAATACGCCACGGGCCAAATATGCCGGCACGGTCGAGAGAATCGAGGTCTTCTATCATGGGGATCTTGAAGACATGTCGGAGAGTCTGCGTGCGTTGGCGGTACAGAGCGACAAGGCCTTGGCCAAGCGCTGCAAGGCGCTCGGTAAAAAGGTGGTCACCGGTGAGATCGATGGGGGAATGCGGTTTGAATCCAATCCGCTGGAACTTGACACCGTAGCCATCCGCATCTATATCACCTCCCCGACACCTGCGGGGATCGGGGATAAAGGCGCGTTTGGTAACCAGCTCAAAACCGTCTTTGCCCGTGTCATGGGTGGTGTGAACGAAACCGAATCCGGTACCGAGATCGATGCGATCTTTGGCTACCAGAGTATCTCGGATCGTATCGTGCTTAGCCCGGAGATCATGGGCACCACCAATACCCTGCTGCGAGTGATCAGTCAACGCGTGGCGAAAGTTTACCGGGGCTCGTAAGAGCCCCTTTTGTTTGACACCTTTTACGAATGAGGCTTTCGATGAACGACCCCATCAGCCAAAACCTCACGGTCCTCAGTAATGCCACCGAATTTGCGGCCGCCGTGGTACGCAAGGTGGCCGGTGAGGCCGTCTCCACGCAGGTCGACGGTAAGCGCCTGTCTTCGACCGATCTGAAAAATGCCATCGCTGCCAAGCTGCAAAGCGGCCTGATCACCGAAGGGGGCAAACAGTCATGATCAATCACGATACTATCGATGCCGTCTACCCGTTAGCACAGAAGCTGGCTAACAAAGGCATCACTGTGGATGCCATCCATCAAACCCCGCTGGCGAGCCTCGTCGGCGCTGCCAACTACCCGGTTCCCAAGGGGCTCGACACAGCCATCTCTACCTCCGATCGCCTGCTGGCCGGAAGTACGTCCAAAGACGTCAGTGGAGTGTGTCAACACGACCTGGTGATGGATGAGATCGTTGACGTGGTTGCCAAGACCGTCGAACGTAACCTCAACCTGTCCAAGACTGTGGTTAACCCCATCGTCAAGTCTGTGGCCGAGAAAGCCCAGGAACTGATGAGTGCGGCAGAGAACCTCAAGTCTTCTCTGGTCTCTGTCCGGCCGGACTTCTACCATCCGCTGTGGTCATCACCGACCCTGCTGGAGATGGTCGAGCGTTATCGCGAAACACCGGTCAACCAGGTCAAGCTCTACCTGAACCTGCCTCACAGTGGCGACCGTCAGGAACTGCTGGCACTGGCGAAAACCGGCGCGGGTCGTTTTGACGCCATGATCGAAGAGTGGTTTGAAACCCTCAGCGATGACGAACTCAGCTGGGTGTACGATGCGGTGTTCCGTGGTGGTGTCAATGCCGGTCCGGTGGAACTCACTGAGATCCTGCGTTCCACCTCCGGTCGCAACCGGATCCTCATTGCCCACCTGTGGGCACGTAAGCTGATGCAGGAACCCCCGGAAGGTAGCGGTGTCTCCCTGGCGGAGTATCGCGACTACATGGGTAAGATCCTGGCACAGACCGGACGCTTGGTCGTCTCGGTAATGCGTCAGCGTGAGCTTGACGTCAAACAGCGTAAGCTGGTACGTGCCTGGCCGATCGCCCAGATCTCGGCCCTGGGTCGTGAACCCGTGGAGATCCCGGTCAACGGCGATCTGTACAACCAGTGGCTCAAAGATGGTGGTACACCTGAGATTCTCTTCGGGGCCCTGCTCGAAGATCGTCCGACGGGTTGTGGGGCGTTGTTGGCGGAGAAAGTCCGCTACGAAAACACCTGGCGTCGCAAAGAGCAGCTGTTGGAAACCACCCAGCGTTTCAATCGCTTCAACCATGCCCTGGAAGCTATCCAGCAGGCCATGACGCTGGAGATCAACCAGCTTGAAGACGATGACCTGGTCGTGGAACGTGGACTGCTGCATCAGCGTCTGCGTGCCGAGGTCGCCAAGCTCCAGGGGACGTTCTACGAAGACTGGTACTGCGTGGCGCGTAAGCTGGTGTGCTGCGTGATCTTCCCGCACACCGATGCGTTTCGTATCCTGCGGGCCATCGACGAAGCTGCCGAAGCCAATCCGGGCATCGACATCCGTGAAGCCGCCTTGCTGGCCACCATCGAAATCGTTTCGCTGTGGGTCGCTAAGCTGTGTAAACTCAACTTCGGTCCGGTACCGTCTGCGGCCTAATGGACAGGGGTGGGGTAACCCACCCCTGCACTGACCATGAATCAACGTGCTTCGTACAGTTGTACGGCCCTGTTGGGTACTAACAAAGCCGGCAAACTCACCCCGGATGAACAGGGGTACTACACCCTGGTACTCGGGGCGCTGGATTTCTTCAACAGCGCAGGGGCGTTTTATCCCCTGGCCCCGGCCAAACACCTTTTCGAATCCTCCAGTGGTTTGATGCGTCGTATCGCCGCCGGTAACTGCAAAGGGGAGTGTGGCCATCCCAAGCAGCAACCCGGTCAGAGCATCCGCGACTACATGGCGCGTCTGATGCGTATCGAAGAGACCCTGGTGTGCTGTCACTTTAAAGAGGTCTGGCTGGAAACGATTACCGACAAAAACGGTAAGGCGACCATGGGGGTTATCGGTAAGGTTCGTCCGACCGGTCCCATGGGTCCAGCGCTCAAAGAAGCCTTGGAGAACCCGCATGAGAACGTGTGCTTCTCGGTGCGTTCGTTCACCAACGACACCATGGCCAACGGCGTGGTGCAGAAAAACATCAAGACCATCGTGACCTGGGACTGGGTAACCGAACCGGGCATCAGTGTGGCGACCAAGTACAACTCACCGGCACTGGAGTCGTTTAACGAGACCGTGTTCACACCCGAGCATTTAGGCGCTGTGGAGGCCGCGCAGGAAGAGCTGGGGGTTGGTGTGGAGTCAGGCTCGAACGTGGCTGTAGGCGACGTTATGAGCGATCTGGGGTGGTCTAAGCCTCAGGCTGTCCTGCCCCCGTCGGCACGCTGGTAAACAACCCATCTGCGGGGAGGTTCGCCTCCCCGTTTTTATTTCGTTTTTTGTTAAGGAGTTACCCATGAGCACGCGCGCGGTCAAGGCCATGGAACGGTGGCTCGCCACCACCGAAGCCAGTGTCCAGGCCAATGTGAATATTGTCACTCCCGAGACACTCGGTCAGGACACGCTGTTCCATATCTCGACCAACGCCAAGATCAAACTGTTTCGCCCTGAGGTCTCACGACGGACTGCCTCCCAGGAAGATCGTTCCGTACCTCGTGTATCCACAGCACCCACGGTCATTGGTTGCATCCAAGGGTACATGGCGGACATTTACGATCACAATACCTACCCCGAGAAAGGCGACTACCACGGTGGCTGGTATATCTACGGCCTTCCGTTTGAAGCGGCCTTACGTCCCAAGCGTAAGATTCTCTTTGATGCCGAGCGTTCCGATGAACACTGGCTGGTACCCTACGAGGGCAATCAGTGGGAACGGGCCGCACAGGTCTACGGCAAGTTCTTCTACCCGAGCGTGACTGTGGGCTGGCGGGATCGTCGTCGGGTGGTGGAGCGTCAATGTTACGTTGAGGTGGGTAAACACGGCAGCATTCCCTTTGGCAAGAAGGTGGTGTTAACCGAAGGCTATTGGCGACTGACCATTGGTGAGGCCAGTTGGGACACCCGGTGGGATAAAGTGCAGCTGCGGGATGTCGAGAAAATCAGTGTCGGTGAATACCGTGAAGCCAAGAAGGTCTCGGCCGATCTACTTCACCGTCAACCCGATGCACCCCCGAGTGCACGTTGGTAGAAGCCAGTGGGGGATTTGCTCCTCGCTTTATTCGTTTTTGTTGGTGAACCACATGACCATTTTTAACAAGACCCTTTATCATGGGACCGATCAGGAACTCACGGTGCTGAAACCCATGGGTATCAACATGGGTACACGCTGGCAAGATCCTCACTGGGCAATCTATTTCTGGGATGACTTTGAACTGGCAAAGCGCTGGGCGGTGTATCAATATTGTCGTCGTCAATTAAAGGTATCGTTGATTTACCACATTCCTACCGGAGGATTCCTAGTCAATCCTCACGTGTTAAAAGATGTCCTGCGTCAGGCAGTGGGGAAAACAGCTTACGTCTATCAAGTCGATGTGTCACGCTTGGAAGTTGGGTTGGGTTCTAGTCCCCATATCCGAGAGTTTACCGTCGGGAAAGAAATGACACCCGACACCACTCATCCGATTGTTATGACGAAACAGTTGTTAACTGATGTGGCGATTGAGGCTGATCGGGAAACGGTGGTGGCGTATATCAACGATATTGATTCGGGTAAATACGACAATAACCGAGGCATACTTTACAAGTGGTTGTTGGATCCGAAGAAAGACGGTGAGCGACATAAGTACCATCGAAAGATTAAAGATGGAACACTTCAACCTGGTGACCCACTTACCGATGTATCATTAGAACAGTGGGGTCTGACACTACCGCCAAGTGCACACTGGTAACCCTGGGCCCCTGCGGGGGCCCTTATGCCGTCAGTACGTAAGCAAAAATAATACGCACCTATACTACTGAGGTGAGTAATCAACCAAGTTTACTCCCCTTTTCCTCAAAGGAACTAAGGAATCAAGCATGTATAACTTCGGCGTACACTACCGCTTCCCTAACGAAGACCGGCAGTTTGTGGAGTGGGTGCAAAGCGAATCGGCAGAGCAGGCCAAAAGGGATTTGGACCTGTTAAAAGGTGGCGTGGAAATCGTGGATGTCGTGGAAGGTCCACCCGTACCCCGCGTAGTGGTGGACTACGATCAGACCGGGATCAAGGATGTGGTTTCTGATGGGGCCGTTGACATTATCTTCACCAACTTCAATATCGAGGAGTTGGATGTGGATATGGACGAGGCTGAGTACATGCCGGGTTCGTGGGACAGTGATGAAAACCCGGAATTGGTGGCACGGGTGAATCGCCCGGTCATCGGTGAAGACACGGCGTACGTTGATCAGGTTTTTGGTTTTCACAACGACGCTGATCGCGCTGAGCGCTTTCAAGAAATCGCACGGAGTTGGATCATGGAAACCCTAGGGCAAGGTGGTGACGATGAGTGAGTTGAAAAGCTATACGTTGGTGTATCGTCCAGGTGAAGAACCTGAACCAATGTTGTTTCGCTGTCAGGCGGAGAACATCGACCACGCTCGTGAACAGTTGGAAAGTGAGGACGGTAAGGATGTCTTGATCGACCACTACATCGAGCACCCGAGACCTCAGGTGGTGGTGCGCTACAGCGATGGTGCGTTACACCACGTGCTAGCCAACCAACCGATGGATGTCGTGATTACTAATCATGGGAAAAACTACTTCCATCCTGCGTTAGGCAATAACCAGAACAACTTCATCCCGTGGGATATTGAAAACCCGGACATTGCTGGACATGCCGGGGTCTACGAGCGACCTGAGGTTGTGGTCTCGCCTTACGCCACCGAGCGGACGTTTGGATACCTTAACGACCCTGTTCGACAGGAACGGTTCAAAAAGAACATCATCGAAGCACTGCAAGGAGACGAATGATGAAACACCACTACAAGGTGACGTTCAGTCCGTCGGATAGTAACAAGCTTTACACCCACCACACTGTAGCCGAGGATCGCCAAGCGGTACTTGATGAGTTGGAAGGTCTCTACCCAGCGTGCGACATCCACGGTATCGAGGCGGGCCCGTCTGTCCCGCGAGTCATCCTGAGTTACGAAAACGGGGTGTTGACGGATGCAGTCTCTGACCAGCCCGTGGACATCACCATGATCGACTATGGTAAGCGCGATGTCGAAGTGGCTCTGGAAAACGAGATGGATCAGTTCATTCCTCGTGACCTGGAACGCATCAGGGACGTGGAGAATGCTGGGGTCTACCATCGCCCTGAGGTGACCATGGATGTCAAGCAAGTCAATGACGTCCATAGCTACTTGAAGGACACGGATCGTCAGGCAGTGTTTAAAGAACACATCCTGGCGGCGTTAAACAACTAAAACCCTCTGGGGCTGGAAGTTGAAATAAACAATTTTCAGCCCTATACTACCCCTGTGAATAGAGAACCAAATCTCTAAGCACTTATACGCAATCACGTTTAGGAGTAACACCATGACTGTATTCGACGTTAAAGATCTGCACGATGTTCTGCGTAACCACGTCACCGCTAAAGGTGTCGAGGCTCTGGATATCGTCAAAGCTGAAATCGACCACTGCCTGAAAAAGGGCGTGCGTACTGAGAAGCTCGCCATGTATGGCGATGTGATGTTGCGCATCTCCCTGCGCCCTTATGGCCAGCTGACTCCGTGGGACATGCGGATTCTCTACATCACCATCAAGGGCATCTCCCATGCGGGGTGTGAGTTTCGCACCGCCGCCTAACCCTTGATACCTTTTACCTTTTAAACTTGGAGACTCCCATGATCAATCGCAACAACAGCCTCGTCGCACCGCTCAACTCTGGCATCGGTCACACCTCACGCCACCGCTCACGTAATGACCGCCTGGCGGATCTGGCTCAGCAGAAGCTGACCACCCGCTTGAACAAGGGCGAGCGTCTGGACAAGGAGCTGGCGGAAAAACGTCGCCTCCAGGTGGGGTCCGAGCCCATGACCCCAACCGAAGCCAAACTCAAGAAGCTCTTGGACGAGGATAACCAGAAGTCCAGTCAGAGCGAGTACGAAAAACTCTTCACCGAGGTGTTCGACAACATCCCGGCAGAGTTCGACTACCAGCCTGAGTGGGCCAACGGTACAGGCTACTTGGACGGCCTGGTTCACGCCAAGCTGGGTCTGCCGGTGGGTGACATGGCCACCACCGTGGACGACAAAGACCGTCGGGTCATCGTGGTGGTGACCCCGGTTGGCAACCTGGTGATCTTCGAGCGTTACTCGCCAGGTAACACTTTTGTGGTGGTGTCCAATCGCCCCCGCAAGCTGGAACAGTACCTCTCGGACATCGGTCATGACATCAGTGGCCGCATGAACAAAACGCTGTTCACCATGATGGTGGGCGCTGACGGCAAGCCCAATGTGGGCAAGCACTTCGAGAGAGTATTGAGTTCAATTGCTAAGGAAGCTGAATAACCTTAGCAAGGACCAAGGACGGTCCACCCTTTAACCACCTGTGTGGTTTTTTACACATTCCCCTTCATCTATGAAGACTTCGGTGGATTCCCACCATCTGCAACCCGAAAGAAGGAACTGCAAGCATGACTACTAACACCATCGATCAGACCATCACTGACATCGCTGCCAAGATCAAGCCGGAAATGCAGGTAGGTGATGCAGGCATCGTGACCCTGCCCAAGGACATCTACGAGCGTCTGCTGCCCGATGACGTGACAATGGACATGGTGAAGAAGGTTCAGCAGCATAACGCCAACATGCTGGCCGGTACCGGTCAAGCGCTGGGCGAGGTGGGTATCGAGGCCATGGTGGCCGACAAGAACCTGGATCAGGTCAGCATCGAATACCCGGTCCACAAAGACATCATCACTGGAACGTTCAACCGTACCAAGATGGTGCCTGACGGCAATGGCGGCCAGCAGGCCAAGTACGGTGTGCTGGGCATGAACTACAAGACCTCTGGCGCCGCTGGCTCCAAGGGTGCTCTGAAGAAAGTCCGTACTCACCTGGCGGACAAGGCCAAGCAAATCCTGGCCGAATAATTACGAAAAGTAAAAAGCGTATGCACGGGCGGGCCTTCGGGTCCGCCTTTTTATTTTTTGTTTGGAATGACGTAATGCTTCTACCCTTGTTGATTCTGGTGTTGTTGGGTGCAGTGGTGATTGGTGGTAGTTACCTAGTCGTGGTTGTCCTATCGCCCTACGATATTGAACCCTACGTGCCCTTGTCGACACTTGAACAGCGCTACCTAGAGGCAATCCATTGGGGTGGGTACAAAGGCACCCGTGCCCAATTTGCCCAAGACCATGGAGATGAGTTCACCTCATGAATGTTCTACACTTCGCTGTGATCTCGGCCACCCTGACCACAGTGGTGTTCGTCTTCACCGCCTGGCGTAAATCGTACTGGTTGATGGCGATCGGTCACACCAATCGGTGGGTCCTGCGCCCGTCTCAGGCGGCGATTCTCATTCGCCTGGCACCCTATCTCTCCGCTCAGAATAAACGGACTTTGTTGGAAGACATCACCATCAAAATTGCCGTACCCGGTACCCAAGAGGTTCCCTTTCACACCTTTGATCAAGGTTACCCCAAGTTAATAGAGCGTCTACACCGCCCTTTGCTCTATGGCACTAAAGACATTGCCGTGTTCTGGTTGGTGTCGTTGGTGATCGGATGGTTCTGTGGTGGGTTAACCATCGCCTTACTGAACTGACAGCATAGACGGGGACCCTTCGGGGTCCCCGTTGTTATGCCGCTTTTTTTTTATTTGGCCGAGGCCACCAGGCGACCGCCCAGGTAGGCAATGCCCTTAACCAGATCCAGGTTACGCTTGGCCATCTTCAACGACGGTGACCAGTAACAGTCGATCAGGTTTTTGCCGATCTGACCCAACTGACGCATTTCTTTTACCGCCTGCTTATTGTTGGTGTCCTTGACCTGATGTCCCATGCTTTCCAGCGCAGCACGCAGATCCGCCGAGCGGTGTTTCATTTTTTCGGCATCGTGGAACATTTTGCGGGACATGTCGATAAACACATCACCCCAGTTCAGCAGATCATCGATTTCATGGGTGCTGAATTTCACGTCGGGAATGATCTTCGGTACTACACCTCCCTGCATTTGGAAACCGGTGAGCCATTTGGTCACCACCACCTTGTTGGGATGGCTGAGTTGATCGATGTAGGATTTGCTGCTGTCTTTGGATTTGCGCGACAGGTTAAAACCGGTATTCATCATGTAGGGACGCCCACCCAACAAGCTCCTGTCGAAGAGCTTGACGGGATGCTTGAAATGACTCAAGCGATTAACAACGGTCTTCTCGTAGGCATCAGCACTGCTAAGATCAGCTGACTTCACCAAACTAATGAACTGACCGATTTCATGGTCGACTTGTTTGGGGTAGTCCTGCATTACGTACTTGGAGATATGCTCTTCGGTTTTGAGCTGACCAAAGACATCCTTGACGAATCCACTGCCGGTAAACCAGTAGTTGTGTAGCATCACGTAGCTGGACGTGTGCTCGTCGTAGTCCAGGTTGTGCTTTTTACCAGCGAACTTGTTGCGGATGTCGGTAAGACGCTTGCTGTACTTGCTGGCTTTACCTTCTTGGGTTTTCACCAGATCCACGATCCAGTCAAAGGTGGTCAGGTAGTCAAGGAAATACACTTGCCAATAACGCGACAGGAAGTTACTCACTCCACCAACAGTGGCTTCCAGACCCATGTCAAACCCATGGTCTTCCATGGCCGGACCCGTCAGCAAGGCCTGGATTTCCGGTTCGAGGTCTTCGATGGCAATATCGTCCATCCCTTCATAACGCTCGATGGCCAGGGCTAGGGTGTCGACAGCATGGCTGTATTCTTCCAAGGTGCCGACGACATGATCGACCATGTCTTCGAAGCTGACGTCCTCGAAGTCAAAGCCTTCGAATTCTTCGGTGGAAACAGCCAGTTGGGAAAAGCGATCACGTAAACTCATGGATGGTATCCTTTTGCGGGAATCAGAAAAAAGAAAAGGCGTCATAAAAAGACGTCAGGGACCCGAAGGCCCCTGACGCGAGACTTAACCCACCATGGATTGGGCGGCGGCGTTAACCTGTTCCACGTAGCCGTTGGGCGACGCGTCAGAATCAACCTCTTCGCTGATCCGCTGAACGAAGGCCTGCTTCATGTTGGGGTTGACCCCAGTGAGGTTCATGCTGTCCAGGATGGACTGGGCGAACGTGTTCACACCAGCACCCACCTGAGTCAGGGCAGTGAACTCCACCGAGTAATCCACAGACTCACCTGCCTGGGTCAGGTCACGGTGACCGGTGATCTCACCAGCTGTCTTCGGGTGCATGTTGGTGCACAGCCATGCCGTGACGACCTTGGTGTGGGTCGGATCGGGCTCGAAGTACAGCACGGTCATGCCGGTGTAGTCAGGCAGCAGGTCAGTGGGCTTGGCCCCGGTCCGCGACACCACCGTGGGTACCTTGGTGTTGGGATCCATCAGCAGACCTGTGATCCAGCCCGACAGGAAGGCGTTGATGGCCTTACCGTATTTCTCGGTCCAGACGTGCGTCGGCGTAGAGCGTGAACGGGTGACGTTGGCGATGTCTTCTTGCATTTCACCAGCACCGCCCACGGCGTTCTCGGCCCATTCGGTTTCCAGTGTGTTCTGGAGCCCTTCAATGGACTTGGACTGAAGCTCGACCAGGGACTTGAGGGTAGCGACCCACTTTTCCGGGTTGGGCAGGTCCTGGAAGCCCCGAGGGGCCTCCACGAGTACCGCAATCAGGTTGCGCTTGACGTAGGCTGCGTTGGACACGTAGCCTTCGTAGTTGGGCATGAAGCCCTGTTGACCAGCGTAAGCCTGAGACACGTCGATCATCGGCGCCGTGGTTTTCTTGCCATATGCCTCGTTGTCTCCGAGGATCGCATCGGCGAATCGGCTCATGAGTTAGCATCCTCTCGACGGTGGGCCACGATCGTGAACGTACCCACGGTTTTCATGTTCGGCGCGTACATGTGGATGTTGCAGCTCCAGCTGTACCCGCGTTGTTCGTCGTTGGCGGTCAGGAACGTGTCCGGTTCGATGATCACGCGACCGTCGAAACGCTTGAGCGTACGCTCGCGGATCAGACGGTTGGAGCGCTCGATGAACTGGCCGGTGGTCAGGTAACTGATTCCGGTCAGATCCCGCCAAGTACGATCGGCAACTTTCTCCAGTTCCACCGCAACCATCATGTTCAGCGCTGCGTTGAGTACGGAGGAGTCGTCGTCGTAGACGGTTTGGAACGCCGGCCAGAACAGGCTACGACGGTCGTAGTTCTGCACCCAGACCAGACCGATGTCCCAGTCACGGTTACGTACGGTGGCCTGCTTGAACGGTGCGTTAACGCCACGGAACATGCTCACGCGGTTGTTACCGGGAACGTCAAAGCCCAAGCCTGACTGCCAGATGCCAGTGCCGGCACCCATGTAGCGCGCGCACTTCTGAGCGAACTCGATGGACAGCGGCAACAGACCTTTGTAGCTGGAGTTGACCAGGTAACCACTGTGACCCAGAACCAGGGCACGACACGTGCTGGTGCCGTAGATCTCAGACTCCGGGTACATACGCAGCGCCGTGCGCAGCGCTGTCGCGATAGAGGTTTCTTCCGACGGGGTGTTCTGACGCTGACTCACATCCTGGGTAGACACCACCACGTACACGTCTTTACGCCGACCCAGCGGAACACCGAACTTCTTTTTGGTTTCCAGGCTGAAGCCCGTGTCGTAGTAAGCCGACTGCGGGTAGTAAGCGGTGTCGAGAAGATCCGCTTCGAGTTCCCCGTAGTATTCCAACTGACGACCGACTTCGGCATCGAACGTGGCGAAAGTCATTGTGCCGTCGCTACCACCACGGCAGTAGTGGGTAGAGTTGGCGGTCAGCAGAATACCGTTGTGGGCCGGACCACGCACCTGAAGGGCATAATACGGCACAGCGTTCTGGTCATGACCAGTGAAGACGTTGAGCAGGTGCATCGCGTCGATATCGGCCGGAACCGTACCGTAGGTCGATTCAGCCACTTGCGCTTCTGCCAGAACTTCTTCGAGGTACTCACGATAAATGTGGTAATTACCGATCGGACCACGTACCTGCGGATACCCACCTGAAGCTTCCTGGTTCCACGCGGCCATAAAGGTCGTGTCGAAGGACAGCTCCTGATCGGTACGCGGGTTGATGACATTTTCCTTGAACGAGAAGTTCAGGAACTGTTCGCCCTGCAAGGTTTCGAGCACCACAGGAGTGCTGGCATTGTCAGGACGTTCCACCAGCTGGATGCGGTACAGATACGCCAGCTGTTCGAGCATGGTGGTGTCATCGATCGGCACCGGACTGTCAGTCGTGGGTGCGGACAGACGCATTCCGATGTTGTTACCGTAGGCACCGAAGTCTTGGACTTCGAGTTCCAGGATCGGGTAGATCGTGGACTGGGCACCTTCGGCGTTAACCATCGTACCCTGGGTGGTGGTGGCCGTACCCAGTTCGTTGTCGATGATCCGGGTAGACCCGTCTTCGGTGATACGCAGTTCGGAATCTTCGGTGATACGCACCACTTCACCAGTACCGGAGGTAGTGGCGGTGGCCATGCCGAGGTCTTCTTCACCGACGCGCTCGACGAACCAGCGGTAGACATAACCGGGAACTTTGTCACCGGTGGGGATCTTTTGACCGTTGGCGTCGAGGACGAATTTACCGTCGATGTCGCGCTCGTACTGCGGAATGACTTCAGACATTACATCCACAGACAGACGCAGAGTGGCCGGTGCGTTGGCGTCGACAGGACGCACACGCTGAACCATCAGCTGGTTGCCTTCGGCGTTAACCGTGTTAGCCAGCACCGTCTGGTGGTTGGCATACGGGCCCCGGTAGTCGAACGTACGGCGACCGTACATCTTGACCATGCTGTCACCGACCACCAACTGGGGCAGGGTCGGACCCCGTTCGGCAAACAGGTATACGTGCGGCAAATGAGTGGGAAGCTGTTCAGACTCGTAGACGGGAGCGCGACCGCTCACATCCCGGATGCCTTGAAGAATGCTTCGAGGTGCCGCATTGATTATCGTCGCACCTGACATTAGTAAGCTCCTTCGATCGAAGAAAAGAAAGATACCCATCCAAGTTCTACGATAACTCCATGGCATCATCGCAGAACTCTAACTGAATGGTATAGCTTGAGTGTTACGCCAGCGGCGTACATCATAGTATTTGATGGTTTTTAACCACAAAGTCGTATTTTTATTTACCGCCACCCAACTGACCGACGAGGCAAGTCATGATTCTCTCCCCATATCACACCACGGCGTGCCGTGCTTACAAGTCCGAAGACATCCTGAAAGCCGTGCGTATGGCTCTGGTGGAGGACGAGTTGATCCACAATCTGGAGACGCCGTCCGGCAACTCCGTGTCGTCACGGATCCTGGGTGTGGGTCCGCTGGCTAAGGACATCCCGGCGTTTTCTCATCCGCTACCTGTCTATCCCACCACCGGGGAGACTAACATCCCCCACCACATCGCTGTGGACCTGCGTGGGTTGATTCGCATGGATCGGGAAAAGAACGTTCGGGTAGTGAATGCCACGGAATACGAGTTCACCCTGATGCGGGCCATGTTGTCAGGCCACTGGATGATGGAAGACCCGTACGATCTGGTTAACACCGGCGAGATCGCTCCCATGGTATTCTCTCGCTGGCTGTCTCAATCGATCGTGCGTCGTCTGGGTCTTTCTCCCGTCGAACAGGTCCGCGCCACCGTGGTCAGTGTGTTCTACTGGTACTGCCTGTTTAACAACCACGGCAAAGCCTCAGGGGAAGCCTTGGATGAAAACGACAAGCGTCGTATCGTCACCAAGCTCAATAGCATCACTCAGATCCCCAGCACACTTTCGTTTGAGATTGCCGATCAGATCACCCACATGAACGGGTTGGCGGACTACATCGAAGTGCTCAAGCAGGTAGTGGAGTCTCCGCGCCTGGACCGGTTTAACGTCGGTGTGTTGATCAGCCTGTTGGGTGGAAGCTGGTTTGGTTTCAATGCCCGTGAAGTCGTGGCCGTGGCCGTGGAACACCCGCCGACCTTCCTGGCGATTATCTACATCGCGTTGAAAGATCGCAGTTACCGCAAGTCCACCCTGGGCAGCCTGACCTACGATTACGACAAGCGTGATCGGGGCCGTGAATTCCAGCGCAACATCGCCCAACTGATCGAGGGTCACTGGACATGATGGATTTTTTAACCAATCATGCCCTTCGCAATGTCTGGTGTACACCGGACCAGGACTACCAGTATATCTGGCAACCGGCGCGCCTAACCCCGCGCCGGGGAGCCGAACGGCAGTTCAATGTCGAATGGCAGACTCTGGCATTACCCGACAACACCCACACCTACCACGTCTATCAGATCGGTCAGATTGACCCGCACCTGCTGGGCATGGACATGCAACAGAGTCAGTGGGTTAACCTGGCGACCCTGTGCACGCGGGAAAGTCTGATAGTGGATCTGTACCTTAACGACGGGGTCCAGTTTCCACGCTTCACCAGCTATGCCCGATACATGGGTGATCGCAACCTGGTACTGGCCGTACGCGACCAACCCTTGATTGCCGATCTAAGCCAACACACCTTGTATTTTCGGGTCTACTCCAACGCCTACTTCATGTCGGATCGGGCGGACCTGAACTTTGACCAAGTGGTGGTGGACGGTATCGTCGGTGAGACCCCGGAAAAGATCCTTCTGTTCCAACGGCGACTGCGCGAGTACCGCTTGCGGCGTGGGGTAGCGTACTGCTTCCGTAACGGGCGTCTGGTAGACGATGTTCCACCTAACCGGGTCGAGATCGGCGACATGTTGGAGCTGGTCTACGATTCCACGGTGGATCACGTGGTGGAGTTTCCGATTGCGGAGCTTCGTACGTTCGATTCCCTGTTGGACAAAAAGCGCAAGTACCTACTTCACCCGAGCACCAAACAGGACGTGATCTGGTATCGCGATGACGTGGATGTGTTCCTGACCCAGCGCAACGGTGAGCAGTACGGTGGGGTGTACGTTCACAAGAACCAGGAAGACGCGTTGCGGATGGTGACCCATCAGGACTACTCCATTCCCGTGGCGTACCTGAGCGGTTACGTCCAGGACCATCCCGACTGGTCGAACCTGTTGGATCTGACCGTGCGGCTTCACGTTCGTCGCAGCGGTTATCACCGTCCGCTAGTGTACGAACACCATCGCATCCAAGAGCTTTACAAGCTCGATGACGCAGACATCCTGGACGCCATGTTGGGTATCGACTCCACGGTGTCGGTGTGGCGCGCTGACGTCTTGGAAGCCAGTGACTACCCACGAATTATGCGGTCACTGCGTCGCCAGGTCACCTCCAAGATGGTCCAGTCCGCGTATGGCTACAATGCCATGGCTAAGCTGGTGGCGGACACCCCGCAGTACACTCGTCCGGAAATGGGTCGTACCGTGGTGGATCTTCCCTACGGGTTGCGTCAAAAGTCCACGATCTTCGAGTACGACACCAACGGTCATCTGCTGGGCTTTTACTACCACAGCGACGGTGGTCAGTACATTGCTCGTCAGACCCACTGTGCAATGATCGAAGGGATCGTGGGACAGGGCTCACAGGTACTCACCACGGTGTACGGGGATCTGATCGTAGGGATCGATCCACAGCACAACTACCGGATGTACGTCTGTGATGTGGTGGGTTATGAACCCAACCATGACTGGCGTGACGTGACAGGTTCCGATCTGTACTCGATCGTCAATAACGAAGTTGTCTGGCACATCGACCCGGACCGTTACTACCCGGCAGTGAAGAACGACATCGATTTCTTGGCCTACACCTACATCGTGCCGGTGGACCAGGGGGTGATTCGTTTTAGCGTGACCGCGAAAGAACACCGCGGCGACTCCTTTGCGGCACTGCCTTTGGAGATTCCGGTTGGGCGCTTGGAGCTGTGGTTGAATCGGCGGCCGTTGATCGAGAACCTTGATTACATCGTGCGCTGGCCTGAAGTCGTGATCTGCAATAAGGAATACTTGGTCGACGGGGATCAGTACATCACGATCCGGGGCTCCGGGTTCTGTAACGCTGACATGACGCGTGAACCAGCACCCGACGTGGGCTTTGTCGAACACGGGTTGTTGAGTCGCAATAACCGCTTTGACATTCGTGATGACAAGGTCATGCGGGTAGTCGTGGACGGGGCACTGCGGCACCCCAAGGAATTGTCCTACTCAGAGGCCCACAGCACGCCTGTGTTGGCCGATGTACGTAACGGGGCACCCTATGTCGTCCGTGACCTGATCGTGCCGCTACGGGGCTTAACGGAGGAGAATACGTACACCCTGCGCGATCGCTCACGGGTCGTGGATCAAGAGATCAGCGATTACCTGACCCTCAAGCACCCGGAAGCGGTGATCACCGACCCCAACGTGATACCGGAACTCTACCAGATCTTCAGTCCGTTCATCTCAAAGATTCATCATGACCTGGCCACAGGGTTATTCTACCCCGACGGGATAGAAGGTCAGTACAGTGAGATGGATCTGCGTGAGTGGCTTCAGGAGTATGAGTTCCTGTTGGATTACGACCCCGCGCTTAACGGGGTGGATTTGCGTTACGTCTCCGTACATCCCCACAACCAGTATGTCGTGACAGAGTTGAACATCTACCAGTACACGCTGCTCGAACGGGCCATCAAGGCGTACCTGAATGATGCTGTGGATCTCACTGCCTTTGTCCGCATTAAAGAAGGATGGATTTAATTATGGCTGTTAACGATACCCCGATTGTGCCGGTCTATGAACCGGATCGGGAATTTCGCACGTTCTTGCGTAGCGAAGTCTACGACGGTATTGGCGAGGGCGTCTGGGTCCCCAATGTCGACGACTTGGTGATTGATTACGCCACAGGCTTTTGGCGCTGTGTCGAGGTCGATCCCACCACGGGACTCTCCAAGCTCATTCCGTGGACCCTACCCAAGGATCCGGGTGAACTCACCAACGAAGACGTCTTGCTGGGTACCGGACCGGGTTATCAGTCCGAGACGTACCGGGCGTACCTGGACACGTCAGTGATTCCCCACACCTTGGCCTTGGATTCGCGCCTGCACGTTTATGGCACGACGCTGACCAGCTGCAAGGTGTTCCTAGGTACCGACACCGGGGATGAGAGCAACGTCATCAGTGCGTTCTATGATCAGGGTGGCACCTTACTGGGGGAGAACATTCCGCTGGAACTCGTGGCCATGCCCGATCGTACCAACCTGGCTGTCAAGGCTCCCATGGTGGGTTACACCAACACCAAGCTCAGTGATGGGGAACCGGTTACCGCGGTGTTCTACGACGACGTGGGTGTGGCACGCAGTATCGCCAAACTGCTGATCAAGAACACAGCGTTTATTCGCACCACCGATGCCTCACGCAAGTTCATCACCTCGATCCATCTGGAATCCCCGTTCCTGTCGGATGCCGATGATCGTCTGTTACAGTACCCGATCAACATGCCGGTGAGCGCACTGCCGTTGGTGGGGGTGGTGTCGTACTCAGACGGTAGCGTCAACCGCTTGCCGGTGGATGGGTCCAAGTTCCGGATGCATGGCTTGCAGCATTACGTGGCCACCATCGAAGGGCAGAAAATCCCCTTGGTGTTGACGTACTACCTCTCGGAAGGGGAGTACAACTACGGGGCCCAACCCGGAGCAACCAAGCACCTGTCGGAAAAATACAGTGCCACCACCCTGGCACTCGATGAGGCGTATGCGATCAAGCTGTTTGGCTATCCGACGTGGATTGATGACGTCAACGGTTATCGCATGGAGTTCTACCTCTACAACCTCAACCGTCAGCGTGTGTATCGGGTCACGCCCTACGTCAAGCTTGGTGCGAACTCGGCCTCGTTTGATCCGTTGAACTTCACCTCGACCCAGTACCTGACCTACACCGTCGACATGAACAAGGTGGATAGCAGCTACCCTGCTTACCGCCACGTCCAGACGATGGCTGTGTCCTTGCTGGCACCGGGGAACGAAGACACCACCAACTGGGTCATGGGCTTTAGTCCCAACCAAAACCCGCTCTACGGAACGGGTCTGGCAGCACGAGTGACCTTCGTTGATGTCGACAACTGGAAACTCGATCTGTCCAACGGTTTCAACTCCAAGGAAGAGTGGCTTAACCACCTCTACTATCCTGCCGAACCGCTTTACAATCCCGACACCGAAGTCCAGGCTCCCAAGCCCAACTACTTCGTGTTGGTCGACGGGGCGCGACGGACGGAGTACCACATCGACCAGTGGAATCAAGAACTCACCATCTCCTTGGCCACGGCCGAGGGTGGAACGATGTTCATCGAGTGGATCTATCGCCATCTGGGCGGGGATCTACAGTTGGGCGTCAGTGGGCTATCGGTTCATCAGGTCATTGTCTAAGCTCGTCAGGGGAGGTTCGCCTCCCCTGGCCTTTTTGCGGTCAGGACCTTACCATGGTTTTATTCCACAATGACTGGGCGCGCTTTCCGCGAGCGATCGTCGATTACCAAACCACTAACCAAACGTTTCTTCGCATGGCCAGTCTCTATCGTGAGATGGGCATTAAGAACTGTTTATTTCCGCTCTTACTTCTCCAGCCGGAACTTCAGGGGGTGGATCCCCATGCCGATAACCTGAGTGAGGAACTCAAGGTCAAGATCGGTCTGGAGTGTCGGTACAACGTCTGGTACTTCCTGCGTGAAGTTGTGCGCATTCCGCCACAGGCCGGTCCGAACCCGGTACCCTACAAAGCCAACCGCGGCAACCTGGGGTTGACTTGGGTCTTTATGAACAACATTGACTCGGCCCTGATCCAGCCGCGTCAGACGGGTAAGTCGGTGTCGACCGACTGTATCATGGTGTGGGTCTTGTACCTCGGGGCAACCAACACCAACATCAACATGATCACCAAGGACCACACGCTACGCACCAAGAACGTCGAGCGTTTGAAGAAGATTCGCGATCTGTTGCCACCGTATCTGCTGTCGGTGTCTAAGCGTGACTCGGACAACCAGACGGACTTGACCTACCGTGCCTTGGACAACATGTACATCACCGGTGTGGGTCAAACCTCGGAGTCCTCTGCCAACAACCTGGGTCGTGGACTGACCTCGCCGATCACGCACGTGGACGAGGGTCCGTTCATTCGCTTTATCGGCGTAACCATCCCGGCGGCACTGGCCTCAGGTACTGCCGCTCGTGAAGAAGCTGCACGCAACAACCGTCCCTACGGCAACATCTTTACCACCACCGCAGGGAAAAAGGACGACCGTGACGGCAAGTTCATGTACGACATGATCCACGGGGGAACTATCTGGAACGAAATCTACTTCGATGCCACCGACAAAGACGAACTGCTCAAGATGCTCAAGCGCAACGCCAGTGGGCGCAAGACCATCGTCAACATCACCATGAGCCATCGTCAGTTGGGTTACACCGACAAATGGTTGTACGAAGCCATTACCATTACCGGGGCGTCGGGGGAAGAGGCCGATCGTGACTTCTTCAATATCTGGACCAGCGGTACCCAAAGCTCACCCCTGTCACCCAAGCTCAACGACATCATCCGCAAATCCGAGATGGACATCGAGCACAACGAGATCTCACGCGATCTTTACATGCTGCGTTGGTACATCCCGGAGGACGAGATCGAAGAGTACATGGCCAACAACCATGTGATTGTCGGGATGGATACCTCAGAAGCCATCGGGCGCGACTCCATCGGGTTGGTGTTTACCGATGTGCGTAATCTCGGGGTAGTGGCAGCAGCCACCGTGAACGAAACCAACTTGATACGCTTTAGTAACTGGTTGGCAGAACTCATGATCAAGTATCCCAAGACCATCTTGGTGCCAGAGCGTAAGTCCACCGGGCAGATGATCGTCGATTCGTTGTTGCTGCGTCTACCCCAACACGGCATCGATCCGTTCAAGCGGATTTACTCCACCTTGGTGGATCGCTCGGATGAACACCCCAAGGAATACCGGGAACTCCACAAACCTGTGGGTGCCCGTCCGTCAGGGTTCTACGATCGTCACAAAAAGACCTTTGGGTTTACCACCACCGGAGGATCTCGCGATCTGCTCTACACCACGGTGTTGCAGAACGCCGCGAAGGAAGCCGGGCACCTGGTACGTGACAAGACCCTCTCCACGGAGATACGTGGACTGGTCGTCAAGAACGGTCGTATCGACCACCAATCATCCGGGCACGACGACATGGTGGTGTCTTGGATGTTGTCGCACTGGTTCCTGCGCCATACACGCAATCTGTCGTTCTACGGTATTGACGTGACCAAGGCGTTTACTGGTGTACAAATCGAAGGCAAAACCTTGAGTCCGGAAGAGGAGTATCGACGCGAAGAACAAAAGCGCATTAAAGAGGAAATCGAAGAACTCTACGATGCCCTCAGTGACGCGAGCAATGAGTATCTGGTGGCGCAGTATGAAAACCGGTTGAAAGCGTTAAGTGCGCGAGTGGCTGGGGATCAGACCGAGGCAACCAGTATCGATGCATTGATCCTGGAAGCCAAAGAACGGCGCCAACACAAAGCTCGCAAACGTAACGTCCAAACCCACGGCGGGTCTCGTTGGAATCGTACCACCCCCATCAGTTATTATTAAGGATAGCCCATGTTCACCACTACCACCCCATCGAGTCGCTGGCGGCGTTTTATCGCCAATCTCTGGCAAGCCATCGCCATGCTCGAATGCTCGCTGGACACTCAATGGTTTCGCCACGTACAGACCCTCGGGTTCGATGTGATCTGCCGTCGTCTGGCCCAGCGTGAAGTCGCGATCATCGTCAGTCTACCGTACCTGTGTCGACTGGTGATCAATATCGGCTCCATTCGTACGCTCTACAAAGACGTGCCCTCGATTACCGAGACGGGCTTTGAAATCTCGGCCCAGCACATTCGGTTGTCATGGAAACGTTCGCTGGTCGGGCGCCTCAAGCGACCGGGGTATTACTGGATTCGCCTGTGGCGAGACATTGTCGGGGTACAAGTCGGTGGTCCCTACGTCAAACGTCTGATGGCAACCGAAACCCACCACTACTACTTCAATGACGGTAACGAACTGCGCCTACACGCCATAGAGGTGGAAGCCATTCTCTACGGACAGCGTGTCCGTGGACGCTGGTGGTGGCCACTAGAGATGGAACGCAAGTGGGTCGAGATACGCACGTCCCAACCCATTGCTACCCAACTCGGGTTCATCAGTCGCCATGTCTACAACCGTCCGACGGCCAAGCACCTGATCGATCCGTTATCGGTCTTTCGCAAAGATTTGATCCGCATGGGTCTGTGTGATTATCACTAACGGCATAAGCGGCCAGGGCTAGACCCTGGCCGTATGTCCGTCACGTGGGTTTTTACGGGATCTCCGTAACATGTGATGGGGTTAACCCCCAGTGTAGTGATTGCGAGTAAAGGCTCTCAAGACCAGGAAGATCTGTAAACCCGTGCGCACCGAAGCCACCACGGCACCGTTGCGTGACTTGATACTGTCTTCGACAATTCCATTGGCCAGCTCGCGCATCTTGAGTAGACCCGGATCCGACATCCTGGAAGCCATGTACAGACTGCGCAGACTCGATACCAGTCGGGGAAGATCCGATGGGTTAGCCATGATGCCCCGTTGGGAGTGGATATAGTCAAAGGCGTGGAGTAGGGTTTCGTCGATCAACTCACCAATGCGTTTATCACCGCGCACCCCGTAGTTCTTGGAACAGTACGTTAGCGCCTCCTCCAAGTATTTGTCGGGCATCGTGTGCATGGCATCAGCAATGACCTTGATCAACTCACTGCGTACAAAAGTCGACCGGTCTGAAACGATGTCATGTAGATAACGAATGTACTGGGTGGAGTTGCGGGTCTGGTCTTTGACCTCCAATCCCCCGTCGAGTTCTGCCACGGCACTGGTCGAGCTGATACGCATTCCCGAGTCACGGACTTGGTAGAACACCTTGGTCATCTTTTTGACGATGGCCTTCAGACGGTCTTGAATATCGTTGACCATGTAGATAATGGCACCGTCATCATCGAGTTTGGTAAACGTCGAATAGTGAATGCTGTTATTGGCGACGATCTGTTTGGCACGGGCATGGAACATCGCACCCCAACTGCCATACACCTTGAGGTCGTATTTACGGGTCAGGGCAGCATAGGTGGCCAGGGCCAAGTCCTTGTCGGTGGGATAAGGAAAGTAATGCGCCATCAGCGAGGACACGTACTTGTACTGCAAAATCAACACCACATCGATCATCGCGGTTTCTTTGTCACGGGCCGACAACCCCGAGGCATGGTGGAGTTGATGGAGTAGCCAGATACACGACAGGTTCACCGGGTCACTGGCACGCACCCAACCTTCCTTGACCGCAGGGACTTTCTTGATGTCTTCGATGATGTCGTCTTCCTCGATCTCCAACAGGTCATTTAACCAGACCTGACGATCACTGGTGCGATAGCGCACCGGGTGGGCACCCAGCAAGGCACCCCCAAAGAAATCCACGTGGTCTGAGTTACGGTTGACGAACCCGACTTGCAGACGGTGCAGTTCTTTGACGAAGTTACGATTGATCTTCAATCCATCGCAGTGTTGGTTAAACACTGTCTTGATTTGACTGGCCATGGGATTATTCCTCACTAAGGCGAACTCACAAGATAGCCGGGATGATATCAAATAACCGGATTTAAAACCTGTACTACTGCCTTGAACAGAGATCCATAACTCTGTCAAACTCCACTCTCGTAAAGATTAAGGAACACACATGTCTAACATGCATATCGCTAACACTGAAAAATTCATCACCCTGTGCAACAACGATCCAGCGGGTTGGTTGGTCTCATTGAGCAAGGCCCTGGAGGAGGACCTGGGGTATCATAAGCGCATTGGTCAAACCCTAACCCAGGAAGAACTGCGTGAGGCCCACGGTCGCTTGAGTGATCTGGCTATCGATTTGTTGATGCAAAGCGACGGTCGATTCAACCCCCACGCCATCCAGCGTATGGAGGACAACGGTTTCGTGGTCTTTCGCCTGGCCGATGCTGGGGAACTGGTGATCCACACCCGTCATGGGAATCTCCACCTGCCGCTGGAGGCGGCATGAGCAAGGTCAGTGCCTGGATCCAGTTGGCGGCCATCCAGCAGTATGGTCATTACTGGAAGTTCCGCAACGAAGAAGGTTCGGACTTTCTCACGGTGTTGCCCTGGATGTTCTCCAGTCGTGAGTTGGAAGCCGCGATCTTGATCGACCCCCAGCGACGCGTCAACCTCGTGACCCTGGAACTGCGCCACGGTCCTTTGGTGGAGCGTGACGCTGACTGGCAGGAGTATTTCTCCCAGCGCCTGGCAGGGGTTGGTTATGAGGCGGTGTTGTTTGGCAAGGCAGACATCAAGGTGACTCGTCGCAGTGACAAGTGGGAAGGTCGCCACATCGATCTGCGCTTGGACAACCAGACGTTTCTGACCTTATCTAACCAACCCAGTCCCCATGGGCCGGTGAGTATTGGTGACGATGTCCCGTACTGGATTACCTCACCGATTCCCCGCGTGAATGAATCGTCTCTGCTGGCCTTGGCAGAGCTGTGTCTGATCTATCTACGGAGTAAACTCAAATGACGTTACGCTCACACTTGCTGGGGCAGGACGTGCCTAGCAAAGAGATCGTTATCCACGGTGCTGGTGAAGAAGACGAGTGGGTACAGGAACTGCGCTACCAGCGTCCTGAGCTCAAGATCTCTCTAAGTAATGAGGAGTATACCTTGGAGAGTCTACAACAGGATGAGGAAGCCAACTACGGCGCCTACGCTGGGGCCGAGGTTCAGTCCCATGTCCACATCCTGCCTGCCGACACCGCGAGCAAGGCCGTGGTACAGGCTACTGACGATGCGCTCAAAAATCCTGAGGACACCATCGTGGTCCTGCCTGAGGATGATGACGCAGATGCCAAACGCAAGCTCAAAGAAACCTTTGAGAAAACTGACGCTGTGATTGTCGAGCACGTGAGTGCCGCTGTCGAAGCGATCATGCAGCGCTTTCCCGAGTAAACCTGTTGAGGGGTGGGTCAAACCACCCCTCGTTATTTCGCCAAGGAGTTTTCCATGATTAAGCCGCGCATCGTTGTCGTGATCAATGAACACGGGTATGTCACCGAAGTCATGAGCGATCATGACGTAGAAGTGATGGTGGTGGACCAAAATCACCACCTGGCTGAAGAAGAGATCGAACAGGGTTATGAAGAAGACAACGAGTACCAAGTGGTGCCCTTACTTAGGTTGGAGGAAGCTACTGGTCCCAGGTTTCGTGGGAGACTAGCGGTTATGCGTAAGATCCGCGCCACTGGTGATGTGGAGAATGTCACTCGCTTCTTTGAATATGCCAAGGATCCTAAGCGCATCGTTGCCTACTTCAATAAGTGCGTGGAATACCTGAAACGCTAGAACACGATTTAAAAGAATAATAACCCTATACTACTCCCATGAATAGAAGCAAAGAACTTCTATCACTAACCTTCTACTCTCAAGGATTTACCAACATGACCAATCTATTCTTCAGCATCTACACCGCGTGCATCGCCCTGTTCTCCAAAGTGCAAGGCTGGCGCTATCCGTTGATCAACTATGTCGAGGGTGGCTTGAAGTTTCGCCACACCTCACACCGCATCGAGGCGATGATCCTAGGTCGCCTGCGTCACAGTACGCTGATCAGCTTTCTCAACAAGCCCCGTGCCCTGGGGCGTGAGTTCGTAGTCGTGGCCATCATCAAGGATGGTCACCTGTGTGCGAACCTCTACCGCGTCGTCTACGATCGTGAAGACTCCCCGTCGGCCAAGCGGATCTACAACCCGCTGCGTGGTCAGGACGGTACCTTCACCTTCTATGTCAACAACGCCAAGATGTACGTCGCCCATACACCGGCCACGGTGCGTCGTCGTTCGTACATCGCTTGCGAACCGTTCATGGGTTACCGTGTCCCGTTGAGCCAGAACGAACTGGACTACGTGCAGGATGCCCTACACACCGAAGGTCCGCTACTCAATCGTGTCGGTGATGCACCGGTTTACGATTACGCTGTATAAGTCAGACTTGTAAGACCCAATCAAACGCAAATACGTTAAGGAGCAATACCATGGAAATCTCTACCATCATTCACATCGTCACCGCTGTCACCGCCATCGCCCTGCTGTACGTCGCTTTCACCGGCGTCATGGCCGATGTAGTTATCGAATGGACACCCAATGTGTTCTTCAGTGCAATGCTGTTAATCTTCCCCCTAGCCATGTTGGACTTCCTGGGGTTTGAAGACATTGCCAATGCCGTGTTCTGGTTCGAAGGCATCAATGCTGGGCTAGTGGTGTTGATCCACTACTTCCACGGCAACGCCTTCCGGACCCACCAGTAAACGAGAGGAAGGGTATTAGGGGGTCTTCGGACCCCCATTTTTTTACCTTAACCTTTTATGATTTGTAGCACCCCAACCCAAGCAATCAAGGAATCTAAAAATGACTCAGCTAAACTCTCTCGCCGTCATTACCCGTCGTGATCTTAGCACGGACAACGTCAATGACTTTATCAACACGTTACTCACTAAAGCTCAAGTTAAAGATGTTCCTGTCACAGAAGTTATTCGCACGGTCCAGTCTCCCAATCCTGATGAAGTCGCTCAAGTGTTACATGGGGGCAACATCCTCATTGCGGACATGTCCAACCTAGAAGGTGGGAACCTGTCATCGGGTTCGATGTATGAACTGTTGTCAGCCCTGTTCCTGGATGACAGTGACGATATCGAGTGGGTAGAGGAACGGATGAAGTTCCTGATCAATAAACTCGTCTTGGATCTGGAGCGTCGACAGGCTGCGATGCAGCCCCATATGGGTTTCCCGCAGCAAATGCCGTGGGCACAACCTCAGATGGGTTACACGGGCATGGCCCACACATGCCCCACCTGTCAGCGACCGTTACACGGTGGTCCCGGTTTCCAACCCAACCAGATGTTTGGGCAACACATGCCATTCAGTAGCCCCACCTACCAACCCGGTCTCATGGTTGATGGCAAAATCCATCCTGCCGTCCAACAGTCGTCTGGTGTACAGACACCGCGCCCCGGACTGGGAACTGGTAATCGCTGGGAAACTAAGACCATGCCCAAAGAAGCCATCGATATGTTGTTTGAATTCAAGAACCATATCCAAGTTACCAGTAAGCATCGGTTCCCACGGATCGTCAGTGTCGAGCGTATAGATTCGAGTGCCTACGGTGCTGGGTACCTGACCGGCGCTTACGTCATCCACTTCCATTAATCCACACAAACGGATGGGACTTCGGTCCCATCCTGTGTCCCGTTTATTTTTTAGGAGTTTGAACATGATCGAGAAATACCTCACCATGGCCCTGTGGGCCTTTGCGGTGGTAGTGCCGTGGATGCATGTCTTTGCCCGTTTGGGACTCAAACACAAGCCCTATAGCCGGGCGACCTTTATGCCCGCCTTCGCTATGCCGTTATGGCACCTGGCGTTCTACGGGTTGGCCATCGTGCTGTTGGGCAATGCCCAGTGGAACGAGGCACTGCTGGCGATGATCTTTATCATGATCACGTCACTGCTCTTTGCCGGATGGGACGTCGCCGCAGGACGCTGGCGACATGTGTCGTTGAAGGAGTGGTGGTTACGGACTACTAACCCCACCGCCTTTCATAAAGCAAGCTATGTCGCCTTTTTAAAGGAACAAGACCATGCAGCTTAATTCTTGGGACACAGCCGTTAACCGCACCACGCGTGAACTGGCGTTGGAAAAAGTTTTGCGGGTGGGCTTCAACCAGTACGCATATGACCACAGCGTGCGCTCTACGGAGTTTCGCACCCAGTTCCTGGACGTTATACTCCGGGGTGACTTCGGCCTCTTAGAAGGCGAAACTGGGCGTTTTACGGATACCTACGGAAGACGCCTGTTGTTGATCCGCACCTGTGTGGGTAACGTGGTGTTCTTGGAATGCGAGAAGCCAGAGAACCGTGAGAACTTTCGGGATCTGATGATCGTGTGTTATCGCCCTCAGGAGCTGGAAGGTATCCTGAATGAGGGTAAGGTCACTCAGTCGGATCTGTTCCGCTACGCAGGAACGTTCAACGGCCGTAGTCTAGGTAAGACCCTTGCCGCTTTGCGGGGGGCGTTTGTCTCCTCACCGGAACGTGTGGAAGACGCATCAGTATCTCGTAGCGCCTGATCTCCCTGCCAAGGATGGCAGGGCTTTAGTGCGTGCCTTATTTTTTGTCCGTTATTCAAGATAACGGGTATCAGTAAAAAATGAACTGATGTCGTATTCCTTTGAGAAATATTTTCTCCACGAGTGAGTGAATGATACCGATGGGTAGCATGAACGAACGAGTAGCGTGTTAGCGATTGGGGTTTAGGATACTCTGTAATCACGACTGATTCCGCTAGGAAAATCAGGAGTCTGATATACATGGCGTAAGCAAAATGAAAATGGGGGAAAGGGGGCGAGAGGAGAAGGGCTAGGGTTTCTAAGGGGAAGGGGAGAGGAGAGGATTTGGCCTACCCCTCGTGGTAGGCTTTTATGCCGATGTCGAATGAAATGAATCTGAGACCTATACTACTTCGATGAATAGCGCTAAGACTATTTACCAACCTCTCTCAGATTAAGGAAACAACAACCATGGCACGTATCCATTTCTGCCACGCACCCCGCGCCGACTACGCCATCCGCTGGATTGTACAGGCGATTTCGTTTTACAGTCAGGGCAACTCTGATTGGAGACATCCACCTCTGGCCTTCACCAGCTTCTTGGATAGCAACAAACATCTCGAAGCTGTGGAAGGCATCACCATCGTCACCTACCATGACTTCCGTAAGGAACTGGCCAAGTACGATCGTAACAAAGCCTTGCGGGTCGCCATCAGTCTGGACCTGAACGAAACATCCACCAAGGAACTGGTGGACATGGTGAAATACGCCGTCACTCGTTCGGCGCTGTGGGACTTCTACGTCGACTTCGGCAACCGCCGTCTGATGGCTGAAGAGTTAGTCGATGGACTCAAGGCCGTATCGGTGTTGGAGATCGAAAGGTTCCTGGACGTTACCAAAGGTGACGTTGGGTTCCGTATCCATGTCCCGGTCGAAGATTCAGAACCCACACCCGAGCCGGTGGAAGAAGAACCGGAAGAGGTCAGAGTAACCTACCTCACCCAGCGGGAATTGTTGGAGGCGTCCCGCCGACAGCTGGCCGAGGGGCCTGATTGGCCCTACTGTGAACCCATGGAATCTACTGATTCCGATGAAGCGATCTCACGCTTCGCTGAAGATGTCCCCACGGGATTGTTAGAGATCCCTGAAACCGTCGAAGACACCACCCCCACTGAAGAACAAGGAGTTACCATGGACAGCAACCACGACGATCTGAAGAAGATGGATGAGATCATGGGACAAGCCAAAGCCGCACAGAACCAACCCGAATCAGAGATCCCCCAGTACGTTGCACCCTGGGATCGTCACAACTACATGCAAGCCATGCAAGCCCGTCAACAAAGAGCCACCATGCAACAGCAACCTCCGCAGGGTTTCTTCCCCCAACAGCCTGTACAGCAATTTGCTAACTGGGATGACTGGAAGGCCCACTCCCGAGAGCAGCTAGGTTTACATCCCAACCTAGTTCCGCAAGGTTGGGGACATGGTCAGCTGACTCAACAAGGTCGAACTCGCATCACGGTGTTTGTGGGTGACGTCCAGCGTCGTCTGGACCAGATGTTGACCCTGCTGGCCACAGCGGTGGAAGCCCAACCCCGCACCTTTGGCTCTCAGTGGAAACTGAAGCCCTTGGTGGTGATTCTCGGTGCCCACCGGGTGGACCGCGTGACCCAGACTCTCAAGGCTTACGGGGACCACATTGATATTGTTACCCCAAGAGAGTTTGTAAAGGATGAGGTGAATAAACACACCACCCTTCAACGCCCTGTGTTTATCTTCAATGCTCAACCGGGTTTTGTTGAACAAGAACTCCAGCCACGTATTACCAGCCTGCCAGGTGCTGAGATCTACGTGGAACAGGAACAGCGCCCGATGGCTTACCTTGACCCCCACATCACCGTGACTCGGTGCTACGGCGACGCCCCCGAACCTCAACCAACCCAGAAGGAATCATCGGAGTACACCACTGCTGATATGGAACGTCAAGCTGAGATCAACACCAAGCGCAGCGCCTACATCCGTCAGGTCTTCGATCGTTACCACACTCGCGTACCGATGGCTTATGAAGATTGGCTGATGGATAACCCCATGGTTGTGCAAGAAGCTCGGACCATCTACCCCGGACCGCACGAGTTGTACACTGGGGTGATTGACTACGTCCGTGTAGTGGTGGGTAATGACACGGTTCGTGTACCCGTACGCTGTCCGGAAGGTCGTGCCATCCAGATCACCCAGAAAGAAGGGGTCCTCCGGTTCTTTAACGAGGGTCAGCGTTACGTGGTTGGTCTCCCGGTCCATCTCCTGCGTGGCTCAGCCGAGATGCAGGTCCATGAGATCGAACTGACTGACTTCTTCGACGTGGGCGTTGTACCCTCTGCCATGGTGCGGGCCACGGTCGGTGAGCACGAAGTAGCATTTGAGTATCACGCAACCCCTGTTGCTGAGTAACGACATAACGGGGTGGGCAATGACCCACCCCGACATCAACCCTTACACTCTCAAGATTTTTTTCATGCACAAACCCAACGTCAGTAAACGCGGAGAGATCTTCAAGCTTCCGTTAGCACCGCGCCCCACCGCGGTACGCATCAAAGGCCGCGGCGTTCATGAGGTGCGTCTAGTCGGTACCCAGGTGGCCGTGGAGTTGAACTTCCATAACCACATCGATGAGATCTACCCCTGGTGGACGGTCACCTTTGACTTGGCCGATGTCCCAGTACGTAGCTACGACACCTTGACGTACTACTTTGATGAGACAGAGGACGGGGAGTACCTGCCCAAGGTTCGTCTGTCCCATGGTCCTGAGGATTCGTTGTATGACTTCATCAAGGTCATTCCCCCACAAACCTCTCAACGCAGCCAATGCTAACCAAGGATTACTAATCATGTCTGATAGAACCAACCACATCAAAGGCTACCACGGCGCCATGTGTTATCAACGCTTCCAAGCAATTTTCAATGAACTTGAGATGCTGGCAAAGAACACGCAAGAACCCTTGCAACTGGTGGTGTTGACACCAGATGCGATGGTGGCGTCGGTCACCAGTGCCGTAGCTCAGTTCACCCGTAACTGGGAAGCCCTACCCCTGGTGGTGACTTGTAGTGAGTTTGCCACACACAGAATCCATGACTATGCATTTGCCACGGCCTTGGCGGTTATTGACATGAAGGGGGTGGTGGAACAGTGGAAAGGTTTCGGGCCACTGGAGCGTATCAACACCAAGATGCAATGGAAATCCGTTACCCAGCTCTGGGATATTGGTGATGATGACGTGGTTTCTTCAGAGATCCTGTATCGACTTAACGCGAGAGTAGAAGTGGTGTCAGAACACTTCGGACTACTAGAAACGACACCCACCTCCTTCGTTTCCGATAAAGCACCGCCCTTACGTAAAATGACTGGGGTGGAGGTACGGTTGGATGAAAACGATCTGACGCTACCTGACCCCTACCCATCCAGGTGTCGACAGGTATCGGTGATAGATCGAGACAAAGAACTTTTGCTCCACATCCGGACCTGGGCCAACCCAGCCGAGATTTCTGACCTCACAACTCCATTGTGGCTAACCAACCGAGAATGTTTCAAGTACGTACATGGCCATGGTTTTGTGAAAGCCAAGTTAACCGGCGACTATACGTTTGAGGTATCCGAAGCCCTCGACAAGATGTTCAAAGGGATATCGGTCGATTACCCGATGGCCATGGTACCTGTGACCATCCACTTCGAAACCCTCAAGCGCTAACCACATAAAACGGGCGGTCCAAGAACCGCCCCCTTCTCTCAAGGATTTTCACATGGCTAAAGCGTCGGATGTAGCTGATGAACTCCGTGTCCCTAAACGTGTCGACATGCGATACGTCGGACCCATGTCTACCTTAAACGAGAACGACCCCATGACCCTAACGCAAGATGTCCGTGACCAAAAGCAAAAGCGCATTCGTGGCGAGCGCCGTGAATACATGGAGGCGATTTACCTAGAAGAAGCGAAAAACGAGAACGTTTCTTTCGAGGAGTGGTTGGTCAACAACCCCCATGTGGTGAAAGAAGCCGAATATGTGGTCCCTACCGAAGGGAAGTCTGAAGTGGCTGGATACATCACCTTGGAGGGGGTTGGCGGTACGTATCGTGTTCCAGTCAATGGCAATCCTGACATTATCCAAATCAACGTTCGCGATGAGGAGATTGCCCTACAAATCGAAGGTTATCGCACGATCCACATCCCCAAGCGACCTTTGATCAGTGGCGGTAACGTCCGTTGGAACCGTATTGAGATCAAGCCGATCTTCAAAGACGACACCCCCCAGTGGGACGTCAAGCTCTTCGGTTCTCTTGACGGTAACGCCTTCCAGATCCAATACTACACCTAAACTACGGGGGACCTTCGGGTCCCCCGCTATGTCGAAACAACTCTTTTTTGAACCTATATCACTGCCTTGAATAGGAACCTATAAATCCTATCGTTAACCTTTCTACCTCTCAAGGAATACACTCATGGTTACTGATAAAGTTCAAGCAATGTTGGAGATGGTCACTGAGAAAGCCAAGGCGGCCTATGAAACAAGTCTGAATCACGTCGAGCGTCAGGGTGAACTCGTGGACTCTTTTGAGGCGGGCATGGACGCTGCGATGGTGTTGCAGTTCGGTTGGTTGGACGCGATGTTAAAAGCCACCACGATCGAGGAGTATGTGACAGCGTCGAAGCATCAGATGTTCTGGTCCCAGGCGGTGCTGATGATCGTAGCGGTGGCGAAAGAGCAGTACGATGAGTACCGTCGTGCGGTGGACGACCTGGAGTTCTATCGGGTTAGCTACATGAAGGTTCTCTACCGCTCTCAGATCTTGGCGTTGGAAACCACCATGGCGGCCTATATGTCACAAGAGTGTCCCGACATGGTCAAAGCACAGGAATGTGCTGACCAGCTGCTGGGTGTCCAAGCTCAACTGAAAGAACTGGAGGATGCGTAATGACTATCCGTGTTCTAGCCATTGAGAACCCTGACATCACAAACCCCCGAGAAGGGGAGCTACCTTACTACATGATGTTTGTCCCTGTGGATATAGAGGCAGGGGAGACGCTTCAGATCAAAAGCAGTATGGGCGAGTTCCATAATGGGGACCGGTTCTACGTCTTGGAGACAGAGATCGAATCCCCAGAAACCGACGATGTGATCTATGTGGTCTACCCATACTCACGAGACGTGGCTGGTCGCTTTAACATCATGAACCGTTCCATGGCGCTTTTGACCAAAGCGTTTGGTGGTAGCTTTGATGGTCAAGCCTACGACTACGACGAAGGGACGTGTGTGTTGCTGCGTAACCCCCATAAAGAAGCCATGGAAGCACTGCTCCATGGTCCGGCTTTTGGCATTCATTAAGGAGTTTCACCATGACAATGCGTGTTATTGCCATCGAACACCCCGATACCCCCTGTGATCGCGAAGGGGACGTGATGCACTACGTGGGATTCATTCCCGATCTCGGTGGCCTAGTGAAAGAGGGTGTCGAATATGAGATGCTCCGCAACTGGGGCGTTCTTGATAACGGTTATCGGTTTTACCTTTATGAAATCGATATCGAGATTACAGACAGACCCGATGTTCTGCATGTGATTTACCCATTCTCTAAAACCGTCTTCCATGACCGGATTGAACTTATTAAAGAACTCAATCCGTTTCTCGTCAAGATCTTTGGTGGGGATTGGAATAGTCAAGCCATGGCGTACGACGAAGGAATCTACTTCGCCCTCTTGAACTACAATGTGGAAACCTTTAAAAAGGTTCTCCACATGGAACCGACGCCTAAGCATTGACTAAGCGCATAAACGGGGACCCTTCGGGGTCCCCTTTTTTTTTGGTCAGTGACGTCCCCCGGTAATCATCTTGAGATGACGTTGGAGGAACATCGGGTCATTCATCTTCGAGACCTTGAGCCAGACCTCACGCATGTGGGTCTCGTACATCTCCTCGGCATCCGCGTACCCGTCGATAACGTCCCTGAAGCGCCCTAGGGGCATCCCGCCAGACAACTGGGCCTGATCCATGGGGATGATCATGTTGTTGTAGAGATAGCTCTTGGTGGCGTATTCCACAAGCTTGGAGAACGCTTGGTAGCTCGTAGGCTTGATGTGGGTGAATTCCTCATCGGCTTCGACCAGACAGTGCAGGAACAGATACGGACTCGGGGCAATGTTGGCATGGACCAACACGGTGTTCTCACCGATCAACTGCACGTAAGCGTTGGAGACATTGGGGATGGGGTTATGGGCATCCATCAAGGCACTAGCGGCATCCAGGTACGACGAGTGACCCTGGGTCTGTAATCCGTTCCACGCAGGTGCACCCCCGTGACCGTAGACCAGTGAATACACCCGAGTGATCGAGCGGTTCTCAGTCAGGTTCTTGGGGATGCGGTAGACGACCTTGTAGGGGTCGAGCCACTCAGGTTGGACACTACCGATCGGTACCTTGAGTTCGGTACCGCCAACCAGGTTGCAATCGGGGATGACCCGAGCGTCAAGGACCTTTTCCCGGATCCGGTAGTCCAAAGACACAGGCTTACGAATGCCTGAGAGGTACTGATCCTGGCGCATAAAGCCTTCTTCCAAGATCGGCCGGGGGATCTTAAACTTAACATCGCTCAGCGCTTTCTCGATGATATTCATGGTTTTGGCTCCTGATGGGGTAAAAATTACACAGATGACCCCCATGTTGTAGACTCATACCAAGTCGCCACTTGTGACGGGTCGTGGTTCAATCAACTCAAAAAGGATGTTATCCATGGAACAGCAAGCTTCAACCGGCACCCTCAGAATCTATGGCTGCGGCGGTGCGGGTATCAACATTGCATCCCACTACCACAATGTGAACAACGAAGCCAACTTCGCCAACGTATGCCCGGCGTACGTAGACACCAGTCGTTCCAACCTGCAAAGCGATTTCGCTGAAGACGACGTCTTCGTGCTCAAGAACGTCGACGGTTCCGGTAAAGTCCGTAAGGAAAACCATGTCGAGATCGCCAACGTCGTCAAGCAGATCCTGCTGCAAATCGAACCCGGTGATTTCAACGTGGTCGTGTTCTCCGGCTCCGGGGGTTCTGGGTCAGTCATCGGTCCGCTGATCCAGGCGGAACTGCTGGCGCGCAAACTGCCGGTGGTGGCTCTGGTGATTGGCTCTGATGAATCCATCATCACGGCTCAGAACACCCTTAACACCCTGAAGTCACTGGCAGCGATTGCTAAGCGTAGTGAACTGCCCGTGGTTATGTACTACGATCAGAACGACCGTGAGCGTAAGCGCTCTGACGTCGACAAGTCGTTCTACTACGTGATTTCTGCACTGGCGGTACTGGCATCCAACCGCAACCGCGAACTGGACTCCAAGGACATCGCCAACTGGGTGCAGTTCAGCAAGACCACCTCAGTGGCTCCGCAACTGGCCCAGCTGGAAGTCTATACCCGTCCGGAAGATGCCGCTGAAGTCCAGGATCCGATCGCCTTGGCGTCCCTCTATGGTTCCCAAGACCTGCCGCTTCTGGAAATGGTGCCGGAGTATCAGTGTGCCGGGTATTTCCGCGAAGACGATGAGAAGTACGACCAGATCCATTTGGTCATTACCATCGACGCCGTCCCCAACATCATCGGCGGTATCTCCAAGACCCTGGAGCGTTACGAGAACCAGCGTAGCGGTCGGGTCAAGCAAGCCGAGATCGTCTCTGACGGGGATGAAATCAGTGACACAGGGTTGATTCTGTAATGAACCTGTTCGTCTGCGATAACTGTAATAACGTGGACGCGGTGGAGCTGGCCTACAAAGGCCAGCGCCTCGATCACCTCCCAGAGGGGAAACCCCACTGGTGCTGCACCCAGTGCCAGACCGGGCGCTGGCACGACGTCTTCGAGCGTGCTGAGTACCGTCCGGATTTCGACATGGTGATCAACCGCGCGACCGGTATTGGTCTGGGTTGAAAAAGTGTTGCAACTTTGTGACATATAACTATGGACCTATTCGTCCATAGGAACCTTTACTTAGACACGGTTAGGGTAGCGGACATCGATCCCCCGCCCCTACATTGATACAGTGCTTGCACGTAGCTTTGCCCCGTTCGTATTGGTTCGATCGCCTCGGGGAGGTTCGCCTCCCCGACTTATTATGTGTGCGGATGCATCTGTTCGCACCGTGTCTTCGCGTCGGTGCCTTGACCACGCTAGAAGCCGCACCAAAACCTAGCCGTGTATTGGTGTGTGTATCGGTCGGCGATCGCCGGGTCCCCTTGAGCCCGGTCTAAGCCCAAACGGCATTTGGTTTGGTGGGGCCCCACTGAACAAGTTGTGTGCATTGAGCAGGTCTTCTCAGTACACAGCCTCTAACCTTCCCCAACCGGGGTGCTGCGGAACACGTCGCTTGACGGAGGGTTAGGGGAAGTGCATTGATGGTGGGACATTGTTGTGCTTCGACGGCAGTTGGTGTTTTAAGACACTGCGCGCTAGGTCGGGCTCATTTGGGACATGGGCCCTTGTAGGACAGGCGGCGGTCTGTGCTGCATGGAAACTCCTTGATTAGCTTTGGCGGGCCTTGAGCCCGCCTGTTTTTCCGTTGGCCCCAGCTGGGGCGTTTTATGCCGTCAACCTCGCTATAAGGCGTTCTAAGCGCCGATCGCAGTTAAACTTGACGGATACCCACCTTTATATGGAACAGGCTGCTGACGGCCTTTTAACGCGATTTCAAATCTACAATACCCTCATGAGAGTTTCCAGGAAAGGACGAGCCTTGTGCAACTACGTACTGTGTCATTGCTCTACGATGCCAGCGAGGTCAATGCAGAACTGGAACGAGTGAGGCACTTTTGTCTACACTTTCCTTCCATGGCACGCATCTTGCAGGATGAGACACTGTGGCGGCGCTACCGTCAGCTTTGGTATCATCGTGCGATGCAAGAAACCAACCGGGCACTGTTCGCCACCCATTGGGAAACCCACGTTCGTGAACTGCACCCGCCGTGCTTTGAAATGCTTTGGACCATGAGCCAGAACTTACAATCACGGGTGTACCTGCGGATACGCACCCCGTGGCAATACAATGACCAAGAAGTCGTAGAACTTCGTGTCACCGATACCGACCTCCATCTCCGTTACCTTGTAGGCGCCAACCATGTTTGTCATTCTTCCTACCCGCGATCTCGTACGGGAACTGCATTTTGAGACAGAACAGTTTTGTCAGAAGTATCAGTTGAGTGTTGTTGGACTACCGGAATGTTTCCAGATTGTCCAAGCATTATTGGATGACCTCATGAGTCATCGTTTTCTGTGGTGTCCCAACAGCCGCAATGCGGATCACGTCATGGATCAGTTGGTCGAGTGGTACAGTATCCAGATGACCAACAGTGTCAACGACGAACGTATGCCGATCAGTGACCTCTTCTACCAGGACGTGCTGGATCGCTACGCCATGCGTTTGGACGCCATGTTGATTAACATCATCCCCCACCGCACATGGGATGTCTGGTACCTTAATCAAATGGGTTCTGACCTGGTGTTGGACAAAGGGACAGACTTTCGGCTAATGGAATTTAATCGAAATGTCTTATCTGGTGAATGGAAAGTCGATGACGTCGTTTACCGTAATGTCCTGAATGGACACTCCTGAGAGGTGGAACATGAAACAGGCCTTCTACGGGGTCCAAGAAGAACTGGGTCTCATTGAGGCCCGCATGGCCCCTTACCTCGGTGCTGAGTCGTGCTACAACAACTACGCCTCGGTGATCGAAGCCGCAATCGGGACACTGGTTAATTTCGAGTCCCACCACGCCATGATGTTCCTACTCAAGACCTACGGCTTGCCGGATGACTTGGCTGAAGATCTGGCGGTCGAGGTACGTAATCGTCTACACCAGCTACTCTACCCGACCATTGGTCCGTTCAACGAACTGCACATCTACCATTGGCAGGTCACCCAGTGTGGGGATCTGGAGTTCATGGATTTGGGCTTGGATCACCGGGCCATGGCCCAACGGGTCGAGGATTACCTTGAAGAAGTCCAAGAGCGCGGGGATTACATTCCTCAAGGTTACCACCCGCAGCTAGTCATAGGAGCTTAACATGTACGGTCCCACCCGTTACTACATCGTGCCCATGGACAGCTACGAAGAACAACTCGATACGTATTTTAACTACAGCGAAGATGAGTATGGGCTGGAGCGCAGTGAACTCATCAACGCTTTCTTGCAATTCTACCACCAGCATCTGCAAGTGGAGAGTTTCTATAATGGGGTACCCACCGAGATGTCACATTTCTTGGTGATGTGGTTGTCCCAACGTTTGGGGGCGAACAACGTCGAGTACGATGCCATCGTACCGTTGTTGGATGAGTTCATGCAACTTCTCCACCGCCAGCTGTTCTTTGTGCTACGTGACGTGTATCGTCTGGAGCGTATACAGCGTCCCTTGGAATTTTTACGCTGGTACGGAAGCGACCTCATGTTAACGGAAATGGATCCTCCCCAACAACTCGCTTACGCGACCGGCACCTACGACGGCGAGTATTAAAGTGATTAGGATTCTACTTCCCACGGAGCTGGTGGCGATGTTTGACACCACCCTGCTCCAATGGGTTCAGGAGAGTCCGGACTCGTGGTTGCGGTTTTATCTGGATACCTTTGTTCATTATCACGCCAATCGTGAGACCATGGTGGAGTATTTTGATGCTGTGTTCTCGGAGGTGGATTGGGAATGGCGTAACCAAACCCAGGCACCGATCCCGAATTTGATTGAAGCTATCGTGGAAGATTATAACCGCTTCTGCCACCGGATTGCTCCTTACATGCAGTTTGTTCACGACACACCCCCAGGTACGGTTCCGGACCTACAATCGATCGAGCTCCATCCTGCGGGGATTTTGTTATCGGTCACCTTACGTGAGGTACCGAATGGAAGGTAACATGGTTCAATACGTCAAAGTGTTGCTCCCTACCGAAGAACTCGAAGCGATCGTGTTGCCCTACATCGGAACCCTGCGTGAGGAGGGTTTCAGTGAGCGACACATTTTAGAGTGGGCGATTTCGGCCTGGATTGAAGTGGAACGACCCCCGTCTCCGTTTCGACCCATCGGACTGACCCCCCGTGAGGCGATTGGTGAAATTCTCCACGATGTGTTCGTCAGAGAGTGTTTGCTCACACACCTGAGTCCACAGGAAGCAGCACGGGTACTCAAAGACGCTTACGATGTTTGTGTGTTAGGGTACAACCATTTCTCGCAATACCTCGATAACTATCGGGGCCTAGAGTGTACGGGTGACGTGACCGTCACCGACTGGTTAACCGATACGATAATCTTGGAAGTGGCCATTGCATGACGGGTGGAGACACCCGTCGTTTTATGCCATAGGAGACATGAAATGACGCGTGTGATCTTAGATACCCGTGACCTGGTTCGACGGCTGCGCGAAGACTTGGTTCGTCTTCAGGACACCGACTACGATATACATGGATTGATGGAACAGCTCTTCTGGTGTTTGGAACACAAAGAGGACATGGAGGGGAGGCTGGCGAATTACTTTACCACGCTCATGCGTGAGGTGGGTCCTGAGGATCTCATGATCTATCAGGTGGCGTTGTTGCGGGTACTGACCCAACTCAATCGTCAGCTGGATAACGCCCAGCTCTACGACACGACGGGGATGCTTCAGTATCGCTATGAGAAAATGTTTGTCGATGATGTCATGTTGATCCATCGACTGGCCCCAATCGCTGGTGAGGCTTACCCCCGTGAGCGCGTTAATAGTTGAACTCCCTCCTTTGGAGTCCGCCACGGAAGTGGTGAGACGCCACCTCTTCCCAGATAGCCTGGCTGACGGTCCCACGACCCAACAGGTCCTGCTGGAAGAACTCAGCATCCTACTGGCCCTGTACCTGGGGATTGATAACGGTCTGGATTACGATGATGCGGTAGCGTACTTGGAAGAGTGCGATTACTACAGTGATTGTGAAGCGGTGTTTGAGGACATCCTCAAGACCCTACATTGGCGTGAAGCCAGTCGCTTCCCGATCCGCCGTCTTCAGGTGTTAACCACCCGTGGTCTAGTGGCCCTGTACACCACTCAATAAAGGTCTTGTCATGAGCGTTTTAGCCAAACTGCCGTTGAACGCCACCGTGTCGTTTAACGTCCACCCGTCGAGTCTGTTAGGGACGGGCTTCCAACACGCCAAGGTCTTGGCCCACCTGGATGTCGACACTGCTCGACAGTGGATCGATCCTGAGTCGATGCACATCAACGTCTACCCCTTCCTTCCGGCAGGGGTGCCCAATGATGCAGCTCAGTACAGCTACGTCAAGCTCAAGCTGGCCAATGGTACGATAACAGTCATCGGTGCCCCGTGGATTCAGGAAGACACTATCGTGGTCTCCAGTCAAACCACCCTGACCATTACCGTGGATCAGGTGGGTCCTGAAGACCGTGAACACATCGTCAAGATGCTGGCGGCTAACGGCTACAGTGCGGCCAAAGTCGTCCTGCAATAAAAAAATATCCATCTCACCATGTTATAGAAGCAATTCTCCTTGCTCGGTTGTTTCTGAAGGGCCTGACAAGTCCGGATCGCTTCGAGCCACTTTTTGACACCTCCTGGGTGGTTGGAAGAACTTGCTCTGGGAAAGCAAGGCTGTCGGCAGCGCTTAGCTAGGCGTTGCGCGTGAAGGTCCCCTGGAAGTGTCGGTCCACTTCTGGGTGGTTGGTAGTAATGGTATTAGGTTGTACGGGGGGTCTTCGGACCCCCCACTTTTTTATGCCGTCTTTTTGTTTGAGCGATTTTTTATTGGCTCGTCCTATGTGATGAGCAAGGTATGTTAACGCAAGGATTTTCACGATGGAAAACCATTTCATTCACGAACCATCCGTTTACAAGCGTGACCTAAACGTATTGAAGCACTACAGTGAAGACGCTGCCCTGTATCTGCACAAACGTACGGGTCAAGACTTGGAGATGTGTCGTCAGTGGGTCAGAGAGAAAACCGCACCCGGCGGTGAGATGGGGGTGACCGACCCCGAGACTCTGATCCTGACCAAAGAAAAAGAAGGTGAGCGCACCCTGACCACGGTGTCGCTGAACAGCTATCTGCGTGACGTGGAAGAGAACCGTCGCCTGATCTCACCGACCATGGCGGTGTATCACCACCCCAACCACACGCCAAGCCTGTTGGCGGACTTCATCGGGATCAACATTCAAAAGCGTAAGAAGTCCAAAGACGAAATGTTTGCCGCCGACTCGCGTGGCGACAAGGTCATGAAGGAATATAAGAACAACGAACAGCAGTCTGCCAAGATCAAGAACAACTCGCTTTCTGGTGCCCAGGCCAGTAAGCACACGATCCTGAGAAACAAATCCGCCCACTCTAGCCTGACGTCAACCTGTCGTTCGGCCACCTCGTATGGCAACGCCAATAACGAGAAGTTCCTGATGGGCAACCGTCACTACTGGGCTCCGGATGTGGTCAAGGCGAACATCGTCTCGATCATTCGCAGTACCGATTACCCAGCCCTGCAACGGGCGATCGATCATCACGGGATTCGCCACCCGAGTGTCGAGGAAACCATGGAGTGTATCCGGTACTCCACGGATCTGTATTGGCGTAACCCTGCTCAGCTGGAGGAGATCAACCAACTCGTTCTGTCGTTGAGCGACATCGAACGCAGTGCCTTTGTCTATAGTGGCGATCTTTATCACCTGGCCAAACACAACGACTCATTGGTACGGGAGTTCTTGGGACGTCTGGCCGTCAAGGCCTCTGAACCCATCGATAACCCGGATGACTATATTCCGTACATGGATGCGGATATGAAAGCTCTGGTGTCGTTGCTGTGTGCCGATGAAATGGGATCAACCGATGAGAAGAAAGGTACCCTACCGGTTCTCAAGGTCCAGAATCCTCACGGCTATGCCATCGTGGGCGCCACTGCCAAGAAAATCATGGATGTGTTGGACGAGTACAAGTACCTGATCCAAGGGCTGTGGCGTGTGGATACGCTACCTGCCTCTATCGCCCACATCCGTTCTAGCGTGCGCCGTAGTGCGGTAACGTCGGACACCGACTCGACCATTTTCACGACCCAATACTGGACTGAGTGGTATGTCGGCAAGATCGATTTCAGTGAGATCTCCAACAACATCTCCTACGTGATGGTCTATCTGGCCTCACAGTCAATCATCCACGTTCTGGCGAAGCTCTCAGCGGGCCTTGGGGTGGTGGCAGAGCAGATCCATGACCTGAACATGAAGAACGAGTACAACTTCCCGGTCTTCTGTTTGACGTCCATGGCTAAGCACTACTTTGCGTATATGTCGGCCAAAGAAGGTAATGTCTTCGATGAGTTCGACACGGAGATCAAGGGCGTTCAGCTTAAAGACTCCAACGCACCGCCCCACGTGATGGATGAGTTCCGCAAGACCCTGCGCTGGGTGATGGATCAGGTCATGTCCGGCGATGGACTCTCGATGCAGGAACTCTATCACCGCATCGGGGTCATCGAGAACGGCATCCGGACTTCTGTCTTGAAAGGGGATTCGACGTACCTAACCTCCGCACAGGTCAAGGACGCTGGATCGTACACCAACCCCCAGTCATCACCGTATCAACACTACGTCTTCTGGCAGGACGTCTTTGCACCGAAATATGGGGATGCACCCGAGCCGCCGTACTCGGCGATCAAGGTAGCCATCAACAACAAGTCCCAGACCTCCATTCGTGAGTGGATCCAATCCATTAAGGATCAGGAACTGGCTCGCCGGCTGGATGAACACCTCAAGGCGTATAACCGCACTGGGGTAACGTCCTTGTTGCTACCGCGTCCGGTCATTGAGGTGACAGGGATTCCCGAAGAGGTGATCCAGGCTATGGATCTGCGGGGACTGATCTTTAACACGGTCCGTCCCTTCTATCTATTGCTGGAAACCCTCGGGGTGTACATGATGAACGACAACAACACCAAGCTGGTGTCGGATCATCTTAACGTCAACCCACAGTACGCTCAGTTGCTGTCAGACTGAGTAGCGGCATAACGGAGGCCCAGCGGGCCTCCGAGGGTTACAGAAGGGATTCGAGGTAATCGATCTCTTGGTTGATGGGGTCCCTAACTTCTGGCGGTAGGCCTTGTCGCAGGTTGGCGTCGTTACGCAGTTCAGCAATGCTGCGCCGAAAGCGGTTGAGTTCCTGACCGTTGCGACTGCGTCCGGTCATGGCGTCATACTCCACAAGGAAGGTTACCACGGGTAGACGTGCCAGCGTTAACGCCCAGATAACCTGTCTGGTGTAGGGCATCTTGGGTAGGGCAATGACTTCCCGAAAGCTGTTGGCCTGAATCGGAACCAGGGCTTCTAACAGGTTCTCAAACGGAATCGCCCGACGCTTGATGACGTCGATAATCTTAGGGATCTCGGTGTCGATGCGGTGTTCGTAGTTGTTGAGATAAAACGGGTGGTTGTCCTTGATTGCCGGTAGCGTCTCACCGTGGAAATGTGCGATGAAGCGGTTGATGTAGGCGACGTCCACTTGTGAGCGTAGACTGTTGGGGATCGGATAGAGACCCAGAAACTGCATGGCGTTGCGTGGGTTCTCTGGATTGTCGCGTAACTCTCGCAGCTTCCATTCCCGGAACTGACACGCTAACATGGGAATGTTCAAGGTAATCACTGACAAGCCAAGCTCGTCACTGGTCTGACTACCCTCAGGCATGGCGAGGTTGAGATCAGTCTTGGGATGACGCAGAAAGCGGATGGGCTGTAAATTTTCCCAGCCTTCACGTACTGTTTGAAGGGAGAACGTTTCGTCCACCGATATGATGACTTCATCCGACCCTTCACCGTAGAACACCCCTTTGCGAGGAATCCGCCCTACGCTAGTGGGGGAGGTGAGTTGTAGTGCGCGGGAAAGGTCATCCGTGAGGTCCTCGACCTTATCACGGTACATCGTGAGTTCTTGCTGGAGACTGACGTTCAAGTGGCGAAGGATCTGAACCAACAGGTGGTTGCTGGGATAATACATCGGGGAAACCCGGTAGTACCCTATCACTCGGTCGAGGTTCTTTTGCAACTCTCCCCGGACGTAGTTAAAGTGGGGAAACGTCAGCGCCCCTCGATTCACCGTGGGGGCGTTATTAAAGAGGGTATACACTGCTGCTCTCCCAGATGTGGATTGAACGATATTTGAAACCTATACCATTCCCGTGAGAAGTAGCGGAGTTCCGCTTGTTCTCTATTAAAACTATTAACCTTCTCTCAAGGATTTGTCCCACCATGAATCAAGCTGTACTCGATTTCGAAAAGGCCATGACCCGTCATCTGAAAAACTTCCAGGATCCCAAGCGGGTTCGCGGTCCACGACCGGAAGCTCAGGTGGCAGTGTCTGTGGGTCTCCAAGTCGAACTGGCAGTACGTCATCGTAAAGAAGGCGTATCGAACTATCCCTTCATCCATACTTCCCGATACACGTGTCGGGACATTGCAGTGGATGAAGCAATGAACTCTGCAAAGAAAGCCGGGTGGACTCATGTGGCTTATGTAGTCACAGTCGACAAGGTTGAACTGAGCAAGTAAAAAGATACACGCGATAGTGTATCTTATAGGAGTCGTGTGATCGGCCTCCGGATGGGGAAACCTGTCCGGATGGAACGGGAGCCGATTTTCGAATTTGCGGTTTGAAAGGAATTTCAGACCTATACCACTCACGTGACCAGACACAGAAATCTGGTTCGTGTTACGCGCGCAACACACTAGCTATTAAGGATACCAACATGTCCGTACAGAAAGGTAACAAAGGTCAGCAGTCTTCCGGTAACAACCTCGGTGACGCTTTCCGCAATGCGGGATATCAGCAGGATGGTCAGCAGCAGGGCGGCCAGCAGCAAGCTGGTGCACAGCCCGGACAGGCACAAGCCCAGCCCCGCGGTCAGGGTCGTGGTGGTATCGGTAGTCTCAACATGAAGTTCCGTCGCCCGATGAGCCGCAACTCAGCAGGCGAGCAGGTCCTGAAGTTCCGTGACGCCTTCCATCAGATCCTGGTGGAAAACGTGGGTGAGGACTACACCAAGTCTGAAGGCTTCCGCCTGATGGTCCTGGACGCAGTCTCCAACAACGTACCTCTCTCTTGCATCCTGCTGACCTACAGCCAGATGCAGGGCGGCGTTCCGCACGTCGCAGTGTACACGATGATTGTTGAAGGTCCCAAGAACCTTCTGAGCAACCGTCAGGCCAACCTGAACGGTCAGACCATCGAGATCGAAACCGTCCCCGGTGACGTCTACGACCTGAACCTGTGGGGCAAGATCGAGCAGCTGGTGCGTGACACCTACGGCTACACCAACATGGAGGTCCATGACTGCTTCGGCATGGTGCTGCCCAACGAGCTGACCGCCGATGATGGCGACCACCTGCGCAACGTGCTCTACAATGCCACCAACGCCTGCTTCGGTGTTATGGAGTCCGTGATCGGTGCCAAGGAGCCGCCCTTCTCGATCGCTGAGATCGATACCAAGAGCGACTCTCTGATCGCCAAGCTGGACTACATGCCGGCACGTGTTCAGAGCGCTGCGGGTCTGCCGGTGCGTTCGGACCTGAACATCACGCTTCAGGGTACCGTCCATTCCGCCAACTCGGTGAACAGCCTCTACGAGCAGGTGCTTCAGATCAGCTCTGTGGACGCCTTCGTGGATCTGGTCTACACCCAGCCGGCTCCGCCGCAGTGGGGTCAGCCGCCGGTAACGCAGCACTACATGCCCCGCATCGTGCTGTCTCGCGTTGACACTGAAGTCGATGCGATCACGCTGGAGTTCAACCTCCTGGCCCTGTCCACCGCTACCCTGGCTGCACGTAGCGCTGCCTGGATGGGTGTGTTCCGTCCGCGTCACGACGTCGATCCGAAGGACATCGACATCAAGGACATCGGTGCGATCGGCAATGAGGTATCCATCAAGGGTGATGGGTCACTCGAACCGGCTCCGACCAAGGCTCCTGACTTCGGTCCGCAGGCCCTGGCGCAGCTGCTGGGCATGACGGTGCATGACAACCCGGTGTTCTCTATGGACATCGAAGAGTTCGGCGAGCTCAGCTGGATCCACACCACCTTCATCGCAGCAGCGAACGGTGACGTGGACGCCAACCAGCAGATCCTCAATGCCGCGGACAACCTGACCATGGGCCGTTTCAGCCAGGTCTACCAGGGTGGTCCGATTGCTCAGGACGATCAGAACCGGGTGCACCTCGGGTACTACATGGTTGGTAAGGAAGCTCGCGACATTCGTGAGATCGACTACCTTGCCATGTTGAACCTGGTGGGTAAGGACGATCCGCAGCTGGTGGTTGACTGGGGCAACACCTTCGACCAGGTCGATGTTCCGCTGGAGCAGCGTCTGGAGCGTCGTTGGAAGCTCCTGCAAGGCGTGATCGGTGGCACCATGCACCTGAAGGGATACGCTCGTCGTATTACCTTCAACCCGGCCTTCCTGGAAGCGCTCAACACTGCGTGCCACCTGGCTGGCCTGACCATCCGCCCGCACAACATGATCTCTGACTTCGGAGGCGTGCAGCAGCGCGGCAACCCCGGCATCGCTCAGTGGGCGGTCAACCCGCAGAACACCCAGGGCCTGTTCAACTACGGTGCAGGTACCCCGCAGGGTGGTCGCATGTTCAGCTCTCCGTTCACCGGACGCTTCCGCTAAGCGGTGAGTTGGTTCATGCAGTAACAAGAGGGGGCTTCGGCCCCCTTTTCTTTTTGTCTGAGGAGTCGATATACTAACAACCCGACCCCTGGCATTATGTCCCTAAGAGCATGGAGTGTCCCTAGATGGTCATCTTAGATGTCGTCGACCATAACGAGCTATTTAATAGCTTGAAAAACCCACCGATCATTGTCAACGATTACGACATCGACACCGTTGAGGACAAGAAGAACCTCAACGATCAAATCTACACCAGTTACAGCGACGACTCGTTGGAGATCCTGCCTAGCTGTGACTGTGGGTATCTCAAGGGCGAATACAACGTCGGGCAAGTGTGTCCGAAGTGTAACACGGAATGTCTGTCCGTGGTGGAACGTCCCTTGGAAAGTATTCTCTGGATTGCTCCGCCCGAGGGTGTCGCGACCCTGGTCAATCCGGAAGTGTGGTGGATCATGGCCAAGTACCACACCGTCTCGGGTGTGAACTTGATTGAGTGGCTGTGTAACCCGACATGGCAACCCAAGACCGATAAGATCCCACCGCAGTTGACACGGCTCAAGGAGTTGGGGATTCCTCGCGGGATCAACTTCTTCTATGAGAACTTCGATCAGATCTTCCAGACCCTGATCGATAACAAGATGGTGTTTGGGTCCAACCAACGGGTGCGTGACATGTACGTGGCGTTTATCCGCGCCAATCGTCACAAGCTGTTCTCAACGTACATTCCCATCCCGAGTAAGCTCATCTTCATCATCGAGAAAGCGCCTACGGGAGTCTACGCCGACACCTCCATGACTGTGGCGATCGACGCCATTCGTACGGTCACTGGGGTGGATGCCAGCATGAGCATCAACAAGCGTCAAGCCCTGGCGGTCAAAGCGGTGCAGAAACTCGCCGACTACTATTACACCTTCTTTAAGGACAAGTTGGGTTCCAAAGAAGGGTGGTTCCGTAAGCACGTGTTTGGTTCACGCCTACACTTTAGCTTCCGTGCGGTTATCTCATCGCTTTCCGAGCAGCACACCTACGACGAGCTACACCTACCGTGGAGCATGTCGGTACTGTTCCTGAAGGTCCATCTGACCAGCAAGTTGTTAAAGCGTGGGTTCACACCCAACGAGGCCATTCGTTTCCTCTACGAGAACACCTTGCAGTACAACCCGCTGTTGGATGAGCTCTTCCAGGAGTTGATCAATGAAGCACCCGGTGGCGGGATCCCGGTGATCTTGCAGCGTAACCCGACACTGACGCGTCTGTCAGCTCAGCGGTTACGAGTCACCAAGATCAAAAAGGATGTGGACATCAACACCGTGTCGTTGTCGGTCTTAATCCTGGCTGGGATGAACGCCGACTTTGACGGTAGAATAGTGCATTGCCGTCGTAAAACTTCTCTAATTGCTGGAAACTCCTGAGAGCCCCACCACCACTGTCACAGCGAAAGCATGTGATCACGGTTTGACAAGTGTAGGGATTGGACAATCAGCAGCCAAGGGCCTACGTAGCGTCGTGAGACGGGATAGGGTCAAGGTTCAACGACTAGGTTCCGCGAAATCGTGCGGGAACGGGAAGCACCTTTCAGGGAAGGGTGAAGATATAGTCTCATCCGGTGGGATAACCATCGGCACACCGGGATCTGGACAATTTCGGTGGTCGGAATTAACGACTCCGATTAGCTTTGACAATAGAGGTCACAATGAATAGAAAGGACATACCTGGTACGCTGGGTTTTCAAGCTTCTAAAGACGGTCGCATCTTTGGACCCGACGGAGAGGAGAAAAATCAATATACCAATGGTGACGGTTATAAGACAGCCGCTGTATTGGTGGATAATGGTACATGGGTAACCTTTGGGGTGCAGCGACTTGTAGCCCTAGCCCATAAACCTACAGATGGGGATACATCTACGTTGACGGTCAATCACATTGACCTCGATGTGACCAACAACCATGCCGATAATCTGGAATGGGTTACGGTAGCTCACAACAACCAACACGCTTCTTTGATGCGTACTGATAGAAGTAGGCCCACAATACTCTGTAGGGATGAGCAGAATCGTCCTGTGATGTTTCTACAGAACATGGTGGCTGCTGCTGAAGCATTGGGTTGCGATATTTTGGATGTCTGGGATGCTATCCGTGAAGGTACGTTGTTGGGTAACATGAGACTCTACCACCATGGCGTCAAGGATATCATTCCTGTTAACCTACGCAAGCCTACGATTAAGGAAAGGGATGAACGAGGTCGTCCACCCGTAACACCGGTACTTTCAATGAATGTTGATGATGGTACCATTGAATCATTTGATAGCTTGGCAGATTGCGCAAGGCATTTTGAAACCAGTCCCAGTCACATCTACCAAATGATCAGTAGGGGTGATGTTCTGAAACTTTTGAGGAAGCAGTACGCTCTTATCTTCGCAAACCAGACTTGGCCTGACATTAACGAGGAAACCATTAGAGTCGCTAGGGACACAGGTCCCAAGGCTGTTCTAGCAATGCACCCTGAGGATAACCTCACTGCCGTCTACGAAAGCGCCAGTAGCTTTATAAAGCTGACAGGGATAAGTAAGAAGGCTGTAACTACCCGTCTTAAACAAGGTAAGATTACTCCGGTTGATGGGTGGTGGTTTACCTACTTCGATAGTGGTAAATCCAAGGAAAGATTAGAGGCTGCCATGGAACGTCCAGGTTCCTGACAGCGAGCTCTATTGTCAAAGCGAGAAAAGCGCAGCAATGCGTACAATGGTTGGATGCACTCAACGGCATGTTGATCCACGACTACAAGTCCCTGGAGCGACTGGATCGTCTCGCCCCTCATCTGGGGGTGATGGATCTGCGTAAGCCACGTTCGCTCTCAGGACACATTGCCATCCCCGGCCCGGTGGTAACCACCATTGCCGAATGGATGCACGGTGGACGATAGGAGTGTCCAATGCTGTATATGTACCAAGGTCCGCAGTGTAACTGTGGTACCCTCAAAGGACCGTACAACCTCGACACCATCTGTCGACGGTGCATGACCCCGTGTCGTGACTGAGAAAAACAAGGAGGGCTTCGGCCCTCCTTTTATGCCGTTAATCCCCACAGACCACAGCCATACTGTGGCAGACCCTCTCAAGGAGATTTTCATGTTTTCTTTCTATATCCCGTTTCGTAGTGTCGTTGAGAAATACATCCATCAACAGGAATTTCCGTACCGTGATGAGATTACACAACGCTTGTTGTCCTACTCCACCCTTGGTTTGATCATTGACATCCAGGGCGACATAGTGACTTTTGCGTTTGTTAACCCCACCCAATACACTTTTAAAAGCCTTCCGCGCTCGGCAGTCACAGGTACATTGACCGATATCCTAACCAAGTACATCAACTCACAGGCCTTTAATGATCCACACAACCACAATCGGATAAAGGCACTGGTGGACTTTCTCGCCAGACTCCCCAGACGCACTGAAGGTGTGTTGGGTTTTTCCTTCCGTAAGGATGTCCCGGATCCAATCTTCCTACATCCCCAGAGCACCAGTGACGCTATCATGGAGATCACCAACGCCATTCTAGAGGATCATGGAGAATCGCGCATCTCTTGGCCGGGAGATCGTTACAGTAGCCAGTGGCGCAGTGTTGAGGAGAACCAGCTACCCTACAAAGAAGACATGTTCGAGGATCTAGTGTCGACTATTACGGATGACGAGGACACTATGGAAGAAGGTCAGTACGAGAGTACATTCGAGGATTACAAAGACCGGATGCACTGGGTCATGTCTAATCTGGGTCTACGCGGTGAAATCCGTGGCCAGATGAAAAAGGCCAAGCGCATCGACTTCTCCCTGAGTAGTCACGGCTACGAGTTAACCTTGACCCTACCGGATGGCAGTACCCAGCAGAGTGCACACTCACTGCCACCGGGTCATAGCACACGGAGGTAACATGACAATCGGTCCAATCACCACCCCGGACAACATCTTACTTGACACCAAGGAGTTTGTAGAACAAGCCCTAGTGAACCTTGATGCTCCCCAGAACATCATCGCTCAAGTCAAGATGGCGACCCTGGTCGAGATTCAGTCCAGCCGCACGGGGTTGAACATCGGGCTTCTCATGCCAGATGGGAGTCGCACCACCTGGAGCTTAGCCTGAACAAGGTCCCTCCTTCGGGAGGGGCTTTATGACTTGGACTCAAGAAAGTTTGAAACCTATATTACCCCCATGCAAGACCCTAGAAAAACTAACCCTCTCAAGGAGATTTACATGACAATCCGCACTTTCACCTCTGCCAACCTGCTTGCTGAATTCACCAATGAGCTGTATCTGGGTTTGGAGAGACAAACCGCGCTAACCAACTGTCCCACGGTGGATGCGCTAAAAGACAAGCTGCGTCACTTCGATCAGTACCAAGGTTGGATCGTGGTCCTGCAAGAATCCATCCTCGACATCTACTTCCTACCGGGGGAAGGTGAGGGCACTGCCCGGATGTGTCGTTACTACAGTGAGGAGTACCGCGACGCTTTCTTCGAAGCGCTGCTCTCCATGACTGAAGTTCACGACGCTGCCCTGGTGGACCTACACGGACGTGCATCCTCGGTGGTGAACCTGGGTGGTCCTGGTGTGATCCTCGGCGTCGGTCAGGACAATGTGGCGCGGGTTGCCGACTACAGTGCGGCCGACCTCAAGGCGATCGCCGATGCCATTTCCACCTGTGAACGTGTTGGGGAGACTTGGGATCAACGGGACGGTGAGGAACACACGGTATCGTTCTCCGCTCACGTACCCAACCCGTTGGTGAACGAGATCATGCATGGACGTTTCCCGATCTCAGAACCCAAACACACCGCGCAGCGTGGCACACACCGTCCCGAGGAAGGTTTGTCAGGCGTCATGGGTGGTGGTACCCTGACCAACCTCAACGCCCGACTGCGTCGCCCTGTGACCCGTCCTGGGGTGGACCACATGCCGGATGACATGGAAGACCTGGATGCCGCAGTGAAAGCAGCCAATAACCTGTCCCGTCGTCGCAGTGTCCCGACACGAGCCTTGGGTGAGGCTGAACTTTCTAGCTTCCGTACCCACCCCAACTTGTCGAATGCTGAAGTCCAAAGTATTTTGGACCGTGGTCCTGACCACAACTTCCATCCGGTCCTCGATGCTCATGATTGGGCGTCTCCGGAAGAGGTCGAGGAATCTCAGGCAGCCGAGGGCCATGACAATGAAGTAATGGCGCCGAATGTGGAGGTGTTGGTCAACCACCTGAAGTCTTTGGTGGCGGGTTATGATGCGGATCACCAGCCGTTGGTGGTTAAAGTGACGTTCCCTGGGATCGAACACACCCTGACTTTGGAAGGGTCTTCCCTAGACGTGGTGTCGTGGATGAAGGCGCATCAAGACCACTACGATGTTTAGTTTTACCGACGTCGCGTAGTCTATAGACAGAGGAGTTCCGCTTTATCAAGACCATCAAAGGAGTCGCAACATGGAGCTAATCGACGGTGGTGTCGACTTATTTGATGCGTTGGTTTATGGTAAGCCCCATCCTGGGACGCAGAACTTTATCCAGACCCAGATGGAGCAACTGTCGGCAAACATGACGGATTACGGACAACAGTTCTACCAGAGCGTCCAAGCGCTGTACGATCGTGTCGGCGGTAGCACCGCGATGCGTTACGCACATGCCGCAAAGCGCGCCATGGGCGCGGTCTGGCAGTCAAACGAAATCCGGCCACTGACCACCATGGGGGAGATGCAACAGGCTCCCCCGGTCATGCAACGTTACATCATGGCAAACCCGACGCTGCGCAAATGGTGGCAGCAGCAACGCATCGAAGGTTACGCGGATTCATACGTGGACACCGATCCCGGTACCCTCGGAGAAGACCATTACGACTATCGCCGTGTCATGAACGGCGTGGTGGTAATCGATGAGGAAACTGGCGACTGGTCAGCTACCACGTACTTTGATGAGCTTCTACCGGAAGATGAAGAACTGTTGTTCGAAGAGCAGCAGGACATCATTGATAGTTGGGAGCATTTCAAGGCCGCGATCAAACAAGGGCGCAGCGATCCGACCAGTCGGTGGAACGCTGACCTGTAAAGCTACGAGAGGGAAGGGACGAACACCTGGGGCGACCCAGTCACTGTTCGATCGTTTGGGGGTCTTTCGACCCCCTCTTTTTTTGTAAGTTTCAAGGAGGCTACTGTGGCTACCACGGTACCCAGTCTCTCTGCCTCCGGTTGGATTGAAGGTATTGGGGAAAAAGCGGATAAACTCATGGCGTATTATTTTGCCAGCGATTATTCCCAATCCGAACTCTATGCCGGGAAGGTAGTCTCGCTTCAGTATCACATCGAGCAGTTCGGTAACAACCCGGACCGACTGCGTGCTCAGGTGCAACGGGATCTGAGTGATTATCTGGGCCGTTACTTTGATGACGCCAGTGTCACGGTCCGCACCGACGTCCCCGCTGAAGGGGATGAGAACCGCATCAACCTGCGACTGGAATGTCTGTTGACCGAAGGGACCCAACAGTACAGTCTAGGTCGTTTGATCAATACCGTCAATTCCAAAGTCACTGACATCATGGAGCTTAATAATGGCTAGTCCCGACCAGAACCTCGAAGCCACCCGCGAACTCATGCGTGACGTCGTCGATACCGCTGTGACGAAGATCATGCACAGTGATGAATTCATCGATCGTCTGGCTGATGCCATCGCCATCCGCATGGGTGGTTCCGCCATTACTGCCCAAGTGCAGGCAGAGGCCGTAGATGTCGCCAGTGCGGTAGAGCCGTATTGGGAAGTGACGTTTGACACAGTCCCGGCTAACGATGATTCTTTCCGGGTGTTTGTGGAGTCAGGTGACGACGAACTGACCGCAGCCAACTTCCAGGTCATCGCCCAAGACGGTACCGACACCACCCCGCGTGAAGATGTCATGCAGACCATGGTGAAAGATTTCCAAGCCAGCGGCTTGGCACGTGGTCGTCTGTACTGGGCGTCACTACACTATGTGACTGCGGCACAGGAGGTCGCCTACGGTGAATAGCAACGACATTGATGCCGTGTATGGGGAAGGTCTCGGACACGCTCTCAAGCGTTCTTTGGACGGCATTGAGATGTTTGAGGAAATCGCCAAGGATGACGTGGCTCGGATTCCGGAATCGGTGTTTGTCAATCGACTGTTGCCGGTGCTAACCAGTGACAGTGGCAAACAGGACGTGACAGTCTGGCAGGAAATCGCCGGTACCACCATGCGCGCCATCGTGGTGCTGGATGACGTGGGGGGTAAAGAACTCTTCCGGGTACCGCCTTTGACCCGTGCCGTGGACCCAAAGGTCACCGGCCGTGGTCGTGCCTCGGCCTTTGAGATCCTGCAAACGGCCAAACAGAAGCACGAGATCATGCCCGCCTTGGGGGATGAGTACATCCGTGCTAACCTAGCACGTAAGCTCAAACAAGACCCCATCCGGCTGGAAGATGCCAAGGCGTGGAACGCCATCTTGGTACGTTACGGTAAAGAGCCGCTGTTCCCAGTGGAAGAAGCCGAAACCCAAACCAGTGCGGAAAGTCAGGCAAGTGCTGACGGCGCTTCCCTGTTTACCGGAGATTGGGATGATCTCTAACCCGCTTAACCTAGCGGCGATCGGAGACATTCATCTGGGGCACTCCAAAACACCCACCGTCCACATTCTGGGGAACCTCAAGGAGGCGTTCCCCGATACCCCGGAAACGGGGGAACTCGACGTCGTCGTGATCGAGGGGGACTTGTTTGACAAGCTTCTCCACCTACCCGATCCGAATGTCGTGGAGATCAAGGTGTGGATGGTGATGTTTCTGGCGATGTGTAAAAAGCGCAACATCTCGATTTGGTTGTTGGAGGGGACGCCGTCACATGACTGGAAACAGTCACGGTGGATGCAAACCCTTAATGAACACCACAACATCGGCGCTGACCTACACTACGTGGAGACGCTATCCATCGTTCATTTTGAACGCTTCGGGGTGGATGTGTTGTTTGTCCCCGATGAGTGGCGTCCAGAGCCTGACGATACCTGGGTCGAGGTCCAGCACCTCATGCAAGAAAAGGGATTGGAGCAGGTCGACTTTGCTGTGATGCACGGTCAGTTTGAATACCAACTCCCACCCCATGTTCCTGCTCCCAAGCACATGAGCGATCGCTACCAGAGCATCGTTCGCCACTATGTGTTTATCGGTCACGTCCACAACCACTCACGCCATGGCAAGATCCTTGCCGCTGGATCGTTCGATCGTCTCCATCACGGGGAAGAAGAACCTAAAGGTCATGTGCGTGTAACCGTCAACCCCAATGGGGATGACACCATCCGCTTTATCGAGAACACCAACGCCTACGTGTATCGTACTGTCGACTGTACGGGTCTAGAGATCAGCGATGCCTTGAAAAAGGTACGTGAGGTCTGCGATGTCATTCCCATGCAAAGTCATGTGCGCGTTATGGCTGGGTTAGGTGAAGGGGTCTTGGTGTCGTTGGATGTGCTCAAAAAAGATTATCCGTCCTTGCACTTTAGTGTCAAGGTTACCGCGCGTAAGGAGGTGACGCAAGCCAGCCTAATCGACATGCGCCAACGCTATCAACCGATCACCATCACCCGAGCCAACATCGGGGAGTTGTTGTTAGAACGACTCCAACGGGCTGGCCTGGATGTGAATCAGGTGAAACGTGCAGAGGAGTTACTGCGTGAGTATCTCACTTGAGCGCCTCGCCAGCCGAGAGAAGGGACCCCAGGTCCCGATCTCCATCGGTTCGGCGTTGGCCATCGAATCGGCCTGTGGAATGCCGACCCCCGAAGGGGAACCCCGGATTAAACCGGGGGCACCCCTACCCATCAACCAGTATGAGGCATTATGGGTTAACCTGCGGACACTGTTTCGCAACTGTCTAGGGTCACTGCCCCGAGACGCCCGTAACCTCGTCCAACCTGAGGACCTCACTACCGCCCTGCATGAAGAGATGCAGGTGATCGAATCGACGATCACCAAGGTAACTCAAGGGCGAGTGATGGTGGTGTTTTACTTCTGTAATTTCATCAGCCTCAAACGCAAGTACCCGCGCGCCTTGTTAAAAGAGGCCCGCACCGACCTTCAGAAAACCGAAGTGTTCTTGGAACAAAAGAGCATCTTGCCGTTTCTGGAGGACGACCATGGTCTGGACATCCGCAAGTTTGACCTGACCATTGACGCAGGAGGCCCTAACACCCTCATGCTGACCCACCTTCCCATTGACCTGTTGTCCAAACCGCACTTCAAATCTCTGACGCTTCTTGAGTCTCATACCGGGGCCATGAAGCGTCAAAGCGAATGGACGACCAAGCTCACGGGAAAAAACCTCGCCCGCATTCCCTTCTGTCGCTTCGCCCTGCAACTCTTTGGAGACGGCACGATGTTTAACACCATGAACATCAAGCTCAAAGAAGAGATCCTCAGGATTGCCACAGAAGATCGGTGGACGACACTGACGACCACTGACAAAATGCGATACAGTATCAACAAGATCTACGACCCTCGCGTGAAGACGTTCTTCCTGTCATTACTTTAGCCGTATTGTATTTGGCGAGTAATAGATTACTACGTTGACACATTTAATGAACCTAGGTCCATTCGATAGAGACTCACACCATGGCAGACTTCAAACCGAAACCGTTACCCAAGACCGCCCTGAACGAATTCAAGCTGCGCCTGCTCGGCCCCATGCAGAACGGGGCCCGTAAAGAACCGACCCTAGGTGTGTCCGTGGCCAAGAACCAGCCGCGGCTTGACGTTTACACCAACGTCCCTAACGACAAGAACAACGGCAACATCCGTGCGGCAATGGATTCAATCACCGCGTTCGCCCTGTTCGAGGCGATCTTCCAAGTCGCCGATGGTCCGGAAGACACCATTGAGAAGGTCAACAACCTTAACCACACGTTCTTTGACGGTAAACGCTCTGAGCATCCGAAGATTGTCTCACAAACCCATGTGGGCAAAGACAAAGACGGTGTGGTGTGGATTGCGGTCACGGCCAAAGACCGTCCGATGATCCAGTTCAAGTTCCTGCCGAGTACCTACCACACTTGGGTACATCGTGACGGCAGTGCCTGGGGTGAAGCCGAACTGTCGGTCCTCTACGCTAAGGCGTGGGCACGCATCATGCGCCAACTCGTGGCCAACGTGCTGGATAGCAACTACGTCGAACCCGAACCGCGTCCGCAGGGCGGCGGTCAAGGTGGTGGCGGTAATCGCGGCGGTAATGGCGGTGGTGGTTATAACCGCGGCGGTGGTAACGGTGGCGGCAACTACAACCGCGGAGGCGGTGGTGGTAACTACAACCGTGGTGGTGGCGGTGGTAACAACTACGGTAGCAACGACTC